>ERZ772858.902-NODE-902-length-34795-cov-29.354347_pt1 | contig 34795 bp, 38 predicted proteins | sample MGYA00512136_ERZ772858 | MGnify/ENA primary metagenome ERZ772858 (study PRJEB29015, sample SAMEA2737726) | human gut metagenome | biome: human gut; feature: human-associated habitat; material: faeces | place: China | collected 2012 ...
GGTACGGGGCGATAACCGTCGCTTATGACCGGGCGCAATACAAGGGCACGCACGGAAACGGAGACCGCACCGCCAATCTGGAGTTCCATCCCGAACGGTTCAGGGGAAAGTGCGTCTTGCTCGTGGACGACGTGCTTACTACCGGAGCTACTTTCATAGCGCTGCGGCGCAAGCTGATAGCGCATGGGGCAAAGTTCGTCATCGGCATATTCCTTGCCAAGACCATCGCTTTCGAGGACGAGCGGAAGGAATAAGGCGAGAAAGCTCTCATGCGTTCATCATTTCAGGTTATCGTGAATGGTCTAACTTGATGTACCAGCCTTCCTTGACGGGCTTGTACAGCGTGGTGTCGTTGTATGTCCTTCGGTAAATCTCGTTCAGGTCGCCGTGTTCGGTGATACGGATTTTCCGGCGGCTTCTCAATCCGGGATCGTAAACGAAACTCTTGGATGTTCCTGCGTCCACGATGCCGTGGGAATAGTACGGCATAACGAGGCTCACATATACCGAATCCGCCGTTTCCCATTCCCTGCGGTCAACAAGGACAAGACCGCATCCAATCTCTGACAACAAGGAATCGAGCTGGAGTCGGTCTGGCTTCAGCAGCCCATATACCGGAAGGTCTTGTTCGTCATTCGTTTCATGGGATGTATCGCTTTGCTCTGTTGGATCAAGTATAATGACCTCTTCCGGAGAAAGCGGCGGATAGTGGAAACTGCCTTCTGAACTCTCTGACATGATTTCGTACACCTTGCGGAACGCCGTCTCGTGCGTGGCGAAGTGGCGTATCATTTCCTCGTCGCTCGGCGGCATGGGCGGCTCTCCGCAACTTGCGGCAAACAGGCTTGCTAAAAGCAGGATTGTGATGGGTATTTTCATTTTTGCTCCCAATATTTTTCAAATTACTGATATATATCTGACAGCAATGCCTTTGAGTTCTTCTACACTGACTTTTCGGCATGCTTCCAAATTCAATCTCTCTAAATTATACAAATTTGCGATTGTTGGTTTTAGGTTTGTGAGAGCCGTACACCTTTGTAGAAAAAGAGTTTTTAGATTGACACACTTTTCCAAACCTTCGATCGAAGTAAATGAACCTCCGATAATACGCAAATACTGTAAACTAATGGTCTTTTCTAAAAATGAAAGGTTGTCTGTCCTAACTTTACTTAGCTGAAGCCAATTTAATTGATGCAGCATTTCCCAACCACTGATTTTTGCATCATAACTGATATTGACTTTCTCTAATACTGGAAAAAGAGATAAATCCAAGTCAAAATTATTATCTACTCCCCAACGGAAATCTTTCAGTTTTGAAAGATGATATAATCCAGTAATGTTCGACCTTTTAGAAAGAGAAACGATCCAATGAAATGTTTGTATAAAATCCCGCCTATTTAGAAAATCAAAGTTTACAACTCTTTTTATATCATTCTTTTCAGAGCGGACTTAAACATCTTTGATATTATGTCTTTGGGCATAATCAAGACCTTCTTCTAAAGAATCAAAATCTATCGTTATGCCTTTAAAATAAGAAAACTCACTATAATCTACTTTGTATTTTTCCATAAATGCAATTCTTTTCAAAAATAGGTAGTGATTTGCTTTTTCGCTGTAATCTTCGCTTCAAGCCTTGATATGCAGCTATTTTTTCCGTTCAATTACAAATATATATCATAAGGACGAAACTTCGGAATATTCGGTCTTCCTTTTTTCAAGGTATGCTTAAAAGCAGTTTTTGCGGGCGGTTGTTTGGGCGTTCCCCTTCGGGTCGGGCTTTCCGCTGCAAGTCCTCGCTATGCTGTGGGCTTTCCCCTGCAATCCCTAACGTGGGTGAAAGGGCTTTCACTATCTTGCGCTTACACCTTGGCGCACGGCGACATGGGTGGATCTCCGGATACAACCGCTAAAAACAATGTTATGACAGATTTCTTCATTCTATTTATTGGGTATGTTGCTGATTATTCAAAATTCCGTATCTTCTGTCCATTCCAGAGAGTCCACCGGACAAAGTCCGGCGTTATTCACTTCGTACCACCCGGTCAGCAGTACCCTTATGCTGTCCGGCGTATATCCCTTGACCCATGTGCATTCGACAAACTTCCGTCTGCCGTCTTGGATTTCCTCAAAGGTGGCGTGGTTCAGCAACCCTGCACGAAACTCTCCGCCCATATCTCCCTCTGTTGCCCTTACCTGCATGACATAGACCGGTTGCCCGTAGCGGGAGGTGCGACCGTCCTGATTGATCAGATATAGCAAGGCTTCGCTGGGTACTTCCTGACGGGCTCCTACCGTGATATGCAGCGCAAGGTAATCCCTCCACCTTTGTGGAACTTCCGTCCGTGTGTTCTCCACCGGCTCCGCCTTGCGCCCGTCTATCCGCATCAGTGTGCTTGGCAACAGGTTAATTTCGGCAATAATCAGAAAGACGAGGGAGAACAGGAAGAAGTAACATCTGAAGGGGCTGAACCTGCGTCCTTCATAGTGCTGCATGACCGCTTGCCTTCGTGAAAACGGGTATATCCAGCCGCGCGAAACACAGTGATGGACTACGACGATTCCAACTATCATGGCGACTGTAAACCACCCAAATGCCGGGGAACCGTAAAGAAAATGAGCGGTTGTAAGGAATATCGGCTCATAGATAAATATCATGATGCAAAGCATCAGCATGGACTCCCCGTCGGGGCGTCTTGGCTCACCCTTATAATGCCATTGTGCCATTTCTCCCAACCAGAACAGATAGTCGAAGAAATAATAATGCCGTTGTCGTTCTTGCTCCTTATATTCCCGTTTCTTCATTCTAAATATATTGCATGGGTAATGTTTGATAGTGCTCCGCTTATTCAGCCAGTTTGCTATTAAACCGCCTACTATTTACTTTTATTTATTGTAAATACCTTGTTTTCCTCATTTATATCATAAAGCCCATCAAGATGAATGTGATAATCATCTTCATTTTCATATCCAATCATATCGTACATCCTACTTTTCTCTATTGCATAGATTTAATAAATTCTTAGCCCATTTGATTTTTGCATTAAACCCCTCCCAAGATGCAGACTGCTCTTTCCAATAATCAGGGATATCAGTATTGGCACCATGCTCCAAAAGGAGTGTGAATACTTCTTTGAATCTTTGATAAGCTATATTTACATCAAATTCCGGATTCCAAATTAGAGTATCAGGCAGATCGGATTCAAACATATCCGATGTCGAATGTATCATTGAGTGAGAGAGATTTACTCCATGAAAGAAACTATTAACTCCATTGTTATCTGTAAGGTTGATGTCCATCCGATGTTCAATAAGAGACTTCAATATTTTTAAAGAATCTTCGTATGTACCGCATTGTAACCCATATTTGGGTATGCAATGTGTAACAGCGGTATAGACAGCTTGGTGACTTATATACATATCATCTTTGGGAGTATAGTCATTTACATTCGCACCCGCATCTATTAAGAAACAGACAATATCATAGTGACAATTCTTGATTGCTATGCGTAAAGGGCACAAACCTTCATCCCTTTTGCGCCATCCTTTTTCTATGCTATTGATAAGAACAGGATTTTTTTCTATCACTTGCTTAACTGTATCGAAATCTCCTTTATTTATCGCATCAAATAACTTTTTCATTACTATCCTTTATTATTAGATGTACAATTTCCGGCGAATAATCTCTTCTTTAAATATTTATCCGTTTGTTATTGTTATACGATTTGTTTGTACTTCTTTAAATCTCAAAAATTCATTTGCTTTATACAAATGAAGTAATCGCATTTTCATATTCTCATTGACAATGCTTTTATAAAAGCCATATTTATTCCAACCTTTTAAAAAGAATCCATCGACAGATTGAGGTATTTTAGATTCATCTAATACGAGAGTACTCAAACAATCAAATTCTTCTATTTTAGAATGGATATTATCAATACAATCAACAACTTCGTTAAAAATAAGTACCATATAATTGAACGGGAAATCTCCATGCACTGAAACTCTTTTAAAAGAAATGCCATTTATAGAAGATAAATCATTTATATTCAAGACATCTTCTCTAATAAGAAACAAATGGCTAACTTCAGCAAATTCTGGCATCCTTATTTGCTCAAAATCAGATATACTTTTAGCCGTTAGCCCTTTACCTTTGACAAGGGCTTTTATCTGGCACTCTTTCTTTGAAGATGAACCTATAATTTCTTGAAAATTAATTTCTTCATTTTCATGCATAAATTCCCATGAATATGTGATACATTTCTTCCAAATTTGGTTTTCTCCATTCAAATATACTTTATACCATTTCATATTGTCATTGTTAATCGGTAATATGTTCGACAGCGTTCCCGCTTTTAGTAGTGATGCTGTTTGTTATCTGCTTTTTCGAGTCATTACAATATCATCAAAACTTAATAGCAAAGACTGACCGTTTGGTCTATATTCCTTCCAATCTTCAATGTTGGGACTTTCATAATCCATCATTATATGATAAAAGGAGTATAGACCGGAGTTTTCTTGAGGTAAATCCGGCAGACTATGTATGTCATAACATCCAACATCTTCCAATCCTTTTTCTTCAATCCGTTTCAACCATCCTAAAGCCTTATCTATTTGTTGAAGATAGGAAAGTTCCTGCTGATTGCCATGCTTCAGGGCATCAACAGTTTTTATTCGTTCTTTTTGTAATAACTCAATTATATCTTTCATTTTATTTCTTATCGGTAATGTCCGACAGCGTTCCGCTTTAAGCGGTAGTGCTGTGTGTTAGTGATTCATTTATGTTCTCAATTTCCATATCAAGAAAGGTTACATACCATTCTATAAATGATATTCTTTGCCCATCTTTCAATTTCGGTACAAGTCCACTATAATCAGCTCGTCCATCAAACCAAATATGTCCTTTTTCATTTCCATTCACCACCAATAGAAATGTACATCCATGTCCGAAATGACTTATTTGCAGACAGCCTGCAATATGTGCGGTACTAATATACGCATTAACAATTTCCGTTTCCGGGTATCCCTCGTTCCAATTAAAGGAGGTTATCCATTCTTCATTCCAACTATCTTGATATGGGAATTTTTCATTCAAGGAAATATTAGGTTTGTCTCTTAATTTGAAATCAACAATAGCTTTATCAAGAGGCAATAATCCATATCCCGGTCCGAAACCTCCATTTCCTATTTCAGAAATAAAAGTTCTGTAATCATCAGGAAGAGTTATACAATGTTTATGCTCAAACCCCTTAATATCTTCTTCAGATAGACAAGGATTATAAGATACCTCTTGTTCCTTTACTCCAAAAGATGCAAATTCTTTATGGCGTCTTATGAAAGCCAATTTTTCTAATATTTCCTTTTTTTGATTCATAATCACTGACATGTAATTATCCACGTTTTCCGCTATTATCTTCGCTCAATTACAAATATATATCATAAGGGCGAAACTTCGGAATATTCGGTCTTCCTTTTTTCAAGGTATGCTTAAAAGCAGTTTTTGCGGGCGGTTGTTTGGGCGTTCCCCTTCGGGTCGGGCTTTCCGCTGCAAGTCCTCGCTATGCTGTGGGCTTTTCCCTGCAATCCCTAACGTGGGTGAAAGGGATTTCACTGTCTTGCGCTTGCACCTTGGCGCACGGGCTGTCCCGTCCCGGCGTCCGTTTCCGACCATTCCGTGAGGCTGCATGGCCGAAGCCGGACATCGGGGCGGAAGGACAAACGGAACACATCCGTCCGTGCCGCCCGAAAGAGTTCCCCGGCGTTTGTCCGGCAGCCGGAAGCTGACCGTCCTCCCATTGTATTCTCCCGCCCGTATCTCCTTGCCTTGGGAAACGGGCGTTCCCGGCTCTCCGGAAGGCTTCTTCTTCCCGCACCCGGCAAGTAACTTACCATTGACTGGAATAGACTGACAGGGCATTTTTTCCCTAAGCTGATTGGAAAAACATTGACGAAGGTAGGCGGAGGTGAAAGCAAATCCGCAAAAAATGCCAAATCTCCACCCTGCGGGTAGTATTTACCATTTTTTCAGATGGTTGCAATTCACCTTTTCCGCTATCAATGATGGTCAATGTTCTTCCCAATCAGCCAAGGGAAAAAAATGGTTGGGGCGACAAGCGATGAAAACAGAGTAATAACGATTAAAATTTGTGAGTTATGGCAACAACGAACAGCACCATCGAAAAGATTGCACCGATGTTCACCGATTTGTTAATCAAGAAAATCGAGTGCTTGAAAACGGATTGGCAAAAGCCGTGGATTGCGAGCCTTGAACAAGGTTTGCCCCGCAACATCAGAGGGACGCTCTATAACGGCGGAAATGTCTTGATGTTATTGTTCTACACCGAGTTCATGAAATTCACTTTGCCCGTGTTCCTCACGTTCAACCAAGCGAAGGAAGAGGATTTAAGTGTTTGCAAGGGCGCACGCTCGTTTCCCGTCTATTATTGGTTTAAGTTCGTGGTACACAAGGAAACGAAAAAGACAATCAAGTACGAGGAATACCGCAAGCTGCCCGCAACCGAGCAGGAAAATTACAAGGTCATCCCGCAGATGAAGTATTACAATGTCTTCAACATCGACCAGACCGATTTTGCCGAAAAGCAGCCCGAACGCTACGAGCGTATGAAGAAGGGGGAGCAACCCGAAGACTATTCGGACGGAATGATTTACGAGGCGTTGGACGAGCTTGTCTATCTGCAAAATTGGTATTGCCCCATCAAGGTGCAGTATTCGGACAGTGCCTACTATTCGCCCTCTTCCGACCATATCATTTGCCCGCAGCGTGAGCAGTTCCCGCAGGGAGCGGAATATTACGGCACGCTCCTGCACGAGATGGCGCACAGCACGGGAAGCCCCCAACGGCTGAACCGCACGTTCGGCAGCTTCTTCGGGGATGCGCTCTATGCCCGTGAGGAACTTGTGGCGGAACTTACCGCAGCCCTTTGCGGTGCGTTCTTCGGCTACGCAGCCGTACCGCAGGAGAACAACGCCGCCTATCTGAAACACTGGCTCACCAAGCTAAAGGAAGAACCCGCCTTTTTGGTGGAGATATTGGGGGACGTGAACAAGGCGGCGAAGATGATTGCCGACAAGGTAACCGAACCGATAAACGAACCCGCAGCAGCCTAAGCGGGACAACAAAGGAACAAGAGTATAAACCAACGGGTGGAGCAGTCCGCCCCACTAAAGACATAAGACGATGAAAACATTATCAGAAAAGGAATTTAACGGGTTAAACATAAAAGCTATGTTTACCGAGAAGGTGGAACAGGCAAAAAAAGAACTGTCTCCACTCATGCAGGAGGTAAGGAAGTACATACCCCAAGCGGAATACGGCTACCACGTGGTAAGCGGTGAATACCCCGCATTTTACGGCGTGCGCATAGAGTTCACGTACAACGGCATCCGTTTTCATGTGTACAGGATAAACAAAGAGAACAAATACAGGATAGCCGCCGACATGGAGCATTTTGAGTATGTCAACCGCTACGACATCGAAAGGGCGGGCAGCCAATACGAAAAGCCGTGCAATATCGGCGTGTTCACCGCCAAGAAAATAAACGATTGGATAAACTACTGCACGCAGATATACAGGCAGGTGGAGCAGGAAAATGCGGAGAACTCGAAAAAGGTAGCCGACTTCTTGAAAAGTATCGAGAACGAACCCGTAAGCTGGGAACGTAGAAACTATGCGAAAGGGACGATAACCCGCAACGGCTTGCGCTTCACTTTCTACATAGAGAAAGGACACCTCTCCTTTGAACTGTCCCTAAGTTATCGGGGAACGGCTGATTACGACACTTTCCGGCTGTTGGCTGATAACCGCTATATCCCGAAAGGAAACTATTAAACAACCACGGGCGGAGCAATCCGCCCGACAATACCCAAGAACATGAAAACGGTACTTGTTTACAAACGGATATACCGCCTAATCCTTTGGGCTTCGGTGGTTTATTTCCTCACCACCACCGCAGGGCGGTTTTTCGCCTTGTCTCTTGTCGTGGCTCTGTTTTACTTCGTGGCACGGCTTGTTCTCGCCCTTGCGTGGCGTCTGTTTGTCGGCTTCGTGTTCATCTTGATAATCATTCTTTTAATACTCTAAAATTTACCGATATGGAAACAAGGACATTGACAGAAAACGGAACACCCGTTAGCAAGGAAAAGACGGTAGCCTTTTCGGGACACCGCACCAACCGTATAGCCAAGTTCACGGCAGACCGTGAGAAACTCTTCAGGGAGGTGGCGTTCGATACATTTGTAGCCATCGAGAGTTATTGCATCAAAAAAGGCTACGACACCTTTTTGTCGGGAATGTGCGAGGGCTTCGACCTTATCGCAGCAGAGGAAGTCTTGAACCTCAAAAAGGAATACCCGCATATCCGGCTGAAATGCGTTGTCCCCTTCAAGGGACAAGCCGAGCGGTACACCCAAGCCGACAAGCGGCGTTACGACACCATTTTGGCGCAAGCCGATGAAGTGGTAACCTTGCAGGACGGATATACCGAGGGCTGTTTCTTACGCCGTAACGACTACCTTTTGGAAAACTCCGCTTTTCTGATGGTCTATTACGATGCGGTAGCCGTGGGCGGTACGTTCTACACCCTCAAACGGGCGGTAGAGCAAAAGAAGAAGTTCGCGAACGTATGCTATAACCGCAGGTAGCCCGCAAGGGCGGATTTTCCGCCCGCTACTTTCTTTCGTGAGCCGGAGCGGGGAAAGAAAGATAGCAAAGAAACCGATTACCCGAACGGAACGGTTTGTCAAAAATCAAAAAGAACAAGAATAAACAATCAACTTAAAAATAACAGATTATGAAGACAAAAGCAAATCAATCAGCAGCAGAGAGAAACATCACGATGGTAGCGTTGGCAGACATTCAGCCGAGCGGTTTCAACCCACGCAAGCGTTTCGATGAAACGAGCCTTTACGAGCTTGCCGAGAGCATCAAGCAGCAGGGCGTGTTACAGCCCATCACCGTGCGACCCGTTGACGGGACAGACCGTTACGGGATTGTTTTCGGGGAACGCCGTTACCGTGCGTCCGTCATTGCGGGCAGGAACGAAATTCCCGCAATCGTAACCGAGTTGTCGGACGAGGAAGCCGAGGAAATGGCGATTACCGAGAACTTGCAGCGCAAGGACGTGACACCCGTGGAGGAAGCCGCAGCCTATCAGCGGCTTATCGAGAGCGGACGCCACACCGTGCAGACCTTGGCGCAACTCTTCGGAAAGAACGAGAACTATATCCGCACACGGCTGAAATTCACCGCCCTTATCCCCGAAATCGCCGCCCTCTTGGATGCGGATGAAATCACCATCAGCGTGGCGGCTGAAATCTGCCGATACGGGGAGGACATTCAGCGTGAGGTGTACGAGAAGCATTTGCAGGACGAGGGAACGTACAACAGTTGGCGGGGACTGAAAGCCGCCGATGTCGCAAGGCGCATCGAGCAGAACTTCACCACCGACCTGCAATACTACCGCTTCGACAAGACCGAGTGCGCCACGTGCGCACATAACACCAATAACTTGCTGTTGTTCCGTGATGGCGGGTGCGGGCATTGCGCCAACCGCACGTGCCTTGCCGAGATGAACGCATCCTACCTCATGGAGCGAGCCGTGCAAATCATGCGGAACCAGCCGGAGGTGTCGCTCTGCCGTGACCGCTACACCGCCAACGAGACGGTGGTAGAACGGCTAACCGCTTCGGGCTACGAGGTGGAGACCCTTGACAGGTACACCGCCTTTCCAAACTGCCCCAAAGAACCCAAAGCCGAAAATTTCAACGACCCCGAACGCTACGGGGAAGCCCGCACCCGCTACGAGCAGCAATGGGCGGACTACATGGAGCAGGAGGAGGAAATCACCCGCAGGAGCGGAGCGGGGGAAATCACCGTCTATGCCAAAATCGGGCAGAAGGAGATTACATTCTGTTACGTGGAGAACATGACCGAAGCGCAGACAGCGGACGGAACGCCCGCACCCGCACCGCTCTCACCCGTGGAGAAGTTGGAGAAGCAGGACGAGCGCAACAAGGAAATCGCACTCGAACGCACGGTGGAGGACACCAAGAAACAGATTCTCGAAGCCGACATCACGGGCGGTAAGTTCAGTGCCGATGAAGATACCATGTTGTACTTCTTCCTTCTGTCCTCGCTCCGGAAGGAACACTTCGCAGCCGTGGGGATTGCGGAAGACAAGCCGTATATCACGGACGAGGACAAGATGGGGATTATCGGCAACCTCACCGTGAGGATGAAGACCATCATCCGCAGGGACTTCCTTGTAGCCAACTTCAAGGGAGCGTACGGCAACAACACCGTGGCGACCCTCTTGCTCGACTTCGCACGCAGGCACATGCCGGAGGAACTCGCCAACATCGAAAGGGAGTACAACGGGGTGTACGAGAAGCGTCACCAGCGCATCGAGGAAAAGAAAGCCGTCCTCTTGGTACAGGAACGGGCAAGGGAGCGCAAGGTAACGCAACCCGAGGAACAACCGCAACCCGAAGAGATTGCAGCCTAAGGACAAAGGGCAGGGCGGAGAAATCCGCCCGCTACTTTCTTTCGTGAGCCGTAGCGAAAAAGAAAGATAGCAAAGAAACCGATTTTCAAACTTTCAAATTTTCAAACTTATGCGAACCGTACAGAGAACCTATACACTATTCGGCATTGCGGAACTGGAGGACGAAGCCCGTCAGAGAGCCTATACCGACTGGCTTGCCAAGGGAAACGATTACCCGTATGCTTCCGAGAACTGCGACACGCTCGAAGCCTTCTGCAATCTTTTCCGTATCGTCTGCACCAACTACCGTTACGACAGTTGCACATACGCTTACCGTTTCTATACCAAGCACGAGGCGGACACGGAGGAACTTTCAGGCGTCCGTTTGCTGGCTTACCTCTATAACAACTTCCATGCGGGGTTGTACAAGCCCAAGGTCTATTGGACGAAAGACCGCAAGAAAAGGCGCAGGAGCCGTATCTCCGTCACTTGCGAATGCCCCTTCACGGGCGTTGTGTCGGACGAAATCATCTTGCAACCCCTCATGGACTTCATGCGCTCGCCCGACACACGGAATTTCAAGGAACTCATGCGTGACTGTCTGGAAAACTTCTTCCGCTCGTGCCGAGACGATTGCGAGTATTGCGAGAGCGAGGAATATTTCACGGACGAGAGCCACAGGAATAATTGGGAGTACCTTATCGACGGGACACTTTTCAAGGAAACGGCATGAAGCGGGAAATCAGACAGAACGGGAAAACCGTCCTTTACAGCGGGGACGGTCATAGCATCCCCATGATATTCAACAACCTTGTCGGAAAGAACCTCAAAGGCAGGGAGTATTCGGACTATATCGCTTTCGTAGCCATTCCCGACATGGGGTTTACCTACGGGAAGATAGCGTATTATTCGGACGGAAACCTAATCGCAACGGGGGAAATCACGCCATAACATCCCCCCTATGTTTCATCGCCGGAAGTCCGGGACGGGTAGCGATCCGCCCGGACTTCTTTTTTTACCCGCCCGTGGGAAAGGATTGACCCGATTTTCGGACGCACTTCTTTTTCTTTCGGTGAGCCGGATGCGGACAAAGACAAAGAAGCAAAAAGAAACCCTTTGACCCACTGGATTTTTAGCCAAGCTCCACACTCATTTTTTAGCAAACCTACGGGGAAAAACGGACAAGTAGCAAGGCTGAACCTGCCGGTTTTGCGCGCAATCTCCACACCTTCGGGTCGTATTCCACGCAAAAGCCTTGCATGAAGTCCGCTCTTTCCCCGTGCCCCAAAGCAAAAAATAAATGTTTCACTTTTAATTTTTTGCATTATGAATACACTGTCTTTTCCTCAAATCACCGTAAGTTACAAGGACGCTGACGCATCCAAGAGAGTTAGAATCCACTCTTCCAAGGAGTCTTACGACATCCTCAAGACCTTCTACGAGGACTGTATGCAGCACCACGAGGAGTGCTGGGCGATGTACCTGAACGGCGCAGGCAGGCTGCTGGGCGTCTCGTGCGTCTCACGCAGCGGCATGAACAGCACGGTGGTGGACATACGCATCGTCCTCCAGACGGCTCTCGTCTCCCATGCCTCGGGAATCATCCTCTCGCACAACCACCCTTCCGGCTCGACCGTGGCGAGCACGCCGGACAACAACCTGACCAGCCAGTTGAAGAAAGGCTGCGAGGCAATCGGCATACAGCTTTTGGACCACATCATACTGACCGAGGACACCTACCTCAGCTACATGGACGAGGGGATGCTTTAAGCGTCCCCTTTTTTATTCGCTATCCGTTTCGCACTTCTTTTCTTTCGTGAGCGGGGCGGGAAAAGAACAAGAAGCAAAAGAAACCGGAAAGCGGCAGGGCGGATATGGAAAAAGCATCCCGAAGGATGCTTTCCATTTCGTCCGGCTCACGCTACATCTTCAACCCCCGTTTCCGCTCCTGCCGGATGTCGGAGAAGGAGAACTTCCCCGTCTCCTTGTCGAACTTCACCGACTTGTCCTTCTGCACGCCGTCCGGCGTCTCCATCCGTTTCACCTCCAGCGGCTTCCCGTTGTAGAAGTCCGTCATTTGCCGGTAGCTGAACTTTTCCCCCGTCAAGCTTTCCATCAGGCTGTTCAGCGTGTAGATGCTGTCTTGGTTACGCACGCTCTCCGGCACGAACTCCGGGTGATTCCTCACCCAGTCCGGGTACAGTGTCTTCGCCATCAGGCAGACCTCCGGCGAGCGTTCCGCCCACGGGATCATCATCAGCGACTCCCGGCTGTGGGCGGCGCACCTGACATACACTTCGGGCGTGAGCAGGCTTTTCGGCACTCCGCCACGCCCGACGGCGGACATCCCCGACGTTTCCACCGCCACCCGCACCCGCTCCGGCGTTTGCAGGTGCACGGGCAGGATGCTGATGCACCTGCCGTCCAGCGGCAGCAGGAAGTCCGCCATTTCGCCGTTCATCACCTCCGGACGGATAGCCACCGCTACCCCGTAGAGTTCTTCCGGGTTGTTCTCCCGGCACTCCTTCAGCACCTCCATGCACACCTCCGGGGACGGGATATGCTGGACCAGCCCCCGGTGGAAGTCGTTCCCGAATCCCGCTTCCGTTTCCAGCGCCTTCCGGCACAGTTCCGGCGTCTTCAACTCTTCGGGCACGTTCTCCAACTGCCAGCCGTCCTCTTCAACGGCGGCACGGCAGACCTCCGCCGTGCGGTCGTGCCTGCATATCATCTCCAGAGGCACCTGATACATTCTTTCTTCTCGTTCCATGTTTTTACATTTTTTCTTGTTATAAACCCCTTTAAACATCCACCGACAACACGCACATCCATCCGCCGCTCTCCTCGTCCGGCGTCCAGCACCTCGCCCGGACATGGCAATAGCCTTCATTCTCTATCCACTCCAGCAGGCTTTCCGCTTCATCGCATTCCGTTTCCGCCAGCAGTTTTCTATCCGCCTCCGAGAGCAGCGACTTTATGTTCACGAACTCACGCACCTCCGGGTATTGCGGCAGCGTGTCCGGCACGTCGATATGCACAAAGTATTTCCGGAAATAAAACCGGATTTTCCCGCTTTTCCGTTCCACGCCCCGGGCTGGACAAGGTGGCGGCACTTCTGTTTTCATCCGCCTTCCGGCATCGTGCACACGGTATCTTTGCAGCGTCAGCGTGCAGCACGGTGTCCCGTCCCTGCGCAGGTGAAATCCCCGTTCCGTCACCCGGAACAGCTCGTGCTCCACGACCCGGCGCATGGTCCGGCAGTCGTCCTTCATGTCTTCCCAGACCTCCCCGGCGGAAACCGTCTCCAGCATGGCGAGCGTTTTCTCCGACAGCAGGTTTTCCGGACATATATTGTCCCCCGCTTGTGGAAGGACAATGTCCGTCCGCCACTTCGAGGCATGCAGGGCTTCGGAAAATTCCGGTATGTCGAGGTATAGAACCAGATCATTCCGTTCCATACCCGTCCTCCTTGTCGTTGTCCGCATTGAAGTCGAACTCCAGCTCGACCGCCTGACCGTCCGAGTCCTCCACCCAGACGGTGAAGCCGCTCTGTTCGTCCGACAGCGGGGTGTAATAGAGCCGGAACGTCTCTTTCTCCAGCGGGTAGCGGTCATTGGGCAGCAACGCCGTGCCGTCGTCCAGTTTGAGCGTGCCTTCCCCGTCGAAGAGGAACCAGCGGATCGTGTACCGGGTGTCCTCCCAGCGTCCTTCCCGTTTCAGCTCGCACCGTATCTCCGCCGTCTCGTTCACTTTCAGCTCCTTCGGGACGGGCATCGTCTCCACCGTGAACGGGTATTTCGTCTGAATGTCCAGCCCGTCATTACAGGCTGCGACCAGCACGAGGGCGGCCACGATGTAGCAGCCCGTGAGTATTTTATAAATCATTGTCCTCATATATACATTATTATATTATATAGCAGTTATCGAATCATAAAACGTATTCCCACGCCGACCTGCGTGTGGAATTTCCCGCAGTCGCCGCCGAACAGCACCCTTTGGCGACCGTTTACCAGCAAGACAATCTTGTCCGTCACGTAGGCGGACAGCTCCAGCGTCAGCGCACCCCCGTAGATGAAATTGTCCTCATCCGTGAGCCGGGAGCCGTCCGGCAGCAGGCTCTCGCCCCAGTTCACCGTCTCGTACCCGGCAAGGGCGGACAGCCCCAGTGCGGCGAAGAACATCTTCTTCCGGTCTGACAGGAAGTTCAGGTAATAGCCGCCCTCGCCCGTGAACTGGCTCGCCGGATAGAGGCAGTCCCGGTAGCCGTACCGCTTCTCCAAGTATTCCGCACCGACCACCCAATGGTGGGCGTTCTTCGTGTAGGTGCTCACCGCTATCCCGGCGTGGTAGCCGAAGCCGTCGCCGTTTTTCCAGCGCATGTTGTCCGACAGCCCGCCCGTGAGCTGTATGCCCCTCATTCCGGGCAGGCACCGTTGGGCGTGTGCCCGGTTGAAAGTCAGGCACACCCCGAAGAGCAGGATAATGAACAGTAACCTTTTCATCGCTTATTTGATTTTCAGTTCGTTAATCTGTCTTGCCGCCACGAGGTCGGCGTTCTCCACCCGGATGGTCTGGTGCCTGCCGCCGTCCTTCTCGAACAGATCGATGACCAGCAGCTTGTCGTCCGGTATGGTGAACTGCGGGACGGCATATACCGTGCACACGTCGCTTTTCCCCTCCGTCACCAGCACCTCGTTGTAGCTGCGCACCGGATCGATCACCCGTTCCTGAATGGCGGTGCGCTTCGGCACTTTCTTGTCCACGATCTTGAACCGGATAAAGTCCGTCCGGAAAGCCACGTTCGACCTGTTCCTCGTTTCCGTGTGGAAATAGAACAGCCCGTTGTGCGAGTGGACGGATTTCAGGAGGAACTGCACCCCGAAGCGTTTGCAGCCCAAGTGCCGGATCTCCCGCCTGTCCTCCTTGTAGATGCTCTGCATGATCAGCTTCACCAAGAGCGGGCTTTCGCCCGCCAGCTCACGGAAATGGATGTTCATGCGGGTATGCGAAAAGTCCGTCGTGTCCCCGTTCTCCAAAAAATCCTTCATCTCGATGTTCAGCATCTCCGGCTCATGCGCATACCGGGCATTGAACGAATAGAAGCTCCCGTCCTCGCAGATGACGGAAAAGTTCGTTTCCCCCGGAAACCCCTCGGTCGTCGCCTTCACCCGGATCACGTTCTCCGCACCGTCCGCTTTCCCGGCGATGATCCGGTCGCTTCCCAAATCCACGTACCGCACCGCCGAGGGGAAGATGATATGCACCGTCTTGGCGAACGTCACCTGCACCCCGTGGGGCGTCACCATCTGCCGGTAGGGTAGCTTCCGTGTAATCCCCTGATACAGGTCGTTGCCCGTGGTCCGCTGTATCGTATCATTCACTTGTGCGTTCGCACCCGTCACCATGCCCACAAGCAGGGCGACCCATCCAAAAATCTTTTTCATTGTCTTTACTTTTTAATGGTTTTATAATCTGTTGATTTATTGTTGTTTGGCGTAGAGCATCAGCGGATCACCCGCTTTCAGGTGCACCTTTACCGTGCGGAACTTCTTGGCGAGGTACTGGCTGCCGCCCTGCATCAGCCCACGGGTGATGTCCATCGCCACCTGTTGCCCGGCGCTCCGTGCGAACGAGATGCTCGTTCCCAGCCCGCCGCCGATGTTCGCCATCGCCTCCTTTGCCGCTTCCCGCTCCAGTGAGGTTTCTATGCACAGCCCTTTCATTCCCTCGTTGTCATAGACCGCCAATTCCACCGGCAATATGTTACCTTGGTACTGGACGGACGATACCGTGATGTCGAGCCGTTCCCCCTGCACCTTGCCTGTACCGGATACCACCGTATTGCGTGGGATAATCAGGTTTCCCGCCTGCAACGGTTCGAGCAGCCGGAGCTTCACCTGTTGACCGTCCATAACCGTCTGGTCTTGGTGGATGCAGGCGGCTATCGTGTTCTTCCCGAGGGCGTACCCGCTGCCCACCGCCGTGTTGAAGCCGTAGTTCCTCGGCTGGCTGTACCGCCGCATGAACTCCGCATCGCTTAGGGGCTGTCGCAGCCCCGATACCGTCCGCTCCCGTGCCGCCTGCACCGCCACGGCTGGCTGTCCCAAGCCGTTGCCGCCCTGTCCGGTGGCGGGTGCCTGCATGGTTGCGCCGTCCTGCCCGTTCTGCCCCATGTACTTGGCGGCAAGCTCGTAGCTCTTCTCCATCAGTGCCACCTGATCGTCGATTCCGCCCGCCTGCCGTTCCCTTTCTTCCAGTTTGGCGGTCAGCTCCTCCACCTGCCTTTTCAGCTCCTCCTTTTCCCCGTCCACCTTCGGCTCCTCGTAGAACGAGCCGAGTTTCCGGTTGATGTCCCGGTAGGCGGCGACGGAGGAGCGGCCGCCGCCGTTGCCCGAGTAGTCCCTGAACGGTTCCCGTTCCGGCTCGCTGTCCGGCAGTTCCATTTCCACCCTGTCCGCATCGCTCTCTTCGGAGAAGGCGAAGTCCTCCAGCGAGCGCACCTTCTCCGCCTGCCGCCTTTCCGCCTGCGCCTGCTCGTAGGCTTTCCGCTTGTCGCCGATGATCCCGTCGTTCTCCGGCAGGGGGATGTCGGCGTTGAACGCCCCCACGGTGTCCCGGTTCACGTCCCGCTCTTCCGAAGGTGCGAATATCAGCCACATCGAGCCGAGGAACAGCAAGCCCATCAGCGGATATACCATCAGCTTCTTCCGTTGCTGCAACTGTTTCGGGGTGAGCGGCTTGGCAGTCTTCTTCTCCTTTTTCCCGCCGCCCTTGTCCTCCTTCTTTCCGTTCCCCGTCTCCGGGGCTGCGGCATCCGCCGCCTTTACGTGCTGCGTTGCCGTTGCTTTTTCTTGGTTCTGTTCTTCCATCATGTCAAAAATTTATGGTTGTCCTACATTCTGATTCTTCTCCCCGGAGGCTTCCTTCTGCCTGTCTCTCCGGTTTGTCGCTTGCCGGGCGGCTCCTTCCGTTCCCGTTTGAGCGATGCCGTGGGGCTTGCCCGGTTGTCCGCCCGCAGGTGCGCAGCCTTCCGTTCCCGGCTTGCCGCCTTTTCGGGGAACAGCCTCGCTTCCAGACCTGCCAGTTCTTTCGCCGCCCGCTCCCGGATGGCACGGTTGTGGCGTCCGATGGCGGCTTCCGGGTAGTCACGGGAGAGGTCGCCGTTGTCCTCGCTCAGGTGGTAGTCCCACCTTAGCCGGGCGATGCCGGCAAAATCCTCCGTCAGCCCGTACTTCTCCACCGTCTCCTTCGGTACTTCCCGCTGACCGTCCCAGCCGTGGCGGGCGAGCCCGTGGAGCAGCGCCCGTTCCGCCTTCACCGCTTCCAGATAGTCGCCGGGCAGTATGCCGCCCGTCTTCCTCTCGTAAAGGGCGGCGGCTTGCCGCATCAGCTTTCCCCGCTCGTCCGCCTCCCGCAACTCGATCTGTTCCATGACGGTGTGGTTGTCGCCCCGCATCTCCTCGCTCCATTCCCGGCTCAGTTCTTCGAGCCTGCGGTAGCCTTCCGCCAGCCCGTGGCGGATGGCCACCGAGTCGTCCGGTTTCTCGCCTTTCAGGGCAAGCCTTTTCAGTGCGTCGAGGTCGCCCTCCCTCATGCAGCAGTTCAGCAGCCGGTGCGCCGCATCCCGTTCCGCCTGCGCTTCGGGGGATAGCGGCTGCGGGGCGTTGCGCCTCGTGTACTCGTGCTCCAGCACCTTGTATTGCGCCGCCAGACGCAGCATCGGGCTTTCCGCCGCCTCCTTCACGCTCCGGGGGATTGCCGCCCCCTCACGCATCCCGTAACGGGTCTCTTTCAAGGCGTCCATGACCGCCCGCCATTCGGGATAGCCCGTCTGGTACACGTACCGGAAGAACCTGTGTTCCAGCAGCAGCTCCGCCTGTTTCCTTGTCACCTCCGGGCAGTCCCGGTAGTCCCTGACGGACTGGAGGATTGCGCCGGCATCCGCACGCCTCTTTTTCAGCAGGCTCCCGAAATACGCCGTTACCTGCCTCATGTTCCGCTCCTCCTGCCGCTCCCGGCGGCGGAGCAGCCACTCACTCAACCTCTCCGCCAGTCCCATGCCGTCCGCTTTCAAAAGGGTTGACAATACTGTCATTGGGCAATTGCAGGCGCCTGACATGCTCTATCCCCAGTTCCTTCCCGTCGTTCCTGCCGATGCGGTAGATGGAGGCGACGGTCATATAGACCGACAGTGCGCCGAACGCCGCCAGCATCACGAGGATGATTGCCACACGCATGTCGGGCGAGATACGCCCGGCGAGGCGGCGGAGCTTCCCGTCCGCCCAGTCCTGCGCCTTTGTGATGAACTTGCCTATCATGTCCGTCAGCGTTTGAGGGTCTGCAAATCCTTGTTCTCCGTGACCTCGAAGCCCTCGATGATGAAGCCCTGCGGGTTGTTGTCGCTCCTGACCGCATCCAGCAGACGGCAGCGGGTCACAAGGCTGCGCTCCGTAACAGAGCTTTCCCTAAGGATGATCTGCCGGGCGAATGTCCGCACGCTGTACGGGTACTTGTCGAAGTCGCACCGCAGGCTGTCTATCTCTATCATCTGGTTGATGTTCCCCGAGATTATCCGGTTGTAATACCCCTTTTCCGAGAGGTCCTTGTAGTAGTTGAAGGCGCTCTTGTCCGCCAGCAGCAGCGAACGCCTGATGTTGCCCTCGATAGCCGACTTGTCGGGCGAGAGCGTGAAGAACAGCTCGTGGAAGCGGCGCACGTGTTCCCGTGCCTCCACCGGGCGGTTCTGCCGCACGTCCTGCGAGAGTGCCAGCATCAGGCTCTTGCCGTTGTCCAGCACGTAGATCTTCTGCCGCTGCGCCTCGGCGAAGCTGTACGACTTCCACAGGGCGAAGCCCGTCACCACGGCGCACAGGCTGGCGAATACCAGCGTGAAGAGCCGTATCTGCCTGAAGCTCGTTTCGATATTTTTCAAACTTTTAAATTCCATGTTTCCGGTTTTTTATTCGTTATGACTCATGTTCTTGGGACATCCGCCGCTACTTGACGATCCTTCCGGCGATGTTCCCCACGGCTGCGCCCGCACCCGCTGCGGCGACGTTGCCTACCTTCGTGGCGGTCTGGTTCATCGCACGGTTGGCGTGGCTCACCCCGCCCGCCATGATGATCCAGTTGGCGACGGTCGGTATGGTGAAGTACCCGAATATCCCGATGATTAAAAAGATGATGTACACCGTGTTCGAGCTGTCCGGGATGAAGGTCGGGTCGCTCATCGCCTCGATGTCACGGGTGAGCATCAGCACTTGGATGCGTGCCAGCACCGAGCTGAACAGGTCGCTCACGGGCAGCCACATGTAGATGGAGATGTACCTCGTTATCCACTGCGTGAGCGTGCTCTGGAACCCGTCATAGACCGAGAGGGCGAACGCTATCGGACCGAGGATGGAGAGGGCGATCAGGAAGAACGTCCGTATCGTGTCGATCACCAGCGCAGCCGACTGGAACAGCAGTTCGAGCAGTTCTTGGAACCACAGCCGGATGCTCCGCTTCATGTTGTACTCCGTCCGGTCAATGTACATCACCGCCATCGTCTTCAAGTCCTTGGGCGACCAGCCCAGCTCGTCGAGCTTCTTGTCGAAGTCCTCCTTGCTCGCCAGATACGCCTTCTCCGGGTCACGGCGGAACGCCTCCCTCTCCAGCGTCTCCTTCTGTTCCCGGTATCGGTTCATGTCGAAGGTCTGTGATTCGAGCATCCCGTGGCAGCCCTTCACCACGGGCGAGAGCACCGTGTTGATCGTGCCGATGACGAAGGTGGGGAAGAAGAGGATGCACAGCCCGATGGCGAACGGGCGCAGCAGCGGGTACACGTCGATGGGCTCGGCACGGGCGAGCGCCTGCCACACCTTGGCGGCTACGTAGAACAGCGCACCCAGCCCGGCGATTCCCTTGGCTACCCCCGTCAGCTTCTCGCAGAGCGGCATCATGTCCTGATACAATGCCTGCAATATCTCGTGCAGGTTCGTGAAGTCTATCGCTAACAACATAGTCCTATATTATATTTATGTACGTGAACATTATTATATATTGCCACTCTCACCAGTAACGGTCTTCCGCATCCCCGTAGAGAGCCACCACCCGGTCGGCGTCCTTTTTCTTCTTCGCCCGCAGGTAGCTCACCGAGATGTTCTTGTCCGTGTAATACTGCACGAGGTTGCGGTACTCCAGCAGCCGCTTGTAGCTCTGGTCGATGATCGCCAGCCGCTCGGCGTCCGAGAGCGACATCCCCGTCACGTTCACCACGTTCTTCAGATCTTGCAGGATGTCCGCGCTCTCGGAGAGCAGCTTGGCGTACCCGAACGAGATGGTTGACAGCTCGTCCGGCGTGTAGTTCGGGTCGCCGAGCATCTTCTGGTAGTTGCGCACGTAGATTTCCGAGATGTCCGCCACCATCTCGATGGACTTCTTCACCTTCACGCCACCTTTCACCACGTCATGCACCGCCTTGAGCGCATCGTAATACTTCCGTCCCTGCTCGAATATCTTCGCCGTCTCCTTGAACCCGTCCAGCGTGTGCTGTGCGGTGGCGGAGGTCTCCACGATCTCCTTGGTCGTGTTGATGATGCCCTGCGCCAGATTGCCGGGATCGTGTACGACCCACTGGGCGTTGGCCGCACCTGCCGTCAGGCACGCCACGCCCACGATGATTGCCTTTATCGTTCTCATGTCCTTACTGTTTTAGGGTTCCGTCACTCTTTCTCCTGTACTCTCCGCCCGGCGACAGCCGGATGCGGTCTTTCTCCCGGTCATAGTCCATCATCACGGCGAAGCCCGTCTCGATGAACAGCACCCCTTCCGTTTCCCGGACGAGGTAGGTCTCCGCTTCACTGCCGCCCGTGTGGTTCCTGTGCATGACCGTCACACGGTACCTGCCGTCCTCTTCCCAGAGGGTGAAGGGCGGCTTTCCGCCCGTGCTGACCCATTCGCCGCACATCTTTTCCAACCGTTCCGCATTTGTCTCCTTGCAGGAAATGACAAACGCCAGCGCCGCCGTCACCGCCGACAGCAGCAGGATTAAATTCAATCGTCTCATCTTGATTCCGTTTTTTTTTAAGTTTTACAAAATTTTATTCTCTCCATGCCGTTTAGCCGTTTGTACATCCAGCCGTTTAACTGTTTAACCGTTTGACCGTTTAGCCGTTTGGTCAATCATCCGACCCTTCAGCCGTTCGTCCGGTCAATCAACCACCCGTCCGGCAACCTGTCCGCCACTTCAGCGCATCGGCACATTATTTATACTTCGTTTCCGCCAGCCGCTTGATGGCAAGCTCCAAGTCGCCGCCCAACTCTTCCGCCAGTGCGAACACCTCCGTCTTCTCGCTCTCCTCGGTGGTATAGGTCAGGTACTCGGCAGCCGACACCTCCGTGGCGTACACCGCCGACTGCACCCCGTTCAGACCGATCCACACCTCCTTGTACTTCCGTCCGGGATGGTTGGCGAGGTTGATGGAGAGTATCTGCGACTTCTCCTTGTCCGTCAGCCCGAGCATCGACTGGATGCCGTCGAACTTGTTCATGTACTTCTTCTGGTCCAAAAGGATTTTGCAGTCCGAGTTGGTGATGATAGCCTCCTTCACGATGGGGGACGAGATAATATCATCGACTTCCTGCGTGACGACAATCGCCTCGCCGAAATATTTCCTGACGGTCTTGTACATGTACTTCAAATACTCACTCATGCTCGGCGAGGAAAGGGCTTTCCAAGCCTCCTCGCAGATCAGCATCTTCCGCACCCCTTTCAGGCGGCGCAGCTTGTTGATGAAGGCTTCCATGATGATGATCGTAACCACGGGGAACAGCTCGGCGTTATCTTTTATACTGTCAATTTCAAATACGATGAACCGCTTGTGCAGCAGGTCGATGTTCTCGTTCGAGTTCAGCAGGAAGTCGTAGCGCCCGCCCTTGTAATACTGCCGGAGCGTGGTCAGGAAGTTGTCGATGTTGAAATCCTCCCGGCTCACCTTGATGTCCCTTGCAGCCAGCTCCTTCCGGTAATCGTTCAGCATGTACTCGTAGAAGGTGTCGAACGAGGGGGCGATGTCCCGGTTCTGTTGTATCCGGCGGATGTACGCCGACACCGCACTGCCCAGCTCGCCGCTCTCCGTCTTCGTGATTTTCTCGTCCTCGCCCTTCCACAGTGCCAGCAGCAGCGTCTTGATGCTGTCCTTCTTCTCCACGCTGAACTTGTAGTCGTCCGTGAAGAAGGGGTTGAAGCTGATGGGCTTCTCCTCCGTGTACGTGTAATAAATCCCGTCCTCGCCCTTGGTCTTGCGGTGGATCAGCTCGCACAGCCCTTGGTACGAGTTGCCCGTGTCGATCAGCACGATGTGGCTGTTTTGCTCGTAATACTGGCGCACGAGGTGGTTCATGAAGAACGACTTGCCGCTCCCGCTCGGACCGAGGACGAACTTGTTGCGGTTCGAGATCACCCCTTTCTTCATCGGCAGGTCGCTGATGTCCAGATGCAGCGGTCTGCCCGTCATCCTGTCCGCCATCTTGATGCCGAAGGGCGAGAGCGAGTCCTTGTAGTTCGTCTCCTCGGTGAAGAAGCACAGGGCTTGCGGGATGAACGTGTAGAAGCTCTCCTCGAAGGGGAAGTCCCCCTCGTTGCCCGGTATCGCCGCCCAGAACAGCGTCGGCACGTCCACCGTGTTGTGCCTCGGTTTGCACTCCATCAGGGCGAGCTGGCTGCCCACCTCGTTCTTGATGCGCCTAAGCTCCTCCCGGTCGTCGCTCCACGCCATCACGTTGCAGTGGCAGCGCACCGAGGTCAGCCCTTTCGAGTGCGCCTCGTTCAGGTATTCCTCGATCCATGCCTTGTTGATCTGGTTGGAGCGGGAGTAGCGGGAGAGCGAGTGCATGTTCCGGGCGGTCTGCTCGAAGCGTTTCAGGTTCTCCCCGTGGTCGTCGATGAAGATGTACTGGTTGTAGCAGTGGTTGCAGTCCAGCAGCAAGCCCACCGGGGCGGCGAACGACAGCCGGCAGTCCGAGCGGTCGGTCGAGAGCCGCTCGTAGCGGCTGTCCGTCGCCACCTTGCCCGGCAGGTCTTCCGTGTCCGAGAGGGTGTGCAGGCAGAGGATGTCGTCGCCGATGCGCATCTCCTCCGGGTTCAACTGGATGTCCTTCAGCACCGTCGTGTCGTGCTGCGAGAGCGAGAGGTACTTCTCCACGATGCCCGCCGCCGTTTCCGTCCCGGTGATCTCGTCCGTCGTGAGGCGGCGCAGCGTAACCAGTCCGCTGTCGTTCATGATCTTCTCGAACTGACCGACCGCTTCGATGAACCTCGTAACCGTCTCCCGGTCCTCGATCTCCTTGGGGACAAGCCTGCCCTTGCAGAGGGTGGAGAACGTGCTTTCCTGACGGCTCCGTGCCTTCGTCGTCTTGGTAAGGAACAGGTAGCAGAAGTGGTTCAGGAACGGGCGTTCGTTGAAGTGCCTCTCAAAGCTCCGGCTCAGGAAGCTAAGGTCGTCCCTGTCCGTTTCCGGCCGGTACTTCTCCTCGATGAAGAAGTCCTGCTTGTGCACGATGGAATACTCCGGCAGCACCTTCACCGCCTTGTGCCAAGCCGAGTGGACCGCCTCGTACTCGCTTCCCGTGACGGAGAACAGTTCCGGCAGTTCCACCCTGAAGGCGACCGTCACGTCCGCCTCCTTGCTCACGATGCAGCCGTTCTCCACCGCCAGCAGCGGGAACTTGCTTTCGAGCGTCGCCGCTTTCATTACGTTTCTCATTCTTGCCAGTGTTTAAAGGTGAATAATCGGGGGATTTTCAGCCGGTTCACCACGTACCTCGGATGCCGCCTGCGGGCGGCTGCCTTCATCAGCCCGTGCGTGCCGTACCGGGCGTTCAGCCGGAAGGTCAGCCATACCAGCAGCGTAGCCGCAACCACGCCGAAGCCGATGCACACCCACTGGTTCACGCCCGCCATGTACAGGATGACGAACACCACGAACACGGCGAGCAGACCGCCGCAGAAGATGAAGAGGTACTGGCTTTCCAGCCCCTTGAACTCCACGTTCCTGCCGATCCCCTTGTTGATTTCCATGTCCATAATCCGCTGTTTTACAGGAAGAACGAACGCAGGATGGTGGCGGCTACAATCAGGAAGATGCAGGCTCCGAACCAGCTCGCCGCCGTCTTCGACGTGTCTGGGTCTCCGGAGCTGAACTTCCCGTACACTTTCACCCCTCCGATCAAGCCGACCACCGCACCGATGGCGTAAATCAGTTTCGTTCCCGGCTCAAAATACGAGGTAACCATCTGCGTGGCTTCCGTGATACCCGCCTGCCCGTTTCCCTGCGCCATTGCGCCCACGGCAACCAGTATGCAGGCCGCCGTGAATAAGATTCTCTTTTGTCTCATTTGTCTTTAAAATTTTAATTAAACATTATGGTTGTCCATCAGCCGGGCGACACGCTCACGTGCGCCCTCGAACTCGTCCAGCATCGCCTCCCAGATGTCCGACCCCATCACGGACGGCAGCACCTCACGGGCTTCCCGCTCCGCCTTTTCGTCCGCATTGTCCGACACCAGTACCCGGCGCACCTTTTTCAGGTCATCGAAGGAGTACCCCGTGGCGAAGTCGGGGTTGCCGTCCGGGTAATAAGCCCCTAATTCCTCTTCCTCCTCCAGTTCCCGGATCTCCTCCGGCGTGGGTTCATAGTCCGTCTCCTCCTCGTCCTCCTCCGGCTCGATGTCGGAGTAGTCCGCCCCGTCGTCCTCCGCTGCGGGTTCGTCCACGGCTCCGGCTGCCGCTTCCTCCCCGTCCTCCGCTGCGAAGGGCAGGTAGGTGCTTTCTCCCATGACCGTGTACGGCTTGCCCGGTTGCCCCGGTTCCTTTCCCGTTCCGTCCGTGTCTTCGTCCGTCTCCGCTGTCCCGAATATCCCGGCGATGTCCTGCCGGTAGTATTTCCACAGCACGACAAGGTAATAGAGCAGCAGGACGGTGAGCGATAATTTCAGTATCATGCCGTTTCCTCCTTCCTTTTTAAAAGAGGTTCTCCAGTTTCCCGGCGTATGCCGCCTCGATCTCCTCCCGGTATTGCTCGAAGTGCTGCGCCAGCACGTTGTCGATGTATGCCGAGAGCGACACCTTGCCGCCCGTCAGCATCACCGAGATTTTGGCGATGCGCTCGTGGTACTCACGGCGCACATAGACCGGCTTGCCGTAGCGGGCGGGGATGTCCATGCCTTTGAGGAAGGTCGTCTCGTAGTCCGCCTGCCTTCCCTTGCGCCGTCTTGTGTCCGCCGTTTTCCCTTCCTGCGCCTTCTCCACCGGCACGGAGGTTTCCCCCTTTCCGGTTCCCGGTTCTCCCGTTCCTGCCGCCTCGCCCGCCATCATCCGCATCAGCAGTTCCTCGTCGATGGGCTTCTCATTCCGCTGCTTCTTCATAGCCTTCCAGTTTGAGGATGGTCGCTATCTCACGGGTCAGTTCGGGGATGCCGCTGCCTGCCAGCATCCGCCTGTCGGGAGCCAGCAGCGTGGAGCGGAACACCGTCCGTCCCGTGCCGTCCGCCTCCTTGCGGAAGCGTTTCGTGTCGGGGATGCGGGTTTGCAGCATCGGCAGCCCCATGTCGGCGACCACCTGCCCGTACTTCTCGTACAGCCCGCTCGTTTCCCGCTTGTCGACTTGGTTCCAGAAAAGGTAAAGCCCCTTCAGACGGCTCGTCTCCTTGCCCAGCATCATCCGTTGCAGCACGTCGAGGAAGGAGAGCGTGCTTTCCAGCACCGCCTTGTCCGCACTCACCGGGGCGAAGATGTAGTCCATCTGTGCGATCGTGCGCAGGATGCCCGCCGAGTTCACCGTGCCCGGCAGGTCGAAGAAGAGCAGGTCGTAGCAGCCTTCCGCCGCCAGCTCCCTTGCCGTGTCAGGGGCTTGCTCCACCCGGCACTTGCGCACCGGATAGGCGGCACGCCCCGGCTGCCGCATCTGTTCGTAAGCCGCCCGTTTCAGGTGTTCGTTCTCCAGTACCGCCCGGCTGTCCCGCTCCCGCATCTCGTACAGGCTGTACTGCGGGAAGTCGCAGTCGATCACCGCTAACGGACACCCCAGACGGTAGTGCAGGTAGCCCGCCACCAGCACCGTGATAGCCGTCTTGCCGCTGCCGCCTTTCTGTGTGGCGAAAGCCACGTTCAATGTCTGTCTGTCCATATCGTCATTCTGTTGGTTATTCATCCGGCTGCCCGTGCAGCCGCTTCTCTGTTCACTCAATCAGTCAGCCTTTCAGCCACTTTGCCGGTCATTCGTCCGTTCATTCGTTCAGGCATCCGTTCATCCAATCATCCGGCTGTTCAGCCGTTTGACCGTTTAGCCGTTTAGTCATTTAACCGTTTGGCTGTTTAGCCGATCGTCCGGCTGGTTATCCGGTTGTCCGTCCGTTTGTCCGGCAAGACCGTCAGCCGTTCGGCTGTCCGTCCGGTCGGCTATCCGGTTGTTTCCTTGTCTATCCGGACAGTCGTTTCACCGCTTCCACGGCGCAAAGGAATATCAAAATACCGGTAGTTTATCCGTTTGATTATCAGCGTGTCGTGCATTGTCTTTCCACCCGTAGGTTTGTCGCATCCGGGTATGGTGTCCGGACGGGAAAAGGGCTGTTACTTTGCAGGCGGAAACCAAAATGGAGTAAGAATGGAGAAGAGCGGCAACCGCCCGAGGGAGTGCCCCGGCACTCCGCAGCAGGCAAGGGCATCCCCAATCTGTCCGGCAGGACGGATTTTATTTTCAAACGAAAATGGCAAGTTGTGTGCTGCGGCACTCGAAATGAATTTCGTGCCTCACCACCACCTTGCCCCCTCGATGTGGCATCCCCCTCCGGAGTCGGGGGATGCTCACGGGGGAGAGCCGTAGGCATACGGCGTTTTCAGACCATGTTTCACTTAAAATTTTACAGGATGATGGACAATCAGAAGAAGTATGCGGGCAACCACGGGCGAAAGCCCAAGCCCGACAAGATGCGCCACCGCTACGTGTTCCGTCTGGACGACGGGGACAACGCCCGTTTCCTCGCGCTTTTCGACGAGTCGGGCAAGGCGACCAAGGCGGAGTTTATCGTTTCCGCACTTTTCGGCAGGGAGATTAAGGTCATTAAACTGGATAAGGGGACGCAGGATTTCTACATGCGCCTGACCACCTTCCACTCGCAGTTCCGTGCCATAGGCACGAACTACAACCAATGCGTGCGTGCGCTCAAATCCAATTTCTCGGAGAAGAAAGCCCTCGCTTTCCTCTACAAGCTGGAGCGGCACACCCTCGAACTGGTCGAGTTAAGCAAGCGGATTTCCGCACTGGTGGAGGAGTTCCGGAGCAAATACCCCGTCCGATGATAGCCAAGATCTCGCACGGCAGCAGCCTTTACGGGGTGCTTGCCTACAACCAGTTGAAGGTGGACGAGCGGCACGCCGACGTGCTTTTCACCAGCCGGATTATCGAGCCGCAGGGCGATGCTCCCTACACGATAGGGCATCTTTCCCGCTCGTTCGGTGACTACCTCACAGCCAACCGCAAGACCGAGAAGCCCGTCCTGCATATCTCCCTCAATCCCGACCCGAAGGATTGCTTGAGCGAGGAGCGGTTTGTCAGCTTGGCGGAGGAGTACATGCGGCGCATGGGCTTCGGCGACCAGCCCTATATCGTCTATCGCCACAACGACATCGGGCGGGAGCACCTGCACGTGCGCCCATAAGGGCATATAATAAATGTATTGGTAGCGCAATACCTGACACGAGTTTACAAGTCTGTCATCAACCGGCTTATCCGAAGGGGAAACCCAAAGGGGAGTATAGCATACCGGCAAATCCATAAGTCAACTAATCGTCATGTTGCGACTGAATGGGAAGATGAAATGATAAGTATGAGGATAAAATCCGTATTGATTAAACGATAGCCTGAGCGGACAAATGCGGGTCTATGACGAAAGACGATTAATGGCGTCATATTGTGATACTCCGTTATCATGTGCATGTAGCGGAAGCGTAAACTGATCACAACGCAATTGCGGTAAGCAATAAAAGGTGGATGTCGTATCCGACAACTTATCGAGCTATAGTTATTATATGTCTAAATGGGGATTGCCTAACCCAAAATGCCAGTTGTAAGGCTATAAGGTTTCAGACCTTTGAATATTTGGCATGGCAACGGAGTCTCCGTAGTAGTCTGAGCAAGGGAAAGCCTTGTACATGGCAAAGGGAGACAGCTAATATTTTTAATACAATTAACGGAAAATGTGTGAGACATTATGAGAGATCCAGAAAGAGTATTAAACAGTCTGGCGCAGCAAAGTAAAATCTCAATGTACAGATTTGAAAGGCTATATCGGATTCTGTTCAATAAGGAAATATATTATGTTGCTTACCAAAAGCTATATGCAAAGGAAGGTAACATGACTCCCGGAGTTGATGGAAAAACCATTGACGACATGAGTATATTCCGTATTGAACAATTGATTGAATTGCTCAAAAGTGAGCAATATCAGCCTGTATCATCAAAAAGAATTTATATTCCGAAGAAAAACGGATCTAAACGACCTTTGGGAATACCTTCTTTTGATGATAAACTGGTGCAAGAGGTTATCCGTATGATTTTGGAGGCGATCTATGAAGACAATTTTGAGAGTTGTTCTCATGGATTTAGACCAAACAGAGGATGCCATACGGCACTATCCCGTATCAAGGATACTTTTACAGGTTCCAAATGGTTTGTTGAAGGAGACATTAAAGGATTCTTTGATAATATCGATCATGATATTTTGATAAGAATACTTGAAGAAAGAATTTCTGACAACAGGTTCATTAGGCTAATCAGAAAGTTCCTGAATGCTGGATACATGGAGGAATGGACATTTCATAGGACATACAGTGGAACACCACAAGGTGGAATTATTAGTCCAATACTGGCTAATATCTATCTTGATAAGTTCGACAAATATATGAATGAATATATCCATAACTTTAATGAAGGCAAAAAACGCAAACCCGATACAGTTTATGCAAAATATGCATTGAGAAAAATCAGAGCCGAGCGAAAACTTAAAATTGAAACAGATAAAAAGAAACGTGAGTTTTACCTGAATCGCATTAATGAATGTTGTAAAGCCCGTAACAACTATCCAAGTTTAGATGAGATGGACAGTAGCTACAGAAGATTGAAATACATCCGATATGCAGATGACTTTTTGATTGGAATAATCGGAAGTAAAGCAGATTGTGTTAAAGTCAAGAAAGACATCAAAGATTTTCTTGGAGAAAAACTCAATCTTGAATTATCTGACGAAAAAACATTGATAACCAATACAAAGAAGAACGCAAAATTCCTCGGATATGAAATCGGAATCTACAAAACAGATCAAACAAAACGGATTGGTAAAGGAACTGCTCAAAGATACTACAGGTCAAAAGTCTTTTTAAAAGTATCTATGGATACAATGAAAAAGAAACTCTTCGAGTATGATGCTATCAAACTGACCTATCATAATGGGAAAGAGAGATGGCATCCCAAGGCAAGGCCTTGCATGAAGAATAATGACGACTTGGAAATACTTTGCCAGTACAATGGGGAGATACGAGGCTTTTACAACTATTATTCATTGGCGAATAACAGTTATACTATTGATTCTTTTTATAATATCATGGAATACAGTATGTACAAAACCTATGCTTGCAAATATAAATCATCAGTTCGCAAGGTTCTTCGAAAATACAGTAAAAACGGAGAGTTTGGAGTTGACTATATCAAAAAGAATGGGAAAACAGTACGGTGCGAGTTTTATCATGACGGTTTTAAGCGCAAGCCTTTAAGTAGAATTAAATTCAATGATGATCAACCGCTTATTAAAATCACAAGAACGAGCCTAATCGATAGGATAAAAGCCAATAAATGTGAGATATGCGGAGCAGAATCGGTATTATCGATGCATCATGTGAAAAAGCTCAAAGATCTGCAAGGAAAAAGGATCTGGGAAAAACACATGATTGCCCGCAGACGAAAAACCATTGCGGTATGCCATGATTGCCATTGGAAAATTCATACAGGGAAGTTAGACTGATAATATTAGTGGAGAGCCGGATACGTCGAAAGGTGTAAGTCCGGTTCGGGGGCGAGTACTTGGAAACCTAACATAGCAATATGTAAAGGCGCTGGGTGCTTAGCCTACATCGTCTCCGTCCGGGTGGACGAAACCGGGCGTGCGATTTCCGACAGCTACGAGCACGGGCGTTCGATGAAGGTCTGCCGGGAGCTGGAGAGGCAGTTCGGTCTTGTCCCGGCTACGCCCAAGCAGTGGAAGGAGGGGCTGCCCTTGTCGCCCGTCGGTTACGGGGACGGCAACCTCAAGGGGCAGTTGGCGGGAGTCATCCGCCCGCTTGCCCGGGAGTGGCGTTTCCGTACACTGGGAGAATACCGGGCGGTGCTTTCGCTCTACGGCATCACGGTGGACGAGGTGAAGGGGGAATACGGCGGGCGGGAGTATCACGGCTTGACCTATTCGGCAACCGACAGGGAGGGCAACAAGGTCGGCAAGCCCTTCAAGTCCTCCGTGTTCGGCAAGGAGGCGGGCGTCGCAGCCCTCGAAAGGCGGATGCACAACGCTGCCGCATGGGAAAAGACCCACAAGGAAGTCGCCGCCGCCACCGCCGGAAAGGTTTCCGCCGCCATGCAGACCGCAGGGCATGACCGGGCGCAGTTCGAGCGGGAACTCATGCGGCAGGGAATCGGCGTGGTATTCCGTCAGAATGAAGCCGGGCGCATCTATGGGGCGACCTTCATCGACCATGCCGCCAAAGCCGTCTTCAACGGCTCCCGTCTGGGCAAGGAGTTCTCCGCAGGCGTGTTCAACGACCTTTTCGCCGGGCAGGAAGGTATTCACTTGCCACAACCCTCCGCCGGAGTGGAACATCCCACCCGGCAGCAGGAGCATACGGGCGCATCCCAATGGGACGGACACGATACCGGCTATCGTCCCGACCACAAGGACGGCACCACCCAGAACGTGGCGGCCGCCTTCAACCTCTTTGCCCCCGTACCCGGCGGAGCGTCCGGCGACCAGCCCGTACCTCCGCAACGCAAAAAGAAAAAGAGGCGCAAGTACGGCAGGCAACAATAATCAACTTAAAATTCAACGAATTATGCAAAACGAAGACGATTTGCGTGGACTCGCCAAAGTCATGGAGTTCATGCGTGCGATAAGCATTTTATTTGTAGTGGTAAATATTTACTGGTTCTGTTACCAGTCCGTCCGGGAGTGGGGCATCGACATCGGCGTTGTCGATAGGATATTGCTCGGCTTCCAGCGTACCGCCGGGCTGTTCTCCAATATCCTCTGGACGAAGCTCTTCGCCGTGCTGTTCCTCGCCCTTAGCTGCCTCGGCACAAAGGGCGTGAAGGAACAGAAAATCACGTGGCGCAGGATCATCCTTTGCGGCGTGTCCGGCTTGCTGCTCTTTTTCGGCAACGGGTGGTTGCTCACCCTTCCTCTGCCGCTTCCGGCGGACACCGTGCTGTATATCGCCACCCTTACCGCAGGGTATATCTGCCTGCTCATGGCGGGACTGTGGATGTCCCGTCTGCTGAAGACCGACCTGCTCGAAGACGTGTTCAACGTCGAGAACGAATCCTTCATGCAGGAGACCGAGTTGAAGGAGAACGAGTATTCCGTCAACCTTCGCACCCGCTTCTGGTTCAGGGGCAGGGCGTATGACGGATGGATCAACCTTGTCAATCCCTTCCGTGCGACGATGGTCTTGGGCACGCCCGGTTCGGGCAAGTCCTATGCGATAATCAACCAGTATATCAAACAGACCATCGAGAAGGGCTATTCGCTTTTCCTGTATGATTTCAAGTACCCCGACCTCTCCGAGATAGCCTACAACCACCTGCTCGCCCATTTGGACGGCTACAAGGTCAAGCCCAAGTTCTACGTGATAAACTTCGACAATCCGAGGGAGAGCCACCGCTGCAACCCCATCCACCCGGACTTCATGACCGACATATCCGATGCCTACGAGAGTGCCTACACGATTATGTTAAATTTGAACCGCACGTGGATTTCCAAACAGGGCGATTTCTTCGTAGAATCGCCTATCATTCTGTTAGCCAGCATTATATGGTATCTCAAAATCTACAAGAACGGCAAGTATTGCACCTTCCCCCATGCCATTGAGTTCCTGAACCGCAAGTACGCCGACATTTTCCCCATCCTCACCTCGTACCCGGAGTTGGAGAACTACCTTTCTCCCTTCATGGACGCATGGGAATCCTCGGCGGTGGAGCAGTTGCAGGGGCAGATAGCCAGTGCCAAGATACCGCTTTCCCGCATGATCTCCCCGGCGCTCTACTGGGTGATGACGGCGGACGATTTCACCCTCGACATCAACAATCCCGAAGAGCCGAAGGTGCTCGTAGTCGGTAACAACCCCGACCGTCAGGGCATCTACGGGGCGGCGTTGGGACTGTACAACTCCCGCATCGTGAAACTCATCAACAAGAAGAAGCGGCTCAAATCCGCCGTGATTATCGACGAGCTGCCCACCATCTATATGCGTGGACTGGACAACCTCATTGCCACCGCCCGAAGCAACAAGGTAGCCGTCATGCTCGGCTTTCAGGATTTCAGCCAGCTAAAGCGTGATTATGGAGACAAAGAGTCCGCTGTTATTTGCAATACGGTCGGCAATGTCTTTGCAGGTCAGGTAGTTGCCGAAACTGCCAAGACGCTCTCCGAGCGTTTCGGCAAGGTCTTGCAGAAACGGCAGAACATGACTATCAACCGGAACGAGACCTCCGTCTCCATCAATACCCAGATGGACAGCCTCATTCCGGCAAGCAAGATTTCCAACCTCACACAGGGTATGTTCGTCGGGGCGGTAGCCGACAATTTCGACGAGCGTATCGAGCAGAAGATTTTCCATGCCGAGATTGTCGTGGATAACGAGAAGGTCAGGCGGGAGACCGCCCGCTACGTGAAGATACCGCAGATCATCGACTTCACCGACAAGGACGGCAACGACACCATGCAGCAGCAGATCGACGCCAACTACTACCGCATCAAGAGCGAGGTCAGGCAGATTGTCGCCGACGAGATCGGGCGCATCAAAGCAGACCCGGAGCTGTCGCATCTGATTAAGGACAAGTGAGGATAAAAATACCCCGTCGGCAAGAACAAGCCGGCGAGGTTCTTTTTATCGGGTATGGTGTTTTTCGGCATGAAGTAATGGTTAAGTGGGTAGAAAACATTATTTTTGTAATGATATGGATAAGGACAATCGCAAATACCGGTTCTGCTTCATCGACTATATGTGGTATGTAGCCGAGATATGGCACGAAAGGGAGCATACCAACCTTAACGGGCGTATGCTGTTGCTCTTTTGCTGGCTCTTTGCCATACTCGTACCGCTTGGAACACCGTTGATGTTTCGCTATTTCAGTTGGATTGTTGCTTTTGCCATAGTGATGATTCTTTGCTTTCTTCCCGACTTGTTCTGTCAGCTCCGCTACACAGCCGGGCGGCGTGAAGCACTTCGTGAATATTACGGAAAGATGAAACATCCCGGCAGGAAGCTCGCCAAAATAGTTCTTATCGCTATCGCCCTGATCGTGGCAAATGTAGCGCTGATGTTCCACCTCGGATTTATACATTGGGCATGATGAAACGGCAGGAGAATAAGCAACGGTTTTATCTCTGGGACTACCTCTGGTGGATGGGGGAGAAATGGAAGCAGGCAAGACGAACAGGCAGGGTCGATGGCGAAATGATGCTCTCGATTTATATCTTCGCTCTTTTGATATTCCCTATGATGACTGTTACTATCCGGCTTTTTCCAGGTGTGTCGGCATTGTTGCCATGTGTCGTTTTTAGCATTGTCACATTTGCCGTTATGTCGCTCGTCAGCAGGATTTACAAATGGCGAGGCAAAGCAGTGATGTCTCACTATGCCAAGTGCAGGTTTAACGAACTCCTTGCGGTTCTGTTATTTTTCCTTGCGATGGCCATTATCTGCTTTATGATGTATCTTCTTGACAAAAAGTGATACATACTTTGATACGGACTCCGGGCCGTTATATCGAATGGTCTAACTCGATGTACCAGTTTCCCTTGATGGGCTTGTAAAGCGTGGTGTCGTTGTACGTCCTGCGGTAGATCTCGTTCAGGTCGCCATGTTCGGTGATACGGATATTCCGACGGCTTCTCAATCCGGGATCGTAAACGAAACTCTTGGACGTTCCGGCATCCACGATGCCGTGGGAGTAGTACGGCATAACGAGGCTCACATATACCGAATCTGCCGTTCC
>ERZ772858.903-NODE-903-length-34789-cov-15.917833_pt1 | contig 34789 bp, 26 predicted proteins | sample MGYA00512136_ERZ772858 | MGnify/ENA primary metagenome ERZ772858 (study PRJEB29015, sample SAMEA2737726) | human gut metagenome | biome: human gut; feature: human-associated habitat; material: faeces | place: China | collected 2012 ...
GGCGGCGGCTCCGACTCCGGCTCGTCCACGCAGCTGGGTTCGCAGAACTCCGGCAGCATCAACGCCACCGATGCCGAGTCCGACCAGACGCTGGCCGAGGCCGTGGCGCAGAAGGCGCTGCCCTCCGTGGCCGCCATCGACGTGTACGCGAACCAATCCAACATGGGCGGCATGTACGGCTTCGGCGGCGGCTCCAACTCCGGCTCCGGCAGCACGCTCACGCAGGCCTCGCTCGGCAGCGGCGTCGTGCTCACCGACGACGGCTACATCATCACGAACTACCACGTCATCGCAGGCGGCGACGCCTACAAGGTCACCATCGAGGGCGAGACCTACGACGCCGAGGTCGTGGGCAGCGATCCCAGCTCCGACATCGCGGTCATCAAGGCCAAGGACGCCAGCGGCCTCAAGGCCATCGAGATCGGCAACTCCGACGACCTCATCATCGGCGAGTGGGTCATGACCATCGGCAGCCCGTTCGGCCTCGAGCAGTCCGTTGCCACCGGCATCGTGTCGGCCACGAGCCGTTCGCAGATCATGGATTCCAGCACCGACCAGTACGGCCAGAGCTCCGGTGAGACCACCATCTACCCGAACATGATTCAGACCGATGCGGCCATCAACCCCGGCAATTCCGGCGGCGCGCTGGTGGATGACGAGGGCAAGCTTATCGGCATCAACACGCTGATCACCTCGTACTCCGGCAACTACTCTGGCGTCGGGTTCGCCATTCCCGTGAATTACGCCATCAACTTGGCCCAGCAGATCATCGCCGGTGAGACGCCGACCCATGCTCAGCTCGGCGTGAGCCTCTCCACGGTGAGCGCGGCGACGGCGTCCCGCTACGGCCTGCCCGTCGACACCGGCGCCTACGTGGCCGCCGTTACTCCCGACTCCGGTGCGGCTGCGGCGGGCATCGTGCCTGGCGACATCGTCACGGCCTTCGATGGGCAGGCGGTTGAGTCGGCTTCTGACCTCATGCTGGACGTGCGTACCAAGAACCCCGGCGACACCGTCACCCTTACGGTGAACAGCGGTGGCCAGGAGAAAGAGGTGCAGGTGACCCTGGGCGACGACTCCGCCAGCCAAAAGGCCAAGCAGGAGCAGCAGAGCCAGGAGCAGTCTATGAACGGCTACAGCCTGGAAGACCTCTTCGGCCGCCAGCGCTAAACGGCGTGACGCGCGGGCGTGTGACGCTCACTGCGCCCACGCCACAGCTCGATCAACCTTGGCCCCTTCTCGGAGGGGCCATTTTAATGGCTAATAATCCTGGCGCACCATGGGAAATATAGCGCCATCTGCTAAGATGCGTCGCAAATCATGTCATATTCGGCATTCGGGGCCTTGCGTCTGCCGCATACTAACTGCACTATCCCATGATGCGCAGAGGAGCGTGCAGTGAGGTTCGGCCCTAACGTAGTGGAGCACGCTCCCTTTTCCATCCCCATGATCGGCAACACCGCGACTGGCTATGTTATCGGCCTGACTCCCGAAGGCGCCGCCGTGTGCCACCGCATGTTCACCGAGGACGTGCCCGAAGCAGAGGTCGCCGCGGTGAATGCGGATCTGCCCATTCATTTGCGTCGTGGCGGCTTCGTCGTGGAAGGGGAGAGTGCCGATGGCGTGGCAGTGAGGGAAGGTGTGGAGGGGGCTGGCGAAGGGGCCTTGGGGAAAGGCGTGGAAGGTGCCGAACGCCCGGAGGATGTCGAGCGCCCGGAGGGTGCCGAGCGCGAGGAAAACGTGGAGGGTGCCGGAGATGCGGAAAGCGCCGCAGCCGAGGGCGCCAACATGGCCGCGTTCGACTCGCCCGCGCCGCTGCAGTCGGCGTACCTGCACGTCACCCACCATTGCAACTTGAACTGCATCGGCTGCTACTCGGCGGTGGACGCTCGCAATGCGCGGCGCGACCTTACGCTGGACGAGCTGCGGGGCATCATTGACGCCTTGGCCGACGCCGGCTGCCAGCATGTGGTCATTTCCGGCGGCGAGCCCTTCCTGCGCGACGATTTGGCCGCCATCGTCGCCTACGTGCGCGAGCGCGGCATCGCCTCGGTGGACGTGCTCACCAACGGCACGGCCGTCACACCGGAGAAGCTCGCCGCCATCGCGCCCTACGTGGGTCGCGTTTCGGTGTCTTTCGACGGCCCCAACGCTGAAGCGGCGCCCGTTATCCGTCGCGAGCCTTTGTTCGAGCGCCTTGTGGCGGCGGTCGAGATGATCCGTGCGGCGGGCATTGCGCCCCACATCATTCCGACGGCCCATGCGGGCAACATCGATGCACTGGAGGAGTATGCCGCTCTGGCCGATTCTCTTGGTGCTACCATGAATTTCAGCTTGCTGTCTGCGCCTGCGGAAAACGATGAGCTGTCAGCGGTTCTTCCTGACGATGCGGCACTCGAGCGTTTGGCGCAGGCAACGTTGGCCCTGTCGCGCGACGGGGTGCCCGTGTTGTCCGACACGCCGGTGAGCACGCGCTTGATGACGACGTGCGGCTGCGGGGCGGGATGCGCCATGGTAAGCGTGTCGGCCGATGGTGAGGTGTTCCCGTGCCACATGATGCACGACGAGGTGTTTAGCTTGGGGTCGCTTTTGGAAGATCCCGGCTGCCTGGCCGCACGCCATGCCCCTGCGCCTCGCGTGGGCGAGCTGGCCGCCTGCGCCGATTGTGAGATCCGCTATCTGTGCGGGGGCGGTTGTCGCGCTCGCGCCTACTTCGCCACGGGCGACGTCGAGGCCCGCGATCCCTATTGTGCCCTCATGCGGACGTTCTACCGTCTGCTTTTTGAGGCAATGTTAGGTCGCAACTAAAGAAAGGAGGTGGAATCATGCTGTTCTATAGCGATGCAGAGCCGCTGAATACGTGCTTAATCATTGGGCCTAGTGGCACTACGTGTCTGAGGATTGGGCTGTAGAAGAATGCTGGATTGTCGTGTGTTTCGGCAATCCAGCGAGTAATGGAGTCAAATGAAACTAGATGCTATTGAGTTTGAGAACGGCAAGAAGGAATTAGCATTAGCGCTCTCTAATGCAAAGAAAGCTTGTCGCTTGATCAGAAACGTGGTCACCGGCCTTTTGGCATTGGCAATCATTTCTTGTGCTGTTCTTACAATCGGAATGCTGCTAGAGGTGGACAAGGGTGGGGCATGCTTTTTCATTCCTGCTATGTATGTACTTGTTTATGGTGGCCTCGTTGTGCTCATGCTTTACAAGTTAATGCAAGTTTTCGCTGAGATCGTCCAAGCTGGCGATCCTTTTTCGGAAAAGCAAGGTGAGCGCTTTAGGGTAATTGCGTTTGCCGCATTAATGATTGTCCTGCTTGAGCTTGTTTTTGCAGCAGGGTTTTCATATATGGTCGTTCCCGAATGGGGTTATGGGGTAATTGTCCATGATGGATTTGATGGGCCAACCATCAATCTCAACGTCGGTATGCTGGTCTTTTCTGCTATTATGTACTCACTTTCGGCAATATTTCGATATGCTGCGTTGCTTCAGCAACTCAGCGACGAAACCGTGTAAGGGAGCTGTTATGCCTATTATTCCTCGTCTTGACCGAGTGATGGCGGATCGCAAGATGTCCGTCAACGAGCTTTCTCAGCGCATCGACATCTCGCCGGTGAACATTTCGCGTATGCGCCGCGGCCACATCAAGGCCGTGCGTTTCTCCACGATGGAGCGCATTTGCGAAGTGCTGCAGTGCCAGCCGGGCGACCTGTTTGAATACGTGTCCCCCGAACCGGGCACCGAAGAGGCCGCTGAGCTCGGCGCGATCGTGAACCGCGAAATTGAGGAGCCGTCCCGCAAGCCCATTGGTGCCGTCTCCCGCACCCCCGTGAACGTGGCCAACTAGTCTCTGCCGCAACTCACACCTCCCAGGGCGCCCACCGGGCGTCCTTTTTCATGCCCGCGAAACACCCCAAAAAAGTGCTCCCCGAGAGCTGCACCCCCGAGAAGCGCATCTCCGGGAAACACACTCGTACCCCGACGCCCCTTTTTTTGCAGCATCAAGGAGGTTCCGTAGAGGCAGGAAGATCGACCTCGCCAGATGAAGGACGTCTTTCTGGCAAGTTTTCCGAGCTTTTCGACGCGGCCTGTTTGCAGTGGGCCAACTGATGACATTCAAGCTGTCCGGATCTAACGAGATGTGATAAGTGGACTAGAGATTTCGCCCCAGATGCCTTTGCGCCCGGTCTCTTCGCGTCGAAACTCTCGAAAAACTTGCCAGATTTGGACGGCTTGTTCTGCGCGATTCGGCGCATTGCTTGTGCCGGGTGCGTCCTTGACCGCCCCTGGCACCGGAGATACGATATTCCCTGAACCTTGAAATCCCGCAGAAATCGCCGCCAGCCTCTCCTACTCCCCGTGGGGCGAGGAGGAGCTGGCCACGGAGTCGCTGCCCGGCTACGGCGACAGGTTCGAGCGGCCCCACTACGGATACAACGCCGAGCTCACCTCGCCCGAGGGAGGGCTCCAGTACCTGCGCGCCCGCTGGTACGACCCCTCCATGGGCGCGTTCGGCAGCCGCGACTCGCTGCTGGGCGACGCGGCCGACCCGGCCACCCTCAACCGCTACGCCTACGCCGAGGGCAACCCGGTGGCGGCCTGCGACCCGACGGGGCACGTGAGGGCCTACAAGAACCGGCTGTCGAGCCAGCGCGCGACGCAGAGGCGCGCGCGGGCGTCCGGCAGCAGGAGGACGACCCCCGCCTCCAAGAGGGCGTCGTCGGCCGTGGCCAGAGTGGCGAAGAAGACCGTCCTCTCCGTCAGCAGCCAGGTTACCGCCGCCGCGAGGAGCGCCGCCGCCCTGGTCAAGACGCCGCCGCTCAAGAAGATGACCAAGGAGCTCTCGTGCGCGACCAACCGGACGTTCAAGCGGGTGCCGGCCCGGATCGACTCAGTGGTGGTCGCCGAGAGCGGAACCTCCCTGCGCTACGCCGGGTACTACGGGAGCGGCAAGGGCGGGGGCAGCCCCGGAGGCTTCTCCCCGGGCACCGCGAGGACGGTCGCCCTCACCGCCTCCGCGATCCGCGCCCGCAACTACGCCGCCGCGGCCAAGGCCGCGTTCTGCGGCACAGCCGCCCATATGGGCGAATCGAAGACCCAGGGGGTGGACCTCGCCGCCATAGGCCACGGCGCCCTGGACCTGCTCGGGTTCATCCCGGGGATCGGCGCCGCCGCCGACGTCGCCAACGGGCTGTGGTACGCCGCCGAGGGCAACTACGTGGACGCGGCTGCCTCGTTCCTCTCGGCCATCCCCGGCGTTGGCGACGCCTTCGGGGGCGCCAACGCGGCCCGCAAGGCTGTCAAGAGCGGCTTGAGCGCCTTCGAGGTCGCAACCTCGCCGAAGATCGTCGGAAACGTCATCAAGAGCAACACGGCGGGTACGATTCGGGCCGTCGAGCGTCCCGACAAGACTGTCGATCTTGTGCTGAAGAGGAAGGACATCTGGGACGAGATCCAGATGTCCCAGGCGACGAGGAAGGCTCGGGATTTGTCGAGAGCAGACACAGTGAAGACGACCGTGGGGAAGAGGAATGGATCGGCAGCCGATGCCTTCAAGAAGGAATACGGGAAAGACTCGGTGCCTGCTGGTTACGATGTCGATCATGCAATAGACCTTCAGTTGGGAGGCGCCGACCATGTGAGCAACATGCGTCCTCTCGACGCCAGCGTCAATCGGAGCATGGGGGCTCAGATACACTATCTGATAAAGGATCTTCCAGAAGGCACCAAAATCGGCAATGTAATATTCGAGTGAAAGGAAACGAGATGTTCGACTTGTTCAAGAGGAAGAAGGGCCAGCCGGACCCGGTGGAGGGCGATCCCTCGATGTTCGCGGGGTTTCTGGAATACTTCGGGGAGGCCCCTGTCCTTGTGGACGGGGCGACCGAGCCCTACGATGCGTTCATCGACAGCCTGGGCGGCCGATCGTTCGGTGATGGCGTGTTCAGGGTGTTCGAGCGCGGTGATCTCGAGAGATGGCATCGGGTGGTGTCCGGGTGCTTCACGAAGCTTCGCGGTGAGTTTAATCTGATCGGATACGATTGGATGGGGCGGTGCTTTGCGGTGGATCAACGGGATGGCGATGGGAAGGGGCTCGTGGTTCTTCTGGAAATCGCAACTCTCGATATGTACTATATCGAGAAAGACGTGTCGGCCTTCCTGAACGAGGTTATGCCGAATCAGAGCGAGGCGTGCCTTGAAGTCGGGAGGTATCGGGAGTGGCTGGAGGGGCATGCGCCCGTGGGGCGCATGGAGTGCGTCGGCTACAAGATCCCCCTCTTCCTCGGCGGGGAGGACTCCCTGGAGAACATGGAGGTCTCCGACATGGAGGTGTACTGGGATATGACTGACCAGCTGTGGGAGGCCGTGAAGGACCTGCCCGAGGGCACCAAGATAGGCAACGTCAGCTTCGAGTAGGGCGAGCTTTCCTCCGAACCGGAATGAGGCCCTTGAACGGCGATCTGGGCGAGGCGCTCGATGTTTTGGGTCTCTGCTACTTCGAGGGAAATGTCAATTCGCTGCGTGCGGGGCAGGTCTTTATGAAAGCCGGCGTTTGAACCTCACGCTGCTGATGTTGTGCGCGATGGTCAAGTACCCATGGGGCGTTCGCGAGGCCGTCATTATCCCCGTGTCCTGTTCGCCAAGGATGGTGGAGGAAGGCGACGGGGGAAGGGCATGGCCGTGGTCGAGATCGTCCCTGTGTGAGGTTCGGTTCCATTGTCTTCGGCGAGAAATCATATGAAATGGATGCGAACGCGAAGCTACCGGAAGGCCCTCTTGTGAGGAAAGGTTTGTAGCCGAGGTCGGCGAGGGGCAGGCGGGGACTCCGATGCGATTCTGCTGCGGTACAAGTGCGGTCGGCGCGGGGAACGGATCGGGACATTCCCGCGTCATTTCTGCGGTCGCGCTGTCGTAGGCTTGGGGAATCGTGATGTCCGATGAAAGGATTCCGCCATGCCGAAAAGGAACCTGAAGTTCACCGACCGCTGGATGTTTAACAGAGTGCTGTGCGAAAAGGAAGTGTGCCGCAAGGTCTTGCGGGCCGCGCTGGGGATAGAGGTGGGGGAGATAGCCTACCTGAACGCCGAGCAGGCGAAGGAACCGGCGGCGGCGAGCCGGGGCGTCCGCATGGACGTGTTCGCCCGGGAGGGAAGCCGCGTGTTCGACATCGAGATGCAGGTCTCCCCCGAAGATGCCGCCTATCGGGATGAAATGCTTGCGGAGTTCGGACTGAAAGTGAGCGAGTAGGCATCGGGGAAGGTGCTGCGGAGAGCGGATGGCCTTCGCTGCGATTGCTGTCTTCCTGATATGAAACTATCACCTTAAAATTATTGAAAACGTGCTAGTATGTTAAGTACATCATGAGGTCGCTGCGCCGCTGTGAAGAAGCTACGGCTGCGCGGGCACCTGAAGGAGCACGCAAAAGCGGTCTTCTGAGCGGATGGGAGCATGCTATGCCTATTGTGTCGAAATTGAAGGTGGTCATGGCTGACCGCGACGTCAGTGTCAACGAGCTGTCGGAGAAGGTGGGGCGTTCGGCGGTGAACCTCTCCCACTTGCGCTGCAATCACTCAAAAGGTATTCGGATCTCGCTGCTGGAGGATTTGTGCCGCGAGTTGCACTGCCAACCGGGCGATTTACTCGTGTACGAGCCGCCCGCTCGCGAGGAGCAGGACTGACCGAATCGGCAGACGTCGACGAGACGCCTTCCATCGCTGTTATTTTAAAAAGACACGGGAAAGATTCTTAAGAGCTTGTGCGAGCCTTTCGCTCGCTCGCTCGATTGGCGGGGTGAGCGGAAGTTCTCCGCCTTAGAAGTTGATGAGAGAGTTGAAGGGGACGTCGAGGGCGTCGGCGATTTCGATATATTTGGCGATGCCCGTGTTGTGCTTGCCGGCCTCGATGCGGGCGATGACGGCTTGGTCGGTGTGCACCATGAGGGCGAGCCTTTGCTGGGAAAGGTTTTGGGCAATGCGATGCGCCCTGATCTGCTGACCAAGCGAGTGAATGCGGGCTTGCACCTTTTCCTGTTCGTCGTTCATGGGGCCAAGGGTACGTTGATGACGAATCAGTCATAGGTCATATATGACATAACTTGGCAATTTCTGAAGAATGGGCGCACGGGAAGGGTAGCTGCCTGGCGTCTGCGCGATATGCGTTTCTGCTCGCAGTGGTCTGCACGGAGGTTTGCGGTTCAGCAGGAGAGGGTTCGGGTAAGCCCCTATGCTCGCGCCCCAGCCCTGAGCTAATTCTTTGATCTTGGAAGGCTGACGCTGCGTTGGCGAGGGACTTCGGGTAATATGTATCCGTTTACAAGATCCTGCCGACGAAGGGATGTACTCGATGGCGAACGAATACAAGTACGATCGCGTGCTGCTCAAGCTATCTGGCGAGGCGCTCGCCGGCGATCAGGGGTACGGCATTGACCCGCGAGTGGTCGATGACCTTGCCGAGGAAATCGCCGAGATCGTTCACGATGGCGTGCAGCTGGCTGTGGTTGTTGGCGGGGGCAACATCTTCCGCGGCCTGGCCGGATCGGCCGAGGGCATGGATCGCTCCCAGGCCGACTACATCGGCATGCTGGCCACGGTGATGAACGCGCTCGCTCTGCAGGATGCCTTCGAGCGCCACGGCATCTTCTCCCGTGTGCAGAGCGCCATCAATATGCAGGAAGTGTCCGAGCCCTACATTCGCCGCCGTGCGATCCGCCATTTGGAGAAGGGGCGCGTCGTCATTTTGGCGGCCGGCACGGGCAACCCCTATTTCACGACCGATACGACGGCGGCCCTGCGCGCCTGTGAGCTGGACGTCGATTGCGTCATGAAGGCCACGAAGGTCGACGGCGTCTACGATGCCGATCCGATGAAGAATCCCGACGCGCACCGGTTCGACCGTATCAGCTATATGGAGGTGCTGAGCCAGGGGCTGCATGTCATGGATGCCACGGCCACCTCGCTTTGCATGGACAACGACGTGCCCATGATCGTCTTCGATCTCACCAAGCCGGGCAACATCAAGGCCGCTTTGCAGGGTGAGCCGGTGGGCACGGTGGTCGAGTAGGCGCCTGGGGCGCAGGGCTCGTCGGAGCCGCTTGTCGGCACGACAGCGAGGACGAGCGTATGCCGCGGGTTGAGAAACTCGCGGCGGATTCTAGAAGGATTTCAGGGGGAGGAGCCCCTGAGTGATTAGGGAGGAAACCCTCATGGCAGATATCGACGAGATTCTGATGAGCGCGGAAGAGCGCATGGAAAAGGCCATCACGGCGCTGAAGGAGAACTTCATGGGCGTGCGCACGGGCCGCGCCAACGCCATGGTGCTCGACCGCATCAAGGTGGACTACTACGGCGTGCCCACGCCGGTGAACCAGATGGCTGGCGTGAAGACGCCCGAGGCCCATCTGCTGGTCATCGAGCCTTGGGACAAGGGCATGCTGCGTGCCATCGAGCACGCCATCCTCGAGAGCGATCTGGGCGTGACCCCGAACAACGACGGCTCGGTCATTCGCCTGCCGTTCCCGAGCCTGACCGAGGAGCGCCGCCGCGATCTGGTGAAGCAGTGCAAGACCTACGCCGAGGAAGCGCGCGTGGCCGTGCGCAATGCGCGCCGCGACGCGAACACCGCGATCGAGAAGGCCGTGAAGAACGACAACCTTCCCGAGGACGAATCGAAGCGGGCCGAGGCCGAGATCCAGAAGATGACCGATCGGTTCGTTGCTGAGGTCGATGAGGTTCTGAAGAAGAAGGAAGCCGAGGTCATGGAGATCTAGGGGGTTCACTGGCTTCACGGATGACCGGTGGGTAGGGATGAACAAGGATTTAGATTACATATTTCCGGATCCGCCCGAGGGGGTTGATCCTCGGGCGCTTGATCCGGAGAGGATCCCCGAGTCGGTGGCCATCATCATGGACGGCAACGGGCGCTGGGCGAAAAAGCGCGCGCTGAACCGCCTGAAGGGCCATAAGGCCGGCATCGAGGCGGTGCGAGAGGCCATTCGCTGCGCGTCGGATCTTGGGGTGCGCTATCTGACCATCTACTCGTTTTCCACGGAGAACTGGAAGCGGCCCGAAGATGAGGTCGTGGGGCTGATGGATCTGTTCGCCAAGACCATGCTCGCCGAAGTGGATGGCCTTCATGAAGAGGGCGTGCGCGTGCGGACGATCGGCGATCTCTCGGCGCTTCCCGCAGAGACGCGCGAGGCTTTCGACGAGGCCTGGGAGAAGACGCGCGACAATGACGGTATGACGCTGGTGGTGGCCGTGAACTACGGTGGCCGTCAGGAAATACTGCGCGCTTGCCGGGGCTGCATGCGCGAGGCGGTGCTTTTGGGCGAAGAGACCGGGGAAGTGATAGAGCCCACCGAGGAGATGTTCGAACGGGGGCTGTACACGTTCGGGATGCCCGACCCCGACCTGGTCATTCGCACTTCGGGCGAGATGCGCATCTCGAACTTCCTGCTGTGGCAGATTGCCTATTCCGAATTCGTGGTCACCGATGTGCTGTGGCCCGACTTCAACCGCTACACCTTCCTAGAGTGTCTGCTCGAGTATCAGGGGCGGAACCGCCGTTTCGGGGGCGTGGCCTAAATGCGCGGGGGGATTTCCGACGAAGAGAAGAGGGATCGAGCCCGAGCGGCACGCGAGCGATTGCGCCGAGGCGACCATGGCCGTCGTGTGCGTTCGGAAGAGCGCGGAAGCGTGTCAGCTGCGCGTGGGGCGGCGGCTTCTGACGGGATGAGTGCGTCCCCTGACGAGGTGAGTGCGCCCTCGGAGGAGCGCACTCATTTGCTCGACCGACTGCAGCCCGATGAGGAACGCGACTTGCCTCCCGTCGTCTGCGATGCGGAATCGGCCCCCGAAGGCCCTCCCTGGCACTACGACCTCTCCGATGAGGAGCGCGCCGCCCGCGAGGAGAAGCGCGAGACGCGCCAGGAGAAGCGCGATCGCCTGAAGCAGAAGGCGCTGAACAAGACGCCGGACAAGCTGCGCAATCCCTCCGATCTTCAAGTGCGTTTCCGTACCGGGGTAATTTACACGGCGGCGACGGTCATCTGCGTGCTGGCCGGCAACATCCCCATGGTGCTCATGCTGATGGTTGTCGCTGGCATCTGCGCCGGCGAGTTCTTCTACATGCTGCGCTCCGATGCGAAGCTGCCCAACGAGATGCTCGGCATTATTGCGGCCGTGCTCTATCCCCTAAGTGTGTACATTGCCGGTCTGGTGGGCGCGATGCTGGTGAGCTTGGCTCTTCTGCTGGCCCTCTTGGTGTGGTACGTGTTCTGGCTGCGGGCCCGCATCCCCGATGTGGGGGTGAGCTTCTTCGGCGCTGCCTACACGGGCCTTCTGCTGTGCGGACTGGTGATTATCCGTGTGTCGCTGCCGGCGCCGTGGGGCGGCGCCTGCGTGCTTCTGCTGTTCTTGTCGGTGTGGGCCAACGATGCCTTCGCCTATTTGGTGGGAAGCAAAATCGGGAGGCACAAGCTGGCACCGCGCACGAGTCCGAAGAAGAGCTGGGAAGGGTTCATCGCAGGTCTGGTGGGGTCGGTGATATTTTGGTGCCTCATGACGCTGGTGCCCGGCATCACCATGGCCATTCCTCAGGCTATTGTCTTCGGCATCATTTCCGGCTGCATGGGCGTGCTGGGCGATTTGGCGGAGAGCCGCATCAAGCGGAATTCCGGGTTCAAGGACTCCGGCACCATCATGCCCGGCCACGGCGGCCTGCTCGATCGGAGCGACTCGCTGTTCCTCACCTCCATCACGGCAGCTATCCTTCTGATAGCCGGCGGTTGCATTCCCTATGCTCTTTTCTAGGCGATCCATTTCGGTTCGCTCTTTGCGTGTCCTGTCATAGTGAAAGGGGTTCTCATGGCCAAACGGCGCATTGCGGTACTCGGCTCTACGGGATCCATCGGTACCCAGACCCTCGATGTCGTGCGTCAGCACGGCGATAAGCTGGAGATCGTCGGTCTTGCGGTGAACAGCTCCTTGGATGTTCTGCTCGCTCAAGCCCGGGAATTCGGCGTGCGCCATCTGGCGGTGGGGAATGCCGCTTTGGCGAACGACCCCCGTTGCGATGAGGCGCGGGCCCTCGTGCGGTCGCTGGCCGTTCCCGAGGGCCAGGAGGACGCGGAGGCGAGCTTCGGCGTGGGCTCCGAAGCCGTCGTGGCTCTCACCCAACTGCCCGAGGTGGATGTCGTCGTGAACGCCCTGGTAGGGGCAGCTGGCTTGGAGGCGAGCTATACGACGCTGAAGGCGGGCAAGGTGCTCGCTTTGGCCAACAAGGAGTCGCTTGTGGTGGGTGGCGACCTCATTATGCCGCTGGCAGCAGCGGTGGATGCGGATCGTCGGGCCTCCGGCGTAGCTCCGGCGACAGGGCCGGCCGGGGCGCTCATGCCCATCGATTCGGAGCACGGGGCCATCTACCAATGTCTGCTCGGAGAGAATCCGCGCGAGATCTCGAAGCTGTGGGTGACGGCTTCGGGCGGCCCGTTCCGAGGCAAGACGATCGCCGACCTGGAGGCGGTCACGCCAGCTCAGGCACTGGCCCATCCCACCTGGAACATGGGGGCGAAGATCTCCATCGATTCCTCGACGCTGATGAATAAGGGGCTCGAAGTCATCGAGGCGCACCACTTGTTCGCGATGCCCTACGATCAGATCGAGGTGGTAGTGCAGCCCCAGAGTGCCATCCATTCGATGGTGGAGTTTACCGATGGGTCGGTTCTGGCTCATTTGGGCACGACCGATATGCGTATTCCCATTCAATTTGCTCTCTCCTATCCCGAGCGGTGGGAGGCTCCCGTGAGACCGCTCGATTTTCGGACGTTGGGCTCGCTGGAATTTGCGGCGCCCGATGTGGATACGTTCCGCTGTCTTTCTCTGGCTCGTCATGCAGGTGAGGTGGGGGGCACGCTGCCCGCCGTCATGAATGCCGCCAACGAAGTGGCGGTGGCGGCATTTCTCGCCGAGCAGATCGGCTACCTCGATATCGCCCGCTGCGTCGAAGCGACCATGGACGCCCACGAAGGGGCAGGCGTCCAAGTCGTGGAGAGCCTCGAGCAGCTGAAGGCCGTCGACGCATGGGCCCGCGCCTTCGCAAGCGAGTGGGCCCGGGGGCGGCGGAGTTAGCGGCGCCGCCCCGGAAGCGTTCTCAGCGGCGCTTGCGGTAGGCGACGAAGGCAGCGCCGGCGCCGGCTACGGCGAGCAGGGCGACCAAGCAAATCACCGTGAGGCTCTCGTCTCCCGTTTGAGCGAGGCGCGAGGTTTGGGCGACGCGCGTCGGCTCGGGCTCGTCGGCTTCGGGCTCAGTGGGCTCCTCCGGCTCGTCGCCGCCGGTCGGCGGCAGCGGCAGGTCGGGATAGGCGTAGGAGACGGTCTGCCCCTCGTCCTCGATGTCGGCGTGGAGGGCCACCTCGATGTCGTCGTGCAGCAGCGATTCGAAGACCACGAGGCTCACGCCATTCAAGTTGGTGCCGGGAATGGTGATCTCGACATCCACCGTGCCCGAGGATTCCTCGGGGATGAACCGGTGGCTTACCATGACCACTTTATCCTCCACGAGCCACGGGGCGTTTTCCTCTTTGTCCATGAGCACGGCGGATAGCTCGTACTCCTCGCCGGGGGTCAGTCCCTGGTAGCTGACGGTGTCGATGATGGTGACCTCTTCGGCTGGCACGCCTTCGTGAGTGCCGGTGGCGGCGTCGACGGCCGTTGTGCCGATGGCGATAGGGCTCACGGCGATGGTCTGCTTGCGGTCGGCGAGATCGCGGTGCGAGGCTACTTCGACGCCATCTTGCAGAAGCGTCTCGAAGACGACGAGGTTGGTGTCCTCGGTGATCGCCGAGGCGTCGAAGGCGAAGGTCACGTTTGCGTACCCGTTGTAATCCTCGGGAGTGAACTCAAGCTCGGCGGCGACTTCTTCCTCATTCACGAGGAACGGCTCTCCGGTGGCTTTGTCCATGAGGGTTCCCCGAAGCAGATAGGGCTCTCCGGGCTCTAGGCCAGAATAAGTGACTCGATCGATGACGACGGCCTTGGTATCGGCGCTGATCTGCGTGTCGTACAGATCGTCGGACAGACCGTCGTAGGCACTCGTGCGGATCGTGGGCTTGCCGGTGCCCGTGTTGTTGAGAGTGCCCAAGTCTATGACGAGTCCCTCATCGCTCTCGTCAACCACGATTTCATCGCGGATCATCTCGAAGATTGCGTTGGCCGGGCATCGAAGCTCTTCCAGCTCGTACGTGTCAAAGGGCAGTGCGCCCAGTCCGTTGTCCGCAGCGACGGACGCCCCTTCGGCATTGAGACCGAACCAGATCCCCGCTGTGGCATCAAGGGCCTCGGTGTCCAATGTAAGCGGCATCTGGAAGCTGCCGTCAGGAGCGGTGAACTGCGCGTCGTTGGCGTTCGTGTTCGCGTCGTGGGGATGGCCCGGGGTAGATTCCGTGGAAGCGAGGCCGTTCTTGTCCGTGACGAGGATGTGCCATTCGCCGGTCGTCTTCGAGGTGAGCTTGAAGGGGATGCCGGCCAGCTTCGCGGCGCCGTCGGCGCGCTTCATGAAGCGCAGATCGGTGCGGGCAACGCGGTTGGTAACGAGATCGCCATTCTGCTCCGCATCGAAGGTCTCGATAATCTCGCCATCGGTGTCGGCATCGGTGACATGGCGCACATGCACGGTCTCGTCGAGGAGGTAGCCGCGCGGCGCTTTCACTTCCTGGATGGCATAGGTGCCGATGGGAAGCGCGATGCGGCCGTTGGAGAGCTTGTAGAACGCATCGCCTGCCACCTTGTAGGGAAGCTCCTCGGTCGTTCCGTCGGCCAAGGTGTGTGTGAAACTGCTCTCTGCCTGGTCGAGTAGGAAGGCACCTTCATCGTTGGTGCGCACGACCCAGCTTGCTTGCGGCTCGAGGGTCTTAAGGGCGTCCAGGGAAGCGTTCTTGGCCGCATAATAATCGATGCGGAAGTGGGCATCGCCGAGGGTGGCGGCACCCTGCGCATGGCTCTGACCGCTTTGAGCATCCTTCTTCTGGATAAGAAGAGAGAGGGGATTCAGCTTTGCCTTGTCGCTGACGGCAGTGGTATTCACGCGGGTGACGGAACGATCGGCGACGGTCACGGCATAGGTTCGGCTATCCAGAGCATAGCCCTCCAGAGGGCGCTTGGTCTCGCGCACCCAATAGGAGCCGATGGGCATCTCGTCGATGCGCCCGTAGCCATCGGCATCGCCGTTCAGACTCGTACGGATTTCGCGGACGAGCTTTGTGCAGGCCGAGTCCGCGTACACGCCATAGACGGCGCCCGCCAAGGTGTAGCCGGGGTGCCCCAGCGTGACCTCGGGATAGCCCGACTGCTTGAGCAAGTCGATGGAGCCGCGCATGGGTTCATCGGCAAAGGAGACTTGGCACACGACGCTCTCGTCGCTGGTTGCCTCCACGGTCGCCTTCTGGACGGCGCTGTTCAGGCGGAATCCGGGTGGGGCGAACAGTTCGCAGAAGTAATAGTCGCCGCCCTCGATGTCCTCGACGACCGCGCTTCTGCCGTCCGCCCCGGTGACGAGGGTAAACGAAGCATTGGCCTGGGCCCAGGTGCGGGCCGCCTGCCAGCTTCCCCAGACGCCCTTGGCGGCCTGATCGGCCGCTGCTTCAGCGCTCGCACGGGTGGAGAAGGCACCGAACACCGCGTTGGCGAGCGAGTAATTCCCGTTGGCGTTGGAGATGGCGGCGTTGGCGGAGGTTTTCACGACCTGGGCGCGCCCGGTGTTGATGGGCTCCACAAGCAGATAGCCGACAACGTCCTGGAACTCCTTGTTAGTGGCGGCAGATCGAGCATCGATTTTGTAGTAGAACTTGTACCACCCGTTGTACGCGGATTGCGAGCCGGTGTAGGTGCCCTTGTAAGTGATGTAGTTGTCGCCGTTGGGGTTGCTTGCCACGGCGCCATAGCCGTTGGAAACGCCGGCGGTACCGCAGGTGGCTTGGGCCATGGCGCGGTTGGTGGGTGCGCTTCCCCCGCTGTAGTTGGCGTCCTTGTAGTCGTTGCCCGTGGTGAGGAAGCGAGCGCGGTAGTCGCTGCCGGTGCGCGAGGTGGCGAAGGGCGCATCGGCGCCGTTGCGGGCGGCGATCGTCTCGTAAAGGAACGCGTCCACGACGGCGTCGAAGCTGCTCGATGCAGTGTTCAGCACGTAGTCGTTGAAGTTCGTTCCCTGGGAAACTCCGTTCACCCAGTGCTGAGAGGTGCCGAAGAAAGCACCGAACCCATAGGAGCCTACCAGATCGCTGGGGAACCCGTAGGCCTCCTGTTTGCGGGGCATGTCGACATCGAAGGTTTCGAGGCGCATATAGGGGTTGAGCGCGTAGTGCTTCTCGGCCTGCCCGGGGAAGGCGGCTGCGAAGGGGGCGATGCCGCCAGCCTCGGCGAGGATGTCGGGAATGTCCGAGGCGATGATCGTTGTCTCTTCGCCGACGGTGAGCTCCTGCGGACTCGTGTCGAGGTCGGCGAGCACAAAGCGCTCATAGGCGGGATGTGCGGGCGACAGCTCGAAGACGATGCCGAGGGTTTCCAGGGTGTCCGCATAGGACTCGGGGATGCTCACGGTGCCCGCAGCGGCATCAAGAGAGCACTCATCGGTAATGTCGCGCTGGCGGTCGCCGAAGGTGGCGTAGTGCTCGTACACGGCGAAGCCGAGCGCCTCGTTGAGGCTGAGCGTTCCGCCCTCGTCGACCGTGGCGACAATGTGCCCTTCTTGCAGGTCGTACGGCGCGGTGATGCTGGCGAAGTCGATGGTCTCGCCCGCAGAGTCTTTAAAGTGGAACATGATGGGCACCCCCTCGGTTTCCGTGGCGACTGCCGAGGTCGCGGGGGCACACATCGCGGGGATGAGGCCCACGAGCAGTAGGAAGGCAAGAACCATGTTGAAAAGGGCACGGCCTCCTTGGAGGGGCGGGCGCGCGGGGACGGGATCGAGTGAATCCACGGTGACTCCTCTCTGCGCGGCCACGTGTCCGCGCTGCTCGATTGACGAAAGAGAGTCAGGCGTGGGGCGCAATCGTGACGTCCGTGTCTCGAAGGAATGCGGGCTGGAAGGTTTGGCGTACGGCGCCCGATGCCTGACGCCGATAACCTTACGAGAGCCGAACCGCAGAAATGACGCGGGAATGTCCCAGTTCATTCCCTCCCCCGACCGTGCGGGAATCGTATTTTTATGCGACGGAAAAGCGGTCGGCGCGAGGAGACAAAAGGGACTTCGACGGGTCTTCAGCGGGAAAAGGGCGGGACTTCGAGGTGCTCGATTCTCAAGCGGCGGCAGCAAAGGCGCGTGCTTCGCGCTCGCCGAGACGGCAGTCAAGGCGGTGGGCGAGCCGACAGATTCGGCGCACGTCCCTCCGAAACCATGGAGGGATCGTAGCCAGCTTGTAGTTATTTTCCGAGACGGCTCTCCAAGGGAAAGACAAAGGGTGCCCGCTTTCTATAATGACCAGCGACACCCGTTCCTGCCCCGTGAGGTAGGAAATCTCTCATATATAAGGAGACATCTGTGGACATCCTCATCATGATCGTCTGCGCCGTTATCAGCATCGGCTTCCTCGTGTTCATCCACGAGGGCGGCCACTACCTGGCCGCTCGGGCCTTCGGCGTGCGCGTTACCGAGTTCATGCTGGGCTTGCCCGGCCCTTCCATTGGCTTCACGAAGGGCGAGACCCGCTATGGCGTCACGGCCGTGCCCCTCGGCGGCTATGCGAAGGTGTGCGGCATGGAGGCCGGCCCTTTGCAGCCGCACCTGCAGGAGGTGCTCGCGTCGCTTTACCGCCGCGGCACCGCTAACATGGAGGACGTGGCCCGCGACTGCGGCATCAGCGACGATGAAGCATACAACGCCCTGGAAGAGCTGGTGGAATGGGGCAGCGTCATCGGTCCCGCCAAGGCCGATCAGTACAACACCTACCGCGCTCCGCGCGTCGCGCCCACCAAGCGCGCTCTGAAGAAGGCGGCCGCGGCGGGGCTGCCGGCGCCCGTTTCCTACGAGCTGGGCCAAGCCCGAGAAGTGGCCGACCCCCATGCTCTTTACGAGTCCGAGTACCGCCAGCAGTACCGCTCGCTGCCCTTCTGGAAGCGCTCGGTCATCCTTTTGGCGGGCATTTTCATGAACCTGCTGTTCGCCATGCTCGTGTTCATTATCGTGTTCTCGATCATCGGCTTTCAGGTGCAGCATCCTGAAACGGGCGAGATCACGACCATTCACGCATCGGTGCTGCAGGCGCTGCAGGCCGGCTTCATGTACATCGGCATGGTGATTCAGGCGGTGGCGGGCCTGTTCAACCCGGCCACGGCGGCTCAGACGGTGTCCGATTCCACCTCCATCGTCGGTATCGCCGTCATGTCGAAGGACTACTTCCAGGCGGGCCTCGTGGAGGCGTTGGAGTTCATGGCCATGATCTCGGTCTCGCTGGGCATCATGAACCTGCTGCCTATCCCGCCGCTGGATGGCGGCCGCTTCGTGGTGGAAATCTTCCAGAAGGGCACCCGCAAGACAGTGTCTCAGAAGGCCATGAACTATATGTCGCTTGCTGGTATGGCCCTGTTCCTCGGCTTCTTCGTCATCATGCTGAACCAGGACATCCAGAGGTTCGTCTTTGGCAACTGGGGCTAGGGGTTTAAACCTGTCGGACCCTCGCTGACTTCCTTGGGCGGATTCTGGACTTATAATTGGTGAAAGATAACGGTTGGAAAGGAAGTGGTCCGTGACCAAGGAACTGAAGCCCCATGACCGCACGCGGCGTGTGATGGTGGGGGATGTGCCGGTGGGCGGAGGCGCGCCGGTGGCGGTGCAGTCGATGTTGAACGCCCCGGCCGACGATGTGGCCGCCAACCTCGCGCAAATTGAGGCGCTGGCCGAGGCCGGCTGCGAGATCGTGCGCATGGCCATTCCGCGTCGGGACTGCCTGGACGCCTTCGAAGCCGTGTGCGCCGCATCGCCTTTGCCCGTGGTGGCCGACATCCACTTCGATGCTCGCATCGCCATTGAGGCGGCGGCTCGCGGCGCGGCCAAGCTGCGCATCAACCCCGGCAACATCGGCGGTCTGGAGGCGACGCGCGAGGTGATCGCTGCGGCGGCTGCGGCGGGCATTCCCATCCGCATTGGGGTGAACGCCGGATCGCTCGACGACGCGCTGGCGGCCCGCGACGACCTGACGCTGCCCGAGAAGCTGGCCGCTTCCGCCACCGAGTACGTGCGCTTCTTCGAAGGCGAATGCGAATTTCACGACATCGTCGTGTCGGCGAAGGCCCACGACGTGCAGACTACCATCGACACGTACCGCCTGCTGGCCGCCGAACTGCCCCAGGTGCCGCTGCACATCGGCGTCACCGAGGCGGGCACGGCTTTCCAGGGCATCATAAAAAGTGCCAGTGGCCTGGGCGTTCTTCTGGAAGAGGGCATCGGCGACACTATGCGCATCTCGCTCACGGACGATCCGGTGGTGGAGGTGCGGGCGTGCTGGACGCTGCTCGGCGCGCTCGATTTGCGCCGTCGCAGCCCCGAGCTCATCAGCTGCCCCACTTGCGGGCGCTGCCAGGTGAACCTCATCGGGCTGGCACAGGAAGTGGAGTCGCGTCTGGCCTGTGTGGATAAGCCGGTGAAGGTGGCGGTCATGGGGTGTGTGGTAAACGGGCCGGGGGAAGCCGCCGATGCCGATATCGGGGTGGCTTGCGGAGCGGGCGCGGGCGTTGTTTTCTCCCATGGTAAAATCGTCCGCAAAGTGCAAGAGTCGGAAATTGTTTCTGCCCTTATGGAGGAGTTGGAGAACCTATGACCCAGATTCTGCGTATGAGCAACCTGTACGCCCCCACCTTGAAGGAAGACCCGTCGGACGCCGACATCGATAGCGCGCGCCTGCTTCTGCGCGCGGGCATGCTGCGCAAGGCCGCCTCGGGCCTGTACACGTTCCTTCCCCTGGGCTTCCGCGTGTTGAAGAAGATCGAGAACATCGTGCGCGAGGAAATGGATGCTTCGGGTGCCCAGGAGATTCTCATGCCGGTGCTGCAGCCGGCGGAGCTGTGGGAGGAAAGCGGCCGCCTGAACGACTACGGCCCAGAGCTCATGCGCCTTACCGACCGTCACGACCGCGAGATGTGCCTCGGTCCCACCCACGAGGAGATCATCGTGGCGCTCGTGCGCAACGAGCTGCGCTCCTACAAGGAACTGCCTCAGAACCTCTACCAAATTCAGACGAAGTACCGTGATGAGATTCGCCCGCGCTTCGGTCTTTTGCGCTCCCGCGAGTTCGTCATGAAGGACGCCTACAGTTTCAACGCCACCCAGGAGTCGCTGCAGGAAACCTACGACGCCATGGGGAAGGCCTACGGCGCCATCTGCACCCGCTGCGGCTTGGATTACCGCGAGGTGGAGGCCGATGGCGGCCAGATCGGCGGCAAGGTCACGACCGAATTCATGGCGCTGGCGGAATCGGGTGAGGCCGATCTCGTGTACTGCTCGTGCGGTTACGCGGCCGATGCCGAGGCCGGCGCGTGTCTGGCCCGCCCCACGCTCTACGAGGTGGGCGCCATGGAGAAGATCGCCACCCCTGGCGTGCATACCATCGCCGAGCTGGCGGAATTTTTGAGCATCCCCGAGTCGTCCACGGTGAAGGCGCTCTCGGGCAAGGACGCCGAGGGCAACCTCGTGTGCCTGTTCATTCCGGGCGATCACGAGCTGAACGAGCTGAAGATCGAGGGCCTTGTGCCCGGCTTCACGCTGTTGACCGACGAGGAGATGATCTCCTTCGGCCTGTGCAAGGGCTCCATGGGCCCGGTGGGGCTGCCGGAGGGCGCCCGCGTCATCGCCGCTACCAGCTTGCAGGCCATCCCGCAGTGGGTGGTGGGTGCCAACGAGGATGGCTACCACTACGTGGGCGCGCGCCTGGGCGAGGATTTCCAGGTGGACGAGTGGGCCGATCTGGCTACGGTGAAGCCCGGCGACTGCTGCCCCGAGTGCGGGCTTCCGCTGGAAGGAGCCCGCGGCATCGAGGTGGCCCAGATCTTCCAGCTCGGCGACAAGTACTCCCGCGCCATGGGCGCTACCTTCATGGACGAGGACGGCGAGGAGAAGCCCTTCATCATGGGCTGCTACGGCGTGGGCATCTCGCGCACGCTGGCCGCCATCGTGGAGCAGCACAACGACGAGCACGGCATCATGTGGCCGCTGTCGGTGGCGCCGGCCCACATTTGCGTGGTGCCGCTCACGGTGGGTGATGCCGAGGTGCAGCCTATGGCCGAGAAGATCGCGAAGGACTTGGCCGAGCTCGGCTTCGAGGTGGTCATCGACGATCGCGATGAGCGCGCTGGCGTGAAGTTCAACGACGCCGACCTCATCGGCTGGCCCGTGCAGATCGTCGTGGGCAAGCGCGGCCTGAAAGAGGGCAAGGTGGAAATGAAGCTGCGCCGCACCGGCGAGAAGAAAGAGGTGGCGCTGGACGCTCTGGCCGAGATGATGGGCTTTGCTCGTCGTGCCATGCGCGACAACGTTCTCCACGGTGCCGGCACTGGAGCTTTCGCCGCCATTTTCGGGTAGGGCGACGGACTCTCCAATCGACGAAGGACCCTGGATCGCATCTCGCGTTCCAGGGTCTTTTTCGTATTCGCGCCGAATGGACGCGAGCCGCGCCGAATGGACGCGAGCCGCGCTCAAAGTGCTCAATGTCCCATGAGCACTTTGAGCTATCATTTTGGTTAGCAAAACACCAGTTCACAGCCCCTGCCAAAAACTTTTGACAGGGGTTTTTCGTTGCGGGAGCGGCGTGTCAAAACCTTTTGGTGGTACGCTTCGGTGCGCTATGTCACGCTGAGCGGGAAAGGATGGAGTCGTGGAGATCAAGGAGCAGCTGAAGGAACATCGGGCGCGGCTGGGCCTGTCGCAGGAGGAACTGGCGGATCGCATCTTCGTGTCGCGTCAGACTATCTCCAACTGGGAGACCGACCGTACCTATCCCGATGTGCAGAGCTTGCTTCTCATGAGCGATCTTTTCGGCACGTCCATCGACGAACTCGTGAAAGGAGACGTGGCAACTATGGAAAAGACGATCGAGAACGAGTGGAAGACCATGAGTCGTCTGGCAATGACGGCATGGGTGCTCGTAGGTGTGGGCATTGCGTGCGTCATTGCAGGCATGGCGCTTCCTTCCGGCCCCTCCTCGCTGGCATCTGGCTTTTCCGAGGGCGAAGTGCTGGGCATTGTGCTGTTCGTCGCTTTGTGGATTGCCGGTCTCGTGCTTATGGGCATCGTGGAGCACATGAAGAGAAAGTACGACTTGGTAACCTACCGCGACATTCTTGCCTATTCCCGCGGCGAGGAGCCCCCGCGCGACGGTGCGGCCTTCGCGCGGCGCCATCCGGTGATGATGGGTTGGGCCAAGGGCATCGTGAGCGCGATCGCCGGTTTTGTTGTGGCGGTGGTGCTCTGCCGTATTTTCCTGGGGTAGGAATGTGAGTCGGATTGCATATTTTGGCTTGGAATCAACGTTTTTACGATTGAAGTGGCGACCACAACGCCGTGCCGCTATTCACGACCTGGGGAAATAATTTTTCTGAGGCACTCGCAAGGCCTAAATGGGGCTATTTGATCGGAAAACCGTGAATTCCAAGCCATTTGAAGCAAACGGAAGTGGAATTTGAGCAAAGCAGAAGCGGAATTCCAAATGTGAGCGTGTCAATCAACTTTTGACGGGGCAGTAACAGTGCTGCCCCGTCGTCGTATTCGGGTCGCGACGCCGCCTATGATGGAGAGGCTAACTTAACGAGAACGGAGGCTTCGAAATGACGACGATTGCCGATGGATTGAAAGATGTGTTCCTAGCCGGTGTGGGCGCCATGGCCCTCGGCGCGGAGAAGACTCAAGAACTGGTGGAACAGCTGATCGCCAAGGGCGAGATCACCGTGGAGCAAGGTAAGGCCATCAACTCCGAGGTGCTGAAGCAGGCTCAGGCTACGGCCGAGCGCGTGGGACGCGACGCGCAGACGGCAGCTGGCGAGGCGGCTCATCGGGCGAAGGCTGCCGCCAGCCACCTGAACGACCAGGCCAAGACAGCTGCGGAGCTGGCTCACGAGCAGGCCGAGGCCGCCGTGTCCATGGCCCATTCCCAGGCCGAGATGGCTGCCGATGCGGCCAAGAAGGCGGCGGGGGAGGCCAAGAAGGATTCCGCCGATTTCGCTACGGCCCTGAAGCACGACGTGCTGGAGGCTCAAATGGCCATGATGACCCCCGAGCAGCGCGCCGAGTTCGCCAAGAAGGCCACCGAAATCGCCGCCCGCGACGCCAAGGCGGAGTAGCGGATTGCGCGGATGAATTTTACTCAAGTGGATTTTAGTAAAGTCCACTTGAGTAACTGACGAGCGAAGAATTCCAAAGTATTCGCGGGCTGGGCTGCCGCTTGGGCGGTGGCCCAGCGTTGTTTTGGCGTGATTGGCGGTGCGGATGCTGGTGGAGCCGCAGCCCCGTGGTAAACTTCTCGATTACCATTGAACTACCACGACGAAAGCGATTCCATGGCTGATTTCATTGAAGGCAAGCGTCCGGTTATCGAGGCGCTGCGCACCCACGTGCCGCTGAAGTACATCCTCATGGCCGACAACCTGAGCCAGGGCGACAGCCTGGTGCGCGACATCCAGCGCAAGGCGAAGAACCTGGACGTGTCTATTAAGAAGGTGTCGAAGAAGAAGCTCGACGAGATTTCCGAGCGCGGTAGCCACCAGGGCGTCATGGCCGAGACGGCTCCATTCAACTACGTGAACATGACGACGATTCTGGACGCGGCGAAGCAGTCGGCTGAGGAGCACGACAGCCGCGCGCTCATTGTGGTGCTCGACCACATCACCGATGCCGGCAACTTGGGGGCCATCGCCCGTTCGGCCGAGTGCGTGGGCGCTTCCGGCATCGTCATTCCCAACAAGCGCGCCGCCCGCGTGACCGCCGCCACCTACAAAAGCTCGGCCGGGGCTATTTCTCACATTCCCGTCACCCAGGTGGCGAACCTCGTGAGCACCATCGAGCGTCTGAAGGACGAGGGCTTCTGGGTGGCCGCCGCCACCGAGCATGCCTCCGACCTCATTTGGCAGTCGAACCTCAAGGGCAAGATCGCGCTCGTGATGGGCAACGAGGGCGAAGGCGTGTCGCGCCTTGTGCTGGAGAACTGCGATTTCGGCGTGAAGCTGCCCCAGGTGGGAGAGATTTCCTCACTGAATGTGGCCCAGGCCTCCACCGCCTGCATGTACGAGTGGCTGCGCCAGAACTGGGAATAGCGCGCAGGTCGCATCATGGCCAAGCAACGCAAGAGGCTCCTCATCGTTGACGGGTACAACGTGCTGCGGTCGGGCAGTCGCTACCGGTGGCAGCCGCGGGCCGATGAGGACTACACCGACGATTTCTTCAACACTGCTCGCGAGCGGCTCATCAACGACGTGGCGAACTACGCCGGGCGCGACATGGGCGCCATCATCGTCTTCGACGCCGCCGACAACGAGCTCTCGGAAGGCTCGCGCACGAAGATCGGCGGCGTCCAGGTGATCTTCTCGCCGGCGGGGCAGTCGGCCGACAAGGTGATCGAGAAGCTGGCCTACGACGCGGGTAAGCGCGGGGTGGAGACCATGGTGGTCACGAGCGACGCCGCCATTCAGGACACGGTGTTCGGCGGCGGCGTCGATCGCATGAGCGCCGATGGCTTCTCCCACGAGATGGGCGAGTACTACGAAGATGCCCGGCTGAACGACACCCCGAAGGTGGCGCGCAAGAACACCGTCGCCGAGCGCATCCCCGCTGACACCCTGGCGCGCCTGAAGGCACTGCGGGACGGCCGCTAGCGAGCGCGAATGCTGCCGTGCGTGTGGTGACCGCTGGGGTATTTTCCCAGTTCAGCGCTTCCGCAACCAATAATTGCGGAAAATGACAACGCGAATTGGTTCCGTGGCAAAGAGGTTTTCGGTAGGCTCCAAGGCGTTTTTGAGAGGCAATCGCAGAAGAAAGGCAGCACACCATGAATGTCGAAATCGCCGAGCGCTTGGCCGCGCGCCGAAAGCTTGCAGGGCTGTCGCAGGAGGCCCTCGCGGAGAAGTTGGGCGTGTCGCGCCAGGCTGTTTCCAAATGGGAGCGCTCAGAGTCGTCGCCTGACACCGACAACCTCATTGCCCTGGCGAAGCTCTACGGGGTGTCGCTGGACGAGCTTCTGTACGTGGACGAGTCCATCGAGGATGATGTGGCCTTTGAGGCCGCCGACCGCGCGGAAGTGCGTGGCGCGAGCAGGGTTGTCGTCGCGGAAGCTTCGGAAGAGACGGCTTCGCCAGAGGGCGGTGGCGTTGGCGATGCATGTGATGCCGAGACAGCCGAGGGCGTTGACTTCGAAAAGGAGGGCCGCGGCAAGGTGCACTTCGGGCCCGGTGGCATTCACGTGGACGACGGCAAGGACCATGTGCACGTGTCCTGGGCCGAGGGCGTGCACGTGGTCGACCGCCACGGCGAAGAGGTGCACGTCGGTTGGGACGGCGTGCGCGTCAACACGACGGATCCTGAGGCGGCAGAGCATATCTTCACGCGTGACAATCCCTTCGGGGTATCACCCGGTGACTTCGATGCAGACAGGGCTAAGAAGTGGCTGAAGTTCCCCTTCTGGGCCTTGGTGATTGTGGGCTACCTCGCCTTCGGGATGCTCAGCGGCATTTGGGGGCCGACGCTCTTTTTGCTGTTCCTCATTCCGACCTATTACATTGTGGGCGCGGCAGTCGCATCTCGCCGCATCGCTCCCATGCTGTGCGCGCTGTATCCTATTGGTGCGATCGCCTGGTTCCTTTGGATGACCTTCGTCGATGTTCATTGGCATGGCCCCGCTTGGGTCATCTTCCTCACCATCCCGCTCGTGGAGGTCATCATCGTCCAGCTCTCCAAATGGTGGAACGCCCGCAAGGGCAACGATTTCAAGGGCGACGTCGCCTAGGTGTCTTTGCAAGCGCCTGCCGCGAAGGGAGCGGGAAGCCCGAGCGCTGCTGTCACAAGGGCGAGTTGGGCTTGATTCCTTGGAAAAGGCGCAAATTACCTGCTCGTAGGTGGGGCAACTGGTGGTTGTCGGGGATTTTTCGCTCGTTTCTGGTAAATTGACCACATAAGGTGCTGGTGCAACCAGGGTTGAAACCATAGAGTGAAAGGCGAGATGTGACGAACAAGACGCGAAAGGGAACCGTGATGAACGTCGAAATCGCCCAACGCCTTGCCGAGCTGCGCCGCGAGCGCGGCTTCTCCCAAGAGGGGCTGGCCGAGCAGCTGGGGCTGTCGCGCCAGGCCGTCTCCAAGTGGGAGCGGGCCGAGTCGGCACCCGATATGGGCAACCTCATTGCCCTGGCCGACTTGTACGAAGTGACCTTAGATGAGCTTTTGCGCGTGAGCCCCGAGGTGGAAGAGGACATGCGCTTCGAATCCCAGGAGCGTGCGGAATCCGTCGAGACCGAAGCCGCTGCTGCGGCGGAGGCGGCTTTGGCAGCGGCGGCGCGGGCCGAGGCGGCGGCTGCGACAGCAGCTGAGGCGCCCGACGTGCCGAAAGTGGTCGTGGAAGTGAGCGCGCCCGCTGCGACGTCGGGAGGCTTCCCGCCGCCTGCTCCGTCCCCTGGACAGGCCGGTGCTTCCGGCCGAGGGGCGCCGCACGGGTTCTCGCCTTCCACATACGGAGCGCCGGGCCATCGGCCACCGAGTGCGGGCTATGGCCCCGGCGCGCCTTCGTACGGTTCGCCGGCATCGCCGCAGAGCCCGGGTGCCTACCCTTCTGGCTCCTGCCCACCGGGTTCCATTCCGCCGGCATCCTCGGTGCCCATTGCGCCGCCACCGACGCCCCAATCGAAAGATCCGCTGCAGTCGTTTCCCTACCCGCTTCTGTGCGCGGTCATCTTCCTACTTGCTGGCTTCTGCTTCGGCTGGTGGCATCCCGGCTGGGTGATCTTCCTCACCATTCCCTTCTACTATTGGGTGGTGAACGCCTTGGAGGCTGATCCGGCTTATCAGACGTGGTTGGCCGAACGCCAGAACGTCGCGGCGAAAAGTGATTCCTCCTCAGAAGGAGGCGCCCAATGAAACTGGAACGGAGCACCTATGTGAAGATCGCGCTCATCGTGCTGCTTTGCCTGGGGGTGTGTGGGTTCTTCGGCGGCTGTCGCGGCATCGTTCCCTGGGGCGGCTCGCTGCTTGCGCCCGGTGGCTTGATGGGCTGTGTGGGCTGGAACGCCATGGGCGAGATCGCCGGATATGCGGGAGATGCGGTCGGCGAGATGGCCGGATATGCGGGTGATGCCGCGAGCGAGGTGGCGGATGCGACGCTGCACAGCGGTGTGCGCGGCGGCGTTGCATCGACTTCCGAGGGCAGTCATTTCGAAATCGACGCCAGCGAGGTAAACGCCATCGATCTGAACTGGCTCGCCGGGTCGGGCTCCGTGCGCGTGGTGCCCGATAGCGAGACCGACGGCAAAATTGTCGTGAACGAAACGATGCACGGCGGTCCGCAACCCGTTATGGCCTGCAGCACGAACGACGGCGTGCTTTCTGTCAACTATATGGAAGGCGACGGAGGCCTATCGGGATGCTCGCTCGGCACATGGGGCAGCAAAGACGTGGAGGTGCTTATCCCCGAATCGGCGGCGTCTCTTGAGCGCTTCGTTCTTGAGGCAGCCTCGGGCGAGTACGGTATCGACGGGGCCGACGCCATGCTGTGCGAGAAAATGGAACTCGATGTCGCCTCGGGTTCCGTCTCAGTGAGCCAGATGTCGGTGACCGACCTCGAGCTGAGCCTCACAAGTGGCAATGTCGCTTACGAAGGCTCTGTCGCCAAGACGCTGCACATCGATCAGGCTTCAGGGGAGTTCCACTTCGGCCCGTGCTTGTCGGCTCCGGAGACCATCTCTGGATCGCTTGCCTCCGGACACATCGTTTTGGAGCTTCCGGCCAATACCGCGCTGACGGCGCAGGTGGATAAAACCTCTGGGAACTTCACGAACGACTTCGCCGATTCCGCTGGAGATCCGTCGCACTCCTGCGAGCTCTCCTTCGACATCATAAGCGGCAATCTGGAAGTGCTCAGCGCTGAGTAAAGAGCATTCAATCGCAGAGCTTTCAATAGAAAAGGGGCGACCGCGTGGTCGCCCCTGCTGCGAGGGAATTGTGAGTCCCTTCTGTCGACATGCTTGACGTGTAAGGCGTCTCGGCGGCTTAGCGCTGGCCGAACAGGTCGTCCAAGTTCAGACCGTTGCCGTAGCCATCGCCGTACCCGTACCCGTTGCCGCCGTCCTGGCCGTAACCGTCGCCATAGCCCCAGCCGTAACCGTAGTCGTTACCATCGCCGTAGCCCCAGCCAAAGTCCTGACCCTGCTCGGGCATCTGCTGCTCCTGCTGGGCCTTCTGCTCGGCAGCCGCTTTCTGGCTGGCGGCATCGTCGCCCAGAGTCACGGAAATCTCCTGCTCCTGGCCGCTGCGATTCACGGTGAGCTGCACGGTGTCGCCAGGATTCTTGCCGCGCACGGCCAGCATGAGGTCGGAAGCGCCTTCCACAGACTCGCCGTCCAGAGCCGTGATGATGTCGCCCTCCTGGAGGCCGGCCGCCTCGGCGCCGGAGCCCTGGGAGACGGCGGCCACGTAGGCGCCGGACTCAGCGGCGAGGCCGTAGCTGGCAGCCGCCTGGTCGTTCACGGTGGACAGGCTCACGCCGAGCTGGGCGTGGGTCGGGGTCTCGCCGGCGATGATCTGCTGAGCGAGGTTCACTGCGTAGTTCACCGGAATGGCGAACCCGACGCCGGAATAGTTGCCAGAGTACGAGGTGATCAGCGTGTTGATGCCGATGAGCTTGCCCTCGTCATCCACCAGCGCGCCGCCGGAGTTGCCCGGGTTGATGGCCGCATCGGTCTGGATCATGTTCGGGTAGATAGTGGTCTCGCCGCTGCCGCCGGACTGCATCGACTCGCTCGCGTCCATGATCTGCGAGCGGCTCGTGGCGGACACGATGCCCGTGGCCACCGACTGCTCGAGCCCGAAGGGGGCGCCCAGGGTCATGACCCACTCGCCGACGGTCAGGTTGTCCGAATCGCCGATCTCCATGGGGGTGAGGCCGCTGGCATCCTTGGCCTTCAACACCGCCACGTCGGAGGAGGGATCGGTACCCACCAGCTCGGCGTCGTAGGTGTTGCCGGCGATGGTCACCTTATAGGCGCTACCGCCGTCGACCACGTGGTTGTTGGTGATGAGGTAGCCGTCCTCGGTCATCACGACGCCCGAGCCGGTACCCAGCCCCTGGAGCTGGCCGCCCGCATCGGCGTAGGTCTCCACGTATACCACCGACGGCAGACACTTGGCGGCTACGGCCTCAGCCAGGGTCGCGTCATCGTTGGTGTTGATGACAGTCTGGGTAGCGGAAGGGCTGCCCGTGGCCTCGGCGGTGGCAGGGTCGATGATGGCGCCCTGCACGCCGAACGCGAGCATGCAGGCGAGCGCGGCGCCGGCGAATCCGGTGAGGAAGGAGCGGCGGCCGAACTTCGGCTTGGCGGTGGCGGTGTTCTCGACGCTGGCGGCCACGGAGCCGTCGATGTCGAACTCGTAGGTCTGGCTCGCGGCGGAGTCGACGGCGTTGTCGCGGAACGAATGCTTGCCGAAGGGGTTCGGAGTGGTGTTCAAGTTGGTCATTGGTGATCTCCTTCTGAAAGGGGGTCGGTCATGTGCTGGAGTGCACACTATCACGCCCCAGCACGTCCCAATGACCTCGGCAACCCCCAATCACGACCGGCCCACGCAGATACACCAACGGGAGTAGTCCCTGCGGATTATAGGGAGCTCTACTCCTCTTCCAGTGTGATGCGGTCGATGCGGGCGGCCAGGTCGTGGCCACGCTCGTAGAACTGGAGGTTCTGGTTGTGGGCGAAGTAGCGGTCGCAGCCGTGGTCGTTGATGAAGGCCATGCCGGCGCGGCTCACGGACAAGTCGGTCACCAGCATGAGCATCTCCTGGCCCTCGCCGAAGGCCTCTTCCACGAACTTGAACACGTTGTCCAAGGCGTCTGCCGCCGTATCGATGGCCGCATCCAGCTCGTCGAGTCGCTCGTTGAAGCGCTCGCGCAGCAGGTTGAACGTGGCGCCCTCGGGTGTATCGGCTCCCGTGCGCAGCACCTCGTCAAGAAGGCCGATGATCCGCTCGAAGGAGCGGTAGCGCTCGTCGGAAAGCAGGCTCGCAGCCCGTTCGGTGTCGCGGGTACGTGCCAGCTCGGTGGTCGTGGCGCGAATGAGCGCGCTCGCATCGGCGTCTTCGGCCACGCCTTCGGCGGCCAGGCGCTCCTTCAAATCGGCCAACACGCTATGACCGAACGCCGCTGCTTTCTCTTCCATAACCGCCTCGCGCAAGCAGCTCACCGTGGCGTCCACGATAAGCCCCATGACGGCCACGCGCTCGTCGAAGGGCGCCGCCGCGGCCCGCTCGGCCAGGCCGGCATCGGCGCTGCCATCCAAGATACGATCGATCTGATAGTCGCTGCGGTACTTCGTGAACAGGTCGTAATACATGGCGAACCGCTTTGCGATCTCGCCGTTCTGCACGTACTGCTCCACGAGCAGCTCATCAACGGTGAGCCCCTGGGCCTCGTAGAGCTTGATCATCGCTGACAGATCGTCCCAGCCGCGGGCCGTCACGAACGACGCGCCGTCGGGGGTGGCTTCCACGGCGTAGAAGTGGGAGCGCTCGATGTCCAGGTAGGTGATGACCGCCGGATGCACTTCGGCCGACACAGCGAACTCGCGCCACACGTCGTAGTCGGGCTCAACCTCGATGCGCTTCAGGCGATCCCACGTGGCGATGTCGAAGTCGTGGGCCGTGCGGTTGTACTCGGGCGGGTTGCCGGCCGTCACGACGATCCAGCCGTCGGGCACGGCATGGCGGCCGAAGATCTTGTATTGCAGAAACTGCAGCATGGCCGGCGTGAGCGTCTCCGATACGCAGTTGATCTCGTCGAGGAACAGAATGCCCTCGCGGCGCCCCGTGGCCTCCATCGCCTCATAGACCGAGGCGATGATCTCGCTCATGGTGTATTCGGACACCTGGTATTCCACGCCGTCATAGGTTTTCGTCGCGATGAACGGCAGGCCCAGCGCGCTTTGGCGGGTATGGTGGGTCATGGAGTAGGACACGAATCCCACTTCCAGTTCTTGGGCGATTTGCTCCATGATGGCCGTCTTGCCGATGCCCGGCGCGCCCAGCAGGAACACCGGACGTTGGCGCTCGGGCGGCAGAAGATAGTTGCCGAACTCGTCTTTAGTGAAATAGGCGATCATGGCGTTTTTGATCTGCTGTTTTGCTTCGCGGATGTTCATAGGGGCTCCTCTTCTAGCACGAAGGTTTCATCCAGGATCACTTTCATGGCCCAGGGCGGCACGGGGGCCGAGGCTGCGGCATCGTCGGAATCGAGGAACACAAAGGCGGTTTCGTAGGCGGGGCGGCGCGCGGGGTAGGTGCCCTGACCGTCGGTGAAGTAGATGAGGCCGCCCAAATCGTTCAGCTCGCCGGTGGCCAGCGCTTCGTCCACGTAGGTGAACACGGGGCGGAAGTCGGTGCCGCCCAGGCCCTTGATGGTGGGGTTTTCCAGATAGTCTTCCAAATCGCGTAGGCAGGTGATGCGGGCCACGTCGGTAATGGAGGCATCGCACTGCACAATGAGGACGTTCATGCGCGAGAAGAAGCTCGTCTCGTCAGCCAGAATAGAATAGGTGCGCTCGATGAACTTGCGCACCAGGCCGTCTTTCGTGGAGGCCGAGGTGTCGATGGCGATAACGAAGTCGCGGATGCGCTTCTCTTCGGCAAATTCCACTGGCTCCACGAGGGGCAGGTTGCCGTACAGCTCGAGCCCGTAGGTGTAGAACACGTAATCGAACTCGTCGTCGTTTACGCGGATCTGCTCGCCCATGCGGGCGAACTTGCGCAGGAAGGCCCGGTAATCGTGCTTTTCGCGGGTAACTTTGCGCAGGTTCATGGCGAGGTTCGATCCCTCGATGCCCCACAGCTTAGCGTAGGCGTCCAGCTGGATGCCCATCTCCAGCGCCGCGTTTTCCCACTGCTCGCGGGAGCGGTCGAGCTGCACGGTGTCGGCGAAGCGCTCGCCAATGGCGCGGGCGGCGTTCTCGGGCGCGTCCTTCTGGGTGATGTCGGCGGCGTCCATCGCTCGGTGCGCCTTGTGGGAATAGGGAACGTCGGCAGCCTCATCGGGGATGCCCATGTCGGTGCCTGAGGTGTCGGCCTTGGCGGCGGGAGCGCTCGTGCGGCCCTCGCCTTCGGTTGCCTCGCCCGTCTTGCCCGACGCTTCTTCTCCTTCGACAATGACGACGGCATGCCAGGGGCGATGGTCGTCCACGTGGAAGCGAGCGCCGAGGCGGGCGAGCTCGTCGTCAGTTGCGCCGGCGGCGCGTCGATCGCGCAGGGCAGCGTAGACGCGCTCGGCAGTCATGAGGCCGGCCTCTTCGGCCATGCGCTCCAGCTCGGGACGCGAGGCTGCCGCTTGGGCCGTGCGCGTGGCGGGAAGATCGAGCTGGTCGATCACCGATTCCACCACCATGTCGCAGGCGATGTCCCATAGAAGGGGATCGATGCCAGCTCCGGGGTAAAGGTGCAGAAACACGTTGTGAAGCACCGTGTGCAGGTAGGCGCGAGAAGCTTCGGCCGGGTCGTTGGCGTAGGTGCGCGCCCAGGTGACGGGGTCGAACCGCAAATGCGCGCCATCGGTGGCGAGCGTAGCGCCGGGAATGGGCAGGGGCGCGAGTCGGGCAAAGGCTGCGCTCATGAAGCGCAGGTTTACCAAAAGCCCGTTGCGCACCAGGTCGAGAGCATCGAGGGCCAGCGCCTCCACCTCGTTTTTGCGCACGGCCCCTCCTTTCGCGGTTCGAGTGACAAACATTTCCTCATTTTTGGTCACAAAATCGACTTTTGAACCCTGATCGAGGGAAAGAGAAGATTGATTCTAATGCAATTCGATAAAATCAACGCCGCAAAGCGACCAGCGGCCTCTTCCGTGAGCGACAATTCGCCGCGAAGGAGTTCAAAACTCGACTTTGTGACCAAAAAACAAGATTCTTTTGTCATTGTGCCTCTATGGGTCGTAGTGTAGCATGGGCTTTACGCAGGGTAAACGGCCTTCAGGTGCCAAAATTGGGAAGGTGCACAAAATCATGAGCGGCAACACAGTGGTCTTTCGCGATGCAACTTCTTCTCTTGACGATCTTATTGCGCGGGCGCAAGAAAACCCGGTGCATTTGATGCTGGCCGACGTGACGATTGAGGAGCCGGGGCACCCCATCGAGGGGGAGAACTGGCGGCCCCAGCTGGCTCCCTACAAGCCCTGGGTGCACGATGCGGCCCTCGATGAAACCGAGGAGCTTGATGGCACCGACGGCGACCTGCTCATCGTGGGCGCGCTCGGCATGGGTATCTCTGATGAGGAGCGCATGGGCATTATTGGCAGTGCTGTGCGCGGGGAAGGCGGGGAGGGATCGACCGCGAGCATGGTCGGGCGGTCTGTCGAAGGAGCTGCCGAAGGGGCTGTTAGCGGCGGGGCTGCAACGGCGGTGGCCCCCGCGCGCAAGCTTTCACCTCACGAGTTGTGGACGCTGGGGCAGACGCCGCGCTGGCAGGCGGAGGAGCCGGCGCGGGGAAATGCAGACGAGGCTCGCGACTGTGAAACAGTGAAAAACCGTGAAACACTCTCAAGCACCCGTGAAACATCAATGTATGGCCGTGAAACATTCCGGAGCGAAGAGGCGTACTTTGCCACCAATGTTCCCATAACGGTGCGTCGCGATGGCGAGGGCTATGCCGTCTCCGCTGTTCACTTGGGAAAACTTGCCGAGCACGACCTTCGGGCCGACAGCCTGATTGTCGTGGTGCCATCGTTTATCGACGATGTGCCGGTGGTGCGCATCGCTTCGGAGGCTTTCGCGCGCCGCTTCACGAGCGGTGCTCAGGTGCGCCTTTTAGTGGTGCCCGATACGGTTGAAGTGGTGGGGTCGCAGGCCTTCAGCTCGGTGAGCGCTGATGTGGTGTATCTGGGCGCTGGCGTGCGCACCTACGATCCCGCGCCTTTAGATATGGCGCTGCCCAATCCGCGACTGGAGGCGCGCAGCTATGCGGTCAGCTCTGCCAATGAGCGCTTCGCCGTGAAGGACGGGTGCCTCATCGAGCGCATGGGTGCGGGCGGTAGCGAGGGTGGAGGCTTTGGCTTGCCGGCATCTTCACCGAGGCACGATGCGGATTCTTGGCGGCTCGTTTTCGCGCAAGCGCCCTACGAAGAGCGCTTTGAGGTTCCTGCGGGCGTGCGCGTCGTGGGTGCCGCCGCTTTCGCCAAAGGGTGCCCTGCGCCGCGCGTCATCGATGCGCCCGATTCTCTTGAGCGAGTGGATGGCTCGGTGGCGCCCGAGACGCTTTGGCGTGCCGGCGATCCGATGGCGCTCGCCCGCATCGTCGCCCGCTGCGGAGGCCGCGTCACCGATTTTCAGGCTGTGGAAGAGAACCAGTGCTGGTACGGCTTCGCAGGGGGGGATGTCGTCGCAGGGGAGGGCGGCGTTGCGAAGGAAGTCGGCACTGCGCGGGAAGTCGGCGCTGCGGCAGGAGGCGGCATGCGCACGGCCCATTTGGTGGCGGGTCCGCCGGCCCCCGACTCGCCCTCGCGCCAGTTCTCCTCGGCGGCTCATGCCCGCATGAGGGGGGCCACGGCTGTCTCGGCTCGCGAGGCCGCGGCGAGTGCGGCGAGCGCGATGGC
>ERZ772858.911-NODE-911-length-34615-cov-6.217159_pt1 | contig 34615 bp, 29 predicted proteins | sample MGYA00512136_ERZ772858 | MGnify/ENA primary metagenome ERZ772858 (study PRJEB29015, sample SAMEA2737726) | human gut metagenome | biome: human gut; feature: human-associated habitat; material: faeces | place: China | collected 2012 ...
TGTCGAGGTGCTTTTTCGGATTTGTGACCGTCTTTTTCATTGACAATCCGCAGTCCTCGTGTTAGACTAACTGTAAATTACTTTTGACAGTCTTTCCGTGATCGTATGGTAACATACTTTTCACCCCTTGTCAAGACTGCCCGTATTTCTATATTACGATTGTCTATTTTGAGGTAATCTGCCATGTGGTATGCCAAAATGTATTTCTCTGAGGGAAGAGAGATTTTCCAGTATGATTCCCTTGGTACGCAAGGCGTTCCGGACGTCCAGAAGGAGTTTCCCTTTCTGGAAAGCCTCCTCTCCTTTCAGGAACTGGACTGCGCGGAAGTGATGCCGATACTGCAAAGCATCACTGATAACTGGAGCCGGTTTATCGCAGAGGATGACAGGGACGCACTTGAGAATGTCAGGAGAAAACTGGGGAGGTTAGCCTCCATACACATTTATTTTCGACTTCTCTTTGTTCACTGCCGCTACCGCCAGTCGGCGATGTACATTCAAAATGACCGAGGCAGTGCAGAGGATGCGCAGATACTGGACGAGCTGCGCCAGCTCCCTGAACAGCTTCCGCTGTATCAGCAGCAGATCCAGCGATTTTTTGAGTTGGTGCTGGATGTAGACAGCGCAGGCAGGGAACCGCAGGCACAGGCGGCAAAAAATTACTTTCACGACTCTCCGAAAGATCCCGACCTGTTTTGTTTCCACCCTATCCCCCTCAGCTTTGAGCCGGTGGAGCCGGGGCGGTGTTCGCCGGTGCTGTATTCCTCCAGCATCCGGGACATGATCGACTACTCTCTGCGGAGCTGCGTGGAGCGGAACATCACCGTGCGGCGCTGCAAGAACTGCGGACGATGGTTTCCGCAGACCGGACGGGTCAGCGCGGAGTATTGTGAGCGTCCTGTTCCAAGAGGAGAGCAGGTCTGTCGGGAGATCGGGGCTTTCAAGCAGTGGACAAAGAAGCAGTCGGATGACCCAATCTTCAAGGCATACCGCAAAGAGTATAAGCGGCGCTTTGCGTGGATCAAGGCGGGGCGCATCACGGACGAGGCGTTCTATGCATGGAGCGAAAAAGCTAGAGAAGAGAAAAAGAAATGTGATCGAGATATTATCTCGTTAGCGGAATTCCAGCAGTGGCTGAAGGAATCCAAATGAAAAACCGTGCGCTGACCTTGCGGTCAGCACACGGTGTTCTTTGCCTATAGCGAGGCAGATTTTAACCCACCCCATGTAGGGTCTGAATGCTATTTTTCTTTATTTCCCGCATCTTCCAGCAGATTTGTAACCACTTCACTGAGCTGCGCGGCGTTCTTGGAAGTGATGACAGGAACGCCGGTCTGCGTCTCAATGGCCTTCCGTGCGTCACCGGCCACCTTGCCACCGGCACGGGCCACGTCGATGTTCTCCGAAAGGGTTGCCGGTGCCTTCTGCTTGGAAATTTCCGTGGTGGTGGCCTCCGCCAGCATATTTAGCACCAGCTCCAGCGTGGTCATGTTATCACGAAGGTTTTCCTTTTTAAGCCCCTTCAGATTTTTGTACTGCCGGGTGGACATCCCCGACCATGCACAGGAGATCTCATCGGTGAGGATGGCGTATTCCACGCCCTTCTGCACGCCGCGGGCATCCCATTCATCGGTCAATTCTTTGCGAACTTGGATGGCTTGCAGCCGCTGGTTGATCCACTCGCGGGTATAGCCCTTTTTGAGATAGGTTTCCAATGCCCGCTCGATGGTCAGTTCCGGGTCGATGGTTTCTTCAATGTGCTCCCGTCCCACTTGTGCCAACCAGAGTTTGAACGGCTCCGCCTTGGGTGACGGGATGGACTGGATGATGCGGAGGAGCTGTTCGGTATCGGCCACATCGGTCAGGCGTTTTTTACCATCATGAGCCGTCATTTTCAAACCGTGACAATTTGTCACGGTTTCATTGCTTTCGGCCTTCAACCGTTGTTTGAGTTTGCGCCAATACGCCGTGGGATCAACGCTGTCCGTCAGTACGCCAACTACATCGACAATGGAAAAGTACCATTCTTCCTTTTCCTCGTCCCACGCCGTGCGAATGCGTTGGTTTTCAAAAAGCTGGATCTTATCATTTGGCTCCATATATGCATTCTCCTTATTAATCATCCTTCATATGTCCGCTCTCTAACGGCACCATATAGGTGCACTTCTTTTCTTCGTTAAGATAGTTGGTGCAACCATAGAATATGTCACCATTCTTCGGATTCTTTTTGACGATTAAATAACCATCTGTACATTTAGGACATTTCAAAATGTCATGCATATGCGTCCTGTCATTGGTCATGAAGTCGCAAAGTTCTGCTTCGTTTGTGCATATCCAGAGATTCAGGCCATAGTTTTTATTAAACTCGTACTTTAGAGGAAAACCGCATACGGGGCAACGCAAGTTAAACAGGTCCACTACTTGCATATTGAGCTCATCATCATGTGGAATATTGAAATCCTTAATGAGTTCTACAAGAAATCTGGATGGTTTCGTTTTAGGTGCCGCGATATATACCCTGTTTTTTGTCCGTGTCATCGCCACATAAAACAATCGCCGCTCTTCTGCAAAGGGCATACTATTGTCCTCATATGTAACGAGCTTAATAATAGGATCATCTTCTATCTGGCACGGGAACCCGAATTTTCCTTCGAACATATTGATCAGAATTACGTTGTCATACCCAAGTCCCTTAGAGCTATGCGCCGTCATAAATGTTATCTTTGCATTTGGATACTTCTCGCTTCTAATCGCACCGCCCGGCAATTCGCTGAACCGATTTGTTCGGTATAGCTTGTACATATCATAATTGTATCGTCCGATCAGCAAAATCGAACTCTGCTCGCCATACTCAGATATAATCTCGCCAATGACATGCTCGATGGTATCTGCAAGTCGCTCCATTGGTTTGATACTATCATCGAAAACTTCAAGAACAATCGGGTTCTCAAGATGCTTTGGAGAAATCAACTGCTTTCGGATTTGCGAAGTATTTCTTTGTACAAAGCCTCCAGCAATATCGATAAGTTCCTGAGAATTACGGTAGGTATGAGTAATCTTCAACTCCGTTCCAGCCCCCATAAGCTCCAGGAAACGAGTAAATAGCGTTATATCAGAGCCAGAAAAAGCATATATCGACTGCCAGTCATCACCGACCGCAACAACCTTCGCCTGTGTAATTTGAGATAGCCTTTTCGTTAGATTGAATCTCTGCCGAGCAATATCTTGGAATTCATCAATGATGATGTACTTGTAAGGGAGCGTGGCATTCTGCCGCTCAATCTCCTGCAAATAGAAGTGTGCGTCATTTATCATGTCTGCAAAGTCTATCTGATTGCGCTGTTTTAGCACGGATTGATAGTGATGATAGACCTGCTCGGCAATATCCAGAAAAAGAAGTGTTCTCGGATTGTCCGTTCTTTCTCGCAAAATAGAGAAACCGCCATCGTCATAACCGGTTGTTTTGTATTGCTCAATAAACTTCATCATAAAGATGATCAGCTTATAAATATACTTGTCCTTTCCGGTTTCTACGATCTTCTTATAAACTTCCTCCAAATTACGAGGCTTTAAGATAAAGCCCTCATTTTCAAGTACTTCTTTCAGATGGTCCAGAAGAGGACGCCGATCCGTATAGAAGGACCTTGTTTCCAGCAATGTAGTTTTATTGGTCTTATGAAGACGACGCTTATCACTAATGGCGCGAAGATAACGCTGCCGTTGCTGCGGGGTAAACAGGCTGTTATAGCCGCTCTCGCTGAGTGCATAGTGCTCCAGCCAAACGCTATGCTCCCCCTGCGAAATATAGAAATCGGGCGTGTATTTTTTGTTACGAGAAGGTGATCCAAAGGGATACACTCTTTCATACTCATAATCCAGTCCGTTCAGATACAGAAAGTTTGCAATTTGTACTTCCTGCATGGAACGCAGGTATTCTCCCGTTATGGTCCGAATCTTTTTTGTGCGCTGCTGTTCGACTTTTTTGATGTATTCGCCCAGCCCGCTTTTTAGCGTTTCAAAGTCCTGCGCCGCTTTGTAAAGATGGTATTGATTCAGGTCCGTAAATTTGAAAACATCCTCGGACAGATCAAAGTAATATCCCAAGAACAAAACCAGATTGCGCATGAGCTGCTTGTTGTGAAAAATCGACTTTTCCAGCATATCAAAAATAATCTGCTGAGAAGAAAAATTGATCTCAGGCGGTTCTGCCGAAAACTGTTTCACAATATCATACGCAAAAGCATGGAAGGTGCAGATCTTTGCCGGAATGCCAAGCCCCTTATTGATTCGATCACACAGTTCTCCAATTGCCTTGTTCGTATAGGAGATCACAATGATCTCTCCCGGATCTATACTCTTCTTCTCAACCAGATACTTGACCTTTGCAGCCATCGTTGTGGTTTTTCCCGCACCTGCGCCAGCTACCAACAGGCAGTAGTCATCATCGGTAATTACTGCACGGCGCTGTTCTTCATCCAACTGAATATTAGGGTCAATCTGTTTTAGAATATTGTCAAAATAGTCTTTATCCCGCTCCAGCGCGCGGTCCACATATGTGGTATTATGCGCCGTAATATCTCCATCCAAAGATTGCATCTGGCGCAAGAAGCGGCGCAGTGAGTCGATATCAACTCGTATTGCTGCAGCGTTATTGCAGACATATTGAAAAATAAGCTTATTGGTTAGGCTCTCGTTGTATTTTCCATATGTATCCCGCAGCCTCTGCGCATCTCTGTGCGAAATATAGTGTTCTGCCGAAAACAACTGGGCGTGGTCTCGTTCGAAAGAAATCAGGACGTTTTGCAGATTTTTGTAATCCAGTCCCGCCTCTTTCATGTGCAGAGTATTCTTACTCAAAGAGGAAAAGTATGATGCTGGCAGCCCGCAGTGAGGGCATTTTTCAGCTCTGTCGGAAATTGAATTTCCACACTCCGGGCAACGAATTAAGGCCATATCTGTGTCCTCCTTGTGGCATCGCAAAGTAAACTATGCGTCAAATCCAAGCTTTTTCAGTCTTCCTCGTACCGCCGATGCGCTGCGCTTTAGGGTGATAGCAATCTCACTCACCGGTACAGACTTCTTATATAGGTCAATGAGGCAGTCATCATGTTCTTTCGTCCATGGAGTCCCTTGCATCTGTGTCTGCATATTCTCTGTCGTGAGAATTGCATCAAGATTGTCTATGATAAAATGCTGTGCGGCATTGTTGTAAACGACAACCTGATAGGGTCTGTTGCTGCTCGTTCGTTCTTCCACGGAAATGCCGTTTTCTTCGCCAATTTTCGTTGGCCTTTTCGTGTGCTTTCCGTCTGGTGTGAGCGCGCATTCCATCATGCCAATTTCCGTGAGCCATGTGAGAATTCCTGAATAGGTAAGTTTTTGCATAGTGTCATTATCAGCCAGAGCGTTTATCCGCTTGGCAATTTCGCTGGCCGGAATAGGCACCTCAGAATAGACAAACTGGCTTCTTTTCTCAATGGGGATTTCAAGAGGAAGCTTTTTAGGTTTCTTATTCACAGCCGTCTTCGTCCCGCCATTTTCAATTACCTGCCGCAGCACGTCAGATATGAAGAAAAAGCAACGCGATAACCGGACATTGTTGATAAGATCATCGTCTGGTGCCATGGTGTCATCGATGGGATTGATGCCGTTTGCCAGCTTGTCCATATACATTTTTGCCCGTTCTATTTTTTCAAGTTCAGTCATACGCTCCTCCTTATCCCACTACCAACTTATTCGTCTTCTTCAAGAACTTCGCCAGGATCGGGCGGTCCAGCTGCCATGTGATATTCATCGGCCTGCTGCCTGTGTGCTTCACGTAGTTCGCCATGCCCAGATAGGTATACGCCTCCGCGCCGCCGGTCATACGGTCTGGCTTGAATTCACGGACAGACAACAGCGCCTTAGCTCGCTGCAAGTGCCAATTCGTTTTCTTTATTTTTTTGAATGGCATACAAGCATTGTTCAATTGCAAAGCAGAATGGCTGTAATCTTCCGTTATTTGGAATATGAAGCTTTTCTATTTCTGTTTTGATATCATCCATTGGAATCTCTAAATAACTGTCTATTGCATTTTTTCGCAGCATTTGTAGATATCGCGCATTCAATCCAAGAGTTTGAACGAGCTGTTTTCCCGAATCATTACAGCCTTTTACTGAGCCATCGTCAAAATATGTAATGAAACTCTCAATTTCAGCATCTAATGGAGAAACAGGGATGTCTTTCTCTTCTTTCTTCGCATCACAGTGTTCTTGATGTTTTTGCATTGTTCGGCGTTCTACCCTTCCTGCCTTATTGAATGACTTTCTGTCGCTTTCCCCTCCATCACAAGAGGCAAGCATATTATCAAAGCACAAGGCAAGATCACTATGATACTTCTGGCACTTGACATGTTCTATTTTTGTGTGCTCATCATCAGATATTTCCATGCCGCAATAGCAGCATATATATCCTTGATCTTCTACCAATCGTTTTCTCAGTTTCTTTTTGGGTTCGCCACTCAAGCCTTCATATGAAACACCTGGAGTTTTACAATATTCAACAAATTCTTCGGGCGGCCTCGTTTTATTTATATGCCACATATCCTTTATAGTCTCCTAAGCGTTATCCTTAATTTCAGCAACAACGGGTCTTTTGAATGGAGCCGTTCAACAAGTTGTTGTTGGATTTCCTCTGCCGCGCTTTTGTTATGAGTAGCAATACATTCCTTAAACTGATCGTATAACTCTTCAACTTCTGGGTCATGCATGGTAACATCCATTTGCTCAAACATAATCTCGTTTAGAGCACGATTGTACGTCTCACTTTCAGGATAGATAGCTTTTCCATCTTTCATGATAAATAAGTCGTCCATTTTTACCTTCGAAACCGAGGCTGGAGAATGCGTAGTAAACAGAATATGTCCGGCAACATTGGTGTTCGCAATGTTGCTTGCAAATTGCCTTTGCCAATTTAAATGCAGATACGCATCAAACTCATCAAAAAGGTATAAGCACTCATGCCGGACTGTAAATGATGTCAACAGCATGAGTAATCCGAGTTGTTTTTCACCTTCGCTGAGGCGAAGAGATGAGAATGTGGTTCCATCTTTCTTAATTAGCTCGATTCCAATATGCTCTAAATATCCATAGTGCCTCAAAGCTTTTAGTTTGGCAAACAAATCAAATTCGTTTTCTGAAATTGTACGGAATTTTTCAGGGCCATCGAAGAACATATAGTACTGATGGCCGTCAGAATCGCGTGTACCCGTTACAAATCTTCTCGCACTATCCAGAAAATACTTTACGAATCCAGTTGCATTCCAGTAAGTATCAGCCTCTCCTTTTCCTTTTCCTGGGTTTCTTAGAATAAGGCTGAATTTGGGAGAAACTCCTGAACAATTAACAAATGACAAAAATTTCGCATAATAATCGCCCCTATACGCAGCTGCTGTCAAAAGAAGAAGAGGCAGGTCCCCTATTGAATAGTAGTCTATAAAGCGCAATGATGGCAACGCAGCAGACTTTGCTCGTTTCAGCTTTTTCTCATAAAAACTATCATAGGTGCTCTCTGCGGCACCTTTTTGACGAAGAGTTTCACCTGCATAATACAGAAGAATCGAGTCCGGTAATGCATTATCAATATCTTTTTGGGCAAGTATTTTTTCGCCACAACATATGGAAATTTCATCTCTTATCGGAGTGGGCGCTTTTTCAGAAATCTTTGTTAAAATACCTTCTGCATCATGATTATATTGCAATGCATAATCAGTTCCATGTAATTCGTACTCGATGATGCAGTCGAGCGTTGGGTCAAGTGAAAGGGGTAAATCTTTGCCTGCGGCATAATTTTTTGCATTACTAAAAGCTTTCGTAATTACCTCAAGAAGGTTTGATTTGCCGGATCCGTTGCTTCCGATAAAAGCCGAAATATTAGAGGCTGAAAACTCACATTCAAAATTAAGTAGATTTTTATATTTTCTAATTGATATCCTTTTTATTCTCATTTTTCCTCCTACATTGCTCAACGGTTAAACATATAGAAACAGTTACCCATCATATATACCAAAACCCCCTCTAAAACCATATCTACGCAGCTTTATCTTCTTAATTCGTAAAGCTTCGTGGTTATGCGTTTCATGCTCAGTAAAGAGCCACAATGTATTTTCGGAAATACGGCTGATTATCTCTTTAATGTAAACTCTATCAACCTTCCCATAACTAAAACCATAAGAATACACCCTATCAATATTACAATTAAGACTCCTAAAAAAATTGGCATATTTTTTCATCGGAGATGCGGTATCTTTTTTGAATGACAACACCATATCATCCAAGAACGAAGAGCTTATATTGGGTCCATCTTCGTAATCCATGTTTTGATATAGTCCTACTTCGTCGTTTTTGTCATGCCCAAAAATCAATTTTTGACCAACGCGATTGTGAATATGAATTACTTTTTTCACCCCATATAATTTTTGTAGAGTTTTTGTGTAATTGAAACTGAAGAACTGCATTTCCGGGTCTGAAAAAAGTTTGAGTAAGCTGGCCTTAGATTGGTAATTTCCTCGGTCTATCGTAGACTGAATTTCTTTTATCCATAGCCTAAATAAATCCTGCCAAATCTTTGAGCAATTAATAAACCCACTTATAAGCATATCCATATATAGTAGATATTGCTGCATCAACATTTGGTCTTCCTCGTCAGTTTCATTTTCTTTGTGGTTCGGTAGTGGAAACTTGTTGTCAAAATTGATATAGGCCAAAGCATCTTCAAAATTGCACCAGTTTTCGCCAGCTGCTTTATCCATGGCATTTAGCAAAATCTCTGCAGCAAATTCATTTGGGTCAATTTTTTCAAAATCCTCCAAATAAACTACTTCGTCTCGAAGTTCCAACGCTTCAGGATATTTTTGAATAATAAAAGCTCTAAATTCACTGTATTGGGTTGGTATACCGTGAGCGATATCAAACCCATTTCCGGCAATAAATAGACTACTCATGATACATTTCCCTCAACACAAACTCATCAACTTTCAATGTAATTGTCCACTTAATCTTTGAATAGTACTGTTTATTTCTTTTCAAGGCCCCTTTTCAGCAATTCCACCGCGCTCTCCTCGCTTGGGTCATTCGTACCCAGTTCACCGCGAAAGGCACGGGCGAGAATGGATTTTTTCATCAGGTCGATTTGGTCAAGAACAGATTCAGCTATATTCTTGGTTTGCTGTTCCTTTTCAAGGGAAGAACCAAGTAACCTAATAATCACTTCTTGCTCCATCATAGATGGAATTAAAACAGGAAAATTCTTGAGCTGTGTTGAATTAATCGACGCTAAATTTGTTGTTTGCTTGGAACAACTCAGAAAGTATGCTTTTCCATACCGGCTTCCCGCTTGATATGACAGGAAATAAGGATTAAGCACCTCTGGATTAGGCCTAACAACAAAAATATGATTCTGGTGAAGACAGTTTTTGATTTGGCCCTCCCAGACTGTTCCCCGACCTAACTTATCAAAATCGCCGCCTTCTGTAAAAAGAACATCTCCAACAGCAAGACTATACCTTGAAATAGCATTCTCCTCCACATCGATTTTTTTAATCTCATCCAGACGCAGAAATCCATCCTGCACATTCGCTACTCTCAGATATGGCAATTCGACAGTCTTTCCTGTATACTTTTTTCCCTTCATTAATCCTGTTTGTAAAGACGAAACGGTCGAAAGTAAGTGCTTTTCCCAACTCTCCATCCTCACGCCGTGCTCTTCCCGCCATTTCGCAGTCAGTTCACCGGTGAAGGCCTTATGAAGAATGGCGGCTTTGCGGGTTTCAAAGCTATCCACCACAGCCTGTGCCTTTTCCTTGGCCTCATCCAGCTTGGCAAACAGGCTTTCAATGCGGTCTACAATGCGCTGTTGCTCGGGAAGTGGCGGGAGAGGGATTTCGTAGTTTCCTAGCGTCGTTGTGTTGATATTTGCAATGTTCGTTGTCTGTGAAGATTCTCCGATGAATTTCCCTGCAAGGAATTCGTGCCGCAAGAAATAGAACAAATATTTACTGGACATTTCTTTCGCTCTTATATTAAGAACAAAACCGCCAAAAGTCATAGGGAAAGGAATATGTGTTACTAAAGAAGATTTACCAACAAGCTCTCTGGAATTCGCCGAAGACATAATAATGTCGTTTTCACGCACCAGTTTTGCGATATTCCCCTTCATAAAGTCTCTGTTGACATATATCATATCGTCAATTTCAAGATTTTCTTGCACGTTTGCTGTGCGAAGGCACGGAATATTATCCTCAGTTGGTGCAGCTTCTTTTGCGGCTGCTGGGAAAGTAATTCCGCGTTCAAAATTACTAACCATACCGATTCTTGTCCAACACCAATTCTTTGGCAGCTTGTACGGCCACTCCCAATCCGGCACCAAGGCTGCCTGCAAACGCTCTTCGGGCGTGAGGGCGGTTTCTTTTTTTGCTCTTGCCATCACTTTTCCTCCGTCAGAGCACGAAGCTCACGCACAACACTTTTCAGCAGATCGACCGCTTCCTCCAAATTTGCAATCGCTTCCTCGCCGCATTCTACAGGGTCAGGAAGATCGTCATAATCCACGATGGAGTCGTCACGAATCAAGCCAAGGTCAAGACTATCGTCCGGATTCTTGGCGATCTCCTCACGAGTGAATTTGCTCCAGCGCTCGCCCGTGCGCTTGGACGGGTCTTCATACCCTGCCACAAACTCGTCGAAATCACTCTTGCGCAGCTGCCGGGTCTTACCAAAGCTGTCCATATTGGTGCGCATATCGTAGAATGCAACCTCGGTGGTGTTATCCTGCTCGGTTGTCCCGCGGGTAAAGAACAGCACATTGGTCTTGACGCCCTGCGCATAGAAAATGCCGGTAGGCAAGCGCAGAATGGTATGCAGATTGCAGAAATTCATCAGTTCCCGGCGCACGCTGGCACCGTCACCGGCAGCAAACAACACATTATCCGGCAGTACCACGGCGCAGCGGGCCTTGCCGTCCGCCTTCAGGCTACGATAGATCACCTGCAAGAAGTTCAGCTGCTTGTTGGAGGTCTGGAAAGAAATATCATCTCGGGTCGCACGCTCACCGCCCTTTTTCGTGCCAAAGGGCGGATTGGTCAGAATGACATGAAAATCTTTCAATCCCTTGGCGCTTTGTGCGAGAGAATCCCCCAATGTGATATTGGCATTCATATTGTGCAGATAGGCATTCATCAATGCCAAGCGATGGGTTTCGTGCACCAGCTCCACGCCGTTGAACGCTTTGTTCTGCTGGAAATCTGCCTGACGGTCAGAGAGTGCATACATATCGTTATTCGCATTGACATAGCGGTTGGCTGCAATCATAAAGCCAAAAGTACCGCAGGCCGGGTCAAAGCACTTGTCGCCTAGCTGGGGTTTGATGAGCTCCGTCATCACATCGATCAGCACACGAGGGGTAAAGTACTGACCGGCACCAGACTTCTTCTCATTGGCGTTTTTCTCCAGAAGACCTTCATACAGGTCGCCCAGACCTTCCTCTTTGGCCTCATACCAGTCCAGCTTATCGATCTCCGTGATGATTTTTTCGAGGTTTTTCGGCTCCTCGATGCTAGAGGATGCGTTGGCGTAAATCTGCGCCACGCGGCCAACAGATTCTTCGCCCAGCTTGCTGAGCAGCGTATAGTAGTGCTTTTTCAGGTCAATGCCGGAACGGCTGGTCAAAGAGCCCCAACGATATGCTTCGGGAATATCCTTATCTGCACCGGTCTCATCGGCCATTTTCAAAAACAGAATGTAGGTCAGCTCTGCCACATACTGGTGATAAGTAATACCGTCATCCCGCAGCACATTGCAGAGGTTCCAAAGTTTCTGTACAATATCTTGCGTGCTCATTTAAGCTGCTCCTTCGTAAATATAAGTGTTGATCTCGCGGATGATCTCCGCAAGCTGCCCGCCAAACTTCTTGTTAAAGCGTGCGAAACCGCCATCCATCTTGAACGCCGGTGCCTCAAAGGTCTCGGTATTGAGGATGCTCTCGTGAAGCATATATACCTTGATCTTTTCCAGCAGATCCAGCTGCATTTTGTTAAAGTGATGCGCCGAAATCAGTTTAGAAAAGGCCATTTTCACGCGGTCATCGTGGTTCACCAGCGGCGTTTTAAGTACAGCCCGACGAACAAAGGCGATAATGTCTGCCACGATCCGTTCATTGCTCACCGCACTGGCCGCTTCATTCAAGCTGCTCTCGGTGAAATTCTCCTTATCCAGTTCCAGCTTTAACTCCCGAAGCTGCGCCCGGGTCATATTGCTGGGGCGGGTGCAGGCTATGCGGATCGCTTCGATACGGTCTTTGTTCTCATTAACATAGGCCACAAAAGAGTCCAGATAATCCTGCGGTTTTTCCGTGTCACCATAGCCGCGGGTCGTTTCCAAAAGAGTATCTTCCTTTTCGGAATAGTAATGTCCGCGCTTTTTGCCCTTCAGGTTGTCAAACCAAAGCAGGAAATCCTTATCCTCCCGGCAGCGTCGCACAAAAGCTTCCTCTGTACAGCTTTTCAATTCCTTCGTATATTCCCGAATTGTTTTTCCGCCTAAACGCTCGGATACATCATACTTTTGCTCATCGGTCAGATTGTTGCTCTTACGCTGCAATCTTGCCAAAATGCGATCTTTGACAGGCTGCTTGCTGGCCTCACCCGGACGGAACAAATCCTCCAACAATTCAGCCATTGATTTGCTGACGGAGACTGACTTCATATTGGAAGTGTCGTCCAAGTCCTCGTACACGCGAACTGCATCGAAGATATTGAAGTGCGTCTTTCCAATTTCCGGGCAAAGGCGAGTAGCGCGTCCCAGCATCTGCTCAAAGAGGATCCGGCTGTTGATCTTGCGCATAAACACCAAATTGCAAATTGCCGGCACATCGATTCCGGTAGTCAGCAAGTCGACTGTTACGGCAATGTTGGGGTACTGGTTGTTCTTGAACTGCTTGATCACCTGCAAAATCTTCTTTTTGTTTCCGCCGGCAGTTTTGCCCGTGATTTTCATAATGGCATCATTGGAAATGCCATAGGGCTTGTAAATCTCTCGGAGCGTATCCACAATACGGTCAGCGTGTGCATCATTCACCGCAAAAATTAGCGTCTTTTCTCCACTTTCCGGATTAAGATAGGTCGATACCTCTTCCAGCACCTTGTGGGTATGATCCGGCAGAACAATTTTGCGGTTGAACTCCGACACATCGAAATCCATTTCATCGTCCAAAACTGCACCGTTCAAAAGTTCATTGGTGTTGGGGTCATATTGCGCCAAGGTTTCACCCTTCTTGAACTGTGCGTCATTTTCAATGAAATCCGTATTAATCAGATATGGAGGGTCGTGATCCACCAGCCAGCCATCGATAACCGCCTCGCGGTAGCTGTAGGTATAGACCGGCTCCCCGAAAATCTCGGTCGTGTGCAGGGCGGGCGTAGCAGTCAAGGCAACTTTCACCGCATCGAAGTACTCGATAACCTGCTTGTACTTGCTCATATAATCATCCTGGTTATCGTAGAGGATTTCTTCTTCCGTCATTTCACGGTCAAGAATATAGCCTCGGTGGGCTTCGTCCACAATAATCAAATCAAATGCACCGGGCATCAAATCCGGTTCTTCTGCCAGAATCGTGCGTTTCAAAAGCCCCTGCACCGTTGAAATGCTGACCTTGGTTTCCAGATTGATGATGTTATCATCGATCGCTTTGATCTCATATATTTTGTCCAGCGTCAGCAGTTCCTTCAGCTTGACATCTTTGAAGGTGTCCATTGCCTGCTCACCGAGGGACACTCGATCCACAAGGAACAGAATACGACGGAAACGCTTGGATTCCAGCATCTTGTAGATAAGTCCCAGAACAGTACGGGTTTTGCCCGTTCCGGTGGCCATTGCAAGCAAGGCCGTTCTCTTGCCGTCAACGATTGCCTCTGTTGCCTTATCAATGGCCTTGATCTGGTAGTCGCGCAGATTCAACCCATTAGGATCTGTCATAAACGAATTATCTGCTGCAGCCAGCGCTTGATTGGCCGCCACTGTATTCTGACCAAGTTTTTCCATCAGGTCACTTGGGCTAAACCAGTTCCGAATAGGATACGGTTGATTTTCCTGTTCCCGGACATCCAAAAACCAAATACCAGATTTCGTCCGCAGCTGCTCTAAATATGCCCTGCCATTTGAAGCAAAGAGGAAGGGGACCTGATAACCATTCCAGTTTCCAACCGTATGTGGAATATCCTCCGGCTTAATATGTGCAGCATAGTCCTTTACCTGCACATCGATGGTAGATGCCACATCTTCCGACATCTTTTTTGCATCCATCAATGCTACGAGCTTCTCGCCAACGAAGAATGCATAATCCGCATACCCGTTTTTGTAAAAGGCCGAATTGGTAGGCCATTCGCTGATGGCAATATTTCTCCCCTTTACAGGACGCGTTCCTTTGCTGTAGCGCAGGTTCTGCGTATCAGCTTCCCAACCAGAAAGACGAAGCTGCTCGTCAATCAAGCATCTTGTCTGCGCCTCATTCCAGCTCATCATAGCGGAGACAGATTCCGACCGCCTTGCGCGCTCCTTCTGCGTTTTGCCCGAAGCGGCGGTTTTGACCACGGCCAGTTGCTTCGTCAATTCCTCGATTTTCCTTTCCTGCTCGGCAATAACGGATTCCAAATCTTCGTGCGTGGTCTCGCTCGGCATAACGAACTCAGGCGCAATATATCCCCAGTCTCCATAGGTCTCCATAAACCAAACAGCAAGATTGTATGTCAAGGATAGCAATGTCTTTGCTTCGTCCACGGAGTCCGTACCTATATGTACTGCCGAGTTTCTTGTCTTGCGAAGAACATATAGCGTGTTGTCAATTTCGTGCGGCAATAAACCGGCTCGCTTCAAAATGCGAATTCGATTTGCGTGGGTATTGTCAACAGCCGGCTCCGCAATGTGCTCAAAGACAAGGATCTCCTGCACTAAGCGCTCGGCAAACATTCCGAGTTTATAGATACAGGCATTGGGATCAGAATAGACATAGGTTTCTGCGGTTGCACCGATCTGTGCCAATGCAGGCCAGTATCGATTCAGAAAATCAAAATTTGATTTCATGGAGTTCTCCTTTCATCAAAATCCCGGTTGCGTATTGAGAAAACGCATCTATCCCTAACCGTTATTGGACTTATCAGTCGTCAGGTACGATCTCCACAATATCCTCAATACCACAATCCAGTGCCGCACAAATCTTCACAAGTATCTCCGTAGTGACATGTCCATTCCGTCCCATCTTGGTAACGGAAGCTGGGCTGATGCCCGCCTTTTCACACAAGTCTTTCTTTTTCATATCCTTATCTATAAGCAGCTTCCAGAGTTTTTTGTAACTCACAGACATAAAATATCTCCTCCGTACCGATATATAAAAAATGCTCTGCCGCTTGGCAGAGCATTCGGTCTATTGCAGCCATACTGCCAAGGCCCTATTCCAACACTTGACAGCGTTGTTTATAATGATAGCACATTTGGGCAAGAAAAGCAAGAAAATGATAAATCCGCACGAATTCCGACCCTATTGGATTTCTTTTCGAACTGCAAAAGAAACGGTTGAACCTCCGGGCAGTCAGAGCTACAATGCCAACACCTCATCACGAGGACAAACTGATTGGAGGTCAAATGATGAATTATGAAGTAAACTCATTTCAGAACTACGAATCGATCACCATTGATGAGCTGAAGGATCAAGCTAACAGTCTACTGAATCTGGTAACGGAAGAACAGCGACCGCTGCGCGTATGTATGAATAATGGCAAGGAGTTTCTGCTGTTCCCTCAGGACCTGCTCGCCCCGATCTGCGACTCTGACTTTCGCTTGATCCTGCTGTCGGCAATGCGGTATGCGATGGGCAGGAATACTTGTATGCCCATGGTAGTCGCTGATTATATCGAGCGTCACATTCAACTTCTGGATGATAAGTTTCTCGTACTGGCTGCCGATGAGATTAGGCGGTATCTTGAAGATTACGCAGAACACGAGCCGAATCCGAATCTTTGGCATGGCCTTTTAGGTGCACTTGAGACAGAGCAGAGAGAGCGTGCCACTCATAAGGCAAGGAAGATCAGACCGTGCCCCGCCTGTGGGAAGCCCTTGGAGGGCATGAGCATTACTGACAACCAACATTCACCCGGCGGATTCGATGTAATTGCTCACTGCCAAAATTGCCACTCTGATTACGAGTGGTTCTGCGATAAGGATGGCGGTGTCTCAGATATGAAGCAGTATTTTTTCGGGTAAGGCAGTGTAAAAAACGACGCTCGCATGAACATGCGCATTCTCGCATTTCAATATACTTTCCCTTAAAATGATCCTCAAATTACGGGAATGCGATAGTTATTGAGGGAAAGCGAGTTTCGCCTTTAGAGAGCAAATGCATGATGCTATTCTTTGTCTATAGCGCCGCAGTTGCTGAGCTGCTGCTCACGCAAAAACAACTTGCATAACACCCTCCTCAGAGTTACAATGCAGCCAACAGCAACGAGAAACGCTTCCCGCTCGGCACCGGTGAACTTTCACCGAAAACCGGGCGGGAAGCGTTTTTGACCACATAGATTACCACAGACGGCGCTGGAGCACCCGGAAACAGTGGAGATAAGAACGTCAAAGAGTAAGTAAAACAAATAGGAAATGGCTAAAAGCCGCTATAAACAAGCGAAAAAAGTGTTCTCTATAAGTTTGGGAGCAGGATGCCGCAGGTTCGAATCCTGTCACTCGGACCACCTTTCCCAGAAAAACCGCCTAAAAATGCGGTTTTTCTGCGTTATAAGTTCAATTTTTGAAGTGTGCTTGACCACATCCCAATTGTGGTCAGAGAGGCAAAATGGCAGTTGCGCCCTTGGTACTGAGGAACGCCGAGGACCACAAAATCCCTAACCCCTCCCTAACGGGTGCAACTTCCGTATTCTCGACGCAGATACGTCGGAAACTTGAATTTTCCGGTATTATCCACTGTAATCTATCATAATATCTCAGATTTTTCACGGCCTGCTCGTCGATCCATTCCATGAATTTGTCACGGGGGACGATGATGCGGCTGCCCAGAGTGTGGTGGAGAAATCCCTGCGGTGGGCTGCCTCGTAGGCATGAGCCAAGCCGATGCCCAGCACATGGGACATATCCTCCACGGTCAGCATCAGCGGGAGTTCATCAAAGGAATTCTATTTGGATTTTCTCATTCAGTTCCTTTCTACCTTTCGCCCAGAAGGATTTTATTCTTTGTTTTGCGGCCCAGTTTTTGAGCCGCTTACATGGTCATGTCGGGCCACTGCTCCTCATGGTCGGCTGGCTTGTGCCCCAAGGCCATGCGCTTCTCCTACAGCTTTTTCAGCCGCTTGCGGTCGATCTGGATTCCGCCGGGGCGGGACTTAGGAACGGAGTTATCCCGGAACACCCGGCTCATGTGGTGGAGCAACCGGGTCACTGCCAGCATCGCAGAGGGCGGACGGATTTCCTCTCTCTGCCGACTTGGCAAACCACTCCACCGCTCTTGCGGGTGTGTTGTGTGATCCACATTCCTCCTTTGCCCTCATCTGTAAACTATCTTTTTCGCCTCCTCCCTGTCAGCATAAAAAGAGACCGTGCTCCCGGGAGCACGGTCAGAGATGGAAGGACCTTCCGAGCGGATTGCCGTATGGCGGAGAGTGTCCATGCTTTCATAGATACTCTGTCGAAGGCCATATGGATTCGTCGGCGCGGATACCGTGCCGTACCGAACCAGGGGCAACCTCACCCGGGCGAAATTGTCCTTCTATTATTACTTAGAAAAAATCGATTTCTTATGCGGCTGTCCGGTTTCGGCGTGTGCGATGGAAGATCAGTCCCACGAACAGGCCCACAGCGGCAGGGCAGATCCAGCCCAACCCCAGCTCGAAGAAGGGCAGGTAGCTGTCAGCGAAGCCGATGACAGCGGAGACAACAGGGGTCTCCGTAATGGCCTTGGGCAGCGCCTTCACGAAATCGAAGAGGGCGGCCACCAGTGTGAAGCCCGTGACCCACCGATACACCACGGTATCGTGGCCGTACAGATTTCCCAGCAGCGCCAGCAGGATCAGGGTGATGGCCAGTGGGAACAGGAACATCAGCACCGGCAGAGAGATGGCGATGATGGCGTTAAGGCCGATGTTGGTGACCAGCAGGGAAAAAATACTGAAGCAGGTGGCCCAGAAACCGTATTTCGGCCCATTGGGGAACATGGCGGTGAAGGTTTCGGCACAGCTGGTGACCAGACCGATGGAGGTCTTGAGACACGCCAGGATCACCGTCAGAGCCAGCACCACCAGTCCGGCCCGCCCCAGATAGTGCTCAGCGATGACGGCAAAGGCCTCGCCGCCGTTGGTGCAGGAAACGGTAAGGGAGTGGCTCTGGGCCCCCACGATGGTGACGGCCACATAGATGCCGCCCATAAAAAGACAGCTGAAGATGCCGGAGAGCACTGTGTTCTTGGCGATGGCGCCGGGTTCCGTGACGCCCAGTCCCCGGATGACGTTGATGACTACGATGCCGAAGGCCAGACTGGCCAGAGCGTCCATGGTGTTGTAACCCTCCAGAAAACCGGCGAAGAAGGGAGCTGTAGCATAGGCCGCCGATGGCGTCATATCGGTGATGCGGTCCGTGGGGTGCAGCAGGGCTGTCACCACCAGAATGGCCAGCACCAGCAGGAACAGCGGCGTCAGCAGCTTCCCCACCCACGTCAAAATCTTGCCGGGACGCAGGGAGAAGAACAGCACGGCGGCGAAGAACACGCAGGAGAACACCGCCAGCAGCACCGTGGCGTTGACATTCTCACCCAGCAGCGGCTCGATGCCCACGGTGAAAGACGTGGAGGCGCAGCGGGGAATGGCGAAGAAGGGACCGATGGTCAGATACAGAGCGCAGGTGAAGAAGATGCTGTATCGGGGACTCACCCGCCCGGCCATCTCCTGCAGGCCGTTGCTGCGGCTGATGCCCTGTGCGGCTACGCCCAGAAGGGGGATACCTACGCCGGTGATCAGCAGACCGACGATGGCGGGCCATACATTGCGTCCGGCCTGACTGCCCAGAAAAATGGGAAAAATCAGGTTTCCTGCTCCGAAAAACAGGCCGAACAGCATGGTGGCGATGAAGAATTGCTGGCTGAAGGTCAGCCGGTTGCTTTGCGTTTTCATAATACACTCCCCCAATTTAATTGCGTACCAATATAACACAATTTTTGGCGGGCGTCAAGAAAAATCGCAGACATTTGTACCTGATAAACGGACGAATAGATAAAATGTCCTTTTCAAGCGTATCTTTGTGTGCTATAATGGAACGAAAGGGGGCGATGCACTTGCAATACGGAGAGGTGCGGCAGGCGCACTTTTTGGAGCGGCCCAACCGGTTCATCGCCCATGTAGAGCTGGAGGGCGAGACGGTGGTGTGCCATGTGAAGAACACAGGCCGCTGCCGGGAGCTGCTGGTGCGGGGGGCCACGGTCTATCTGGAGCGTGGGACCAATCCGGCCCGCAGGACGGCGTGGGACCTCATCGCCGTGGAGAAGGGCCACCGGCTCATCAATATGGACGCTCAGGCCCCCAACCGCATTTTCGCTCAGTGGATCCGGCAGCAGGAGCCGGGAATCGCCGTCCACCCGGAGTACCGTTACGGGGATTCCCGGCTGGACTTCTGTCTGGAGCGGCCGGAGGGGCTGCACTTGGTGGAGGTGAAGGGCGTGACGCTGGAGCGGGAGGGCCACTGCCTGTTCCCGGACGCCCCCACGGAGCGTGGTGTCCGGCATCTGCATGAGCTGATGCGGGCCGTGGAGGAGGGCCACCGGGCCACGGCCTTCTTCGTGATCCAGATGGCGGACGTACTGGACTTTGCGCCCAACGACACCACTCACCCAGCCTTTGGCGAGGCCCTGCGGGAGGCGGCACGCCGGGGCGTGGAGATAGCGGCCTACACCTGCCGGGTGACGCCGGAGACGGTGACGCTGGACGCCCCCGTGCCGGTGCGGCTGTAACAGGGTATGCCATCCCGCTGCGGCGGCGATGTATATATACAATGTATCAGGAAAGGATGATGCTTTATGAACATGAGACGTATCTGGAGGGTGTACGTTTCCTGACCCTCCCAATTTATTTAGGAGGAAACCATCATGAACAAGACCATTCACATCCGGGAGGCCGTGACCCCGGAGGAGGTGGAGCGCTTCTGGCAGGAACTGCACGCCTATCACGCACGGGACATTTTCCCCGACCCGGCGGAGGAGGACCGGGCATATTTTCTGGACGACAGCCAATACCGAGCCGCCGTACAGCGGATCCATGACCGGGAGGGAGATCGCTGCTACTACCTGCTGTTCCGGCGGGAGGGCCGGGATATCGGCTTTGCCCTGACAGCACTGTACCCCTCGGAGGACGGCAAGTGCTTCGTCATGGAGTTCTGTGTGCTGCCGGAGTTCCGGGGCGGCGGGACAGGCACCGCCTGCGCCCGTCTGCTGCTGGATTGGGCAGCGGATCGGGGAGCGCAGTATGGGGAGCTGAACGCCGCCGACCCCCGGCGCATCCGATTCTGGAGCCGTCTGGGCTTCCGGCCCAATGGCCGGGACGAGTGGGGCGAGCCGCTGATGCTGCGCCCTCCGGAGCAGGCGCTGCCCATCACCGTGGAGCTGCTGAGGGACCCGGCGGACTGGCAGCTGCGGAAGCTGGAGAACGGCTATCTGGCGGAGATCGGAGAGCCGCTGCTGACGGAGGAGAGCACAGAGCGGCTGCGGGCCGCCGTGGAGCAGGGGCATATCCGCTTCCTGCTGGCATACCGGGGCTGCCGGGCCGTGGGGATGTGCTCCGTGGCAGAGAACTTCTCCACCTTCTGCTGCGGGCCGGTAGCGGTGCTGGAGGATCTGTACGTGGAGCCGGTGTTCCGGAGACAGGGCATCGCCCGGCAGCTGACCCACAGCGCTCAGGCACTGTGCCGTGAACGGGGCGTGGGCAGCCTGACCGTGTGCTGTGCCCCTTGTGACGAGGCCATGTATCAGGCGCTGGGCTTCAACGTCCCGCTGGGCGTGAGCCGGAGCTGCCTGCTGTAAGAAATCAAAATCTCCGGCTAAGCCGGAGGTTTGACGAGGCCCTATAAGGGCCTATTACGGGCGAAGCCCCTTAAGGGGCCCGAAAGGTCTGCCGACCGCATTTCCTTCTCGGGCTACCCCTTAAGGGGTTTTATTTATGCCTTGGGATTCGTACTACCCGTAAACGGGTCTATAAATCCCTTTATGCTGATTTAGTCGGATATTTTGTCCTGATAATGTACAATAAGTTGCGCAAATTGGAAAATACATAAAAAAGACATAGCTTGCAGGCTCTGGCAGAATGAAGTTGCCACACAAACATTCGAAAGGAGACAGCAAACTATGTCCGAGAAAATCGTACAGCTGAATGAGGACGGTTTCCGTGAGGTTTTGGGCGCCGCCGAGGGCATGAAAGAGGACAAGACCAGCTGGGTCAGCTTCTTCCAGTGGCTCCGTGGACGCAGCTTGGATGGCGCAAAGCTCATCTTTGGCGACAAGTGCCTGCATCCGCTGGGAGATGGCGGACTGGGAGAGGTAGTTCTCCTCTATCGCCTGCGAACAGCTGCGCAGCCGCACCACGGACTGGAAGTATTTGAGTGGTCTCAGCACTTGCCCACTCCCTTTTCCTGATGCTCTCCCATTGTAACGCAGCACTTCCACAGCGTCCACCGCCTGCGCCCACACCATAGTCCATCCCAAGGAGCGCCTCGCCGTCTGTCATGCGAAAAAATCGTTATGCCGTTACAGCTTCCCCAGCCGCTCCGCCCACTGGGCCTCCTTGAAGCCCACCAGAACGAAATCGCCGCCCACCAGCAGCGGTCGCTTCACCAGCATCCCATCCGTGGCCAGAAGCTGCAACATCTCCTCCTCGCTCATGCCCGGCAGCTTGTCCTTCAGCCCCATGGACTTATACAGCAGCCCGCTGGTGTTGAAAAATCTCTTCAGCGGCAGCCCGCTGCGCTGATGCCACGCAGCCAGCTCCTCATAGCCGGGGTTCTCCTCCTTGATGTCCCGCAGCTCATAGCTGATGTGGTGCTCATCCAGCCACCGCTTCGCCTTCTGGCAGGTACTGCACTTGGGATAGCAAACAAAAATCATGGTTCTCTCCTCCTGTTTCATTGGATCGTATGAATTACTACTTGCTTTTCTTGTTCCTGTAAATCGGCCGCTCCTGTATTTTCTTTAGGCGATTTTCAATAGCTGTCGGCGTCCGTTTTAAAACATTTGCAATCATGTAGATATTAGCTCCTCTATGATGCATTTGGATAAGTCGCCTCTCCTCTTCTTTACTCCAAAACTCCATACAACGTGGATATTTTTTTCTATTCTCTTCCCTACGCTGCTTTCTTTCCTGCACCTTTTCTTGCTTAATACGAAATAGGTACTGTTCGTTAGATTCGATCGTGCAATGATCCAAAATTTCGATCAATGCATCTTGGATCTTCTCATTTGAACAGCTGTCATTCAGTGGAAGCACTCTGCCGCTGAGCGGGTTGATTCCTTTGCTAAGGCTCTCAACCATAGTTCTTGCGAGAAAAGGATCCATACCATCATCCTCCTGTTGATTTCCTGTGATACACGTTCCAAGGCTGCCCCTTTCATTCACCCGTACCACGTTGTCATCACAATATACGGCTATCTTTCCTCCCTCAATTATACCGATTCCCCCGCAAAAAGACAACAAAAAATGTGCAGGCGCTTGCTTGCACATTTTTCTCCCGACTGCTACAATGTTAAAAATATTCTGCGAAGGAGTTTTCATATGATCCTCTATTTTTCCGGCACCGGCAACAGCAAATATGTGGCCCAGCGCATGGCGGAGGCTCTGAACCAATCGCTGCTGAGCATGAATGACCGCATCCGCTCCCACGACACCTCCCCCGTGGAGACGGACGAGCGCCTTGTGATCGTCACGCCTACCTACGCATGGCGCATCCCCCGTCTGGTGCGGGACTGGCTGCTGGAGACGGAGTTCCCCGGCGCAGCGCAGGTGTGGTTCATCATGACCTGCGGCAGCGAGATCGGCCACGCCAGCCGGTATAACCGCTCCCTCTGTCAGACCAAGGGCCTGACGGACATGGGGACAGCCCAGATCATCATGCCGGAGAACTACATCGCCATGTTTGACGCTCCGCAGGCGGAGGAATCCCGACGCATCGTGGCCAAGGCTCAGCCGGATATCGACCGTTCTATCGCCGCCGTCCGGGAGGGCCGCCCCTTTCCCCCGCCCCACGATCGTCTCTATGACCGCTTCATGAGCGGGCCGGTGAACCCCATCTTCTATGCCTGCTTCGTCAAATCCAGCGCCTTTACCGTTTCGGAGGCCTGCACCGGCTGCGGCCAGTGCGTCCGCCGCTGTCCCACCAACAGCATCACCCTCCGGGACGGCAGGCCCGTCTGGGGCAAAGGCTGCACCCACTGCATGGCCTGTATCTGCTACTGCCCCACGTCCGCCATCGAGTACGGAAAAAAGAGCCTCGGCAAGCCCCGGTATCACTTCGAGGCCCTGTAAGCCCTCCCGTCAGGCGATGGCCTCCCGCCGCATTCCCACAGCGGCAAATTTCCGGTACTGCTCCTGATTCCTCCGGAAGAAGCCCCGGATGATCAGCAGCACGAACACCGTCGGCACCACGCCAAAGGACAGCAGCAGCACACCCTTTTATATTGTGTGTTCATGTCCCGCTCCGTATGTTTGCCTTACTACTGTGTGATATTCAGTCGTTTCATTTTTTCAATAAGACTTTTGAAAAAATTTGCATATCATGGAAAGCGCCACCGGAAGATATCTCCGGCGGCGCTTTTTGGTATACTATTTGGGAAGAATCTTACCTCGTCCAGCCTCACCTTATAGGTATTCTGCATAAGCTGCAAGCTTTTCCTTAGCAGCGGCAGCTTCCTGCCGTATCCTGTCGGCACGGGACAGCAGGGCCGACAATTCATCATATTCCCCTTTATCGACTCCCGTTTTGAGGGAAATGATCCCCGATTTGATGCAATCACGCCATACCAGCGTAACGGAACGGCTCTTTTCGGGAAATTCCACTTCGATCAAATATTTGCCGGGCCGCCCTATGACCCTCCCAACACCAAAGCTTCTGTGCGCAATGGGACTGCCCGCAGAGAGTCTTTCTTCAAAGAACTCCTCTGCGTGCTCCAACCTCGCCACCTGCTCCTCCGCCTTTGCCCGTTCCTCTGCTGCGGCTCTTGCGGCGTCTATCTTTGCCAGATAGGCCTTTCTCTCCTGCCCATTCCTCATGGTATAATGGATACCATCAAACAGGCCGTAGACCGAGCAGCAGTAAATGATGTCAAACGCCAGAAGATGCAGTGCTTCGTCCGGATGGATAGGACCTCTTGCATAATCTGCCCTGCCCCGGTTTGTTTCCAGCAAAGCAGGACAATCCCTGATGGCCTTTACAAGCTCATCGCACATCCGGTGATAGACCTGCAAGTCCATCTGGGTGCCGCTGCCCCAGTTGTCATAGAACTCCACACAATCAGCGAATCTCTTGGCCTGAAGCGCCTTATACAGATAATAATGCTCCGGGTCGTAGAATCCCGTTATCATCATGGGAAGCCGGATGCCTGCCTGATAGCGCCACCGATCCCGATAATATTTTTCATGCATGGTCTGGCAAAAATTCAAGAATCCTGTAAATCGATGGTTTCTTACCTGCAAGTCGCCGCCGTCCGGCTCCAGCAAGTCACGAAGCGCTTGACGCACCGCCGTCGGCTCACGCTTGGCATAGTCCGACAGCGCATAGAAGGAAAGTTCATAGCGATTGTCGATGGTCTGTTCCGTCAACTGCACCACATCCACAAGCCGCTTGGGAAAACTGGTATCATCAGCCGCCAAAGCCCTATCTATCATCGGGCGGAACTGCGCTGCGATTTCCCATTTATATACCTCGTCATGTCCCCCGGTATTCAATTCCGGAAACCGCTTCACATAGCGTCCAAAAATCTGTTCCAGATTTGCACGATTCATTCTATCTATCCCTTCGCCCGGTATATCTTCTGTCTACTGTTTATTATAATACTACATCCAACTATAAATAGCAAGAAATCCCTGTTTCTTACGACATCTAATATTCTCCCCTCCCCTGCATCTTTCCCTCCTTCACCGCATAGGCTTGTCTGTGAGGTGATACCAATGAAACAGATCCATATACGCCGATTCCTGTCCCTGCTGCTGGCGGCGCTGACTCTGTGGGCCGCCGCCGTCACCGCCGGGAGTGATTCTGCCGCCGCAGCCCTCCAGCAGCTGCGGCAGGGCAGCCGCCTGCCCCAGCAGGCGCTGCGCTGGGAGCTGGGGGACTTCTTCGGTCTGGACTCCCTGTCCGCCGTCACGGTGATGACGCTGGCCCAGTCCCCCCTGCTGCTGGCAGGCCGCAGCACTGTGGCAGCTCTGCTCTCCGCCGGCGTGACCAGAGATCCGCCGGAGCCTGCGGCCCCGGAGTCACCGAATACGCCCTCCCCCTCCGCAGATCCCTCCCTCACCGACGGCCTGACTTTTGCCGACAACGGTGTCCCCGCTCAGACCACCGCTCCTACCTCCTCCAAGGGGTATACCGTGGTCAACGGCGTATATCTGAAAAACTCCTCCGGTACAGAGCTGGATGCCGATGCCCTCTCCGACGGCAGCTTTGCCGCCCAACTCACCGATGACGGCCCGCAGGTACTCATCGTCCACAGCCACGGCAGCGAAGCCTACACCATGCCCGCCGGACAGGAATACACCCCCACCGGCAGCTTCCGCACCGACAACGATGCCTGCAACGTGGTGCGGGTAGGCGACGAGATCGCCGCCGCCCTGTCGGAGCGTGGCATTTCCGTCCTCCACGACCGCACCCTTCACGACGTGCCGGACTACAACGACGCCTATCCCCACAGTCTGGCTTCCGTGGAGGATTACATGGAGAAATACCCCTCTCTGGTGTTCGTGCTGGATGTCCACCGGGACGCCGTCTCCGACGCCGACGGCAACCAGTACAAGCTGGTCAGCGCCGAGGAGCCCCACGCCGCCCAGATGAGTTTTATTATGGGCAACGCCTACGACGGCTGGCAGGAGAATCTGAAGCTGGCCATAGCCATTCAGCAGAACCTCAGCGCCGATTATCCTACCCTCATGCGGCCTATTACGGTGCTGAACTACCGCTATAACCAGTTCGTCAGCCCCGGCGCCATGCTGCTGGAGGTGGGAGCCGCCGGCAACTCGCTGGACGAGGCCCTTTACGCCGCCCGTCTCTTTGCACAGGGCTTTGCCGACACGCTACAAAGCTGAAAACCACACGGGACAGAGCACCGCTCTGTCCCGTGTGGTTCGTTCAATTTTCCCGTCATAGTCTCTCTCCCGCATCCTCCCTTTCCGCATCCGCCAGACACAGCCGCAGACGCAGCCGTTCATTCCGGTACGCCCGCTGCCCCTTCTCCGTCAACCGATAGTTCCGCTGCCGTCCCTGCACCGACGTCTCCTGAATGAAGCCCTCCTCCAGAAAACGCCCCAAGATGGTATACAGCGTCCCCGGCCCCAGACGGACCCGCCCCTCCGTACACCGCTCCGTCCATGCGGCGATCTCCGTGCCGCACACCTCTCCCCGCCGCAGCGCCATCAGCACGTAGAACATGGCCTCCGTCAGCGGTGCGCCCGCTTTTCCTGTCATAGCTCTCCTCCTACATCGTCATTCGATATCATATATCGATATTGTATCCTTTCCTGTGGGCTCTGTCAAGAAAAATGCAAAATTTACAAAAATTTTTGTGGACAACTCTTATAAGCTGTGATAATATGAGGAATCAATAAAAGAGATACCACCCAGCGCATCCCGCCCGGCGGGAGAAAGGAGCCGTTTATGTCTGTCAAGGAAAGCTATGCCGGCAAGATCAACCGTAAGCTCAATAAGAAGCTCCACGTCATCGACGTGGCGGCGGGCCGGGCTCCGGCGGATCTGGTGCTGAAAAACGCCACTTACGTCAACGTATTCTCCAATGAGCTGTGTCACGGGGACATCGCCGTGGCAGAGGGCCTCATTGTAGGTATGGGCGAATACCACGGCAAGGTGGAGGTGGACGTGTCCGGCAAGCTGGTGCTGCCCGGCTTCATCGACGCACACATCCATTTGGAGAGCTCTCTGGTGAGTCCCACGGAGTTTGCCAAGGCGGTGCTGCCCCACGGCACCACCACCGTCATCACCGACCCCCATGAGATCGCCAACGTCATGGGTACCGACGGCATCGAGTATATGCTGCAGGCCACGGAGGATCTGCCGGTGGACGTGCGCTTCATGCTGCCCTCCTGCGTCCCCGCCACGCCGCTGGACGAGTCCGGCGCCAATCTGGATTACCGTGCCATCGACTCCTTCTATGACCATCCCCGTGTGCAGGGACTGGCGGAGATGATGAACTATGTGGGCGTGGTCAACGGCGACGGTCAGGTGGTGGAGAAGATCGTGGCCTCTCAGGCCCACCACAAGAAGATCGACGGCCATGCGCCGGGCCTTTCCGGCAAGGATCTCAACGCCTACATCGCCGCCGGCGTCTACTCCGACCATGAGTGCTCCGATATGGAGGACGCCATGAATAAACTGCGTCTTGGCCAGTACATCATGATCCGTGAGGGTACGGCCGCCCGGAATCTGGAGGCTCTCATGCCCCTGCTCACCAGCCAGTACGTGGATCGCTGTATGTTCTGCACCGACGACAAGCACCCCAACGACCTGCTGGAAAAGGGCCACATCGACTACATCGTCAAAAAGGCTATCTCCCTGGGGGCCGACCCCATCGTTGCCGTGAAGGCCGCCTGCCACAACGCCGCTCGGTACTTCCTGCTGAACAACCGTGGTGCCATTGCCCCCGGCTATTTGGGCGACTTCGTCATCATCGACGACTTCCAGCACTTCGAGATCGAGATGGTCTATAAACGTGGTGTCCTCATGTACGACGGTCAGCTGCGGGACTTCCCCGCCCCGGAGATCGACCCCTATCTGGTGAAGCGGGCTCACGACACCTTCCATGTGGCCCACCTGACGGCGGAGGACTTCTCCGACGGCCGCCCCCATGCCGTCATCGGCATGATCCCCGGTGAGATCGTCACCCAGGACGCCGGCTACGCCGACCACGCCGACCCGGAGCAGGACATTCTGAAGATCGCCGTCATTGAGCGGCATAAGAACACCCACCACATCGGCTTGGGCTACATCAAGGGCTACGGCCTGAAGCGTGGCGCCGTAGCCACCTCCATCAGCCACGACAGCCACAACATCATCGTGGTGGGTGCCACCGACGAGGATATGGCCGCCGCCGCCAACCGCATCGTGGAGAACCGTGGCGGCATCACCGTCATGGAGAACGGTCAGGTGCTGGGCGAGGTGACGCTGTCCATTGCCGGCATCATGTCCGACGACAGTCTGGTGATGGTGAACAGCGCTCTGGAGGATGCCAAGGACGAGGCCTTCGATCTGGGCGTCTCCCGTGGCATCGACCCCTTCATGACCCTGAGCTTCATGGCCCTTCCGGTGATCCCTTCTCTGCGGATCACCACCCGTGGTGTGTTCGATGTCTCCAGTCAGCGTTATATCTGACCTCCTCATCCTCCCTATAGCGTGATACCCCCCGGAGCCCTCGGCTCCGGGGGGTATCACATCTTCCCTTGAAAAGAGGGAGGACGCCGCAGCGTCCTCCCTCTTTTCACAGGCTATTCTTACTTCACCGTACCGTCGGCGTTGAACACCGGCAGCGGAGCCAGATACTGGATGTCCTTGCGCTGCTGGGCGTCGCCCTCGGCCAGCACGGCGATGCGGTCCACCACGATGCCTCCGGCCAGCTTCACCAGCTCCTCCATGGCGTGGAGGCTGCCGCCGGTGGAGATCACATCGTCCATCAGCACGATGCGCTTGCCACAGATCATATCGGCGTCATCCCGGCCCAGATACAGCTTCTGCACCCCGGCGGTGGTGATGGAGCGATCCTCCACATGGATGGGATCGGGCATATAGGCCTTGGGGCCCTTCCGGGCGATGAAGTACTTCTTGGCGCCGGACTGCCGGGCCATTTCGTGAATCAGGGGGATGCTCTTGGCCTCGGCAGTGAAGAGGTAGTCATACTCCTCATTCTCCACCAGCTTCAGCAGGTCACGGGCGCAGGCCACCGTCAGCTCCGCATCGCCGAAACAGATGAATGCACCGATATACAGATCATCCGCAACCTTGCAGATGGGAAGTTCCCGCTGCAGGCCCGCCACGGTCATGGAATAGGTCATCTTTGAAACTCCAATCCGCCGGGCGCAGCCACGCCCCGGCTGCCGCCTTTGGGCGGACGGCACGCCTTTGTTTTTAAGTACCGCTTGGATACACTGGCCAAGCCATAGTATATTATATAAGCAATTTGGCAAATGTCAATATCCGTCTGCACTTCTGCTTATGAAAGTTCCTGCTTTTCGCTCCCATCTGTTTCTCTCCATTCTAACATTTTTTCTTGCGCTCTCATAAATTTTCAGCTTATTTTTACGTTTTGCACAAAAAACGCCGGTATTTTTCAGTAACCCCCGCCCGTCCTTTTCCCCCGGACCCCCTTGCGGGAACCGTAAATTGGTGTTATCATGACCTTAACAGGGTTCATTCTTCCTGTGAAAGTAACGGAACAAGGATTTAGGAGGAACAAATTATGAACGCATATCTGGCCAGTGTTTTGGAAAACGTTCGGACAAAGCACGGCAACGAGCCGGAGTTCGTGCAGACCGTAGAGGAGGTTTTCTCCTCCATCGAGCCGGTCATCGAAAAGCACCCTGAGTATGAGAAGGTAGATCTGCTGGGCCGTATGGTGGAGCCCGAGCGTATGTTCACCTTCCGGGTGGTGTGGTGCGACGACAATGGCCAGTGGCATACCAACCGTGGCTGGCGCTGCCAGTTCAACGGGGCCATCGGCCCCTACAAGGGCGGCCTGCGGTTCCAGAAGAACGTCTACGAGGGCATCATCAAGTTCCTGGGCTTCGAGCAGACCTTCAAAAACAGCCTGACGGGCCTGCCCATCGGCGGTGCCAAGGGCGGCTCCGACTTCGATCCCGCCGGCAAGTCCGACGCCGAGGTCATGCGCTTCTGCCAGAGCTTCATGACGGCTCTGTACCGCTACATCGGGCCGGACGTGGACGTCCCCGCCGGCGACATGGGCGTGGGCGGCCGTGAGATCGGCTACCTGTTCGGTCAGTATCGCCGCCTGAAGGGCGCTTGGGAGAACGGCGTCCTCACCGGCAAGGGCCTCAGCTACGGTGGCTCCCTGATCCGTCCGGAGGCCACCGGCTACGGCGCTGTCTACTATCTGCAGGAGGTCCTCAAGCACGAGGGCGACACCATCGAGGGCAAGCGCATCGCCCTGTCCGGCTACGGCAACGTGGCTTGGGGCATCATGAAGAAGGCCGCTGAGCTGGGCGCCAAGGTCACCTATATGTCCGGCCCCGACGGCTATGTCCACGATCCCGACGGCATTAACACCGAGGAGAAGCTGAACTTCATTCTGGAAATGCGTGCCAAGGATCCCATGCACTGCAAGCCCTATGCCGACCGCTTTGGCTGCGAGTTCGTGGCCGGTGCCAAGCACTGGGGCGCCACGGACGTGGATGTGAATATGCCCTCCGCCATGCAGAACGACGTCCGCATGGATTCCGCCGAGAAGATCGCCGCCTCCGGCGTAAAGTACTACATCGAGGTGGCCAATATGCCCACCACCAACGACGCTCTGAACTTCCTGCGGGCCCAGAAGCATATGATCGTGGCCCCCTCCAAGGCCGTCAATGCCGGCGGCGTGGGCGTCTCCGCTCTGGAGATGGCACAGAACTCCGAGCGTCTGGTCTGGACCGCCGAGGAGGTGGATGCCCAGCTGCATAAGATGATGAAGACCATCCATCAGGTGTCTGCCGAGGCCGCTGAGGAATACGGTCTGGGCTACGATCTGGTGGCCGGTGCCAATATCGCAGGCTTCAAGAAGGTGGCGGAAGCCATGATGGCGCAGGGCTGCTTCTAAGCCGTCCCTTCCCCCTATTCACCCATAAAAAAGCATCCCCGGTACAGCTGCGCCGGGGATGTTTTTTCTTTGGATGCGGAAACCGCCAGCCCTGCCGGCGAAGGTACTCCCTGAAAGCTTTCCCTTCCATCGACGAGCAGCCAAGTAAGCCTCAAGCAGAAGCCTTGATCGAGGAGTTTATGCAAGCAGATGCCTTAATAGGGGGAATCCGTGTAAACAGAACACAAGTTTCCCGTTTACGGGTCGAAAATCGCAAGGAAATAAAATTCGGTGGTTTCTGATCCGTGTCCCTTGATTGGTTCCGCCAGCAAAATTGCCCATTTCAGGGCAATCGAACCTCCGGAGCAATCGAGAAATATATTGCTTCACAAGAAAAACAGCTGTAAGGTAACTCTGCCTTACAGCTGTTTTATTTTCTCACTTTTTCCCTTTTCCCCACTTACTCATAGGGCGGAATACCAGCGGCCAGACGGCTCCCGCCACCAGCACCAGCAGGAAGTACCGCACGCCGCCGGCCAACCCCTCATGGCCCAATAGCGCCAGCAGCGGAGCCTTCAGGCCGCTCTTGATGGCCAGCAGCAGCGCCATGCCCACGACCACCTTGAGTACCTGCACCCACCAGACGGCCTGCGTCTCGAAGTGAATATACCGCCGGTCCAGCAGCCAAGCCAACGTCATACCCGCCACAGCGCCCAGCATCTTCCATGCGTTGCCGATGCCGCTGGCCAGATTCTCCGCATCCATATCCGCCGGAAAGCCGCAGGTCTCCACGAACACCACAAAGGCCCCGCTGACCACCAGCATGGCAGCCAGCACATAGCCCATGTATCGGGGCTTTTCCTGCGCCCGCCGCATCAGGGGATACAGTCCCAGCACCAGCGCCGCCGCCAGTACCAACGACACCCCCGCGTCCGCCGGGGTATGTACCCCCAGATACATCCGGGAAAAGGCGATGATCAGCGCCAGTGCCGTCAGCCCCAGCCGCACCCACCGGCGGCCGCCCCACCGGGCCATGCCGCCGAAGAGCCCTATGGCGTTCTGGGTATGGCCGCTGGGGAAGGAGTACCCCGTGGCCTCTGCCCGTGCGCTCTCCACAATGGTAAAGTTGGGGTCCCGCACCCACGGCCTCGGCACCCGGCAGATCAGCTTCAGAAACTGGTTCAGCACCGTGCCGCAGAAAGCGATGGTCATCAGATAGTACCCCTCCCATTTGCTGACGCACCAGAACACCACCACCGCCGCCACAATGAAGATCACCTCGCCGCCCAGTTGGGTCACGGCACTCATGACGCCGTTCCAAAAGGGCGTTCGAATTTTTTCCAGCGCATATAAAATGTCCACTTTTCCGCCTCCTTTTGTCCCCGTCTCTGACGGAAATCTTGTCCGATCGTTGTCCTATATCAGTTGGAATTTTGTCCAGATTATTTGTCCTGATCAGAAAACTGCATTTTCCTATCTTGTTCCAAATGATCCTCTTCCAGCTTCCTCTTTCAAAATGGCTGCCGGGGAGAGCGGCAGCCGTCTATCCTCAGCTGTCTGACTTTTCCGTCATCTGTCGCTCCGCCAGCTACTCCCCCAATCGTCTGCTCCCCTATCGTTTGCTTTTCAGCCACCGGGTTTCAGTGGTGGCCGCCGCAGCCGTGGGGCTCCTTCTCCGGGGCAGCGTAGCTCTTCCCCGTCACCGTCTCCGGCACGATCCTCACCACACGGGTGGCCGACATATATTTTTCCATATACTCGCTGAACCGGCCCATCCCCTTGGGGTCATAGGCGGTACACAGCAGCAGCATGGCCTTCACCTGCTCCGCTTCATCGGTGACCACCTCCGCACGGCCATGAAGCGCCGCCGAGGCATAGGCCATGGAGAACTCGTTGGGGATGGCCGCCGCATAGGAGACTGCCGACAGGCATACCGGCGGGTTTTTCGCCAGTAGCTCCCACTTCTCGCCGTGACCGGCGCAGTGGAAATACACCACATGGTACGCCTCATCCACCACCGGGGAGATGGGGATGGCGTAGGGCTTCCCCACCTCATCCGTCAGAGACAGGGTGGCATAGGGAGCCTTCTGGAATACCTCCCAGGCAAAGGCAGCATCCCGCTCCCGATCCTTTCGCAGCATTGCTTTTTCCTCCTTATCAGGCGGCCGGGCCGCCCTGTTTTACCCCGCTCTCTTGACCAGCAGCCAACCGGATAAGCGGGGCAAGTATCAGACATATTCAAGTGATATGGTCTATCCTATGGATGGTACCATGATTCCCATAGAAATGCAACAAACATTCTTGACTTTTCCCGGAGGTGAAATATAATATATGGGTGAAAATTTTTGCAACGTGATGAATCGATATTAGGAGGACAAGCCCATGACACTGGATCACAGCTATTTCGAGGAAATGGAGGCCAAGATCCCCCACGGAAAGGTCCGCACCCGGTTCGCCCCCTCCCCCACCGGCTATATGCACGTGGGCAATCTGCGGACGGCGCTGTACACCTGGCTCATCGCCCGCAGCCACGACGGCACGTTTATCCTGCGGATCGAGGACACCGACCAGAGCCGTCAGGTGGAGGGCGCTGTGGATGTCATCTACCGCACCATGGCCGAGTGCGGCCTGACCCATGACGAGGGTCCAGACGTAGGCGGCCCCGTGGCCCCCTATATCCAGTCCCAGCGCCGGGACACCTACGGAAAGTACGCCCGGCTGCTGGTGGAAAAGGGCGGCGCCTACTACTGCTTCTGCGAAAAGACGGAGTCTGAGGAGGATTCCGGGGAATTTGACCGGGCCGCCGATCCCTGCCGGGAGTTGACGGCCCAGCAGGTGCAGGAAAAGCTGGAGGCAGGTCTGCCCTACGTCATCCGCCAGCGTATCCCCGCCGGAACCACCACCTTCCACGACGCCATTTTCGGGGACATCACCGTGGACAACAGCACGCTGGACGATCAGGTGCTGCTGAAGCGGGACGGTCTGCCCACCTATAACTTCGCCAACGTCATCGACGACCACCTGATGGGCATCACCCATGTGGTGCGGGGCAGCGAGTATCTGGCCTCCGCCCCAAAGTATAACCTGCTGTACGAGGCCTTCGGCTGGGAGGTCCCCACCTATGTTCACTGCTCCCCCGTCATGCGGGACGCTCAGAACAAGATGTCCAAGCGCCACGGCGATCCCTCCTATGAGGATCTGAAGGCGGAGGGCTATCTCACCGAGGCCATCCTCAACTATGTGGCCCTGCTGGGCTGGAGCCCCAAGGGGGAGTTGGCGGAACAGGAGCTGTTCACCCTGCCGGAGTTGGTGAAGGCCTTTGACATGACGGGCATCTCCAAGTCTCCCGCCATTTTCGACCGGCAGAAGCTGGATCACTTCAACGCCGTCTATCTGCGGGGCATGGCCCCGGAGGCCTTCGCCAAGGCCGCCGAGCCCTACATCCGCCAGACGGTGACAGACCCCCGATTCGACACCGCCGCCATCGCCGCTCTTTTGCAGGCCCGGTGCGAGAAGCTCACGGACATCCCGGAGAAGGTGGACTTCTTCGATG
>ERZ772858.922-NODE-922-length-34091-cov-5.297626_pt1 | contig 34091 bp, 30 predicted proteins | sample MGYA00512136_ERZ772858 | MGnify/ENA primary metagenome ERZ772858 (study PRJEB29015, sample SAMEA2737726) | human gut metagenome | biome: human gut; feature: human-associated habitat; material: faeces | place: China | collected 2012 ...
ATATGATGATCATTTATATTGCGGGTATCCAGAACATTCCGGGTGAACTGATCGAGGCGGCAAAGATGGATGGTGCAAACAGCTGGCAGCTGTTAAAGAAAGTAACGATTCCGATGGTTATGCCATCCATCACGATCTGTACATTCCTGACACTGACGAACTCCTTTAAGCTGTTCGACCAGAACCTTGCATTGACAGCAGGAGAGCCGTCAAATAATTCACAGATGCTTGCGTTAAATATCTTTGATACATTTTATGGAAGAAATGGATGGGAAGGTGTCGGACAGGCGAAAGCGGTGATCTTCTTTATCATAGTGGCAGTTATCGCACTGGCACAGAACCGTCTGACCAGAAGTAAGGAGGTACAGCAGTAATGGCAAAACAGACAGACAATCAGGTAAGTGCAGTAAGGCGTGCAAAACACGGATGGATACTGACACTGTTTTTCAGCATTTTAGCTGTATTTTATCTGTATCCGATTTTTTTGGTGCTGATCAACTCGTTAAAGAAAAAAGGATTTATTATGAAAAGTCCTTTTGCATTTCCGGATGAGCGTTCTTTCTTCGGTATGACAAACTTTGTAAAGGGAATTGAGAAGACGAATTTCTTTGCAGCGTTCGGTAACTCGGTTATTATCACGGTAGGTTCCGTGGCAGTGATCATATTCTGCACATCCATGTGTGCATGGTTTATCACCAGAGTACATAATAAATTTACCATGGCACTTTACATGTTATGTCTTTTCTCCATGATCGTGCCGTTCCAGATGGTAATGTTCCCGTTATCTAAGCTGGCAAACATGATGCATTTGAGCAACCCGATCGGTATTATATTAGTATATCTGGGATTTGGAGCAGGGCTTGCGGTATTTATGTTCTGTGGATTTGTAAAGAGCATTCCGTTAGAGATCGAGGAGGCCGCCATGATCGATGGCTGTACACCGATCCAGACCTTCTTCCAGGTCGTATTCCCAATCATGAAACCGACGGTTATCACGGTTGCAATCTTACAGGCAATGTGGATCTGGAATGATTATCTGCTGCCGTATCTGGTACTTGACCTGAAAAAATATAAGACAATCCCGATTGTAATCCAGTATTTAAAAGGCGGTTACGGTGCGGTAGACTGGGGTACCATGATGGCGATGCTGGTACTCGCAATCATCCCGATCATCATTTTTTATGGAATCTGTCAGAAATATATTATTGAAGGAGTAGTTGCAGGAGCGGTAAAAGGCTGATATCTTATTAAGAAATGTATATTTTTTGTTGAAATTTGACAAAAATTCAAATTTCACGAAAAAATACGAAAAAATAGTAGACAGGAATGAAAAATATGGTTACGATAAAAGACATAGCCAGGGAATCAGGATATTCCGTCAGTACCGTGTCACGTGTGCTGAATCACAGAAATGATGTCAGTCCGGATGCAAAAAAGAAAATCGAAAAAGTAGTCGCAGCGTATAATTTTGTGCCAAACAATAATGCGAAACATCTAAAACAGAGTAATTCCAAATCCATTGGTGTGCTGGTAAAAGGTATCCAAAATATGCTTTTTGCCAGCATCGTGGAAGAAATCCAGTGTATGATTGAAAATACAGACTATACGCTGATCGTATCCTATTTAGATGAGGATGCAGATGAGGTGGAGCAGGCAGTTCTCCTCTGCAGGGAGAGAAAGCCGCTTGGACTGCTCTTTTTAGGAGGTAATCCGGAGTATTTCAAAAAAGAATTTGCGCAGGTCGATGTGCCGTGTGTGCTTGTGACAAACCTTGCAGACCAGATGGATTTTCCAAACCTTTCTTCTGTTGCGACAGACGATATCGCCGCTGCAAAATGTGCAGTGGATGCGTTATTTGATGCAGGTCATACGAAGATTGGTATTTTAGGTGGAGATATTGAAAAATCGTACACCAGCCATCAGCGTTTTATCGGCTGTCAGCAGAGCTTTTTGGAACATGATACTGTGTTTGTGCCGGAAAAAAGCTACGAAAAAGCACGATTTTCCTATGACAGCGCATATCGCGGTATGAAACGGCTGATCGCCAGGTGTCCGGATATCACGGCTGTGTTTGCCATGTCGGATGTCATGGCGATCGGTGTGATCCGTGCACTGCGGGATTTAGAATACCGTGTGCCGGAGGATGTGTCAGTGATTGGATTTGACGGAACAGCTCTGGCAGAATACTATAATCCGAAACTTGCAACCATTAAACAGCAGTATCAGACACTTGCAACCAGAAGCGTGGAAATCCTGTTTGGGCAGATTGAGTTAAAGCGGAGTCAGATTCATGAGATCGTTCCGTTTGAACTGGCAAGTGGAGAAAGTATTCAAAAAATCAGGTAACACATACAGATAGTAGGAGGAACAAATATTATGAGGACCAGCGGTGTGCTGATGCACATATCTTCCCTGCCGTCTCCTTACGGGATCGGTACCATGGGAAAAGAAGCAAGAAAATTTGCAGATTTTTTGAAAAGGGCAGGTCAGAAATACTGGCAGATCCTGCCAATCTGTCCGACCAGCTACGGAGATTCTCCGTATCAGTCTTTTTCCAGCTTTGCAGGTAATCCTTATTTTATTGATTTAGAATATCTTTGCAAAGAAAAATTACTGACAAAAAAAGAATGTGAATCATTTTCGTGGGGAACCAATCCGCAGTATGTGGATTATGGTCAGATGTATATCTCACGTTATCCTTTGTTAAAGAAAGCATATGACAGGTTCAGGAAAAATGAGCCGGAAGATTTTGCAGCATTCTGCAAGGATGAAGCAGAGTGGTTGGATGAATATGCACTTTTTATGGCATTAAAAGATGCTAACGGCGGTGTTGCATGGTTTGAGTGGGAAAAAGACTTAAAAACCAGAAAAACGGAAGCCTTAAAAGAAGCGCGGGTTACCTATGCAGAAGATATTGCGTTTTATAAAATGTTACAGTATCTGTTCTTTAAACAGTGGTGGGATTTAAAAGCGTATGTCAATGATCTTGGCATTGAGATCATCGGTGACGTGCCGATCTATGTTGCCGGAGACAGTGCTGATGTCTGGGCAGATCCGGGACAGTTTTATCTCGATGAGGAGTTAAATCCGATCGATGTAGCAGGCTGCCCGCCGGATGCATTCTCGGCAGACGGACAGCTCTGGGGCAATCCGTTATTCCGCTGGGATGCTATGAAAAAAGACGGTTACAGCTGGTGGACGAAGCGTGTAAAAGCGATGTCAAAATTATACGATATCGTCCGTATCGATCATTTCCGCGGTTTCGATTCTTACTATGCGATCCCGGCAAAAGATGATACGGCGAGAAATGGTGAGTGGAGAAAAGGTCCTGGCATGGATCTGTTCCGTACGATGGAGAAAAAACTCGGAAAGTTAAATATCATCGTGGAGGATCTTGGTTTCCTTACACCTTCCGTTTTAAAACTGGTAAAAGATTCCGGATTCCCGGGAATGAAGGTCATCCAGTTCGCATTTGATTCAAGAGAGGGCAGTGATTATCTGCCACACAACTATGAGAAACATTGTGTCGTATATACCGGAACACATGACAATGATACGTTGATGGGCTGGATGAAGACAGCACCGAAGGCAAGTGTTAAATTTGCGAAAGAGTACTTAAATCTCACGGAGGAAGAAGGTTTTAACTGGGGTATGATGCGCGCTGCATGGGCATCAGTCGGAGATATGGCGATCGTTCCGATGCAGGATCTGATCGGAATCGGTTCCGAGGGACGTATGAATACACCGTCCACACTCGGCGGTAACTGGGAGTGGAGAGCAACTTCAGACCAGATCACCGGAAAACTTGCAAAACGTCTCTATAAATATATGGAGATGTATGGACGTTTAAACAAAGATCAGGAAGAGGAAGAAGAAACCGAAGCGGAGGAGAAGAAAGTATCCGCAGAGGAAAAATAACAGACCGCATACAGGTCTGATGGCATGAAAAACAGAAGTTTAGAGGGGGGATTCTGACCGGTCACAGGTTAGAATCCTCCTTTTTATATTATGGGTTCCTTTTTGTCGGAAAATGTTTTAAAATAACAAATAATCGAAAGCTTATATGGGGGGATACATGCTAAATTTTATTGTCAATGAAAAGTCAAAAAGTGGGAACGCAAAGCAGATCTGGAAAGAGATCGAGGAAGTGCTTAAGGTGAGAAACGTTTCCTATCAGGCATTTGTATCGGAGTACCGTGGACATGCCGGTAAACTCGCTGCAGAGATCTGTGCCATGGATGACAATGATATCTGCCTGGTCGCAGTCGGTGGGGATGGAACGGCAAATGAGGTGATCAATGGGATCACGGATTTTGAAAAGGTACGTTTCGGCGTGATCCCGACCGGTTCCGGCAATGATCTTGCCAGAGGATTGTCACTCTCGAAGGATCCGAAAAACGGTGCCATACATATTTTAAATGCGATGAAAAAATCGCGTGAGGATACCTGGTGTATGGATTTGGGAGAGGTGAACTTTGGGGAGAAAAAAAGACTGTTTGCCATCAGCGCGGGGATTGGACTGGATGCGTTAGTCTGTAAAAAAGCATTAAAATCAACGATCAAAGATATCCTGAATAAAATCCGGCTTGGAAAACTGACGTATCTGGTACTGACCGTGCAGTCATTATTTACGATGCAGACCGCGGATGCAGAGATCTTTTTTGACCGGGAGGAAGGTTTACAGAAAAAAAGAATGATCTTTACGGCTGCGATGAATTTTAAAGCTGAGGGAGGCGGTGTGCCGATGGCTCCGGCAGCATCCGCCTGTGACGGGAAATTATCATTCTGTGAAGCAGCGGGGATCCCGAAGTGGAGAACATTTCTGTGTCTGCCGTTTTTAGTGGCGGCAAAGCATACATCTATCCATGGATTTTCTGTGACGGATGCCAAAGACTGTACGATCCGTTTAAGCCGTCCGATGGTTGTCCATGCAGACGGGGAGTACTGTGGGGAAGTGACGGAAGTTCATTTCCACTGTCTGCCGGGAAAACTTCGCGTGTTAAAATAATGAAATTGCGGACACTGCCGTCATAAACAGGCGTTCTTCTTCATAAAATGTTACAACATATGGAGGAGAATATCTGATGGAACATTTCAGTGATAACAGGGAATTTGACTTATACCGGGATATCAATACCCGTACCAATGGAGAGATCTACATAGGAGTTGTGGGGCCGGTGCGAACCGGAAAGTCCACATTTATTAAACGGTTTATGGATCTTATGGTGCTTCCGTTTATGGAGGATGAGCATGCGCGGGAGCGCACTATAGACGAGTTGCCACAATCCGCGGCTGGGAAAACGATCATGACAACGGAACCGAAATTTATCCCGCAGGAGGCGGCAGAGATCATTTTGCCGGAACTGCCGGGGAGCAGTGCCAGCATGCCACAGCCGGCACTTTCGCAGTCTGTACTGCCGGGGACTGCAATACAGGGATCTGCCGCACAGCCGAAGATAAAGGTGCGTCTGATCGATTGTGTCGGGTTTATGGTGGAGGGAGCATCCGGTCATATGGAAGGAAATGAAAGCCGCATGGTAAAAACACCATGGTCGGAGCAGGAAATTCCATTTACGACAGCTGCGTCGATCGGTACTCAGAAAGTGATCCGGGATCATGCAACGATCGGAATCGTTGTGACGACCGATGGCACGATCGGGGAACTGCCGCGAAATGCATATGTAAAAGCGGAAGAACAGACGGTGGAGGAACTGAATGCGATCGCAAAACCATATGTCATTCTGTTAAATTCACAGAAACCGTACAGTGATGAGACGATGGAACTTGCAGCCGAACTGAAAGAAAAATATCAGACTGCCGTTTTGCCGGTCAACTGTGAGCAGCTGCGGAAAGATGATATTGTCCGCATTTTAGAGAATATCCTCTGTGAATTTCCAGTGACGCGTGTCGAATTTTTTATTCCAAAATGGACGGAAATGCTAAAGCCGGAGCATCCGATGAAAGCGGAAATCATTAAAACTGCATCCGGGATTTTAGACAGTATGCATAAAACGGGAGATGTAAGAGCACTTTCCTTTACACCGGAGCAGTATGTTTCGCAGATCAAGATCGACGAGACGGATCTTGCGACCGGGCGCGTGGTGGTGCGGATGGATTTAGACGATAAATATTATTATGAAAATATAAGTGAACTGACTGGTGTGCCGATCGCAGGTGAATATGAGCTGATCTCCATGATAAAAGAGATGGCAGGGCAGAAAGAGGCTTATGAAAAAGTGTCAGATGCTTTTGAAGCGGTTCAGGTAAAAGGTTATGGCGTTGTGAGTCCGGGACTTTCCGATATTAAAATGGAAGAGCCGGTGCTGATCCGGCATGGCAATAAATTTGGCGTCAAAATGAAAGCGGTATCGCCGTCGATCCATATGATCCGTGCAAATATTGAGACCGAGATCGCTCCAATTGTCGGCAGCGAGGAGCAGGCAAATGATCTGATCTCTTACATCAAACAGGGACAGCAGAGCGAAGAGGGTGCATGGGAAACAAATATTTTCGGCAAATCGGTTGGAGAACTGATGGAGGATGGAATCCGTAACAAGATCGCAATGATGGATGATGAATGTCAGATGAAATTGCAGGATACAATGCAGAAAATTGTAAATGATAATACTGGTGGTATGGTATGCATTATCATTTGATGCGGTAGTATTGCGAAAACAAACGTAAAATCAAAAATAAGTAACCTTAAAAAGAAAAGAGAAAAACAGATGAAAAAATTTATTCAGGGAATGTATCAGAAAAAGAATTTTGGGGTAAGGCTGACTGCTGTGATCCTGTCCGTAATTGTGATGGGATTTGCACTGTCGTTGCTGGTGCTTGTGGATCTTGGAACAGATCCCTGTACCAGCATGAATCTTGCTATTTCGGAAAAAATTGGAATGGGAATCGGAAACTGGCAGGCACTGCTCAATACGATCATATTTGTCTTTGTCATTTTGCTTGGCAGGGAAAATATCGGATTTGGAACACTTGCCAATATGTTTTTAGTTGGATATTCACTGCAGTTTTTTTCCTGGGTATGGGATAAGATCTTACCGGCAGGACTGTTTGATTCGATGGCAGTGCGTATTCTGGTGCTGATTCCGGCACTGGCGATATTTGTTGTATCAGCAGCTGTATATATGGATGTGAAATTAGGAACAGCACCTTATGACGCGATTGCATTTATCATTGCAAAATGGATGCCGAAGGTACCGTTCCGTCTGATCCGTATGGCATTTGATTTTACCGTTATTGTGATCGCATTTTTATTCGGTGGCAAGATCGGAATCGTAACGATCCTGATGGGATTTACGCTCGGACCGGTGATCGGTGCTGTCGGTGAGAAAATCGGTCGTTTTATCGAGTGCGACTAAAGAATCAGATTTATCATCATCTGATGATTTTTGCGGGAGATGCTGGTATTTCCCGCTTTTTTGAAATTCGTTGTAGGCATCCTGATAAGCAGCGACAATGTATTCTTTCATGGGATCTTTGTCGCTTACCATCGACATGGTGTCCGAAAATACTTTGGCAGCTTCTTCCTTGCTTTTGCAGTGTTCTAACTGCTGTTCGAGAGAGTCGCGCATCGCCTGGATTCTGGCTGCCTGCATATAGAGCTGGGGATCTACTGCCTGAAGAAAACGCATTTCTTCTTCGGTCAGTTTTTTCCCACTTTTTAATTTTGCCTGGATTCTGGCTAATTCTGCCTGCTTTTCTTCTTCAGTCATACCGCAGGCGGGGCTTAAAAGCTCGGAGATGTTCTGCGTCAGGTCAAAGGCATCCATGCCGGAAAAACTGACTGCATTTAAAGTATCATCACCGGAAGAAAGACCGATGGAAGATTTGGATAAACGGTCTGTAATCTGATCGACCACATTCCTTTTGCCGGAAGATGGGTTTAAAATCTTTTTTAAACCGGAAAGATTGAACTGAGTCATAAAATTCTCCATTCCTGCACTGTGTTTCCGTGCATATGAAAAGTATAGCCTGTGATGTATTCTTACAAAATATATCGGGGAAAATCAGCTTTTGTTTAGGATGGAGATTGGATTTTATGATTTCTTCTGTTATAATCGAAAATGACAGTGTTGTAAAGAATTTTCAATTATGAAAAAATGAAGTAAGGAAGCATCAGCTGTTTTTGAAAGACAAGAAGGGAGAAGTTCCGGAGAAGCCGGAATTGACAGAATATAGGACAAGGAGAAGAATGGAGGATGATTATGAATCCGGCATACGAAAAATTATTAAAATGCTATGACAGCTATAAAGCAAAGATTGATTTTACTCCTAAGGTGGCATTGATTTTAGGCTCTGGTCTTGGCGACTATGCGGATGATATCCGCGTGGTGGATACGTTAGATTACCATGACATTGAAGGATTTCCAGTGTCGACGGTTCCGGGACATAAGGGCAGATTTATCTTCGGATATGTGGATGATGTCCCGGTCGTGTGCATGCAGGGGCGTGTGCATTATTATGAGGGATATGAGATGAGCGATGTTGTTTTGCCGACGAGGCTGATGAAAATGATGGGCGCAGAAGTTCTGTTTCTCACCAATGCAGCAGGTGGCATCCAGCTTGGCATGCATGCCGGGGATTTCATGCTGATCAAAGACCAGATTGCAAGTTTTGTGCCATCACCGCTCCGTGGAGCCAACATTGAGGAACTTGGTGTGCGTTTCCCGGATATGAGCCAGATCTATGACTTAGATCTGCAGGATATTGTAAAACGTGCAGCATCAGCACTTGAGATCCGCATCAAAGAGGGCACTTACATCCAACTCTCCGGACCGCAGTTTGAGACACCGCATGAAGTCGCCATGTGCCGCACTTTAGGTGCTGACGCCGTCGGCATGAGTACTGCCTGTGAGGCGATCGCTGCAAAACACATGGGAATGAAAGTGCTTGGAATCTCCTGTATCTCCAACCTTGCGAGCGGCATCTCATCAATTCCGCTCTCACACGCAGAAGTTCAGGAGACGGCTGACGCCGTTGCCCCGAAATTTAAGGCGCTCGTAACTGAAACGATTAAAGCGATCGGAGCACAGCAGAATTAAAGTTACTACAACTCAGTAGATCAAAAACGGCGGTCACACTTTTTGATCCACTGAACGAAAAACACAAAAAGAAAAGAGGAAAAACAATGAACATACGTTTCTACAACGCAAAAATATTAGTTCCGGCAGAAAACCACAAATTCCAGATCACCGAAGGCGAACTCTGGGTAAAAGGAAAAGAAATCTGCTACATCGGGGACGGTAAGACAGGCGTGGATGCTGTCTGCAAAAACGGTGAAGTTTTGGTATGGGAGCGCGAGATTGACGCAAAAGGCAACCTTTTAATGCCGGGATTTAAAGATGCGCACACCCACACAGCAATGACATTTTTGCGTTCCTATGCGGACGACCTTCCACTGCAGGACTGGCTGAACAAACAGGTATTCCCAAAAGAAGGACAGCTTACCGAAGATGATGTATACTGGCTTAACATCCTTGGAATTATGGAATATTTAACCAGCGGTATTACGTCCAACTTTGATATGTACTTCTTCCCGCCGGTCGATGCAAAGGCATCGGTAGATACCGGATTCCGTACCGTTCAGACCAGCGGATTAAACAACTTTGGCGGCACGGTAGAGTTGATGGAGGAAAATTATCACATTGTCAATGAGATGAGTGACCTGACAAGCTTTATCGTGGGATTTCATGCAGAATACACGACATCAAAAGAACTGATGGAGGGCGTGGCAAAACTGGCACAGAAATTAAAATCCCCGGTATGGCTGCACAATTCCGAAACAAAACTGGAAGTGGCAGAGTGCAAAGAGCGCTGGGGTATGACACCGACACAGCTTACGGATGCACTTGGTATGTACGAGTACGGCGGCGGCGGTTACCACTGTGTATGGTTTGAGGATGCTGATTTTGAAATTTACAAGAAGAAAAAACTGACAGCAGTGACAAACCCGGCTTCCAACTTAAAACTTGCTTCCGGTATCTGTCCGACCAAACGTTTTGTGGATGAGGGAATCTCCATGGCGATCGGAACCGATGGCCCGGCAAGCAACAACTGCTTGGATATGTTCCGTGAGATGTTTTTGACTTCTGCACTTGCAAAGGTGCGTGAAATGGATGCGGAGTGCGTCAGCGCCGATGAGATCTTATATATGGCAACCACAGGCGGTGCACATGCTATGCAGTTATTTGACTGTGACAGTCTTGCGGTTGGCAAAAAAGCAGACCTTGTCATGATCGATCTGCAGCAGCCGAATATGCAGCCGGAGAACAACCTTGTGAAAAATCTGGTTTACAGCGGCAGCAAGCAGAATGTGAAACTGACGATGGTAAACGGAAAAGTACTTTACGAGGATGGAACATTTCTCATCGGAACTGATCCGGCAGAAATATATACAAAAGCAAATGAGATAATTGGAAGGATGAAGGAATGCAGGTAATATTTATACATCACAGCTGCTTTTTAGTGGAAGTGGATGAGAAGGTTTTGATTTTTGACTGGTTTGCGGGAGACCGGGTGAACGGCTATACGTTCCGTGGACAGATCCCGGAGTATGAGCCGGACACCCCGGTTTATGTGTTTGCAAGCCACAAACACAGAGATCATTTTGACATGGATGTGCTCCACTGGGCAGAGCGTTACAGCAACATACATTATATTTTCTCAAAAGACTGCAGGATGTCACCTCATTTTCTGGAAAAACACGGGTTTGACCTGTCTGTCAGGGAACTGATCACATATGTCAGTCCGTGCGAAAAATATCAGGTGGATGATCTGGAGATCGAGACGCTTCGCTCCACGGATGCAGGCGTTGCCTTTTATGTGAAGACAAACGGAGCAAGTTTTTATCATGCCGGGGATCTCAACAACTGGAAATGGGATGGAGCAGGGGAACTTGTCAATGGCATTATGGATGTCAATTATAAGAACCAGATTAAAAAACTTGCAAAGAAAGACATCAACCTGGCATTTGTGCCGTTTGATCCAAAACTTGGGATGTATCAGTCACTTGGCATGGAATATTTTCTGGAGAACACGAATGCAGAGTATGTGTTTCCAATGCATATGTGGCAGGATTATTCCGGGATACAGCCTTTTATCAAAAGACTGAGCAATCAGGCGATGGCGGACCGGATCGTGCCAATCGTCCATGAGAATCAGGTATTTGAAATCCGGGAAGAATAAAAGATGGTAGTTTTTGCTGGAAAAGATGACATTTTTTTTAATAAAAGATGACAGCTTTTAGAAGAAAAGATGTTGAATACTTGACGATAAACAAATAAGTGAGCTATAATATTTAAATTGTGAGCCGGCTTTCATTTTTGCAGTGCATAAGTGTCAGCCATAGCAGAAAGGCAGGTAGAAGAAATGGCATTTTTAGGATCATTTTTACAGTATGCAATTATTATGGTGATTTTGGCAGCAATCGCTCTGGCGGGATTTTTTGCAGGCAAAAAGCTGCGGGAAAACAAAGATGCAAAAGCAGCGGCGGAAGCTGATACGGCAGCAGAACACGAGGTTAAATAATTTGTAACTATATAGATAGTTTCTTAGAAGGAAACAGCTGGTAATTACAATTTTATTAAATAAAAAATGTACGGCAGAGAAGTGCCTGTACAAAAGATTTTGGAGGAACTTAGTCGTGAAGAAATTTTACGGTGAAAACGAATTACGAAGAATGTACCTTGAATTTTTCGAGAGCAAGGGACATCTTAAAATGAACAGCTTTTCATTGGTACCACACAATGATAACAGCTTATTACTGATCAATGCAGGTATGGCACCATTAAAGCCATATTTTACAGGACAGGAAATTCCACCTCGCAGAAGAGTGACAACCTGCCAGAAATGTATCCGTACCGGTGATATCGAGAACGTTGGTAAGACAGCAAGACATCTTACATTCTTTGAGATGCTTGGTAACTTCTCTTTCGGAGATTATTTTAAGCATGAAGCGATCGCATGGTCCTGGGAGTTTTTGACAAAGGTTCTCGGATTAGAGGAGGACAGACTGTATCCATCCATTTACGGTGAGGATGATGAAGCATTCAATATCTGGACAAAAGAAGTCGGAGTTCCGGCAGAGAGAATCACAAGATTTTACCGCGATCCGGAAACCGGAGAGTGTGATAACTTCTGGGAGCACGGTGCCGGTCCTTGCGGTCCATGTTCTGAGATTTACTATGACCGCGGAGAAAAATACGGCTGTGGCAAACCGGACTGTAAAGTAGGATGTGACTGTGACCGTTTCATGGAAGTATGGAACAACGTATTTACCCAGTTTGAGGGAGATGGAAAGGGTGGTTACACCGAACTTTCCCAGAAGAACATTGATACAGGTATGGGACTTGAGCGTCTTGCAGTTGTCATGCAGGATGTAGATTCCGTATTTGATATTGATACAATGAAAGCAATCCGTGACAGAGTATGTGAGCTGTCCGGCAAGAAATATGAAGTGGATGCAATGGATGATGTTTCAATCCGTCTGATCACAGACCATATCCGTTCCTCAACATTCATGATCTCCGATGGTATTATGCCATCTAACGAAGGACGTGGTTATGTACTCCGCCGTATCATCCGCCGTGCTGCACGTCATGGAAGAATGCTTGGAATCGACGGCATTTTCATGGCAGAGCTTGCAAAGACTGTGATCAGCGAGAGCAAAGACGGTTATCCGGAATTAGAAGAAAAGAAAGACTTTATCTTAAAAGTACTTGCACAGGAAGAAGAGAAGTTTGCAAAGACGATCGATCAGGGTCTTGCAATCTTAGAGGATATGGAAAAAGAGATGATCGCATCCGGTTCTAAAGTATTATCCGGAGACAATGCGTTTAAGCTTTATGATACTTATGGATTCCCGATGGATCTGACTTCTGAGATCTTAGAAGAAAAAGGCTTCACGATTGACGAAGACGGCTTCAAAAAGGCGATGGAAGTACAGCGTACAACAGCAAGAAAGAATCGTAAGACAACAAACTACATGGGAGCAGATGCGACTGTTTATGATGAGATCGATCCTTCCGTCACAACAGAGTTTGTCGGATATGATAAATTAGAGACAGCATCTACGGTGACAGTGCTTACTTCTGAGACTGAGATCGTAGAGGCATTATCCGATGGTGAGATCGGAACGATCATCGTAGAGGAGACACCATTCTATGCTACCATGGGTGGACAGCAGGGAGATAAAGGTGTGATCTACACTGCTGACGGTACTTTCAAAGTGGAAGATACGATCAAATTATTAGGTGGAAAAGTTGGACATGTCGGAAAAATGACAAGCGGCATGATCAAGTCCGGTGATAAAGTTACGTTATCTGTTGACGCAGATCTTCGTGGCAAGACATGTAAGAATCATTCTGCAACACACTTATTACAGAAAGCACTCCGTGAAGTATTAGGTACTCACGTAGAACAGGCTGGTTCTTATCAGGATGCAGAGAGAACACGTTTTGACTTCAGCCATTTTCAGGCTATGACAGCAGAGGAGATCGCAAAAGTTGAGAAGATCGTAAATGACGAGATTGCTGCAGACCTTGAGGTGCGTACGGATGTCATGACCGTAGAAGAAGCCAAAAAGACAGGCGCTATGGCGTTATTTGGTGAGAAATATGGTGAGAAAGTACGTGTCGTATCCATGGGAGAATTCTCCAAGGAGTTCTGTGGTGGTACACATGTAAAACACACAGGCGAGATCACTGCATTCAAGATCATTTCTGAGAGCGGTGTCGCTGCCGGTGTACGTCGTATCGAGGCGTTGACAGGTGATAATGTATTCGCATACTATAAGAATATCGAAGCTGAATTAGAAAGAGCTGCAAAAGCTGCAAAGACAACTCCGGCTGCATTGGTCGAGAAGATCGAGCATATGATGGCTGAGATCAAGGCGTTAAATGCAGAGAATGAGTCCTTAAAGAGCAAAGCTGCAAAAGAGGCGCTTGGCGATGTTATGGATCAGGTTGTAGAAGTAAGAGGTGTAAAACTTCTTGCAACAAGTGTTGCAGGGGTTGACATGAACGGCTTGAGAGACCTTGGTGACCAGCTCAAAGGAAAACTCGGCGAGGGTGTTGTAGTGCTTGCTTCTGAGGCAGACGGCAAAGTAAATCTTGTCGCTATGGCAACAGAGGAGGCAATGAAGAAAGGCGCTCATGCAGGAAACCTCATCAAAGCGATCGCAGGAAAAGTTGGCGGTGGCGGCGGCGGACGTCCAAACATGGCACAGGCCGGCGGTAAGAATCCGGCTGGAATCCCGGATGCGGTAGCCGAGGCTAAGACAGCGCTGGAAACTCAGATTAAATAATAATTTGATAAAAAAAATAGAATTGTCTGAATTTTTCTAAATATAAGAAAAACTATTGACGTGAACATTTTTTATGCTATAATAACTTATAGTGCAATGAAATTTACCCAAACAGTTGAATATGCACAATACGCAACTGGAGGGAGGTTAGGTGTGAGATAATGTCTAGTGTAATAGTAAAAGAGAACGAGACTTTAGATAGCGCTTTACGTAGATTTAAGAGAAACTGTGCTAAAGCAGGTATCCAGCAGGAGATTCGTAAAAGAGAACATTACGAGAAACCAAGCGTAAGACGTAAGAAAAAATCTGAAGCAGCTAGAAAAAGAAAATACAACTAATAATTAGTTGTAGTGCAAAAAGACTACCGCATGTGTGGTAGTCTTTTTTTTCTCTGAGTGAGGTTATTTACCAGATATATTTTATTGCGATAATAAGTCTATTCGTAAGGTGGATAATCTTTAGAAATATCGTGGAGCAAAGGGCATAGTATTGCAGAAATGCATAAATATGTTTATAATATGAGAAAAGATGTATGAAATACGAATTTAAGATAGAGACAGAATATACGAAATGAGTAGAATGGAGATGATATTTTATGATTAATTTAAAAAACTGCCGGGTAATTATCCGTGAACAGAAAAAAAACAGTGTACTTGCAGACACGGTAATTCTTGGTCATAATCTGCTGACAAATATCATCAAAGTGCGGGCGAGTGCGATGGCATATCGCCCGAAAGAACCAGTGGGACTGCTTGTTTTTCTGGAGAACAAAATATATTCTTATTTAGGTACCGTACAGGGGGCGGTGATCGCAAACGAAATGTCGATTGCGCTATACGATGAAGAACAGAAAAAAGGCAGAAAATTTGAGCGTTATGAGATTGAAGCATCTGGCAAGATCGAAGGTGTCAGGATAAAAAATAACATGATAACGCTCCATAAGCCGATACCGGTTACCATCAAAAATATGAGCGCAAATGGTGTACTGTTTAAAGGAATTTCCGGCTGTCTGGACGTTGGAATGCAGCTACAGCTTTATATGGATGTAACTGATTCAGGAATGCGTTATGAGTATAAAGTGGTTCGTAAGCAGAACAGCAATCCGGAGACCGAAGAGTATGGTTGTAAAATGGTTGCAAAAAAGAAATAGCAGCCATGAGAAATTATTTTGAAAAGATACGAAAAAAGGAACCGTAAAATATGAAAAACAGTTAACAAACTGAAAAATTCATATTTTCACGGTTCTTTTTTAATTAATAACCGAAAGATTCTCCAATCAAAAGTACTTTGATACGTCCTTTGATTCCACTTCTTCTGGTGATGACAACCTGATTACAGATACAGTCCGGAGAAAGACAGTCTGCGCAGGCACCGGTTATGGCACAAGGTGTTTTTTTGTCAAGACGGATACAGTTTTGTGCTGTGGCAACATTATGTACACGGCTCAGGGCCTCGTCTACATTTGCGGCAATTTTATTCATTCCAGCTAAAATAACAACAGTTTCCGGACCATAGATCAGTGCGGCAACACGGTTTCCGGTTCCATCGATGTTGACAAGCTCGCCACCGGTTGTGATTGCATTGGTACTCATAAAATATACGTCGCTGGAAAGAGCGTCGTGATACATTTTTTTTGTTTCATCCGGTGTTTTTGCGGTTGAGCGGTCGATCAGATGGATGGAAGGATCATGGCGGAGCGCTGTCAGCATGCCGGTCTCCTCTAAGGTCATGGAGCCGCCGAAAGATACGGTCTGCCCATCTTTTAAGAATGAAAATGCAAGTTTTTCTGCGTCTTCTACGGTCGGGCAGTAGTAGCCTTCCATCTGGCGTTTTTCAAGGTTTTTGATCACTGTTGCAGCAAGTGTTTCATGGTATTTGCTTTTGATTGTATCCATACATGTACTCCTTTTTATCGTATTTGACATTGGATCGCACTTTGGCAGTCTCAATGTCACTGTGTGCTTCTTTTAGTATAGCACATATTCTTGACTTTTGGGACAGGATAGATAAAATAAAAGAGTTGGAAATGGAGGAATACTATGAGTAAAAACCTGAAAAAGATGATTTCATATTATAAGCCGTATCTGGGAGTGTTCTGGGCAGATATGTTTTTTGCAACGGTATCTGCGGCGGTCGCGCTTGTGATCCCGCTTGTGATCCGTTATGTGACATCTACATTAATCTATATGGAACCGCAGGCGATTTTAGGACAGATCCGTTGGATTGCGCTTATGTTATTCGCACTGGTGGCGGTAGACTGTTACAGCCGTTTTTTTATTGCAAATCAGGGGCATGTGATGGGCGCTAAGATCGAGTATGACATGCGTGCGGAGATTTTTGCACATTTTCAGAAACTGTCATTTTCCTTTTATGATGATCAGAAGGTTGGGCAGCTGATGTCCCGTATTACGACGGATTTATTTGATATCACAGAACTGATGCACCATGGACCGGAAAACATTATCCTTTCCCTGATCAAAATTATTGGTGCGTTCGTGATCTTAATGAGTATTAAACCGGCACTTGCACTTGCCGCATTTGCAGTGCTGCCGTTCATGTTTCTGTTTGCCTATTACATGAACGGAAAAATGCGCCGTGCGTTTCGCAGCAACCGCGAGCGGATCGCCGATATCAATGCACAGATCGAGGATAATTTGTCCGGGATCCGTGTGGTAAAGTCATTTGCGAATGAGGATATCGAAAAAGAAAAATTCCGTCAGGGAAACGAAGGCTTTCTGCGCGCAAAAAAGAACAGTTATTATTATATGGGAAGTTTCTCGGCAGGACTTGGTACTTTTACGACCCTGATCCAGGTAAATGTCATACTTGCGGGTGTCATTCTGATCGCAAAGGGAAGTGTGGATATCAGTGATCTGGTCACATTTTTGCTTTATATCAGCGTGTTTACAGAGTCGGTGCGGACACTAATTGATTTTACGGAACAGTTTCAGAACGGATATACCGGGTTTGAACGTTTTCAGGAGATCATGGCGATCGAACCGGATATTGCAGATAAAGAGGATGCAAAAGAGCTGGTCAATGTCAAAGGCGATATCAGCTTTGAGGATGTATCTTTCCAGTATGAGGAAAATACGGAATGTGTGTTAAATCATATTAACCTGAACGTTCCGGCGGGGGCTTATATGGCACTTGTGGGGTCGTCAGGAGCCGGAAAGAGTACACTGTGTTCACTGATTCCGAGGTTTTATGATGTGACGGCAGGAGCAGTTAAGATTGATGGCTGCGATGTCCGGGATATCAGGTTAAAGAGCCTGCGCGACCATATAGGTATCGTACAGCAGGATGTGTATCTGTTTGTCGGAACCGTTTTTGATAATATCCGTTATGGAAAACCGGATGCAACACGTGAGGAAGTGATTGAAGCGGCGAAAAATGCCAATGCACACGATTTTATCATGTCGCTGCCAAATGGGTATGAAACAGATATCGGACAGCGGGGAATCAAACTTTCCGGCGGGCAGAAACAGCGTTTGTCCATTGCAAGGGTATTTTTAAAGAATCCACCGATCCTGATCTTTGATGAGGCGACGAGTGCACTTGACAATGAAAGTGAGAAAGTCGTGCAGGATTCTCTGGAAAAACTGGCAAAGAATCGTACAACATTTGTGATCGCACACCGGCTTTCCACAATCAAAAATGCACAGCGAATCCTGGTTTTGACGGAGGAGGGCATTGCGGAGGAAGGAACGCATGAGGAACTGTTAGAAAAAGGCGGTGTGTATGAAAAACTGTATCAGATGCAGTTTCATAAATAAGAGTGCTGTGTAGAAGAGAAGTGTATAGCGTAAAATATAAAAGTTTCATGAAATCCATGCAAAAATTTGCAAAAGAGGAAAAACTAGAGTAAAATAGTAGTGTTTGTGAAGGGAGAGATAAGACAATGACAAAAATTGATATTATATCTGGTTTCCTTGGAGCCGGAAAAACAACATTTATTAAAAAAATGATCGAGGAAGTTTTTAAGGGCGAGAAGATCGTTCTGATTGAGAACGAATTTGGTGAAGTCGGCATTGACGGAGGATTTTTAAAGGATGCAGGAATTGAGATCACAGAGATGAATTCCGGATGCATCTGCTGTTCCTTAGTAGGCGATTTTGGTAAAAACTTACATGAAGTCATCGAGAAGTTCCATCCGGACCGTATTTTGATCGAGCCGTCCGGTGTTGGTAAATTATCCGATGTTATGAAATCTGTCATCGACGTGGAAAAAGACGAGGATGTCAAATTAAACGGACTGATCACGGTTGTAAATGCATTAAAGGCAAGCAAACAGATGAAAGCATTTGGTGAATTTTTCAACAACCAGATCGAATATGCAACAACGGTTGTCTTAAGCAGAAGCCAGAAGGCAACACCAGAGCAGTTAGAGCTGTGTGTAAAACAGATCCAGGCATTAAATCCGAAAGCTGCTGTTATCACAACTCCATGGGATGAGATCAAAGGCGAACAGATCTTAAAAGTAGTGGAGGGACAGGACTCTCTGGAAGTAAAACTTCTCGCAGAGCAGCATGCAAAAGAGGAAGCTTTAGAACATGAGCATGAGCATCATCATGACCACGACCACGAAGAGCATGAACATCACCATGATCATGACCACGAGGAGCATGAGCATCATCACGATCACGACCACGATCATGAGGAGCATGACGAGAACTGCACCTGTGGCTGCCATGATCATGACCATGATCACGAAGAACATGAACATCACCATGACCATGATCACGACCACGATCATGAGGAGCATGACGAGAACTGCACCTGCGGCTGCCATGATCATGATCATCATCACCATCATCATGCAGATGAGGTATTTACAAGCTGGGGCAAGGAGACACCTCATAAGTTTACAAAAGAGCAGATTGAGGAAGTGTTAAAGACACTCTGCGAGACAGACGACTACGGCGAGATCCTTCGTGCAAAAGGTATGGTAGCCGATGTGAATGGTTCCTGGATCTACTTTGACATGGTTCCGGGTGAGTACGAGATCCGTGAGGGAGAGCCAGATTATACCGGAAGACTCTGTGTGATTGGTACACATATTGACGAACACAGATTAGAGGAACTGTTTGGAATCGCGTAAAAGCGGGAAAAAGTTACTCAGGAATGGAGATTTATATGAACGAAATACCAGTATATTTATTTACCGGTTTTATGGACAGCGGCAAGACGACTCTGGTGAAGGAGACGTTATTTGATGATGGTTTCACTGAGGGTGGAAGAAGTGTTGTGATCTGCTGTGAGGACGGAGATGTCGAATATGACGAGGAGGAGTTAAAAAAAATCAACGCCAGACTTGTCATGGTAGAAAATGAAGAGGATTTTACCGAAGAGTTTTTAAACAAAGTGCAGGCGGAATATCTGCCGGAGCAGGTGTTTATCGAATACAATGGTACCTGGGGAATGGGAACACTGATGGATATGGAACTCCCGAAACACTGGGTGATCGTACAGCAGTTAGCGACTGTGGATGCGACAACGTTTGACATGTATCTTGCAAATATGCGTACCATGGTAATGGAGCAGTTATTTCAGGCAGATGTCGTGATCTTTAACCGCTGTGATGACAGCACGGACAAAGGCAAATGCCGCCGTAATGTCAAGGCACAGAACCGCAAGGCACAGCTCGTCTTCGAGCGTGAGGACGGCAGCTTGGATGAACGTCCGGAGGAACTTCCGTTTGATCTTTCTGCGGATGTGATCGAGATCACCGATGCAGACTATGCAATCTGGTACATGGACTGTATGGATAATCCGAAAAAATATGAGGGCAAAAAAGTATCTTTCCTGGCATTGGTATACAATCCGGAAAAACTTAAAAAAGGAGTGTTTGTGCCGGGACGTTTTGCGATGACATGCTGCATCGAGGATGTGACATTTATCGGATTTAAGTGTAAATATGTGGATGAGGACAAGATCCCGCACAAATCCTGGATCAATATCACTGCGGAAGTGCATGTGGAATTTGCGAGAGAGTATAAGGGAAAAGGACCGGTACTTTATCCGGTATCCATCGAACCGGCAGAAAAACCGGAAGATGAGCTGGTATATTTCTCGTAAACCGGATATGTTCTGCATGTGTAAGCTGGGAAGAATAATCGCTGCTGGTCACACTTGGAGATGTGAACAGCAACAAATAGATGCATAGGAAAAGGACAGAAGTTGGAAATCCGAAGATTCCAGTTTCTGTCCTTTTAAAATTTTTAGTAATCAGATATTATTTTTTGTGTTCTTGTTTTTCTTTGAGCCTATTCTTCCTTGATTCCATGTTCACGCATATACTCACCAATCTTTTTATCGGAACCTAAGATATGATTGATCAGCCAGCCGGACAAAAAATTGATCAGGTCAATCAGATATTCCTGCTGATTGTCATCCATTTCGTCCAAATCTGTTAAATCAACCTCAACAAGACGTTCCACGAAGGCAGTATGTGCACGTTTCTGAGCACTGATTTCCGGATAATGGATGCGTTCCATGAGATTTTCTTCATCACGGAAATGAAATTCTGTATAGTCTTTTAATTCTACAAGCAGGTGCATGATCTCATCATATTTGTCATGCAGAAGTTCTGCGTGAATCAGATCGTTGGTATCGTGAATGATCTCAAACAGCCGTCGGTGCTCAGTATCAATTAACTCAACGCCGGTTTTGTATTTTTCGCAAAATGCAAATGGATCTTCTTCATCAGCAGAAATAGAAGACATTTTTCCGATCATCGTATCACTGCTTAAGATATGCCGGTATAACCAGCGAGCCAGATAAGCCAGCAGGTCGTTTAGGGATTGCCTTGCTGCTTCCGGGGAAGAAGTATCCAGAGCAAAAGTGTTGATTTTTTTTGTAAATGCTTCATGTTCTTTTTTTTGGATCGGAAGCTCAGGATCATGAATATGCTCCATGTAAGCTTCCTCATGGGCGAAATGTGTTGCGGCGTAATTTTTCAATCCGGAAACCAGATTCTTGGAGATAACAGAGATATCTGAACTTTCTTTTGAAAGGTCAATCGCTTCATTTATCATCTGAAATAACCGACGATGCTCATTATCAATCTCGTCAATTCCAATTAAATAGTCGTCTGTAAATTTATACATTATAAAATCCTCCATTCCGTGGTAAATACCACTTTTCTTTTGAATAAAAATATGGATTTCCCAGCCCATAATTATATTTATGGAGTTATATGGGATAATACATCAACATTATAACATGAATCCGTGTGAGAAAAAAGAAAATAAAAAAAGAAAATAAAAAACGTGTTGACAAAATCACTTTAATATATTAAAGTATACCCATAAAGAAAAACCGTTGAGAAAGAGTAGTAAGCATTTTTTGATATCACAGAGAACTGCAGGTGGTGGGATTGCAGTATGGATGGATTTGCTGAATGGACTTTTGAGGGCGGCCTGAACAGGATTTAGTAGGCGCCGCCGGGAACCGGACCCGTTACCCATCCGGCATGTATGGTTGTACATGAAGTGAGTGGACTTTTCAGTCAATATGAGTGGTACCGCGATAATAGATACTATTACCGTCTCAGGCAAGAACCTGAGACGGTTTTTTAATGTAAAATTCATTTACATTGTAAACGAAAGTTTGCATGATGACGAATTCCACCTCTCGAAACGGATTTTCCAAATTTAAAATCTGGAGGAAAAAATAATGAAAAGAAAAATGATGGCAGCAGTATTAATAATGGCAATGACAGCAGGTGTGCTTGGTGGATGTGGAAACAGCACGGGAAATAATGCGAAAACAGACACAAATGCACAGAATAATGCAAATACCGCAGAAATAAAAGAGAATGCCAATGCGGATGTGACAGAGATCGCCAATGCAGATGGCACGGTATATAAAGTTGGTATCGTCCAGTATGTAGATGATGCTTCCTTAAACCAGATCGAGAAGGCGATCGAGGCAGAGCTTGATGCAAAAGGTGCAGAACTTGGTGTGACATTCGATTATGCAGATTATACCTATAATGGTCAGGCAGATTCCTCTACCTTAAATCAGATCGCAACAGATCTGGTTGCAGAAAAAGTGGATGTGATCATTCCGATCGCAACACCGGCAGCCATGATCATGCAGAATGCGACAGAGGACAATCAGATCCCGGTTGTATTCTCCGCAGTATCAGATCCGGTCAGCGCAGGACTTGTCGCAGATTTAAATGCACCTGGTGCAAATATCACAGGCACATCCGATGCACTTGACACCACGGCTGTTATGAAACTGATCACGGCAGCCAACCCGGATGTAAAGAAAATCGGACTGTTATATGATAAGAGCCAGGATTCCTCAAAAGTGCCGGTTGCAGATGCAATCGCTTACTGTGAGGAAAACGGTATTGAATATATTGAAAAGACAGGAACCACCAATGCAGAGGTATCTGCAGCAGCAGATGCGCTTGTAGCAGAAGGGGTAGATGCAGTATTCACACCGACCGATAACACAATCATGACAGCCGAGCTTGCAATCTTTGAAAAGTTTGCAGATGCAAAGATCCCGCACTATACAGGAGCTGATTCCTTCGCGTTAAACGGAGCATTCTTAGGATATGGCGTCAATTATACAGAGCTTGGAACTGCAACGGCAGATATGGCAGCAGACATCCTTGTAAATGGTGCTGATCCTGCAGCAACAGCAGTCCGCACATTAGACAGTGGTATCGTGACTGTCAACACGGAGACAGCTGCAGCCGTTGGCATTGATGACAGTGTATTTAAAGATATGTGTGAAGAATTAAAAGAAGTTACAACCGCAGAAGAATTTGAATAAAAGCGGAATAGAAGAAAAACGGAACCGGAGGGGATTATGGGTTCGATCATTACACTTTCCATTGTACAGAGCGCGTTAGAACTTGGATTTATTTATGCACTTGTTGCGCTGGCATTATTTGTATCATTTTCCATATTAGATATTGCGGATCTGTCAACAGACGGCTGCTTTACATTAGGCTGTGCAGTCTGTGCGACGGTGACGCTTGCCGGACATCCGGTGTTAGGACTGTTTGCGGCGGCGGCAGCAGGAGTTGTATCGGGATTCGTTACTGCATTTTTACAGACAAGAATGGGAATTCAGTCCATCTTAGCCGGAATCATTGTAAATACAGGATTATACACAATCAACATTGCGGTGATGGGTTTTGCATCCAATATCAATCTTTTTTCCTGTGACACGGTTTTTTCATGGGCGAAAGATCATATCGGGGGAACCTGGTATAAACTGATCGTTGCAGCTGTATTTGTTGTGATTGTCGGTGTGATACTGGCATGGTTTTTAAATACGAGACTGGGACTTTCCATCCGTGCGACCGGCGATAACCCGGATATGGTAAGGGCATCAAGTATCAATACCGGACTTATGATCACGATCGGACTTTGTGTTGCGAATGCCATGACCGGACTTTCCGGCGGACTGCTCGCACAGTATCAGAAATCCTGTGATATCAATCTTGGAACGGGAATGGTAACGATCGCACTTGCGAGTCTGATCATCGGGGAGTCGATCATCGGAAAAGGCGGTGTGTTAAAGCGTGTGATCGGCGTAGTATTAGGAAGCTGCCTGTATCGCTTTATCGTAGCGATTGCTTTAAGATTAAATGTTCCGGCAGAATGTTTAAAACTGGTATCATCACTTATCGTTGCATTTGCGATCGCACTGCCTTATCTGAAAAAGCAGGCAGCGTTTATGAAACAGCGCCGCCTTGCAAAGGCAGAAAACCAGTTATATATGGAACAGATCCAGAAACAGAACCAGAAGAAGGAGGAAGCGTGATGTTAATTATGAAAAATGTCAGCAAGACCTTCAATCCGGGAACTGTCAATGAAAAATGCGCATTAAAAAATCTGAATCTGGAATTGAAGGATGGCGACTTTGCAACAATTATCGGAAGCAATGGAGCAGGTAAATCTACATTATTTAATGCAATCACCGGAGCATTTTTTATCGACCGGGGACTTATTGTGTTAGATGGGGAGGATATCACTTACCAGAAAGAACATGTGCGGAGCAAGGTGATTGGTCATTTGTTTCAGGATCCTTTAAAGGGAACCGCGCCGCATATGACGATCGAGGAAAATATGGCACTTGCCTATCTTCGCGCCAAAACCTCAAAAAATGCATATTTCAGCCGTATCAATGCGGCGGATAAAGCAAAATTCAGGGAGCACCTTGCACTGCTTGATATGGGATTAGAGGATCGTATGAAGCAGCCGGTAGGACTCCTTTCCGGAGGACAGCGCCAGGCACTGACGCTTCTTATGGCGACGATGGTCACACCAAAGATCCTGCTGTTAGATGAGCATACGGCGGCATTGGATCCGGCAACCGCAAAAAAAGTGCTCGACCTGACCAGACAGATCGTTGCAGAGAGAAAGATCACCTGCCTTATGGTAACCCACAATATGCACCAGGCATTAGAACTTGGAAACCGTACCCTGATGATGGATTCCGGAAATATCATCTTAGATGTGAGCGGAGAAAAACGTGCGGGCATGACGGTGGAGGATCTGTTAGAGCAGTTTGCGGTCTGTGCCGGAAAGCGTTTGGACAATGACAGGATCCTGTTTTCGCAGGCGGAATGATGGTTAGTAAACGACAGGATCCTGTTTTCACAGGCAGAATAAGGGAAAAATAGGATTTTTTGCAGGATCTGGCAGTAATAATTTGAGAAAAAACAGAACTAATTGAGAAAAAATAGAGGAAAGCCGTTGAAATTTAACGTGTTTTCCTTTATTATGTTAAAGTATGAAAATAAATACTTTGACGGGCATGTTGATGTATATAAAAATGTTAGGAGGAGACCATGTATCCAATCGTAAGAAGAGAAAAACTGGCAGATAAGATTTATCTTATGGATGTCAAAGCACCTCGTGTGGCACAGTACTGTGAGCCGGGGCAGTTTGTAATTGTAAAGATTGATGAGGAGGGCGAGCGTATTCCGCTTACCATTTGTGATTATGACAGGGAAGCAGGTACGATCACGATCGTATTCCAGACTGTCGGAGCATCTACAGAGCGTATGGCATATTTACAGGAAGGAGATGCATTCCAGGATTTTGTAGGCCCGCTTGGATGTGCGTCTGACCTGATTGACGAAGATATTGAAGAATTAAAGAAAAAGAGGATCCTTTTCGTTGCCGGAGGTGTTGGTACAGCACCGGTATATCCGCAGGTAAAATGGCTGCATGAGCACGGTGTGGACTGTGATGTGATCATGGGATCTAAGACAAAAGATCTGTTGATCTTAGTAGACCAGATGAAAGAAGTTGCGACAAATCTCTATGTGACGACCGATGATGGTTCTTATGGATTCCACGGTATGGGAACTAATCAGTTACAGGAACTCTGGGATGCAGGAAAACGCTATGATCACTGTGTAGCGATCGGACCGATGATCATGATGAAATTCGTATGTAAGCTGACAAAAGAGCTTGGAATCCCGACCGTTGTTTCCATGAACCCGATCATGGTAGACGGAACCGGAATGTGCGGTGCATGTCGTCTGATAGTAGGCGGGGAAGTAAAATTTGCCTGCGTAGACGGACCGGAGTTTGACGGGCATCAGGTTGATTTTGACCAGGCGATGAAACGTCAGGCACAGTACAAGACAGAAGAGGGAAGAGCGATGTTAAAGCTGCAGGAAGGTGATACACATCACGGCGGCTGTGGCAACTGTCAGTAGGGTTGAGCGTTTGAAAAGGAGATAGAGAGAATGGACGTATTAAATAGAGTACCGGTTCGCGAGCAGGAACCACAGGTTCGTGCGGCTAACTTTGAAGAGGTATGTTTAGGATATAACGAGGAAGAGGCAAAAGCTGAGGCAGCACGCTGCTTAAACTGTAAAAATGCGCAGTGTATGAAGGGCTGTCCGGTATCTATCAATATCCCGGCATTTATCGCACAGGTAAAGGAAGGAAACTTTGAGGAGGCATATCACATTATCAGTCAGTCTTCCGCACTTCCGGCAGTCTGCGGACGTGTCTGCCCACAGGAGAGCCAGTGTGAAGGAAAATGTATCCGCGGAATCAAGGGTGAACCGGTTGCAATCGGTAAATTAGAGCGTTTTGTTGCCGACTGGGCAAGAGAAAATGGTATTAAACCGAAAAAAGCAGAGAAATTAAACGGACATAAGGTTGCAGTCATCGGTTCCGGCCCTGCAGGTTTAACCTGTGCCGGAGATCTGGCAAAACTTGGCTATGATGTGACAATCTTTGAGGCACTTCATGAGGCAGGCGGTGTACTGATTTACGGTATCCCGGAGTTCCGTCTTCCGAAACAGAAGGTTGTTGCTGCTGAGGTGGAAAATGTAAAAGCACTCGGTGTTAAGATCGAGACAAACGTTGTTATCGGAAAATCTGTTACAATCGATGAATTAATGGAAAACGAGGGATTTGAGGCCGTATTTATCGGTTCCGGTGCCGGACTTCCAAGATTTATGGGTATTCCTGGCGAGCAGGCAATGGGTGTATTTTCTGCAAATGAGTTCCTGACCAGAAACAACCTGATGAAGGCATTTAAAGATGAGTATGATACACCGATCAAAGCAGGCAAGAAAGTTATTGTTGTCGGCGGCGGTAACGTTGCTATGGATGCTGCGAGAACTGCAAAGAGACTTGGCGCGGAGGTACATATCGTATACCGCCGTGGCGAGGAAGAGCTTCCGGCGCGTGTGGAGGAAGTACATCATGCAAAAGAAGAGGGCGTGATCTTTGATCTGCTCCAGAACCCGACAGAAATTCTTGTAGATGAGAATGGCTGGGTAAAAGGCGCGAAAGTCATTAAGATGGAACTCGGTGAACCGGATGCATCCGGAAGAAGAAGCCCGGTAGAGATTCCGGGATCTGAGTATGAGATCGAGGCAGATACCGTGATCATGTCACTTGGAACTTCCCCGAACCCGCTGATCTCTTCCACTACAAAGGGACTTGAGATCAACCGCAGAAAATGTATCATCGCAGAGGAAGAAAACGGTGCTACCTCAAAGGCAGGTGTATTTGCCGGTGGTGATGCCGTAACCGGAGCTGCAACTGTAATTCTTGCCATGGGTGCAGGAAAAGCTGCCGCAAAGGGAATCGATGAATATCTGAGCAATAAATAATAGACCAGTGATGGTAAAAATGCCGGAGTCAGTGGAAACTGCTGATGTCCGGCATTTTTTCTTAAAAACTTTTTTTTATAAAAATTTCTTAACACATCTAAAATATTCCTTAAATCTTATCCAAAACCTACTTTTTTTCAAAAATATTGGTTATACTTGTAAGCAAAGTTATGATGAATTGTAAATGAGTCAGAGTGACAGTGATGAATACTAAGAGGTATAGCTATATGGAGGAAAATGTGAACCAGACAGAGAAAGAAATGGCAGAAAACGAAAAACAGAATCAGACGGGAAAAGAAGTGGCAGAAAACGAAAAACAGAATCAGACGGGAAAAGAAGTGGCAGAAAATGCAAACTTGGAACAGACAGAAACGATCCGGGGACTGACCGCACAGCAGGTGGAGGAGCGGAAAGAAAAGGGACTCTGGAACAAAAAAGCAGAGTCGGCGACGAAGACGACGAAAGAGATCGTAAAATCAAACGTATTTACATATTTTAACCTGATATTTTTAGTGATCGCGTTATTGTTAATCGGCGTTGGTGCTTTCCGGGATCTGACATTTCTTCCAATCATTGTTGCAAATACGCTGATCGGAATCGTGCAGGAGATCCGCTCGAAAAAGGTTCTGGATGATCTGTCTATCTTAAACAGTCCGAAAACACGGGTAATCCGGGAGGGCAGTAAAAAAGAAATACCGGCAGAAGAACTGGTGATGGATGATATCGTGGAGCTTTCTGCGGGCGGGCAGATACCGGCGGATGCGGTTGTGTTAGAAGGGCAGTTAAATGTGAATGAATCACTCCTTACCGGAGAAGCGGATGAAATTGTAAAGAAAAATGGCGATGAACTGCTGTCCGGCAGCTTTGTGGTGTCCGGCAGCTGTCTGGCACAGCTGACAAAAGTTGGGGAAGAGTCTTATATATCAAAACTTACCCACCGTGCAACACAGACGAAAGAGGGAGAACAGTCAGAGATGATCCGCTCTTTGAACCGGCTGGTGCAGGCAGTCGGTATTGTGATCATTCCCATTGGTGTGGTTCTTTTTATACAGCAGTTTGTATATGCGGGAACCCCTTTGCGGGACAGTGTGACAAGTATGGTCGCAGCGATCATTGGAATGATACCGGAGGGACTTTATCTGTTAGCGAGCGTTGCCATGGCGGTAAGTGCCATGCGTCTGGCAAAGCAGCAGGTTTTGATCCATGATATGAAATGTATTGAAACGTTAGCCCGCGTAGATGTACTTTGTGTGGACAAGACAGGAACAATTACAGTGCCGGAGATGGAAGTGGATCAGTTTATTCTTGCAGAAGACCTGACGAAAAGAGTTTATGAGAAAGACGGTGATACGAAAGTATATGTCGATGTAAAGTGCGGTGAGGAACAGGAACAAAAACATGCGCAGATAAAGGGCATGATCGGTGAGTTTGCGGCAGACATGGATGCCGATAATGCAACAATGGAGGCATTAAAGACATATTTTAAGCCGGATACTTTAACAAAGATAAAGAAAGCAGAAAAGGTATTTGCATTTTCATCAAAGACAAAGTACAGTGGAATCATTTCAGAGGGAAAAAGTTATGTGATCGGTGCACCTGAATTTGTGCTTCGGGAGGATTATGCAGAGTACAAAGACCGAATAGAAGCGTATAGTGAGAAAGGGTATCGTGTCCTTGTGTATGGCAGATATGAGGGAATTTTAGACGGACAGCAGCTTACGGAAAAAGTATTACCGATCGCGTTTATCATGCTGACAAATGCGATACGGGAAGGAGCAAAGGAAACCTTTTCCTATTTTACAGAGCGTGGTGTGGAGATCAAGGTTATCTCCGGGGATAACCCTAAGACTGTTGCTGAAATTGCGGAAAAAGCGGGAATCTGTGGCGCAGATAACTATGTGGATGCATCCACGTTGACAACAGATGAGAGTATCGCACAGGCTGTAGCAAAATATCAGATTTTTGGCAGGGTGACACCTGATCAGAAGTTAAAGTTTGTGGAAGCGCTGAAAGCACAGGGAAGAACGGTTGCCATGACGGGTGACGGTGTCAATGATGTGCTGGCATTAAAAGATGCGGACTGCAGTATCGCAATGGCATCGGGAAGCGAGGCTGCATCGCAGGTGGCACAGCTTGTTCTTTTGGACAATGATTTTTCAAGGATGCCCTCTGTAGTGATGGAAGGGCGGAGAGTGGTAAATAATATCCAGCGCTCGGCAAGCTTATATCTGGTTAAAAATATTTTTTCCATGCTGCTTGCAGTATTTTCCATGATCTCTATGATCAATTATCCACTGGAACCGTCACAGATTTCGCTGATCAGTATGTTTACGATTGGAATTCCGTCTTTTGTGCTTGCATTAGAGCCAAACAAAGACCGCATACAGGGACATTTTATGACAAATGTGTTGTTGAAGGCATTGCCTGCCGGACTTACCGATTTTTTTGCTGTCAGCAGTCTGGTATTGTTTTGTCAGGTATTTGGTGTGAACGAAGAGGACATTTCGACATCCTGTACGATACTTGTTGCTATTGTTGGATTTATGATCTTATATCAGATCGCAAAACCGATGACGGCCGGACACCGGGTACTGATGGTTGGAATGGTCGCCGGCTGGCTGTTCTGCATGATATTTGTCAGCCACTTATTTGCAATCAGGGATATCTCAGGGCAGTGTATGATGCTGACTGCGGTATTTACGGTTGCAGCGGAGTCCATTCTGCGGTATCTGTCGAAATTTGTGGAGTGGATGCGGGAAAGTCTTTTAGTGTTAAAAAAGAAAATACATCAGGCAACAGCATGAAAGAGGACAGGTATTCGGTAAGGATAAAAACCGGATAAAAAACAGCCGCTCCGTTTTTAAAGCAGAGCGGCTGTTTAGCAATCAATTTTTGTGAAAATGAAATGTTGTAGTTATTCCAGATTAAGGTGTTTTTTGATGATAACCATGCACACGATATAGAAAACAACACATTCGATGATCGAAAAGAGCGATCCGGAAAACAGCATAGAGGAAACAGTTGTGCTGAATGTAACGTTTTCAGTGGCATTATAAGTTACAACATTGACGTTGTTCATGACACCAAAATATCCGGTAAGTACCAGGATGATCGAGGATACAATCTGACCTGACATGTAAAAGACGATTCCGGCACCGATGGAAGCTCCTACTTTATGTTTTGTAAAGAGCTGACCGATAGAACCGCTTGCAAATACCATCAAAAGGTACTGTAGGCAGGATAAGATCATGGCAAAAATCATATAAATGCTAAACGTATGGAGAGACATGCCAAACAGATTCTGGAAATCTACCATGAGCATATCAAAATCTGCATCAAAGGAAAATCCTCTGTTTGCCGCACAGCCCAGGGCGAAGATCGATACAAACATAATGATCAGGGAGAGCATCAGCCAGCATAGGGAAACGAGCAGTTTTACATTAAAAATTGACATCTGGCCAACCGGCAGTGTGTGTGTCAGGTATCCCTGATCAGAATACATTGTCTTATAAAAATGTACACACATATATACATAGCTTACCACGAAAAGTGCAAATACGCCGAGTACATAAAATACCATAGCTGCTGTAAAGAAGATCTCCTGTAACTGGTTTTCTGTGCCGGCAGGATCACTGTCACCGTACATGGCAATACAGCCAAGGATGGTAACAAACGCCATAACGCCATAGATGATGAACATTAACTTGTATGTGTTTTTAAATTCGTATTTAAATAATTTTCCTAACATCTGAATACCTCCCGGAACAGTGCATCGACGGATTTCCCCTCCTCGGCGCGGATATCGTCCACAGAGGATGAGAGACGGATCTGTCCGTTCTGAATAAAAATAACCTGGTCTAAAATGTTTTCGATATCTGCAATCAGGTGCGTTGAAATCAGGATGGAAGCGGACGGATCGTAATTGGTTAAGATCACGTCTAAAATGTAATCTCTCGCAGCGGGATCGACACCTGCGATCGGCTCATCTAAAATATATAATTCTGCTTTGCGGCTCATGACGAGGATAAGCTGCACTTTTTCTTTCGTTCCCTTTGACATGCTTTTTAGAGAATCATTTGGATTGATATTTAGTTTTTGCAGCATATCATAGGCGCGTTCGCTGTCGAAATCTTCATAAAAGTCCTGAAAGAAGGCGATGATCTCTTTCACACGCTGGTTCATATTCAGATAACTATGATCCGGCAGATAGGAAATGTGGCGTTTGCTCTCGACACCGATCGGATTTTCTTTGTAATAAAGGGTGCCGGAGGTCGGGGTTAAAAGTCCGTTGATCATTTTGATCAGTGTTGTCTTTCCGCTGCCGTTTGGACCGAGCAGACCAATGATATGTCCGCTCTCAATCGAAAGATCAATGTGGTCGATCGCTGTTTTTCCACTGAAACTTTTGGTGAGATCTTTGCATTCAAGTAATGTGCCCATCATTTTTCTCCTTTCATGGTCTGACCGATCATAGTCAGAATCTCATTTTCCTGAAAGCCGAGCTGCTGCATAAATGAGAGCAGTTCTGTAATTTTATCTTTTGCAAGTGTTGATTTTAATTCATCGATCATGGAAGGGTCCTCCGTAATAAATCGTCCGGTTGTCCGCTGTGAGAAAACAAGACCGGTTCGTTCAAGTTCTGTGAAAGCTTTCTGCATCGTGTTTGGATTTACCGCTGCCTCGGCGGCAAGGTCACGGACAGAAGGCAGTTTGTCTCCGGGTTTATATTTGCCCGAAATGATATCCATTTCGATCCGTTCGACGATCTGTATAAAAATAGGACGGTCGGAATTAAGGTTCCATGCCATTGTATCACCTCGTTTCTTTGTACTAGTGAAATAATACAATAATACAAGAAAAGTGTCAAGAGATTTTTTTGTAAAGTATTCTGATTTTATGACGATATAAATTACATAACAGGAGAAAGCTAAGGATGGCGTCTGATTTTCAAGGAATGAAATACCCGGAAAAACAGGCGCCATTTTGTTATATGGATGAAAAATCAGCTGTATAACGGGAAGAACTTAACTGTTGTCATAAAATGAGTTGTGAAATGGGGAAAATGAGTATGAGAGTTGGAAACAGACTAAACAGCACCATTGTGCGTGCGCGGATGAAACGTATTGCAAAGACGAAGACATTTACGACAAAACGGCAGAGAACACAAAAGAGCACTTCCGGGAGTTCCGGACAGTCGATCAGTCAGCTTCTTTCAAAATTAAATGCAAACAGTGGAAAGACGTCATCTGCGGAGCAGTTACTTGCAAACCGGACGCAGACGCTTTTGTACAGTGGTATGGAGACGGCTGCGGAACGTGTGGAAAAACGGTTGGGAAAGTTTTTAAAAACGGATGGTACTTCCGTATTTGACGAGGAAGATGAGACAAAGCTGAAGGAAAATGTGACAGATCATATAGAGTCGTTTGTGAATGACTATAATTATCTGATGAAGCGTCTCGCACAGTCCGGCGATATTGTTGATTCAAATTATGCCAAAAAACTGAAAAATTATGCAAATGCGGAAAACAAGGAACTCCGTGAGATCGGAATTACGATAAAAGGTGACGGGACATTAGAACTGGACGAAAACAAATTAAAGGCAGCCGATATCAGCCAGGTAAAGAAACTGTTTACCGGTGAAGATGGATTTGCCAAAAAGGTGTCGAATCTGTCAGGCCAGATCGGCAAATATGCAAAAGAAAAGGTGACGGAACTCGAGAAATCAAGTGCGCAGGCGAGCAGCAACTATAACCGCTATGCACGCTACGCAAATAATTCACAGAGTTATAACAGCAGTTATTATAACAATGGCTATTATAACAGTAAGGCATAATGACAGATCAGTTTTACGGTGAAGAATCGATCAAAATAAAGCAGACGGCAAAGACAGGCTGGGTACAGTCCGAATTCAGAAAACAGGAAAAATACCGTAGAAATTATTATGGTACAATTTTTCTTGAAATCCTGTTAGAAAAAATGCAGCGGAAAGAGGATGTCCTCTACATTGAGTCAGTCAGGGCACCGCGGGTTGTGCGGGTGAAGCGGAGAAAAAAAGAGCTGAATCCCCAAAATCGCAACGTGGTGGAAAAGCAAAATGAGCCTGTCGCAAAAGCCTGTGATGAGCACAGGCCAAAAGAACCGGCTGCATCCGGGGGGCGGTCTGTGCAGTCCGTACAGAATGTGCAGGATATGCCGGTCATGCCGGAAATAAGACTGTCCAATGAACCGGCGGAGCGGCTACAGAAGGGGCGTTCGGGACTTGGGATAAATGTTGAAATGCCGCCTGAAAGTCGGAACGTGGGCAATAGTCAGGGTGGAAACCAATATTCTATGGAGCATTCTATGAGATCTTCCATGGAAGTCTTCAAAGAATATTCCATGAATGTTTCAAAAACCGGGATGGCTTCGATTTCTGGAGAAACGATCCTTGTGTGGGCGTCGGGAGATATTTTAGAACTGTCTGTGATGTCGGAGCTGCCGGAAATATCGGGAAATTATAATGCACGGGCGTGCATGGTGTAATGTTGCCGGTCACACAACAGGTGTGTACAGCAGTGTAAAAAAGAGGCGGTGTTCAAGTCGGACACTGTCTTTCTTTAAAAATCGGACTTCTTTTTTGTGCAGTCTGCACAAGAAATTTCAAATCAGTTGCATACG
>ERZ772858.928-NODE-928-length-34015-cov-16.078887_pt1 | contig 34015 bp, 32 predicted proteins | sample MGYA00512136_ERZ772858 | MGnify/ENA primary metagenome ERZ772858 (study PRJEB29015, sample SAMEA2737726) | human gut metagenome | biome: human gut; feature: human-associated habitat; material: faeces | place: China | collected 2012 ...
TGTACAGGCGGCGGACGATGTGGCCGGGGCCCTTGGGAGCGATCATGATGACGTCAACGTTCTTCGGCGGGGTGATGGTCTTGAAGTGGATGTTGAAGCCGTGGGCAAAGGCCAGTGCCTTGCCCTCGGTCATATAGGGGGCAACCTGCGTGTTGTAGATGTCGGCGCACAGCTCGTCGGGAACCAGCATCATGACAACGTCACCGGCCTTGGCAGCCTCCTCGACCTCCATGACCTTGAAGTTCTCATGGGTGGCAGCGAACTCGGAGGCCTTCTCCCAGTGGGCAGAGCCCTTGCGCAGACCGACAACGACATTGACGCCGCTCTCGGCCAGGTTCTCGGAATGAGCGTGGCCCTGGGAGCCGAAGCCGATAACGGCAACGGTCTTGCCGTCGAGCACGCCGAGGTTGCAGTCGGAATCATAGTACTTGTTGATAGCCATGGTGGTGTCTCCTTTTGTTGTTGATACTTTTTATATTTGTAATTTTAATTGGGAAACGAAAATAAAAATCCGTAGGGGCGCATTCTATATGCGCCCGTGCAGTGCAGCCTACGGCGGGCGGATATGGAATCCGCCCCTACAGGCATTGAAAATTTACGAGCAGCTCAATGGCAATGCGTCCCCGGCAGGGGCAGCTGCGCCTCCCCGACCTCCTGCGCGAGCTTCTGCATGTGTTCGTGCTTGCCGCCGCGCTCCAGCGCGGTGACGCCGGTGCGGCAGAGCTCCAGAATGTTGTAGCCCTTGAACATGGTCAAAAAGGCGTCGATCTTGTCCGGCTTGCCGGTCAGTTCAAAAATCATGCTGTCGGGCGACAGGTCGATGATCTTTGCCTTGTAAATGCTGGAAATCTCCCGCAGCTCGGCGCGGTTCTGGTTGTCGCACTCTACCTTTAAAAGCAGCAGCTCGCGCTGCAGGCTCTTGTCGGGGTCCAGCTCAAAGATCTGTCGGGTGACCTCAAGGCGCTCGGTCTGTAAAATCAGCTGGTTCAGCGCCTGTTCGGTGCCGCGCAGTGTGACCGTGATGCGGCTGACAGCGGGGTCGTTGGTGGCTGAGACCGTCAGGCTGTCGATGTTGAAGCCGCGCCGGCAGAACAGGCTGGAAATGCGCGCCAGAACGCCGTTGGAGTTGTCGACCAGCAGGCTGATGACCCGCCGGGTGTTGTTGTTCTGTTCCATGCGTGTCACCTCATTCCATGATGATGTCGTTGACGGTGCCGCCGCCGGGGATCATCGGCAGGACCTTTTCGTCCTTGCCGATGCGGCAGTCGATCCAACTCGGGCCCTTCTGCTTCATCGCGTCGGCGAACGCCGCCTTGAACTCGGCGGGCGTCGCAGCGCGGTAGCCTTTGGCCCCGAAGCCCTCGGCCAGCTTGACAAAGTCGGTCTTGCGGTGCGGGTCTGTGTCGGAGTAGCGCTTCTGGTAGAAGGTCGTCTGCCACTGGCGCACCATGCCGAGCACCTGATTGTTGAAAATTACCGTGATGATGGGCAGGTCGTAGCTGACGGCAGTGCAGGCCTCGTTCAGGTTCATGTGGAACGAGCCGTCGCCCGTCAGCATGACGACGCGGGCATCCCTGCCCAGCGCCATCTGTGCGCCGATGGCCGCGCCGTAGCCGAAGCCCATTGTGCCCAGACCGCCGCTGGTCAGGAAGCCGCGGGATTTCGTGTGATGCAGATACTGCGCCGCCCACATCTGGTGCTGGCCGACGTCGGTGACGTAAACGGCCTCGGGGCCTGCCTGATTGCAGATCTCATCAATGATCTGGTGCGGCTTCAGCTCGGTGTCGCTGTCCACAGGCTTGTAGTCGTTCTTCTGCCAGCCGCGGATCTGCTCCATCCAGAGCTTGTGCTCGGTCTTTTCGACGTAGGGCAGAATGGCCTGCAAAATGTAGCTGGCGTCGCCGGTCAGGCTTAAATCGACGTCCACATTCTTGCCCAGCTCGCTGGGGTCAATGTCGATCTGGATGATTTTCGCGCGCTTGGCGAAGCTGTCGGGGTTCAGCGCCACGCGGTCACTGAACCGTGTGCCCACGGCGATGACCAAATCGGCCTCGTCAATGGCTTTGTTGGCGGCGTAGCAGCCGTGCATACCCAGCAGCCCTAAGTTGTGCGGCTCACCGTAGCTGAGGACACCGGCGGCCATCAGGGTGTAGGTGGCGGGCATGCCGGTCTTTTCCAGCAAATCGCGCAGGGGCTGGCAGCCCGCCGCGCTGCGGACGCCGCCGCCGAAGTAGACGATCGGGCGCTCCGACTCGTTGATCATCTGAGCGGCCTTTTTGACGTCCTCCTCATTATACCGGGTCACGGTGCGGATGAGCTCGGGAGCCTTGGGGGTGAACTCACAGGAGGCAGCCGTGATGTCCTTTGGAATATCGACGAGGACGGGACCCTTGCGGCCCGACTGCGCAATGCGGAAGGCTGCACGCATCGTGTCGGCCAAGTCCTCGACCCGGCGCACCGTGTAGTTGTGCTTCGTGATGGGCATCGTGATGCCCTCAATGTAGGCCTCCTGGAAGGAGTCCTTGCCCAGCAGCGTTGTGGCGACGTTGCCGGTGAAAGCGACCATCGGCACGCTGTCCATGTAGGCTGTGGCAATGCCGGTGACGAGGTTCGTGGCACCGGGGCCGCTGGTGGCCAGCACGACGCCGGTGCGGCCCGTGGCGCGGGCGTAGCCGTCCGCCGCGTGGGACGCGCCCTGCTCATGGGCGGTCAGCACATGGCGGATGCGGTCCGAGTTTTTATAAAGTTCATCGTACAGATTCAGCACTGCGCCGCCGGGATAGCCGAACAGGGTGTCAACGCCCTGCTCGACCAGCACTTCGACGAAGATCTGTGAACCGGTCAATTTCATGTTTCTGCTCCTTCCTGGTTTTAGCACGGCCTGCCGGGGGTCTGTGGGGCGGGGTGACCTCACCCCGCCGCGGCGGCCTCCCGTAAGAGGGGCAAAGGATAAAACAAAACAGGCTTTGCCCCTTGTATTCCAAGAGACAAAGCCTGTGTATAGCTCTGCGGTACCACTCTTATTGGGGCAGTGCCCCCACCTCATGGGCCTCCAACAAGGCCCGGCACTGTAACGGGTGCGCCCGTACCGCCCTACTGTGATTTCGGGCGGTCTGCTCCGGGATCAGTTCGCGGTCTGCTGCCCTGCTGCCTTGCACCGACCGGCAGCTCTCTGCAGGGTGCGGGACCGTTACTAACTTCCCATCCACGCATTGTCTGAATGTGTGATAAACTATACCGTACTTTTGCAGATTTGTCAAGACTTGCTTGAAAAATCCGCAACAAATCTTGCAACTTTTTGCCGCGGCGTTTATACTGGTGGTAAAGAGTGTATCTCTTGGGAAAGGAATATGAATATGCTTCGTAATGAATGGCTGGCCCATCTGGATGGGCTTGTGGTGTTCCGCGGCCTGCTGGCGGCGGAGCCGCTGCGCTCTCTGCACGCGGCGCTGGCGGCGGATGAAGACGCCCTGACGGGCGCTGTCGCCGCATTTGAGGCGGCGCTGTTTGCCCGCGGCACCAACTGGACCGAGGCCCTGCTGGATGCCGTGCTCGAGGAGGAAAACCTCTGCCTGCGTGTGGCAGCCGGGCAGGATGCCGGCCCCGTGCTGGAGACTGCACTGAACAGCGAGCTGGACTTTTTGCAGATGCTTGGCCGTGCGCCGCTTGACGAGGTGTTCCCCGGTGCGGCAGTGTTCCTGCCGCGGTGGGAGACAACGCCCGACGCCGACTACCACGCGGCCTATGAGGCGCGCCGTGCGGCCATGGGCCAGAGGGGCTACGGCATGTTTGCCCGCCACCATGTCTTTGCGCTGGAGGACGGGCATCTGGTGCCGGTGCGCTACCCCGATCCGCAGCGTCTGAGCGAGCTGCCCGGCTACGAGCAGGAGCGCGAGAAGGTCATTGCCAACACCCGCGCCCTGCTGGAGGGCCGCCCGGCCAATAACGTGCTGCTCTACGGCGATGCAGGCACGGGCAAGTCCAGCACGGTCAAGGCGATTGCCAACGAGTTTGCGCCCGACGGCCTGCGCCTGATCGAGGTGAAGAAGAACCAGCTCTACCAGATCCCCGCCTTGATGGACGAGCTGGCAAAGAATCCGCTGAAATTCATCCTCTTTATTGATGACTTGAGCTTTGCCTCCAACGATGACAACTTTGCGGCGCTGAAGGCGATCCTGGAGGGCGGCGTCGGCGGGCGCAGCCATAATGTGGCGGTCTACGCCACAAGCAACCGCCGCCACCTCGTCAAGGAGACGATGGCGGACCGCAGCGGCGACGACCTGCACGCGATGGACACCCGGCAGGAGCTTATGAGCCTGTCGGCCCGGTTCGGCCTGACGGTGACGTTCCAGCAGCCTGACAAGGACCGCTATGACCGCATCCTGCTGGAGCTGGCGAAGCAGTACAATGTCCAGATGCCCAGCGACCAGCTCTTTATCAAGGGTGCCGCCTTTGCCCTGCGCGCCGGTGGCCGCAGCCCGCGCGTAGCCAAGCAGTTTGTGGAGCTGCTGGCGGCGGGCGTCAAGGTATAAAATTTCTCCACCCTGTAGGGGCGAACATTGTTCGCCCGTGCTCGTTCGCGGCGGCAGAAACATCCGCGGGCGGATATGGAATCCGCCCCTACGCGTAGGGGTCGGCGTCCTCGACGACCCGGGAAGTCAGCGCTGCCGCAAAGCTTCCGCGGGCGAACATTGTTCGCCCCTACATAGCATAAGGATCAGGCACGCTCCGTCACCAGCTTAAACCCTGCCTCCGTCAGCTTTTGCTTAATGGTCTCGATCTGCGCGGCATCCCGCGTTTCGAGGCCGAGCTTCAGGAAGCAGCTTGTGATGGCCATGTTCGCATCGCTGCGGTCATGGTGGACGCTGACGACGTTCGCACCGCAGGCGGAGACAATGTCGCTGACCAGGCTCAGCTGGCCGGGCTTGTCCTCCAGCGCGATCATCAGGTTCGTCTTGCGCCCGCTCATAACAAGGCCGCGGGTGATGACGCGGGACAGAATGTTCACGTCGATGTTGCCGCCGGAAATCAGGCAGACCGTTTTCTTGCCCGCCAGCGGCAGCTTGCCGAACAGTGCGGCGGCCACCGGCGTGGCACCTGCGCCCTCGGCGACGAGCTTCTGGTTCTCCATCAGCGCCAGAATGGCCGCGGCGATCTCGTCCTCGCTGACCGTAACGATCTCGTCCACGTACTGGCTGACCATGTCGAACGTCGTCTCGCCGGGCGTCTTGACCGCAATGCCGTCGGCAAAGGTCACGGCGCTGTCCAGCGTTTCATATTTGTGGTCGTGGAAGGCGTGCTCCATGCTGGGCGCACCCGCGGCCTGCACGCCGTAGATCTTTACCTCGGGGCGCAGGCTCTTGATGGCGAACGCCACGCCGGAGATCAGACCGCCGCCGCCGATAGGCACGATGACCGCGTCCACATCGGGCAGTTGGTCGAGGATTTCGAGACCAATCGTTCCCTGCCCTGCGATGACCAGCTCGTCATCATAGGGATGAATGAAGGTCATGCCGGTCTGCTCCTGCAGCTCCACGGCGCGGTCATGCGCGTCGTCGTAGGTGCCCTTGACCAGCTCGACCTCGGCACCGAGGCGCTTTGTGCTCTCTACCTTCATAATAGGGGCACCGTCCGGCATACAGACAACGCTTTTGATGCCCATGCGGGTCGCGGCCAGCGCCACGCCCTGCGCGTGGTTGCCCGCCGAGCAGGCAATGACGCCCTTCGCACGCTCCTCCGCGGACAGCTGGCTGATTTTGTAGTACGCGCCGCGGACCTTGAAGCTGCCTGTAACCTGCAAATTTTCGGTTTTCAGGTACAGATCGGTGCCGGGGCACAGGCGTGTGGCGGCGATCAGGTCGGTCTTGCGGGCAACCTGCTTCAAGACGAACTTAGCATGGTAGATTTTATCCAGTGTAAGCATGGGCTGTTCCCTCTCTGTTTGACAATAGTCTGGCCCGACCCGGGCTTGCCGGATCGGGCCGGGCCGCGCCGTTGCGGCCAAGACACTGACATGAGTATAGTTGAAATTTGCTAATTTGTAAAGTGAAAAATATTCACCGTTAAATTGTACAAGAATAATAAGCGAGAATTGTACAATTCTACCACTATGTTGTGGACGCAGAATGCTGTATAATAGATGTAACGATAGCAAAATATGTTTGCTTTTTAACAATCACCTTTATGAGGAGGCAATTTCCCGTATGGATATTCGTTATTCCTGCAACCAGCGTGATTTCAAGCGCTACACCACCGAGGAGACCCGCAACGAAATGCTCATCACCGGCCTGTACAAGGCAGATGAGATGGTCGCCGTCTACAGCCACGTGGATCGCATGGTCACGCTGGGCTGCATGCCTGTGCACGAGGAGGTCTCCATCGACAAGGGCATTGATGTATGGGCCAACTTCGGCACCCACTACTTCCTGGAGCGCCGCGAGATCGGCATCTTCAACATCGGTGACGGTGCCGGCACGGTCACGGCGGATGGCAAGGAGTATCACCTGAACTACAAGGACTGCCTGTACCTGACCAAGGGCAACCAGAAGGTCACCTTCAAGAGCGACGACCCGGAGCATCCGGCCAAGTTCTACATGGTCTCTGCCCCGGCCCATTGCAGCTATGAGAACAAGCTCATCACCATTGAGCAGGCCGCCAAGCGCCCGCTGGGCAGCGTCGAGACCTGCAACAAGCGCACGATCAACCAGTTCATCCATCCCAGCGTGCTCAAGACCTGCCAGCTGTCCATGGGTATGACCGCTCTGGAGCCCGGCAGCAACTGGAACACCATGCCCAGCCACACCCACGAGCGCCGCATGGAGATCTACACCTACTTTGAGGTCCCCGAGGGCCAGGTCGTTTTCCACATGTGCGGTGAGCCCACCGAGACCCGCCATATTGTCATGCATAACTATGACGCGGTCATCAGCCCGTCCTGGAGCATCCACAGCGGCGTAGGTACATCGAATTACACCTTTATCTGGGCCATGGGCGGCGAGAACATGGAGTTCGATGATATGGATAATATCGCCACAACTGATTTGCGCTGACCGCAAGAAACGCACATATTTTGCGCCGGCTTGCGCAAGATATGCGCAACTATTTACTTTAATTCTCGCGCCCCAGTGATGGGCGCCGGAATATATGACTGTTACAAACTTAGGAGGTTTTGCATCATGTCTGTTTGCACCCCGAAATCCTTCGACCTGACCGGTAAGGTCGCCCTCGTCACCGGCGCTTCCTATGGCATCGGCTTTGCCATTGCCACCGCTATGGCCAACTGCGGCGCCAAGATCGTCTTTAACGACATCAAGCAGGAGCTGGTCGACAAGGGCCTGGCCGCCTACAAGGAAGCCGGCATCGAAGCCTACGGCTATGTCTGCGACGTCACCAACGAGGACGCCGTCAATGAGATGGTCAAGAAGATCACCGCCGAAGTCGGTCACATCAACGTGCTGGTCAACAACGCCGGCATCATCAAGCGCATCCCGATGATCGAGATGACCGCTGCCCAGTTCCGTCAGGTCATTGATGTTGACCTGAACGCCCCCTTCATCGTTGCCAAGGCGGTCATTCCCGATATGATCGAGCAGGGCGGCGGCAAGATCATCAACATCTGCTCCATGATGAGCGAGCTGGGCCGCGAGACTGTCTCCGCCTACGCCGCTGCCAAGGGCGGCCTGAAGATGCTGACCAAGAACATCGCCTCCGAGTACGGCAAGTACAACATCCAGTGCAACGGCATCGGACCCGGTTACATCGCCACCCCGCAGACCGCACCCCTGCGTGAGATCCAGCCCGACGGCAGCCGTCATCCGTTTGACCAGTTCATCGTTGCCAAGACCCCTGCCGAGCGCTGGGGCAAGGCCGAGGATCTGGGCGGCCCCGCTGTCTTCCTCGCCTCCGAGGCTTCCGACTTCGTCAACGGCCTGATCCTCTACGTTGACGGCGGCATCCTCGCCTACATCGGCAAGCAGCCCGGCTGATTTACTTTCTTCGAGAAGAAAGTAAACAAAGAAGCTTTCAAACAATAAAAAGGACATCCGCTCGTGAAAGGGCGGATGTCCTTTTTTGTTTTAGCTGCACGGTAGGGGCCGGGCATGTCCGGCCCGGCAGTGTATGGTAAACGGACGCTTGCGGGAATCTCCCGGGCTGCCGCGGAGGGATCAAGACCCCTCCCTACAAAACGACCCGCAAAGGGGGCTTTACCCGATGGTCACGCTCCACTTGAACTCCTTGCTCTCGCCGGGGTTCAGCTCGATGTGATGGCCTGCCTCGTTGACGGAGTTGGCCCAGCCGTTCCAGGGCTCCATGCAGACGAAGCTCTCGGCGTCCTGCTGCCAGAGCACGCCGTTGGTGAAAACGCTCTCGTCAAAGCTGACCGTGACCTTGTGGCCGTTGCCGGAGTCGGTGAAGCGCATCGGGCTCTTGACGCCGGTCATCAGGCGGATGGAGTCGGCACTCCCCTCCTTGCGGGTCAGGGTGATGGTCTCGGGCGCGGCGGGCTGCTCGCCCTTGGCGCTTTCGCTGCAGGTGGCGGCGTCGATGTCAAACGCGACGTTGTCCAGCTTGCTGGCGGCGAAGTACGGGTGGAAGCCGACGCTGAACGGCAGGGCCTTGTCGCCGGTGTTGGCGACGGTCAGGGCCAGCGTGGCGGTGCTGCCGGTCAGGGTGTAGCGCATGGTCAGGGCAAAATCGAACGGGTAGACGAACTTTGTCAGACCGTTGGGGGTCAGGGTCAGCTCAATGGCGGTGTCGTCCGCGCTCTTGACCTGCCACGGCACGAGATCGGCCAGGCCGTGGACCTCGATGGGATAGGCCGCGCCGTTGAAGTGGTGCACGCCGTCGTCCGGTTTGCCGCAGTTCGGGAACAGGATGGGGATGCCGCAGCGCGGGCGATCCGTGGACTCGAAGTTTTTGTCGCGCAGCCACAGATATTCGTCGCCGTTTTTGGTGAAGGATGTGGCCATGCCGCCCTTCTCGGGCGTGACAGTGAAGGCGTACTCGCCGTCGGTCAGGGTCAGGGTCTTGTAGGAAGCACCGTATTTTTCATAGGTGCCGGTAGTCAGAGTAGACATGATAAGGCTCTCCTTTGTATGCACGTAGGGGCCGCACATGTGCGGCCCGCAACTATGTGGAAAGCACCCGATTGCGGGTAAGTTGCGGGCCGGGCATGCCCGGCCCCTACAGCGTAGTGGATTTTTCGTGTTTAATTATACCACAAACAGGCTTACAATACAACGCCATCCTTAAAGATGGAGATCTCGCGGAAGCCCTTCTTCTCGGCGCAGGTCTGCTTGCCGGAGGCAACGTCCAGCACGAGCCGGTACAGGTCGGCACCGGCCTCGTCCAGCGTGCGCTCGCCGTCCGCGACGACACCGGCGTTGAAGTCGATCCAGGTCTTTTTTCTGGCGGCCAGCTGGCTGTTGGTGGCAATTTTCAGCGTCGGCGCGGGGGCACCAAACGGCGTGCCGCGGCCCGTGCTGAACAGCACCATGTGCGCGCCCGCAGCAGTCAGCGCCGTGGCGGAGACCAGGTCGTTGCCGGGGCCGTACAGCATGTTCAGGCCCTTGGTGGTAACGGGCTCGCCGTAGTCGATGACATCCATGATCGGCGCGGAGCCGCCCTTCTGCACGCAGCCGCAGGACTTGTCCTCCAGCGTCGTGATGCCGCCCTGTTTGTTGCCCGGGCTCGGGTTGTCGTAGACGACCTCATTGTGGCTGATGAAGTACTCTTTGAAACCGTTGATCATCCTGACGGCCTTCTCAAAGACCTGCTCGTTCTGGCAGCGGTCCATCAGGAAACCCTCGGCACCGAACATCTCGGGCACCTCGGTCAGCACGGTGGAGCCGCCGCGGGCGCACAGCATATCGCTGAAGCGGCCAATCGTCGGGTTGGCGGTGATGCCGGACAAACCGTCCGAGCCGCCGCACTTCATGCCGACGACCAGCTCACTGGCAGGGATCGGCTCACGCTTAAACTGCGCGGCGTAGGCGGCCAGCTCTTTCAGGATCTCGCGTCCCGCGACCAGCTCGTCCTCAACGTCCTGGCAGGTCAGGAACTTGACGCGGTCATGGTCGTAGTCGCCCAGCTCGGCCAGGAACTGCTCGTGGGTCAGGTTTTCGCAGCCCAGGCTCAGCACCAGAACCGCGCCCGCGTTGGGGTGGCGCACCAGAGATGCCAGCAGCTTGCGGGTCTGTGCGTGGTCATGGCCGGTCTGGGAGCAGCCGAACGGATGGGTGAAGGTATACAGCCCGTCGATGCTGCCGGTCACAAGGTCCTGATTGTCGCGCACGAGCGCCTTGGCGCAGTCGTTGACGCAGCCGACAGTCGGGATGATCCAGATCTCGTTGCGGATGGCGGCGCGGCCGTCCTTGCGGCGGTAGCCCATGAAGGTGTCAGGCGCGGCGGGGGTCAACGGGTGCACATTGGGGTGATAGCTGTACTCAATCTCACCGGAGAGGTTCGTGTGGATGTTGTGGGTGTGCATCCAGGTGCCGGGCACGGCGTCCGCCGTGGCGTGGCCGATGGGAAAGCCGTATTTGATGACGTTTTCGCCGCTTTTGATGGGCGCAATGGCCATCTTGTGGCCCTGGGGGATGTCCTCAATGGCGGTGACGGTGGTGTTATCGACGGGGACTGCCGTGCCTTTGGCGATGGGATGCAGGGCGACGACGACGTTGTCCTTGGGGTTGATCTTAATGGCGATAGGCATAAGATGTCTCCTTAGCTTCTGATAAAAGTGGGGCCGGAGGGCAACCTCCGGCCCCAATGGGGTACGTTTTAAGGCCGGATGAGGGGCGGGTGTGCGGGGGCAGACCGTAAACGGTCAATATCGGCAGACTCGGCCCTCATCAGTCAGCTGCGCCGACAGCTTCTCCCAGTGGAGAAGCCTTTGGACGCTTACAGGCAGGAAGCATACGCGGCCAGTGCGCCGTTCTCGCGGATGTTGGTCAGATTCTTGACGGTGGCCTCCTCGAAGCCGGGAACCTTGGTCAGGTCCTGGCCCCACATCTGCTCGTTGGTCATGACGGCATGGACCAGCGTCGGGACGTCGTCGTTCTTGTGCTCGTTGTAGAATTCAAGGACCCAGCGGTCATCGGAGACGGTGTACTCGTTGCCCTTGGCACGCTTGCAGACCAGACCCTTGTCGGTCAGCTCCTGCACATCATTGCTGTAGAAGGCAATGTAGGCGGCGAAGCTCATGGTCAGGCAGGTGGGCAGCTTGCCGTTCTTCCCGACATACTCGAGGAAGGACGGCATGTTGCGGGCACGCCACTTGGAGGTGGAGTTCAGGGAGATGCTCATCAGCTCATGGTTGACGAACGGGTTGTTGAAGCGGTCCTGCACAGCGGCGGCGAACTTCTTGCAGTCCTCCTGATCCAGCGGCAGGATGGGCACGACCTCGTCCAGCAGCATCTTGTTCATGTAGCCCAGGACGGTGGCGTCGTGCATGCAGTCACGGACGATGTCAAAACCGGCCAGATAAGCGCCCAGCACAAAGCCGGTGTGCGCGCCGTTCAGGATGCGGACCTTGCGCTTCTTGTACGGGCTCATGTCGGGGGTCACAAAGACGCGGCTCTCGAGACCGGCCTTGCGGAAGGGCAGCACGTCGTTCAGCTTGGTATCACCCTCGATGACCCAGACGCCAAAGACCTCGCCGACATCCAGCAGGGGGTCAGCGTAGCCGTGCTTCTGCTCAAGCTCGGCGACCTCCTTCGGGTCACGGATGCGGCCCGGAACGATGCGGTCAACCAGAGAACCGCAGAAGGTGCAGTCCTCATTGACGTACTTCCTGAAGCCGTCGTCCAGGCCCCACTGGTCAATGTACTGGTTGACGCACTTGAGCAGCTCCTTGCCGTTGTTGTCGATCAGCTCGCAGGCCAGCATGATGATGCCCTTCTTGCCTGCCTTGTAGCGGTGGTACAGCACCTGGGTCAGCTTGCCGGGGAAGCTGGATGCGGGCACGTCCTCCAGCTTGCAGGCGGGGTCGTAGACGATGCCTGCCTCGGTGGTGTTGGAAACGATGATCTCAAGATCGTCGCTGGCGGCGACGTCCATCATCTGCTTAAAGCCCTCCTCCTCATACGGGTTCAGGCAGCGGGAGACGCTGGAGATAACGCGCTTGTCATCGACCTTTCGGCCGTTTTCACTGCCGCGCAGATACAGGGTGTACAGACCCTCCTGCTCGTTGATCATCTTGGCCAGGCCGGGGGCGATGGGCTGGACCAGAACGCACTTGCCGTTCCAGTCGGCCTTCTCGTTGGCCAGATCGAACCAGTAATCCACGAACGCGCGCAGGAAGTTGCCCTCGCCGAACTGCAGGACCTTCTCCGGGGCGTTTTTCAAAATATAGCCGTTGTAGCCGGATTTTGCAAGAACTTCATAATTCAAGGTATCCATATATGCTTCTCCTTACCATAAACAAATCTGGTGCGCAGCGGGGGGCTGCAGCACGTCCTGTTACCTGAATTATATTTTCTTTAGGCCGTTTCGTCAAGATTCATTCCGTAAACAGCGCACATATTTTGCGCAGTTTTGAGGCCAATTTTGGGATTCCGCATCTTGCACAACAAAGAACCGCACTTTTTGGCTATAATTTCGATTAACAAGCAATTTTTGCAACTTGTGCAAGGTAAAATAGTTATGTATAATAATAGCAGAGCATGCTGTTTTGGGTCATCTTTACAGCGCAAGGTATGTGCTATCAGGGCCCGGGGCGGCATTCCCCGACTATCATTTATAACATCATTAAGGAGCGTCTGTACATGAAAGTATTTATGGACAAGGACTTTTTGCTGGAGACCCCTACCGCGCAGCATCTGTACCACGACTATTCGGCCAAGCTGCCCATCGTGGATTACCACTGCCATATTCCCCCGCAGGAAATTTATGAGAACCGCCGCTTTGAGAACATCGCGCAGGTCTGGCTGGGCGGCCATCAGGTGCTGGCCGACGGCAGCGACTACTATTTCGGCGACCACTACAAGTGGCGCGTGATGCGCTCCAACGGCGTGCCCGAGGAGTACATCACCGGTGACAAGCCGGATCGTGAGCGCTTTCAGAAGTTTGCCGAGAGCCTGGAAATGGCCATCGGCAACCCGATGTATACCTGGTGCCACCTCGAGCTGAAGAAGTACTTCGGCTATGAGGGCGTGCTGAACGGCGAGACCGCCGAGGAGGTCTGGAACCTCTGCAACGACAAGCTGCAGCATGACCCGAAGCTGACCGTCCGCGGCCTGATCGAGCAGAGCAACGTTGCCATGGTCGGCACCACCGACGACCCCATCGACTCCCTCGAGTGGCACAAGAAGATCAAGGAAGACCCGACCATCAAGGTCGTCGTCGCCCCGTCCTTCCGCCCCGACAAGGTCCTGAACATCCGCAAGGAGGGCTTCGCCGATTACATCCATAAGCTGGAGGAAGTTGTGGGCCGCAAGTTTGCCTGCGCAAATTGCGTTGTCAGTGCGCTGGAAGAACGCCTGGAGTTCTTCGTCGAGATGGGCTGCCGCGCTTCTGACCACGGTCTGGACTACATCCCCTTCGCCGAAACGAACGCTGAGAAGGCAACTGCTGCCTTCAAGAAGGCCATGGCCGGTGAGACCCTGACCAAGGAGGAAGGCGACGAGTACACCACCTACCTGCTGCTGAAGCTGGGTGCCCTGTACAAGAAGCACAACGTTGTCATGCAGATGCACTACAGCTGCCTGCGCAATGTCAACGATAAGATGTACCGCAAGCTCGGCCCCGACACCGGCTTTGATATGATCGCCGTGACCGATTGCAGCGCTACCATCAGCAGCCTGCTGAGCGCACTGACCAAAGAGGACGCCTGCCCGAAGGTCATCCTGTACAGCCTGAACCCCGCCGACTTCGACATGCTGGGCACCATTCTGGGCGCGTTCCAGGATGACGAGATCCCCGGCAAGATCCAGCTGGGCTCCGCCTGGTGGTTCTGCGACACCGACGACGGCATGTACCAGCAGATGAAGACCCTGGCCCGCTTGGGCCTGCTGGGCAACTTCATCGGTATGCTGACCGACAGCCGCAGCTTCCTGAGCTACACCCGCCACGAGCTGTTCCGCCGCCTGATGTGCAACCTCATCGGCAACTGGGTCGAGAACGGCCAGTACTCCAACGACGAGAAGGCTCTGAAGAAGATCGTCGAGGGCATCAGCTATTATAATGCGAAGCGGTATTTTAATCTGTAATTGAGATAGTGCGATAAAAATTTCCCGCCTGTAACGTGTTGTTACAGGCGGGATTTTTTGTTGGTGGTAACGGGAAAAGGCAAAAGCCCCTCAGGCCGAGCGAAGCGAAGACCGGAGGGGCTTTTGCCCGTTCCCGGTTACTCACAGCTTTCCTGTTCCTCCGGCACCTCGGGCATCGTCCGCAGCTGCTCCAGCGTGATGCCATCCACATATTTATTGATCAGGTCATTCAGCCCGGACCAGAAGTCCAGCGTGTGGCACTGGCTGCGGTGGGGGCAGTCCACCGACGACGCCAAACACGGGATGGCCGTCAGCTCGCCCTCGACGGCGCGCAGGATCTCGCCGGAGGTGATCTCCCCTGCCGGGCGCGCAAGCCGGTAGCCGCCCTGTGCACCGCGCACGCTGGATACCAGCCCGGCCTTCGCCAGCGGGGTGACGATCTGCTCCAGATATTTTAAGCTGATGCGCTGCTTATCACTGATGTCCTTCAGCGGGATCAGGTCGTTGGGGCGGTTGGCCAGTTCCACCATCAGGCGCAGGGCATAACGGTCACGGGTCGAAAATTTCATGGTAAAGCTCCCTTTATCGGAATTAGTAACATTAATCATAGCATAATTCTAGGAATTTTGCAAGTTGTCAACCTATTAAACTAGTAGGATATATGCAAAATGCCGAAATGTGTAATTTTATGCAAACAAGTGTTGACAGAATCGGTTCACAGGCGTATACTGTGAGCCATGGAAGGCAAACAACGCCGACCAAAGATTCAAGAAAGGGGTACAGAACCATGAATGCAGTCTGCTTTGGTATGATGATGTGCATGTGCATGATGCGTAAGCGTCCTGTGCCGGCTTTCTTGTGCGCAAATTACAGCGCATAATGAAAACTTGCAGCGGGATGCCGGAAAGCCGACATCCCGCTTTTGTTTGGAAAGGAAGTTTGTGACTATGGAAAGAGGTTCCGTTTACAAGCAGCCCGGTGTGCGAATGTGACGCTTTGAGGGAAGCTGACCGTTCAAAACCAACACATCTGACGATATATAAAGGAGAATTTACCATGAAAAAACTGATTTCTGCAACGCTCGCCGCTTCTCTGGCCCTGTCGCTGGCCGCCTGCGGCTCCTCCGCTTCTACTGATTCCGTCGCCGCATCCTCTGAGGCTGCCTCCACCGAGAGCACGGCTGCTTCCTCCGCGGCTGCCGAGTCCACCGCCGAGACCAGCGAACTGGCCGGTACGACCCTGAAGGTCGCTGCCTCCCCCACGCCCCATGCCGAGATTCTGAACGTGGCCAAGGAGATTCTGGCCGAGCAGGGCATCGACCTCGAGGTTGTTGAGTTCAGCGACTACGTCCAGCCCAACCTCGTCACCGAGAGCGGCGAGGTTGATGCCAACTACTTCCAGCACACCCCCTACCTCGACAGCTTCAACGAGGAGAACGGCACCCATCTGGTCAGCGTCGGCGCGGTCCACTATGAGCCGTTCGGCATCTATCCGGGCAAGAGCGATGATCTGGCAAACATTGCGGACGGCGCGACCATCGCCGTGCCCAACGACACCACCAACGAGGCCCGCGCTCTGCAGCTGCTGGCCGCCCAGGGCCTGATCACCGTCCGCGACGGCGCCGGTCTGACCGCTACGGTCAACGACATCACCGACAACCCCCACAACCTGCAGATCAAGGAGATCGAGGCTGCCCAGCTGCCCCGCACCGTGCAGGATGTTGACTTCGCCGTCATCAACGGCAACTACGCAATGGAGGCCGGCTTCTCCGTCGGCAAGGACGCTCTTGCTACCGAGGATGCTTCCTCCGAGGCTGCCCAGACCTACGCCAACGTACTGGTTGTGAAGGAAGGCCGCGAGAACGACCCCGCCATTCAGGCGCTGTACGCTGCCCTGACCAGCGACAAGGTCAAGGATTACATCAACAGCACCTACGACGGTGCGGTTGTGCCGATTTTCTAAGGCAACACCGCCGTAAACGGGCGCGGGCGGATATGGAATCCGCCCGCTGGCAGAACGCAAAGAAAAAACTTGCAACCTGTCAGAATAAAGCGTAAAATTATAGCGAATGGGTTTCACGCTCATTCGCTATCTTTGTAAATGAGGGAGAATCACCCATGATCGAACTGCAACACCTGACCAAGCGCTTTGCCACGCAGGGCGGCACGGTCGTCGCGCTGAACGACATCAACCTGACGATCCGGGACGGCGACGTCTACGGCATCATCGGTATGTCGGGCGCTGGAAAATCAACGCTGGTACGCTGCATCAATATGCTGGAGCGCCCGGACGAGGGAAATGTCATCGTCAACGGCAAGCAGATGCAGGACCTGCGCGCCGCCGATCTGCGCGCGGCCCGGCGTGAGATCACCATGATTTTTCAGCAGTTCAACCTGCTGATGCAGCGCACCTGTCTGCGCAATATCATGTTCCCGATGGAGCTGGCGAAGGTCCCCAAAGACAAGGCCGAGGCCCGCGCCCGTGAGCTGCTGGAGCTGGTCGGTCTGCCCGATAAGGCCGACGCCTACCCGGCGCAGCTGTCCGGCGGCCAGAAGCAGCGTATTGCGATTGCCCGCGCGTTGGCAACGGACCCGAAGGTGCTGCTCTGCGACGAGGCGACGAGCGCCCTGGACCCGAACACGACCCACGCCATTTTGCAGCTCATTCAAAAAATCAACCGTGAGCTGGGCATCACAGTCGTCATCATCACCCACCAGATGAGCGTTGTGGAGGAGGTCTGCAACCGTGTGGCCATTCTCGATAACGGCACCGTCGTCGAGGAGGGCGAGGTGCAGGCTATCTTCAGCCATCCTACGTCCAAGGCGGCGCGGCGGCTCGTCTACCCCGCCGGTGCGCCCCAGGCCGAGGTCCTGCCCGGCCACAAGCTGGTGCGTGTGGCCTTCGGCGGCACCCAGACCACGGACAAGCCGCTGGTGGCAAGCCTTGCCATTGAGTGCGGCGCGCTCGTCTCGATCATGGCGGCGGACACCCGCATTGTGAACGGCCAGACGCTGGGCAGCATGCTGCTGGCGCTGCCCGACGACGACAAGGCTGCCGCGGCACTGGAGTACATCAGGAACTATCCCGGCATTACTTTTGAGGAGGTGAACGGCTGATGGCAGAGCTTTTTGCAGGCAAGGAATGGCAGACGTTCTTGCAGATTTTGCCCACCATTCCGTTTGAAACATGGGAGACCGTCTGGTCCACCGTCGTCGCAACGCTGCTGGCGCTGGTCATCGGTCTGCCGCTGGGCGTCTGCCTGGTCACGGGCGAACAGGGCGGCGTGCGTCCCCTGCCCCTCTGGCTCATGGCGCTGCTGAACGGTCTGGTGAATCTGCTGCGCAGCGTGCCGTTTTTGATTTTGATGATCATTGTCATTCCGCTGTCCCGCGCCATCGTGGGCACGTCCATCGGTACGGTGGCGTCCATTGTGCCGCTGGTCATCGCATCGTTCCCGTTTGTGTCGCGTCTGGTCGAGACCAGTATGCGCGAGGTGGACGCGGGTGTCATTGAGGCCGCCCAGAGCATGGGCGCAACGCCGCTGCAGATCATCACCAAGGTCATGGTGCCCGAGAGCATGCCGAGCCTGGTTGCCAACGTGACGATTGCCGCCACGACCATCATGGGTTACGGCGCAATGGCCGGCATCATCGGCGGCGGCGGCCTTGGCAAGATCGCCATCAACTACGGTTACTACCGCTTTAACGTGGTGCTGGAGTTCTTTGCCACGGCGCTGCTGGTCGTGCTGGTACAGATTTTGCAGACCGTCGGCACAAAGCTGGCCATCAAGTGCGACAAGCGCATCCAGAAGTGATTTGAGGAAACTGAGATTTAACATATTTTTCAAATTGGTGTGACAGGGCGGACATAAATGCAGTGTATAGTATAACCAGAGTTAAGGGGAACGCCCCAAGACACATTACACTGCCGCCTTGGCCATGCCAGAAGCAATCGCTTCGGCCACGGCGCAGACAACCAACAAGGCCGTGAAGCCATTTGAATAGATACAAAAGCCTCCTGCATCGGTTGTGATGCAGGAGGCTTTTATTTTGGTGCGCCCGCCACGGTAAGGCGGACTAACGTTTGCGGGAAGGCTGCGGGCCGGGCATGCCCGGCCCCTACAAGGGAGGCGGGTGCCTTACAACCCGTTCACATCCGCTATCAGCTGCTCCACGGCTTCGTCCTTTGTGGCCCAGCTGGTGCATACGCGCACGGCGGTGTGGTGCTTGTCGGGCTTGCCCATGTGGGTCATGGCGTAGGTCTCGGCCAGCTTGTCGTACCACTCGTCGGGCAGGACAAAGAACTGCTGGTTCGTCGGGGAGTCGTGCAGCACCTTGCAGCCCTTTGCCTCAAAGGCGGCGCGGATGCGCAGGGCCTGCTCGTCGGCTTTTTTCGCCATCGTGAAATACAGGCTGCTGCCGCTGCCGTCCTCACCGTCCAGCAGAGCCAGGAACTGCTCGCCCAGCAGGCGGCCTTTCGCCAGCATGCCGCCGTGCTGCTTCAGGCAGTAGCGGAAATCGGGCTTCAGATCGTCGTTTGTGATGACGACGGCCTCGCCGAACAGCGCACCGCACTTGGTACCGCCCAAGTAAAACACGTCGCAGAGTGCGGCGTAGTCCTGCAGGCTCAGATCGTTGGCGGGGCTCGTCAGGCCGTAGGCCATCCGCGCGCCGTCCACGAACAGGTAGAGTCCCAGCTCGTAGCAGGCGGCGGAAATGTCGGTCAATTCTTCCTTGTTATAAAGGGTGCCGACCTCGGTGGGGTTCGAGATGTAGACCATGCCGGGCTGGACCTCGTGCTCGTGGCTGGCGTTGGCGCGGTGCTCCTCCACGGCTTTGCGGATCTGGCGGGCTGTGATCTTGCCGTTTTTGCCGGGCAGCGCCAGGCACTTGTGGCCTGTGGCCTCGATGGAGCCGGTCTCGTGCACATGGATGTGCCCGGAGTCGGCGCACAGCACGCCCTGCCACGGCTTGAGCGCCGCCGCAATGACAGTCAGATTCGCCTGGGTCGCACCGACGAAAAAGTGTACGTCGGCGTCGGGAGCGTCGCACAGGCGCTTGATCTGCGCGGCGGCCTTGGCGCAGTATTCATCCTCGCCATAGCCGGGGGTCTGGTCGAAATTGGTCTTTTGCAGAAGCTCCAAAACCGCGGGGGCCGCGCCCTCGCCATAGTCACATTCAAAACGAAGCATATTTTTGACTCCTTAGTAAAGTATTGCACGCTTTGCAGAGGCGGACAGTATTTGCCCGCGGAGCCTTCCGGCTGCCGCAAGGCTGGCGGGCTGATGCGAGTATCGGCCCTTACAGGTACGGGCAAATTTCCAATCGACCCATGCCGCGGGTGTTGCTATAATTATAACACTGTGATTCACCACTTGCAAGTTTCGCCGCGGTACGCTATAATAATTCTACTTTTGGACAGAAAAGAGGAATTATATGGATCCCCAAAATCAACGCGAAAGCTTCGGCTCACGCCTTGGCTTCATTCTGGTCAGCGCGGGCTGCGCTATCGGCATCGGCAACGTCTGGCGCTTCCCCACAGTCACCGGCCAGTGCGGCGGCGGCATCTTTGTGCTGTTTTACCTGCTCTTTCTGGTGCTCATGGGTCTGCCGGTCCTGACGATGGAGCTGGCCGTGGGCCGTGCGGGCCGCGGCGCGGCGCGCAGCGCCTACAAGGCGCTGGAGCCCGGGGGCAGCAAGTGGCATATCCACGGCTGGTTCTGCATGGCGGGCTGTGTGCTGCTGATGATGTACTACACCACCGTCTCCGGCTGGATGGTCGACTACTTCTTCCGCTTCCTGACCGGCAGCTTTGACGGCCTGACCTCCGAGCAGGCCGCAGGCGTCTTTGGCGAGATGCTCTCGAACCCTGTCGAGATGGTTTTCTGGATGGTCGTCATCACGCTGGCGGGCTTTGTCGTCTGCGGGCGCGGCCTGCAGGGCGGTCTGGAAAAGGTCGGCAAATGGATGATGAGCGCCCTGCTCGTATTGATCCTTGTGCTGGTTGTGCACAGCTTCACGCTGTCCGGCGCGGGCGAGGGCCTGGCCTTCTACCTGCTGCCCGACTGGTCCCGCGCCACCGGGCAGGGCTTGGGCAATGTCATCACGGCGGCCATGAACCAGTCGTTCTTTACCTTAAGCCTCGGCATCGGCGCAATTGAGATTTTCGGCAGCTACATGGACCGCGGCTTCACCCTGCCGGGTGAGGCCGCCCGCATCTGCGTGCTGGACACCTTTGTGGCGGTCTGCGCGGGCCTTATCATCTTCCCGGCCTGCTTCTCCTTCGGCATCTCGCCCGACGCGGGACCGAGCTTGATTTTCATCACGCTGCCCAACGTCTTTACAAACATGGCGGGCGGACGCCTGTGGGGCGCGCTGTTCTTCCTGTTCATGACGTTCGCCAGCTTCTCCACGGTCATTGCAGTGTTTGAGAACATCATCGCCTGTGCGCGGGAGAATTTCGGCTGGGACCGCCGCAGGGCCTGTCTGGTGGGCGCGGCGGCGCTGGTCGTGCTGGGCCTGCCCTGCGCGCTGGGCTACAACGTGTGGAGCGGCATCCAGCCCCTGGGCGCGGGCAGCACCGTACTGGATTTTGAGGACTTCCTTGTCAGCAACGTTCTGCTGCCGGGCGGCAGCCTTGTTTATCTGCTGTTCTGTGTCACCAAATGGGGCTGGGGCTTCGACAAATACACCGCCGAGTGCAACACCGGCAGCGGCCCCAAAATGCCGCAGTGGGTCAAGCCCTACTTTAAATACGTTCTGCCGGTCCTGATCGCCGTCATTCTGGTGCAGGGTCTGCTCTGAAGCAAAATGCCGCGCGGCTCCCTGTGAGCCGCGCGGTATTTGTTAAGGCAATACCGCATAATTCTAAGTGCCGATACGGCGAGCGAGGTGCGGCAGATGCTAAGCCAAAAGCGCAGATAATACTGGATGTCTTATCGAGCATTTTGGCAACGCAGATGCCGTGCCGCAGCCGCCGGAGCGGTGCTTAAGCCGTAAGGCGGGAATTATGCGGTGTTGCCTTAATTGCGGTTTACCTCCGGGTTATCGGTGCGCCCCAGCAGATAGTCTATACTGACGTTATAGAAGTCGGCCAGCTTGACCAGCCTTTCTGCGGTCAGCTCAATAACGCCGTTTTCATACTGAGAGTAGGTGTTCTGGGATACGTGGAGGACACTGGCAAGATCGCACTGACGAAAATCGTTATCTTCCCGTAGGCTTCGTATGTTCGGATATTCCATAGGTTGGCTACCCCCTTACGACTATTATCGTTATCTTGGAGGCAGATATTGATATTTATCTGTAATACAGATAAATATATTGCATAACAATAGGAAGAAACGATATGACGGAAAGAACCATAAAAAACGCAAAAGTGCCGTGAGGGAGCTTCCTCGCGGCACTTTTACGTGTCAAAAAAACACCAATTCTGCCATATAAAGACTGTAGGGGCGAGCACTGCTCACCCCTACAATGCACTTTTTGAGTATCGGCTCACGCCGACTGCGCGTGCAGCCAGCGGTGCAGCTCGTCCCGGATGGCGGCAAACGCGGCGGCGGTGTCCGGGTTATCGGTTTTAAAATCCAGCAGCCGCCACAGCCAGCCCTGCTCGTCCACGATGCGCAGGCTCTCGGGATAGCACAGCTCAAACACAAGCGACGCATGGCCGACGGCGTTGTCAGCGGGGTACTGCTTTAAGCTGTGCAGCACGCAGTGGTGGGCGTAAAAGGCGTCCAGCACGGCGGGCGTCACCGGGCTCCGGCGCAGCGCCGCGGTGCTGACGTTGTAAATTTCCTCCATCGGTGTCTCGACGTTGACCCGCAGAATGTCGATCTTGTCGGCGTCGCGCAAAATCTGGCAGAACAGACGCGTGCGGTCATCCAGCGCCTCCGGCAGACGGAACGCGCTGTGCCATTCCACAGCGGTGCGCAGCAGTGCGTCGGCACCGGCATCGTCCAGGTAGTCCCGGATGCGTCCCTCGTCGAACAGCACCGCGACGCTCAGCGCGGCGTGGCTGACCGACTGTGCATCGATAAATGTGTTGTAGCGGCGCAGCTGCTCAAAGCGGCCTACATCGTGCAGGATGCCGGACAGCCACGCCAGATCGACATCCTCCGGCGGCAGGGCCAGGCTTTGGGCAATGCGGGCACAGAGCGCCGCCACGCGGTAGGTATGGTCGATTTTCAATTTGACCTTGGCGTCAGCGGCGTTGTAGTGCGCGGCATAGTCGGCAAAGGCTTTTTGTGCGCGGGCACGGTCAATTTTCATACTATCACTTCCTTGTTTCAGTGTACCACATCCGGCAAAATGCGTAAACTGCAATGTTTATAAAATTTACTCCACAACGAATGACATTTTTGGATAAATAGTTTTTACTTTCTGTAGTGCCAAATAAATGCCGTTTCAACGTTTAAAGTTTCAATCTATTTATTATTAACTCTCTTATTTACACCACATTTACACCATTTCAGAAAACGAGCCTTAGATATGACAAAACAAAAGATATAGACGGGCATGTTCTACGCCGCAGGAACACGCTCGTCTTTTTTATTTATGGACTAACTTGTTGTTTTGCTGTATTATTAGAATAAGATGATTCCAGTCATACAGGAGTGCAACAAGAAAGAAGGACACAGATGACCCGTTCTGAATTTGAGGGAAGACTAGCCCAAATATTCTCGATTGGCGAAGACGATGAAGAGTATAAGCAAATAACAAAATGCCTTGGAGATATGGGGCTTAAAAAGTCCTTCATAGTTAAAGACGGCGCATACCATTTTTGCTGGGAGCAAAACGATAACAATGTCGGTTTTGCAGTCAAGACACCGGATTGTGCGCCAGATGAGGAAATCGACAAAAACTACTTTAAAAAATTTCTTGCCGTTCTCATAAATGCGCATGAACAGGCAAAAACCGTTGATTTTCAAGCGTCTCTATCTGACCTTGTTCCTACAAACGTAGACGATGAGGATGATGACGACGATCTGTCAGAATTAGACATCGAGGACGAGGACCCCGAATACGACGAGAACGACGAAGAATACTATGATGCTGAATTCGATGATGATGAGGAATACAACGAAATTAAAAAGATTATCATTGAAAGCAGCAAAGACAGGTTCGACGAAATCTCAGACCGTCTAAGATCGATTTTCAGTGTGCCAGCTGTCAAGTGCAATTTTTTCGTGTATATGACAATCCACATGGATCTTGCAGCTATGGAATACTTGCTGAAAAGGGATTGTTTGCATATTAAATAATCTGCTAAAAAATAGGGATAGCCTCTCATCAAGGTCATCCCTATTATTTTTTGTGTTTTCTTTCAGCAGCATTTCCGCCGCCTATTCGGCTTGTGGTATCCGCATAACCCATGGTCTAGCTCCACAATCGGCTGATTCCGAACCAGTCCGCTGTTTCAACGCCATGTGCATTACCGATTAAACAGATACTCCTGAATATCGTTAAATGCACTCTGCATCTGCTCTACATTGTTCCCGTTCAAAGCATGTCCAAGCAACGCAAAGTTTGCCCGCAGCAACATGTTCATACACATTCAGGAACTTTCAGATTGAAAGTTCCTGGATGTCTATGAACTCACTGACGTTTTATTATTCAGCGCCAAGGGGATCACTGTTTCGGTGACTCCTACCGCCTACCAATGGATGCCGCAAAAAATGACACCCTTGCTTGCCTTAAGGTGGCTTTAAAACAAGCCCCCCTACCGCGTCAAATCCACTCGGTTAGGCCAACTCATGCCGTCACGAATCGTTACCCCATCGTCTCTCCTTATGCCTACTGCAACTACTTCTCTCACCCTCGCCACCAAGCGCCCCTTCGGCACCTTGACTTGTGATTTCTGGCAGGGCAACGACAACGAATTCTATATGATCCGCGACCAGGTTGGCGCTGCGCTGGAATACACAAAACAGAATGAAGCTATTGCACAAATTCATAGCAGAAATTCTGATAGATTGAATCCTCTGTCAAGGCTCCTCAAAACGAAGAGGGTTGAGCACTCTGTCAACTACCGTCAATCTGACGACAGTTGCGGGAGAAAGGACGAATCCAAAATGACTACCTCCCTCACCCTCGCCACCAAGCGCCCCTTCGGCACCCTGACCTGTGATTTCTACAAGAACGATTCTGGTGAGTTCTATATGACCCGTGACCAGATTGGCCAGGCACTGGAATATGGTGATCCGGTTCGTACAATTGCTAAGATTCATGACAGAAATGCGGACAGATTGAGTCCTCTGAACTCGGCGGTCAGTTTGACCACTGAGGTCGGGAATCACACACAGCAACGCGATACTTTTGTCTACACTCTCCGCGGCGTCATGGAAATCTGCCGCTTCTCCCGCCAGCCCAAAGCCGATAAGTTCATGGACTTTGTCTGGGATGTGATGGAGTCCCTCTACAACGGCAACTCCGTCCTCGCCGCCCCTGACCAGCAGACCGCCGTCATGCCGGAAACTCATAGAACAGCATCCAACACACTTGGAATAAACTTTTTAATATTAAGCCAAGCGCTACTAGCACTAAAAGTACATAATGGACGATATGAATGAGACCGTTCTCGCCAACACCATGTATATCGTTAAGGATGCCTGTGACAAAGGGCAGGCCTAAGTTCAGTGAATCTGCTCGTTTTTGAGCACGTTTCCCATACAAACACAAAGCTCCCAACAGTTTTTACGCTGTTAGGAGCTATTTTTTATGCTTATTTAGTTGATAAGGGGATGTCTGAAATGGACGTCCCCGAGAGTGAGAAAAAACAACTTACGCTTGCCGGGCATTTAGATCAGCTTTTTCCTTTTTAACCTACCCCCGGTACACCTGAGCATAGCAGAGGACAGCAGGCCCACGGCACATAGGCAGGCAGACTCGCCCCTGCTGCTGGTTCTTTTCGTGGCCTTATAAGGTACAGGTACATTATAGGGGGCACTGGGCGTGGGTTATTCCTGCTCTGTAGGCTGTTCATCGAATGCAGCATTATACAGGGTATCTATGGCGTCTTTGAGTATTTGCGCCTTGCTAACACCCGCTGATTCTGCAAGTTTGTTCAGTTTGTCCTTGTACTCTGGCGGCAGAAACGCTTGGATTGATACTGTCTTCTCTGCTTTATACCGTGCTATAGATTTTCGCCGCGCCTCTGTTGTCTTATATTCCTTTTCCTGCATAATCACACACCCAAAGCAGCCATGCAACAAAAGTGTATCTATAGTTACATGTCAGCTGTATATTTTAATTGTTATATCGTCATTTCATCATCTTTCAAGAAATGAGCGTTTCGTGTATGGAGTATCTATAGATACTATGTTATACTATAGCCACAGTCAAGGGAACGCAAGTTCACCTGACCACGACCAACACCACACATAATGGAAGGAATTACACCATGAGCATTGACAATTTATTAGACCTCATCATCCAATACAAAGAGGCCGCCCAACTGATTGAGACCGCACAGGCTGAGCAGGAAACTATCAAGGCCCAAATCAAAGCTGAGATGGCCCAGCGCAATACCAGCGACCTGCAGGTAGGATGCCACAAAGTCAAGCTGTCTGACTTCACCAGCACCCGCCTGGACAGCAAAGCCATCAAGGCCGTTGCCCCTGCCCTGTTCGCCCAGTATTCCAAAGTCGTCACCGGTCAGCGCCTGACCATCAACTAAGAAAAGCCCCTTGCAACCATGCCGACCAAAGCGCGTTGTAAAGGACTTCATGCAAACCCGCCGGGGCGGGCTGTATGATATAGTATACACCCGTCCGGCCTATTTATCAAGAGAAAGGTTGTTCACATCATGAAGCAAACAATCAAGACCAGCCGCGCCGCCGGGCAATTAGAAAAGATGTTCCGCGCACTCAATGCCCATTTCTATGCAGGCGCATTGCCAGAGCCTATTATCACGCTCAAAAAGACACCCGGCGCCTATGGGCACATCACTTGCGGCAAGACATGGCAGGCAGGCACAGAGCGCCGCTATGAGATCAACATAAGCACCGCCACGCTTGACCGCCCTATTGAAGAAACAGCCGCCACACTGCTGCACGAAATGGCCCATCTTTACGACTTAGAGAATGGCATAAAGGACACAAGCGGCGCGGGCAACAGCTACCATAACAAGCGCTTCAAGGAAACCGCAGAAAGTCACGGCCTTATTATAGAGCACTCTGCCCGCTACGGCTGGACAATTACAAGCCCATCACTTGAACTGCTGGACTTCATAGAACTGCAAGGCTGGCAGGCCATCCAAATGACAGAGGGCTTGACATGGGCGGACATGACCGGCACAGGAACAGGCAGCCGTACACCCGGCGCGGCAAACGGCGGCGCAGACAAGCCGCCCAAGAAGCCTACCCACATTCGCAAGTATATCTGCCCCTGCTGCAAGAACAGCGTCCGGGCAAGCAAAGCCGTCAACCTGATTTGCGGTGATTGCATGGAGAAGATGGAACTGGCCGACTAAAGACCCGTTCAGACAGAGAGCAAGTGCCTGAGTGAGAGTAAGGCATTTTATTTGTAAACATTTAAAAGAGGTTTATATCATGGGCGCACTTGTTTCCTACACCGATTTTATCAATGCAATCAACAACGCAAGCGGCACACTGTCCGCCATATTTCCAACCTGCTCATTCTGCTTTAGCTCGGACTCTTTCACCTGCTACAATGGCACACACAGCATAGCAATTATCAACGACACATTTGACCTTTTTCCCCTGCCCGGTCTTTCTATTGACCTTGATACCATCAAGAAGATCGAGCAAATGCAATGCAACGATGGTTCTACAGAATATGAGATCATGCTTGACAGCGGCACCATAACACTTGACATCAACACAGCGGAGGGACAAAATCATGTTGAACAAAAAACTGCGTAATCTGCGTACAGGGCGCGGCATTACACAGGCCGCACTTGCCGCTTCTACTGGTGTTACTCCCCGCGCCGTCAAGTACTGGGAACAAGGCACAAGAACTCCCAGCACATCTTCCCTGCTTGCGCTTGCACACTTCTTTCATGTATCACCTGAATATCTTATGACGGAGGATTGACTTATGGACATTTCTCAAAGACTACATGAATTTCGCATTTCGCAAAAGCTTACACAGGAACAATTTGGAGCGCATATCGGCTATACAATACGCACTATTCAAAGTTGGGAAACTGGTGGACACCTGCCGGGGAGTTACGCAATCGCCTCAATCGCTGCACAGTTCAATGTATCCGCCGACTACCTTCTTTGCCTAACCGACACACCTCGCCCGCCAGCAAATTAGGGCACACCTTATTTTATCAATCCTGTACACACCCATTTCTGTAAAAGTAGCATTGTTTTCAGCCTTCTTTTACAGTGTGCAGGTCATATCCTTGACCCTATTTTATCGTTCAGGGGGTTCACAATGAATGTTGCCTATGTCCGCGTCTCCACTGTTGAGCAAAACGAAGCACGGCAGATTGAAGCCCTGCAAAAGCATCACATCGACAAATGGTTTACCGAAAAAATCAGCGGCAAAATACCGAACGGCCACAGCTGCAGGCCCTGCTTGACTTTGTGCGCGAGGGAGACACGGTTTATATCCACGATTTCAGCCGCCTTGCGCGCAGCACAAAAGACCTGCTGGAACTGGTTGAACTGCTTCACCGCAAAAAAGTACACCTGATCAGCAACAAAGAGAATCTGGATACCAGTACGCCTACAGGGAAACTCATGCTGACCATGATTGCAGCCATCAATGAATTTGAACGAGCAAACACACTGGAACGTCAGCGGGAAGGTATCGCCATAGCCAAGCGCAACGGCATCTATAAGGGTCGTAAACGCATCACTGCACCGCCGGGGTTTGCAGAGCTATATCAACAGTACCAGCGCCGGGAACTGACTAAAACAGCTTTAGCCTCTGCAATTGGGGTGTCAAGGCCGACATTAGATCGAATTATTAAGGAAACTTATCCATGCTTATTATAGTTTCTTAGGGTTATCCGTCAGCCCTAGCATATAATCCGTTGACACGGTATAGTATTTGGCAAGCGTCACAAGATGCTGTAAGGGGATTGTCTGCGCCCCCCTCTCGTACCTTGAATATACAGTCTGCTGTATGCCAAGTAGTTCAGCAATTTGTTCTTGCGAAAGGTCATGATCTTCTCTCAAATCCCGCAATCGTCTCAAGTACATGGTTTGTCCTCATAAAGTCAAACTTTCATATTACTATTGACGATAACACGTCGGAGTGATATACTGCTTATTATAGAACCGATAAGTTCTAAACATGTTTTTGCTATTTCTTGCTCACTTTATTCACATATGTTAAAAGAGTATTAAAAGTCCAAATTATTGTACCCTTCATGCTGTATAATAAAGACATAGCAGAACTTAGCAAGCATAACAGCAGCCACCCAAAAGAAAGGATCTTCACTATGATTTTATTACAGCTTCTCTTTTGCGCCGCGTTCGTATTTATCATCGCTGCCGTAGTTGGTGGTGCGTGTCTCGGTCTCGGCTGTATGATCTTGCCACCTATTGAAAAGGCCATTGATGACACAGCTGAGAAAATCGCCCCCACGCCAGACCGGTACAAAAAGCAGCAGGAGGTTTGGGATTCCTATCAATACATAAAGTTCCACCGCAAAAATCTGCGCGGTACGACCACCGAAGAAATGTGCAAGCGTGAAAATTGTACCGAAAAAGAAGCCCAGATGTATATGATTTTCGAGGACTGTCAGGACATGGGCATCAAAATGAACATTGCCTACGCTGACCTCCTGACCGGTGCCAGCGATGAGCGAGAGCAGCTGGCCAGACTTGAAAAGCAATTCCCCACGCAGCAGGCCACCTATCAGACCGAAACGCTTCCAGGTCACACTCGTCTCACCCGTGAAGAAGTTGCCGCTAAATACGCGGCTCAAAAATAAGGAGGAATTTATCATGCGTAACAACAACAACAGCGATCTCGGCATCATTCTTCAGGTAATCTTTTGGGGTTTACTTATTCTTCAGGTTTATACTGCCTTCTTCTGCAACTATTGATTGGGAAAACGAATACATTCTTCATTTTTAGTACACAGGTGACGCCCCTATACTATATACTATCTATCAGGACAGCTCCTAGTATCTCCGCCAAACACCAACGCGCACAGCACGCCCCTATATAATAAAGTAGAAATGCATTTATGTGGCTGATCCTAGGTAGCAGCGGTGCTATTGGTTTATTCATGCTCGTTCCTACACTCTTAGGATACATATTTACCGGTTCTGCGTCCGGTGCCGATACCTCGCCGTTAGTGTAATTTTGATCATGCTCCTGTATCCCGAAGCCACTTGTCACAGCCCAATTTGTTTACCTCATATAAAGTTAAATGTGCACATATAAAGTCAAAAGCCCGGTAGGTCGCCACACCCGCCGGGCATATTTTGTCGATGTTTCGCTATTTTTATGCTATTTTGAAGTGTTATACTGTGTTTTTCGTGCAGTTTATACAGGTGCACCCGTCACGCGAAAAGAACATCATCCCACTTATAGACGTATTAACGTTCATTTTGCAAGCCGTCACAGCAAATATCGATGTATCGTATTTTATCATCGGTGCAATTACTCCATACAGAGTTTTGTACAACTGCACTTACTATATTTTTAGTAACTGGACTGGGTAACGAATCGTTACATCATCGCCTGACCTTCTGCCCGGTCATTTTTGTCAGTAAGTCGTGTGCTTCAAAGGGGTGTCCAAACAGTCCCCCCCTTGCCCTGCTTTCTCTGCCCACACTCATGCTTGACCCGCTCATTTTGAGCATGTTGTCGGTCTGTTCCAAATGGTATGAATCAGGCTCGCTCCCATCCGCCGGGACACTGTATAGGCAAACTCGGCATATTGCTTGCTTTGGTCGCAATATACCTCACTGTCAGCGTCCTTGTGCTTTATAAACTGGGCACAAGTCCACTGAACGCATGGTTATCCTGTCACAGTCTGGGTGACGCTGTACCCTACAATGTAGGAAGAATTGCGCTATTTATATATATACAAATTGCCCGATTTTTCCTACATTTTCTTCAATGTCCAATATGTTGTTGTCCTGACTTTATTTCCCACTCGTGAATTTTTCGTTTTTGTTTCTATTGTCACTCCATATTCTTCCAGCATCTTTTTCATACTACTGGGGCTTTTGGGCATCTTTGCTTTACTGCACAATCCCGCTTGGCTCAATCCGTCTTGCAATTCTTTCTTCGACATCTGTATATCGACATTTGAATCAAAAAACTGTTGTAACGCAGGGCTGGCATATCTTACCGGTGTAACACACAATGTTTTATCCCACACCATATCCCGCATAGTCGCCCAATACCCTCGTTCCTGCATATCTTGCAGTGTACTTAGGTCGTACTCCATTCTGTGTACGGCCATATCGTTTAATTCTAACGTTCCTTTATCAATATTTTGCACTAATGCTGTACACCTTTTTGATATTTTCCAATAATTACTTTTTCTGCGTTGTTCTTCCCACTTGCTATTGTCTCCGTCTCGTTTTACCTTGTACGCTTCAACATATTCTATATCTTCTTTAGCTTTACGTACCCCCTGCCCAATCTCCCCGGCGGTTGGCTCCTTATAATAAACTGTGCAGACATCTTCTGTATTGAGTGGGCGTTTTCTCCCCTGCATTTGTATTGTTTTACGCGGCACGGCGCTTTCAATCAATATATGCCTTAAGGTCTTATCTTTTATGTCAATTCCGTTGTAGAGCGCTTCCGTCGTAAATAATATCCGCTTTTGCAGCTTTTCATCTTTGACACAATCTTCCACCTTATCAAGCGCACCACCTGCATTGTTGGATGAGCAATAATAGGACGCTGTATCGCCAAACACAGCCCGCATATCTATTAGCTCTTGCCTGCTATTCACTTGAACAAGTGCTTTTTCGTTTTGTGGTATATTACGTAATATTTCCAATAACGCTGTTTTGTCAGCTTTTTTGCTCTTGTACACATAGACCTTTTTAATATATTCCGCTTTTTTCTGGAGAAGATAATATCGTTGTGGCTTTAGCCTGCCCTCACTTCGCCATAATTCAAACATATCTCCGGGCGTCGCGGTCATTGCAATAACAGTTATTGTTTTTGACATCTGCAAGATAAATTCATAGGACAATCCTGTATTTTCATTGTGCCCTGAATCATCAAAAAAGTAGTGTGCTTCATCACACACGATACAATCATAACGATAATAGTCCTGTACCAGCCATTTTGCCTTCTCCGGGTCATTAAGCAGCAGTGTCTCGTAATATTGATAGGTCTGTATGTGTATAAGCTGAAGCTCATCAATAATGCACGTCCAGCCGCCGAATCCGTCTGGTACAAACGTTGGCTGTTTCTTTATGTCCAGCTTTCTTAGAATATCCACTTTTAGTGGAACGCGGTTACAAAGTACCAAAGTGCGCTTGATTGGCAATCCCTTGCATGCCCGTTCCTCTGCCCAGTCCAACATCTGGTTCAAGACAAGCGACGTTTTCCCCGTTCCCGTGCTGGCCTCGATAGCTACCAGCCCCGGCCCCCACGTTTTGAAATCATTGCCTATCACATCGGCAACATAGCGCGGTGCTTGTTCTACGTCTTCTTGTACAGCGTCACACGTTACTGTCTCTGTCTCCGCTGTGCCTGTATCCGCCGGGGTAAGCGTAGTCTGGGTTTGCTCGACAACTTCCATTTGTTGCACTGGAGGTTCTACAACCTCTATCGTCGGCAGTGCGGTGTGTTGCATTACAGTTGCTCTATCTTGATCTGGTTGCTGCACTGGCCCACTCCCTGCATAGCCCTCATCCCGCAAAAGCTTACGGTAAAAGCCGTGAAAAGGATATCGAATATTTGTTTCTTCGGTATTTTTCATTCTCACATTTTCCTTTCAAAAATCTGCTCCTGTATTGTTCTACCCCGAGCAGTGCCCGGCGGAATATTTTTCAAAAAGTCTTTTCCGTTGCTACAATCGCGGCACTCCTTTTTAAAAAAGTTCACTATCTTCCACTTCTCCCTCCTCATCCTGAGTGTTATCCAAATCATCATACACACCTGTCAGCCAATCGTACAGGTCTTCCGCTGTTTCCGGGTACCAGTAGCACCACTTACCATCAATTTTGATTACTGTAAGAGTGAATTCTGGATCAAACAGCCACGTCTCGATGTTATGAGCTCCTGTGTCTTTTATAACCACTTCTAGCAGCCCTAGCAGTGTATCGCTAAGTTGTTCCATCAGCACTTGTCCTTGCGGATATTTTTCTGTCTCACTTTCAGCGTCCAGCGCTTTAATGCAGTTGATAATAAACACAAAGTCACTTTTTGTAATATTAGTAGTCATATAAGTACTACCTCCTTATTGATAATTGTTTGCAATCGGATAATTTGAACTGTCTTTCTACATTGGGCTCTCCCTCCCCTGACGAACCTTCTATTAGAAAACAAAAGAAGCCCATCAGTTCGAGATATTACACACTTTTCTGGAGGAACTTCCTATGGCCGATTTCTCAAACGAGTTATCGTTCCAAGGTTTCCAACCAGTTCGTATGTAAATATCTCAAACCAATGGGCTTCTGATAAACCTTCGCAGCAACTATTCCAAAGGCCGCGTTCATTTTCTTAATAGGTTCCGGCTCAAAGTTTCAGACGTAGTAGAGAAACGTTACCGTTCCTCGATAGTCGAACTGCCAATTGTCAAAGTTCTTCGCTTTCGCGACATCTCCGCTAGCCTCTGACACCAGCTTTGATATATTTATATTAGCATACTTCTTCTCCGTTTGTCAAATATCCATATTTTCCATCGGGCTGTATTTCTGGTACAGGCTATGCAGGTCGTCCGTATCTACGTCCAGGTAGGCTCTTTCTGTCACGATTACGCTGCTGTGCCCCAACAGACGGCTCAGGGTATAAATATCGCCGCCGTTCATCAAAAAGCGCTTGGCGAAATTGTTGCGGAAACAATGTGGATGGATTTCTTTCAGACCAATACGCTGCGTATACTTACGGATATTCGCTTCAAAATTTGATACTTGCAGCGGCTTGCCTTCATTTGTACAGAACAGGTATTCACTGTCGCGGTAACGGTCTTTGTATTGTCCCCATTTGGGAAAAGCAAAACCTGACTCTGGAAGAGGCAGCCGCCTACTCCGGCATCGGTGTCAACAGACTCTACGAAATGACAAAAGACGGTAGTTGCCCCTTCGTTCTTTGGGTTGGTAGCAAACGTCTTATCAAGCGTAAGCGTTTTGACCAATATATTGAACAAAGTTTCAGTATCTGATAAATCGACTTTCACAAAATCATAAGACAAAGAGAGCCTTGGTGTGATATAATAAGGGTGTCATACTAAGGCTCTCTTTTAGCTTTTAAAGGAGGGCACACAATGTCCGTACAACGTAGAAAAGACAACAAAGGCAGAGTTTTAAAGAGCGGCGAAAGCCAACGCAAGAACGGCAGCTATATGTTTCGGTATAGTGACGCCAACGGTATACGTCACACCGTCTATGCGCCTGATTTGAAAACATTGCGCGAAAAGGAGTCCTGCAAATAAAAGTCAATAGGTTTTGCAGAAAAAGTCCAAAAAAATACTCGGCAGATAGCCGAGTAAAAATGCGTACAGCAAACAGGACTCCCTCAAAAATCGGAGGCAGCCAAATGACAAAATGAGCATTACAGATTAGCCTTCTTCGACCTGAGTTGCGCTTTCAGCGGCGTTCAGGCACTCCTTAACGCGGGCATAGTAAATACGCAGGAACTTGTTCGCGGCAGCAGTAGTGCAAACGAAGAACGGCTTCCCCTCGTCAC
>ERZ772858.940-NODE-940-length-33667-cov-7.301172_pt1 | contig 33667 bp, 28 predicted proteins | sample MGYA00512136_ERZ772858 | MGnify/ENA primary metagenome ERZ772858 (study PRJEB29015, sample SAMEA2737726) | human gut metagenome | biome: human gut; feature: human-associated habitat; material: faeces | place: China | collected 2012 ...
GGTCTGGGGCCGCCCCCCATAGGAGGCCGAGGGCCGCCGCCCATGGGCGGACGGGGGCCACGGGGCGGTGCAGGCCGCCGGGGCGGACGGGGATGCCGTCCCCAGAACACGGGATAGTACACAGGCCCGCCTACCACCACCGGGCGGCGGCGATACCGGCGATACCGCAGGCCATCCAGCAGGATCCACACCACAAAGATGCCCACCACCAGCAGCACCACAGCCGCCACAGAGCCGGAGTCATTGCCCTGCCACGCACCGTTATCCTCATAATCGGAATAGCTGCCGCCGCTCTGCTGACGGCCCAGCGTCTGGGCATAGAACACATCCGCCTGCCGGAAGAAGGCCAACGCCGCTGCGTCGTAGTCCCCCTGATAGTAGGGAGTCTCCACAGCGCCCTGCAGGCCCGCCTGATAGGTGTCCGTCATGGCGTCCAGCACGTTGTCGCCCAGCGCCACGTAGTAGTCGCTGTCCTTTACCAACAGCAGCAGCATATCATTGCCGCCCAGCCCCCACTGGGAGCCAAGCCCCGCCGCCGCCTTCTCATAGGTCCAGCCGTTCAGCGTGTCCAGCGTCGCCACGGCGATGATGGCCCGATAGTCGCTGTCCCAGCTCTGGTCATACTGCCGCAGGGAGGCCTCCGTCTCGTCCGTCAACAGGTCGGCGTCGTCCCGCAGCCAGTTGCCGTAGGATACCTGGGGCAGGTCGGCGGGCTTTTTGCTGATGCCGTAGACGCAGGAGCCCAGAATGGCCAGCACCAGCACCACCAGCGCAAAGCCACGTTTTTGATAAAATTTCATGGTAGTCTCCCTTCACGGAGAAGTCGTATCTCTCAGCTTAACCACGCAGCTCCAGCAGCTTCTGCTTCAGTTCGCCCTCGATGCGGCCCAGCTGGGCCTCGGCCTCCTTGCGCTTGGCGGCGCCCTCCTGCTGGATGCGGGCCACCTCGTCCAGAGACTCGATGAGCTGCTGGTTGGTGTGCTGCAGCGTCTCGATGTCCACGATGGAGCGCTCGGCCTCCTTGGCGGTGGCGATGGTTCCCATCTTCAGGGTGTCGGCGTTCTTCTTCAGCAGCTCGTTGGTCATCTCCGTCACGGCGCTCTGAGCCGCCGTGGCCTGACGGCTGTGCTCCAGCCCCAGCGCCAGCACCATCTGGCTCTTCCACAGGGGAATGGTGTTCACCAGCGAGGACTGGATCTTCTCGATCATCAACGTGTCGTTGTTCTGCAGCAGCCGGGTCTGGGGGCCCATCTGCACCGACACCATCCGGGTCAGCTCCAGATCGTGGATCTTCTTTTCAAACCGGTTGCACAGGTTCACCAGATCGTTATAGGCCTGTGCGTCCTCCGCCGTACCGGACTGCTCCGCCTTCTTGCGAAGCTCCTCCAGTTCACCGCTGCGTACCTCCTCCAGCCGCTTCTTACCGGCCAGAATGTACATGGTCAGTTCCTTGTAGTACTTCAGGTTCAGCTCATACATCTGGTCGAACATGGCCACGTCCTTGAGCAGCGTGATCTGGTGCTGCTCCAGAGACTGGGCGATCTTCTCCACGTTGGCCTCCACCTTGCCGTACTGGGCCTTCATGCTCTCCAGTCGGTTCCCGGCCTTCTTGAACAGGCCCATGAGGCCCTTCTTTTCTTCGCCGTCGCCGAAGCCCTTCAGTTCCACCACCAGACGGCTCAGGTCCTGCCCGATCTCGCCCAGATCCTTGCTGCGAACGTTATTCAGGGCGCTCTCGGAAAAACCCGCCACGCTCTTCTGTGCGGCGGCGCCGTACTGCAGGATCATGTTGGTATCCCGCACGTCGATCTTGTGGGAAAACTCCTCCACCGCCTTCTTCTCCTCGTCGGTCAGGAGCTTTTCATCCATCTCCACCGGCTCGATCTTCTTCTCCTCCGGCTCCGGCACTTCGGGAGCCGTAGGCTCCAGCGTCAGCTGGGGAACGGCCTCGGCAGCCGCCGTAGGCTCCAGGGTCAGTTCAGGCATCATGTTGTCTGTCATGGTCATAGTTCCTTTCTATCTCATATTGTTCGTTTACTCACATTTCCCGGAGGGCGCCGCCCCATGGGCCGCCTCCTCTCAGGGTCCTTTTACAGCTCCAGTTGGATGCCGTTGTCGTCCTCCCTCTCCTCCGCCGCTGGAGTCTCCTTCTGGGTCTGGTGGATGGGGTCGTCGCTGAGTCCCTCACGGGCCATCATGTTCTCCAGCACCGTGATATCCGTGGAGATATCCAGCGCCTGATCCCCAAAGAGACTGTCCAGCTGCCGTTCAAAGGCAGTGACAATGGTGCTCATCATGCTCTCCACCCGCTCCATGGTGCCGCTGATGTTCTGACCCTCCACGCCCTGACTGCTCATGCGGTCATAGGCGTTGAGGAGCTTCAGCGTGGTAGGCAGGTAGTAGTTCATGAATTTGCGGATCTGCGGCAGCTTCTTGGGATCTGCCTTAACACAGTCGAAGATCTTGCCGGAGACCTCCTCCAGCCGATCGATCTGCCGGCTGATGGTCTCGTCCTTGATGCTGTCGTTGAGGCGCCTCATCTCCCGGATGGCCAGCTCACCGTCGGAGACCATCTTATCCAACTCCGGGTTGCCGGTGGGCTGGGGCTTCTCCTCCACCTCCTCCACAACGTCCTTGCAGAAGATGCGGGCGATGAGAAATACCACCACCGACGCCGCAGCCGCCATGATAAAGTGGCCCGGCTTGTACAGGGGCAGCAGTAGGGCATACAGCACCCATACCACCGCCGCTGCGTATATGGGCGCAGCCGATTTATGCACGATCTTTTTCATTGCACGCCTCCGTTTCTGACCTGTCATATACAGTTGACTCGATTATACCCCATGCGCTCCCCCCGGTCAAGAAAAAATCCCAATATCGGGACATCCAACCGGGTCATCGCCCCTCCGGTCGCCGAAACCCGGACGATGCTCTCCCACCGGCAAGCGGATGCGGCAAATCGGCAAGGGCAGGCATGCCCTCCGGCGTGCCTGCCCTTGCCCGCTTATCACATTTTGCAAGCCGTCTCCCCCACCCGCAGACCTACCGCAGTGGGATGCCCCGGCTTCCGTCGGTGGGATCCACGAACAGCGGCAGCTGGGGCGGTGCGTAGGTCCACCAGATGGCCAGCCCCCACACCGCCAGCAGCGTCACGCCGCCTAAGATCTGCCACACCGGCCCGTCCAGCACCCGCCGGGCCTGAACGCTCCAGCTGACCCAAAAGGCCAGCAGCACCGCCAGCTGGAAAATCAGTACATCCACCCACATGATCCCCCGGCCCAAAATTCCCTGATAGGTGTAAAACAGCGCCGGGATGGCCGCAAGGCCCGTCAGCAGCCCCAATCCACGGGCGGGCAGCAGGGAGCCGTGACCCCGTAGGGCGATGCATTCCACCAGCGACCACAGCACCCACGGAGTGATGAAAAGCTTCATGTGCTCCCAGGTGGATTCGTTGACGGCGGCCAGCGGTGCCGCTATGGGGCTCTGCCCCGTCCAGTCGTAAACAAAGTGCAGCAGGTTCCCCGCCGCCAGTACCACCAGCAGGCCCACCGTCTCCCAAGTGCGCCACCGTTTTTCTGCCATGTAAAAGCCCTCCGTTTCCATGTACCTGATACCTCAGTGTACACGAAAACGGAGGGGCTTATACCTACTCTGGTTTTTGGACATTTTCCGGACAAAAACCGGACAGAATTTTCCCTTACCGACGGGGGAAGATCACGATGCCTGACGTCCCATTGGACTTCAGGTCCAGCGTTTCCTCCGTCAGTCGGTGTACCGGCTGCTCCGGGAGGTGGGAGAGAAAGTCCTCCAGCGTGGTCAGCTCCGGGAAGCCCTGCTCCCCTCTCCGGAAATGCATGGGCAGCACCAGTCGGGGGTGCAGCCGACGCACCAGCTCTGCCGCCGCAGCGGCATCGATGGTATAGGTGCCGCCCACCGGCAGCATCAGCGCATCGCAGCCCGAAATTTTCTCCTCTTGCGCCGCTGTCAGGGCGCAGCCCAGATCTCCCAGATGCACCACGGTCATGCCCTCCGCCCGGAAGATATGAACGGTGTTATCGCCCCGGAGAGCGCCCTGACAGTCGTCGTGGAAGGTAGAGAACGTCTCCACCGTAAAGGGATTTTCCCCGCCGGGCAGCAGCGTCACCGCCTCCAGACAATCGTGGTCAAAGTGGTGGTGACTGATATAAACGGCGTTGGCCTCCACCCGCAGCGGCGGATAGCCCGCCACAACCCGATAGGGATCGATGACCAGCCCGTAGCCCGCCGACTCCAGCCGAAAGCAGCTGTGGCCCAACCATGTAATGTACATAAGCGCCTCCTGTCACGAATTTTTAGAATATCGGAACAAATCCGGTCAAAATGTCATAGCAGCAGAATATGTTCCCATGATAGCCGAATAGAATGATGTGTGCATCAGACCGGATCAGTCCGCATCAGCCCTGCCAGAGCATCTCCCGGTTGATCTCCTTCAGGCTGTGGGCGCCGCACATGGCCATGGTATCCGACAGCTCATCCGTCAGCTTGCGGACGTAGGCTGCCACGCCCTCCTCGCCGCCGCCATAGACCATGGTGACGAAGGGACGGCCGATGAGAACGCCGTCCGCCCCCAGTGCCAGTGCCTTGAACACATCCAGCCCTGTGCGGATGCCGCCGTCCACCAGCACCATGACCCGGTCGCCCACGGCGTCGGCAATGGTGGGCAGCACCTCCGCCGTGGCGGGACACTGATCCAGCACCCGGCCGCCATGGTTGGACACCACGATGGCGGAGGCCCCGGCCTCCACGGCCTTCTCCGCCCCACGGACGGTCATGATGCCCTTGAGGATAAAGGGCTTTCGGGCGTACTCCGCTACCTCACGCAGCTCCGCCACGGTCTTGCTGCCGGCAGGCGGCATCCGGTTGCGGAGGAAGGGCAGACCGGCGGCATCGATGTCCATGGCAATGGCCATGGGGTCGGCGGTCAGGGCCAAGTCCAGCTTCTGCATCAGGGTCTCCCGGTCCCAGGGCTTCACCGTAGGCACGCCGCAGCCCTGCTGGGCCCGGATGGCCTGCGTAGCGCCCTCCATCACCGCCGGGTCCACACCATCGCCGGTGAAGGCCACGATGCCTGCCTTAGCACAGGCCGCCAGCAGCAGCCGGTTATAGGTCAGGTCGTCGTACTTATCCCCGTAGTGCAGCTGCATGGCTCCCACAGGAGCCGCCATCACCGGCAGGGCCAGCCGATGGCCGAATAAGTCGAAGGACGTGTCGGCGGGACGGTTTTCCCCGATGGTATCCAGATTCACCCGCAGCTCCTGCCACTTCTGATAGTTCCGGGCAAAGCCGGTGCCGGAGCCTTTGGCGCCGGGGCCGGGGATGGTATTTTTACACGCCTGACCGTTGCACACGGGACACGCCTTGCAGTAGGGTCCCATACAGGTGCGGGCGTTTTGCAAAACTTCCTGATATTCCATATGTTTGAAACCTCCCAGAGATTGATGGGGCTATTTTACTCCCGTTTTGGGCGCTTTTCAAGACATTTAAAGCCATTTTCCGCGATTGTGAAAAATGACGAAAGAATTCCTGTATCCAATTTTTGATTCATCAGTTTTCCCGCAAAAAGTGAATGGGAGCCTTTTTGTGTATTTTTTGTGAATTTGCTTTTATTTGAAGGAAAAATGTTTTCGAAAAAAATTTTCAAAAACATTTTCCCCTGCTTCCCGCAAGAAAATCCTGTCACAAATTCCGCAAGCGTTCCGCCGCTGCCGCCGATTTTTGCCCCGTTTTTCCATTTTAAGCGGTTTTCTTTGCAAGAAAAATATTATATAAAAATGACGAACGACTCCAAACTAATTTTTAGGCACTTCGAAAAAAAGTTTGAAAATTTGACGGAGCGGACGGCGTTTTTTATAATGTGCAGTGGGACAAAAAGAATCTCCCGCCCCTCTGCCGGCTCCGGGAGAAAACAAGGAAAAGAGAGGAAAAGTCTTTATGGAAAAGTACCTGGTCCTAGCCACATTTGTTGGCTCCATCATTGCGCTTCTCTTTGTGGTCATCACCGCAAAGAAGGTGCTGCGCTTCTCGGAGGGCACCCCCCTCATGCAGAAGATCTCCCAGTCCATTCGTCAGGGTGCTAACGCATACCTCAAGCGCCAGTATTCCGTGGTAGGCGTGTTCTTCGCCTGCATGGTGGCGGTGCTGTGCGTCATGGCAGCCTGCGGTCTGCTGACGTGGTTCGTACCCTTCGCCTTCCTGACCGGCGGCTTCTTCTCCGGCCTGTCCGGCTTCATCGGTATGAAAATCGCCACTGCCTCCAACTGCCGCACCGCCAATGCCTGCCAGGAGGGGCTGAACCGTGGTCTGCGGGTGGCCTTCTCCGCCGGCTCCGTCATGGGCTTCACCGTGGTGGGTCTGGGCCTGCTGGACATCTCCGTGTGGTTCTTCCTGCTGCGCTTCGTGTTCAAGCTGGAGGCTTCCGCCATCACCAGCGCCATGCTGACCTTCGGTATGGGCGCCTCCTCCATGGCTCTGTTCGCCCGTGTGGGCGGCGGCATCTTCACCAAGGCCGCCGACGTGGGCGCCGATCTGGTGGGTAAGGTGGAGGCCGGTATCCCGGAGGACGACCCCCGGAACCCCGCCGTCATCGCTGACAACGTGGGCGACAACGTGGGCGACGTGGCCGGTATGGGCGCCGATCTGTACGAGTCCTATGTAGGCTCCATCATCTCTGCCTCCGCGCTGGGCGTGGCCGCCTTCTCCGATCAGGCCTTCAAGGCCATGGCCATCCCCATGGTCATGGCAGCCATCGGCATCATCTGCTCCATCATCGGCACCTTCTTCGTCCGCACCGACGAGCAGGCCGACCAGCGCACCCTGCTGAAGGCCCTGTCCCGTGGTACCAACCTGTCCGCTATCCTCATTGCCATCATCGCCTGCCCGCTGGTGATCCTCCTGCTGGGCAAGGAGCATCTGGGCCTGTACTTCGCCATTCTGGCGGGCCTGATCGCCGGTGTGCTCATCGGTAAGGCCACGGAGTACTACACCTCCGACACCTTCAAGCCCACGCAGGATCTGTCCTCCAAGTCTCAGACCGGTGCCGCCACCATCATCATCGGCGGTTTGGGTCTGGGTATGCTGAGCACCGCCGTCCCCATCATCATCGTGGCTATCTGCATTCTGGTGGCCTACCTCTGCTCCGGCGGCGCCGCCTCCACCGGCATGGGCCTGTACGGCATCGCTCTGGCCGCCGTGGGTATGCTGAGCACGCTGGGTATCACGCTGGCCACCGACGCCTACGGTCCCGTGGCCGATAACGCCGGCGGCATCGCTGAGATGGCCGGTCTGGCTCCCGAGGTCCGCCAGCGCACCGACGCTCTGGACTCTCTGGGCAACACCACCGCCGCCACCGGTAAGGGCTTCGCCATCGGCTCCGCCGCTCTGACCGCTCTGGCTCTGATGGCCTCCTACATCGAGAAGGTCAAGGAGGTAGGCGCTGACGTCACCTTCCAGGACTTCAGCCTCATGAACCCCGTGGTGCTGGTGGGTCTGTTCATCGGTGCCTGCCTGCCCTTCGTGTTCGCCGCCCTCACCATGAACTCCGTGGGCCGTGCCGCCCAGAGTGTGGTGCTGGAGGTGCGCCGTCAGTTCCGGGAGATCACCGGTCTGATGGACGGCAAGGCCGATCCCGACTATGCCCGCTGCGTGGACCTGTGCACCAAGGCATCTCTGCACGAGATGATCCTGCCCACCATCATCGCCGTGGTCTGCCCCATCGTGGTGGGTCTGATCCTGGGCTACATGGGCGTTGTGGGTATGCTGGCCGGCGCTACCGTCACCGGTTTCCTGATGGCCATCTACATGGCCAACGCCGGCGGTGCGTGGGATAACGCCAAGAAGTACATCGAGGCCGGCCACTTCGGCGGCAAGGGCTCCGACTGCCACAAGGCAGGCGTGGTGGGCGACACCGTGGGCGATCCCTTCAAGGATACCTCCGGCCCCGCCATCAACATCCTCATCAAGCTGCTGAGCATGGTCTCCATCGTGTTCGCCGGTCTGGTGGTGAACTTCCACCTGCTGTAAAAACTCCATAAAAAGAAGGCTGAGCGGATGCTCAGCCTTCTTTTTGATGCTTTTTTGAAAGCTTGCGGGCGTAGGCCAGCGTTTGCCGCAGGGCTGCCTCCCGGTCGAGCCCCGCCAGATGGAGCTTGCGGGCGTAGGCCAGCAGCTGGGAGAAGTCCCGATCCGGGGTCAGTCCGGCGGAGATCAGGTCGCCGCCGGTGACCATGGGGCGGACCATGGCGGCCCGGTAGATCTCCAGCCGCTGCCGCAGGAAGGGCTCCGGGTCCGGACGGGGCGGATCGCACCGGGAGCCACGGTGATCCGCCAGCGCCAGCAGGATCAGGTCCTCCGGCTCTATGGCGGCGTCCAGCAGACGGTTGGTGGACTTGACGGAGGCCCCGCTCTGCGCCATGGCGTTGGGCTTCATGTGCAGGGCCACCAGATTTTTCACGCACCGGTGGAGAGCCTTCTCCCCGATCACCCGGCGCAGGAAGTCCTCCGCCGGCGGCAGACCCGCCTCCTCGTGGCCGTAAGCGTGGATGACGCCGCCGGACTCCGTGGTGGCGGTGACCTTGCCGAAGTCGTGGGCCAGTGCCGCCAGCATCAGGGCCATGGGCTGGGCTGCTTGGGGCCGCAGCTCGGCGGCGGTATCCAGCACCGCCATGGTGTGCTCCCACACATCCCCCTCCCCGTGGTAGCGGGGCGGCTGGGGGACGCCCTGTAAGCGCTGCACCTCCGTGAACCACGGGCGCAGCTGGTGCATGGTATCCAGTGTGCGGAAGAAGATGGAAGGGCGGGGCGCCTGCAGGAGGGCCTTTTGCAGCTCCCCCTCCACCCGTTCACGAGACAGGGCCGACAGATCCATGGTGCGGCACAGGGCCACCGTCTCCTTCGCCACGGTAAAACCGAAGCGGGCGGCGAACTGCGCTCCCCGCAGCACCCGCAGGGGATCCTCCGGGAAGGAGTGGTCGTCCACGTGGCGCAGGAGGCCCCGGCGGAGATCCTCCCGGCCGCCGAAGAAGTCCAGCACCTGACCGGTGAGCACGTCCTCCATCAGGGCGTTGACAGTGAAATCCCGGCGGCGGGCGGCTCTCTCCGGCCCCAGCCACGGGTCCACCTCCACGGTGAAGTCCCGGTGACCCCGACCCACGGCAGCCTCCCGCCGTGGCATGGCGATGTCCAGTCCGCAGCCCGCCAGTCCGTAGACGCCAAAGCTGGCCCCCACCGTCCGACGGCCGCCCATCCGGTCCAGCACAGCTTCCAGCTGCTGGGGGGTGACGCCGTGGACCTCGATATCCAGATCCTTGCTCTCCCGGCCCAGCAGCCGGTCCCGGACGCAGCCGCCCACATAGTAGACGCTGCCGCCCAGCGGCCGCACCTCCTGTGCGATGCGGCGGGCCGTCTCACGGTCCCGTGTCATGCAGTCTCCCCTCCTTGCGAAAAAAGCCGTGGCCATGGGCCACGGCTTTTGCGTTCACGCCAGAATGTCCCCCAGATCGTCGAAGGTATGGGCATTGGTGACCACCACCACGTGGTCGCCCTCCTGAATGATGCTGGTGCCGCTGGGGATGATGATCTCGCTGCCCCGTGCAATGGCCGCCACCAGCACGTCGTCCTTCAGGGACAGTGCCCGCAGGGGCTTATTCAGCACCGCATGGCTCCGGGCCGTGGCGGTGAACTCCAGCGCTTCCACGGCGCCGCCCAGCATCTTATACAAGCTCTCCACGGCGCTGCCCTCGGAATTGGCCAACGCCCGGACGTAGCGGGTGATCTGGTTGGCCACGATATCCTTGGGACTGACGATGCTGCCCACCCGCATATCCCGGACCAGATCCATGTAGTTGGGGCGGGTCATCTTGGCCAGCACCTTGGGGACCCCCGCCCGCCGAGCCGTCAGGGCCATCAGCAGATTCTCCTCGTCCCGGCCTGTCAGGGAGACGAAGGCATCCGCCTCGAAGATATTCTCGCTGGTCAGCAGCTCCTCCTCCGTGCCGTCGCCCTCGATGATCATGGCCGTAGGCAGCTGGGCCGCCAGCTGAAGGCACTTATCGTGCTTCTGCTCCACGATGCAGACCTTGGTATTGCTCACCGCCAGCTCCCACGTGAGATACATGGCGATGCGGCTGCCCCCCAGCAGGGACACGGTCTTGACCCGCTGCTGGGTGCGGCCCATAGCCCGCAGCATCTTCTGGAGCTCGGACTTGGTACCCACCATGTAGAGCTTGTCGCCCTCTCTCGGCACAAAGTTGCCGTTGGGGATGATGCACTCGTCCCCCCGCTGGGCAGCGCAGATCAGCACCTCCGCCGAGCGGATACGATGGAACTCGCTGAGGGCCACCCCGTAAAACCGGTCCCGCTCCGTCACCTGTATGCCGATCATGTCGATACGGCCGCCGGCGAAGGGCTCCACGGAGGAGGCGGAGGGGAAGCTGAGGATGCGGGCGATCTCCCGTGCCGCCGCCAGATCGGGGTTGATGACCATGTCCATCCCGATCTCCCGCTTCAGCAGGGCGGCGTCCCGGCGGTAGTCCGGATTCCGCACCCGTGCGATGGTGTGCTTGGCCCCCATGGTTTTGGCGATGAGGCAACACACCAGATTCGTCTCGTCCAGATTGCTGACAGCGATGACCAGATCCGCCGTCCGGGCGCCGGCCTCCTCCAGCACGCTGATGCTGGCGCCGTTGCCCTCCACGCACATAAGGTCCAGGGTGCTGTCAGCACGGGCCAGCGCCACCGGGGAGGAGTCCACCATGGTGATGTCGTGGCCCTCCACCGCCAGCTGGCGGGCGATAGCGTAGCCCACCTTTCCGTTTCCTACAATGATGATCTTCATGAGCCTGACTGTTCCTTTCCCGGTCGTTCCGGCTGCTCTTTTTCCGGAGGTATTGCTTCTTGCGGCGGCTGCCCCTGCGTCTGCTTAGGTGGCTCCGCCGGTTTGGGTGGATCCGCCTTTCCCGGCTGCTCTGCCGGTTTTGGCGGCTGTGGCTGTCGGGGCGGCTGCGTCGCCCCGGAAGGCTTCTGCGCCGCAGCTTCCTGCCGTGTCGGCCGGGCAGCCTTTTCCGCCGCCTTTTCCTCTGCCGCACGACGGCGCTGGGTGCGCCGGTGCAGCACCACCGCATTCAGCTCACCGCCTAAAATCAGCACCGTCCCGCTCATATACAGCCACAGCAGCACCACCACAATGGTGGCGATGGAGCCGTAGAGCTGGGTATAGTGTGCCAGATTTTCCACATAATAGGAGAAGGCCAGCGACAGCAGCATCCACGCCGCCAGCGACACGGCCACGCCCGGTGCCACCTCCCGCAACGGGCATCGGCGGCCCAGCGCCAGCATATACAGCACCGTCACCAGCACGAACATCAGCAGTGCCACCGCCACGAAGCGGAGCTTGCTCCAGAGGTTGATGAAGCCGTCCGGTACGGTGATGATCCCCGACACAAAGTACAGCGCCCGGCGGCCCACGGTGATCATCAGCAGCGTCAGGCCGATGGATACCATGAGCCAGATGGCGAAGAGAAAAATTTTCAGCTGATCCAGCAGGATGTTCTTGGGCTGGCCCTTACCGAAGGCCTTGCGCAGCGAGTGCAGCAGGCAGCCGGTGGCCCGCATGGGGAACCAGATGGAAAACACCAGACTGAACCACATGAGCTGGCGGCTGGCGTTGCCGGAAACGTATTCCAGATAGCCCCGCACCACCTCCGCCACGTCCCCCGGCACGATCTGCCGCAGGCCGGTGACGATGCTGTCCACATCCAGCTCCAGAATACCCAGCAGGGTGCTGACGAAGATCAGCAGCGGGAAAATAGCGAACAGCAGGTAGTAGGTCAGGGCTGCGCTGTCCCGTGCCACGTCATGGAGATAGTACCGGCGGATCATCTGCGCCGCCGTTTGCCCCAGCGCCGTGCGGGGGTGAGTACCTTTACGCATAGTTCGCTCCTCTCTGTTTCAGCTTATTATTGTAGCACAGCTGTGAGCAAAATAAAAGGAGATTTTCCATTACACGGAAATCTCCCACCTGTTTTTTATCATAAATATTCCAAAAATGTTTCTTTTCTGTAAAATTTTGTTTTTTCCGCTGAAAATTTAGAAACTATTCACTATTTAGTATTGGCATTTGAAAAAAAGCGTGTTATAATACGTACAATCGGAGTTGTCTCCCGTGCATGGAAAAATTTGTAAAGAGGGTCTAAACTATGGATAACTTAACGAGAATCGTCAAAACTGAAATTTCCCGTCAGTACAAGAGCGTGCGGCAGTTTGCTTTTGCGGTCAATATCCCCCTATCTACCATCAACAGTGCGCTGCACAACGGCATCGGAGGTTCTTCCTTCGACACGGTGGTGCAGATCTGCCAGACGCTGGGGATCAAGGCCATCTCCAGCGATGCCTCCTTCTATCTGACGGAGGACACCCAGCAGCTGCTGGATCAGTATGCCCAGTTGGACGACTACGGCCGCCACACCATCGCCTCGGTGATGAAGGTGGAATACGACCGCTGCTCCACGCAGGGCGCCCGAAGCACAAGCGGCAGTGATTATGAGCTCCGCCCCAGTGTCAACGTCTCCTCCGACCTGGGCGGCTCCTCGGTGGAGCCGCTCCAGGTACTCAGCGACCATCACAGTCTGTAACCTACCAAACAGAGCTGTGACAAAATCTGCCGGAGATTTGCGGCTCCGGTTGGTTTTGTGTCGCCAGCCACGGGCTCTCCCCCACTTGGGGGGAGGGCCCGTGGTTTTTTATAGGGAGTTATGGTGCGTGATAGGGAGTTTACTGTTCTTTGCGCTTGCCGGTACGCAGCAGGGCTGCAAGGCTCATGCCGCACAGGGCCGCCAGCCCCATCCACAGGCCGGTGTCGCCGGTGTCTCCGGTGGGAACGGCGGGGGTGGTGGGCTCTGCGGGAGCGGGCAGCTTGGTCACGGACTCGGTCCGCAGCACCTGGCCGCACACGGTGCAGGCGTAGGTCTTGACGCCCTCACGCTCCGTGGTGGCAGGCGTGGTGATCTCGCCCTCGCCCTCCGTATGCTGGGCGTTCACGGTGAAGGTGACGGTAACGGTGTTGCCGAAGCGGTCGGTGGCCGTCAGGGTCTGGACGCCCTCGGCAGCGGAAACGGTGAGCTTACCGTCCACCAGCTCCACGGGCTGGCCGTTGAGGGTCACGCTCTCCAGATTGGGGTCGGTAACGGCGATCTCTGCCGTCAGGCAGTAGGTGCCGCCGTCCGCGACGCCCTCCACCGCAGGAGCCGCCTCGTCGATGAGCTTGGAGCCCACCTTGGTGCGGGTATCCGTCAGGCCGCAGCCGTGGTCGCACTGAGCCGTCTCCGTGCCGTCGTCGTCATAGGTGGCGTTGTTGTCGTAGACATAGTGGGTAAAGCTGTGACCCAGAGCCGCCTGATAGAAATCCTCCGGGCCGGTGTAGGTCTTGCTCTCGTCCAGCTTTCCGTCAACGTCAGCGAAATAGCTGCCGCAGTCCGGGCAGTACCAGTAGGCGGCGCAGCCGTCCTGCGTGCAGGTAGCGGGGTCGCCCGCCGTGCGCTGGGCATTGGCGTGGTGGGTAGCCGGAATGACGGTATCGGTGATGGGCTGGGTAGCCCCTGCGTCAGCGAACAGCTTGTGGCAGTCGCTGCACTGCCAGTACTCCAGACTTCCCGGCTGGGTGCAGGTGGCGGCGGTTCCGTCGTGATGGGTCAGGTCATGATGGTTGGGATCCGTGGTGCCATAGGTGGCGCCGCAGATGCTGCAGGTGGCCTTCTTGGTGCAGGTGGCAGTGCCGTCATGGCTGCCCAGAGAGTCCTTCACCTGGCAGCCGGGAACGGCGCAGGACCGCCAGTGCTGGGTGTCATCGTGCTGCCAATCGCCCCACTGGTGGTTGCCGGTGTGGGTGATGGTAAAGGTCCAGCTGGGATCGGTCAACTCACTGACGGCGTTGATGTCCTCGTTGCCGGGAACGGTGACGTAGACCTGATAGGTACCCATATCCGTGGGAGCGGCCACGACCTTGCCGTTTTGCTTATAGATGACGGTAAAGGTGTTGTCGGGCCAATAGCCCATGCCCATGGTCCGGTCGCCTCCGGTGCTCCAGCGAACGGTAGCCTCCTTGGCGGTGCCGTCATACTCCAGATTTTCCGGAGCGGTGAAGGTGAAGTCGCCTGCTGTGGGAGTGCGCTTCACGATCTCCCACTGGAGTTTCTTTTCGCCGGTGGTGCCGTCGCTCCACTTGAAACCCGCTGCGGGGCGGACGGTAACGGTATAGGTACCCACGCGGCAGGCTCTATAGCCGCTGCCCACAAGCTCGTAGCCGTAGACTTCGCCGGGCAGCAGACCGTACTGCCAGTTGCCGTTATAGGTGAAGGGGCCGTAGACCGTGGGAACCGGGATGGCCTCCAGATACTGGTTCAGGGTGACAGTAGTGGACGGAGAGGGCTTCCGGGTCTCGGTAGCCGCATAGCGGACCTCATAGGTGCCGGCCAGAGCGGAGGTGAAGGCGCTGCCGCACTGGCTCCATCTGGTGCCGCCCACGGGGCGATACTCCATGCTGTTGTTGGTGCCGTTGATGCGGCCGTAGCCCGTCCGACTCTGGGGATGGGTCACGGTGAGACCCGTGGGGGGCTGGGTCTGGGCCGTTTTCTCCGTGGGGGCGGTGAGTGTCATGGCGGTATCCGCCGTGGCCGTACCTGTGACACGGATGGTATAGCTGTCGACCTTGGCGGCGGTGATGCCGTTGAGCGTCACGCTGTACCCGTCGGGGATGTAGTAATTGTCGGGATCGGTAACGCTGATGGTGATGGGCGTCAGATCCAGACAATCCTGCGTCAGCCGGCCGCCGCTCTTATAGGTGAGGCCGTTCGGCAGGGTGACGCTGACCTGATAGGTCTTGAGGCGGAGATAGATCAGGCCCTCAGAGTTCAGATAGGTCTCGTAGCCCGCCCGGTCGGCGCTGACATACTGGATGCTGCCTGTGCAGGCGTCGCTGCTGATCTGGACGGTCTGTCCGCTGGCCAGAGTTCTGCCGCTGCTGATGCCGATATCGGCACCGCTGCTGAGTCTTCTGGCGCTGACCTGCTGTGACGAGTTCTCCAGATACAGGTTGTTGTCCTGATTGTCCTTATCGATGTTGTTCTGGATGATGGAGCGGCCGGACAGGGTGATGGTATGGTCGTAACCACGGACAAACACGCCGCCGCCACGGTCATCGACGGTGTTGTCCTGAATGGAGCCGCCGCTCATGCTGAAGTCGCTCTTGGAATAGAGGTACACGCCGCCGCCATCGCCGCCACGGCGATCATCGTTCCCGTATTTGTTCTTATAGTTGGCCAGACCGGCGAAGTTGTCGCAGATCTCGCCGCCTCTCATGTCGAAGGTGCCCTCCACGTACACGCCGCCGCCGAAGCCGCCGCCGAAGGTGGCGCTCTCCTTATAGTCGACCGCACAGGCGTAGTTACCGGAGATGCGGGCGGTGCCGGAGAGGTCCAGAGTCGCATACAGATCCACATACACACCGCCGCCGCCGTCAAAGCCCAGGTCGTCATTGGTGCTGTTGACACGGTTGCCGCTGATCTCGCCGCCGGAGAAGTTCAGCGTGCTGCTGCGGCTCTGGATGCCCTTGGCGTATACACCGCCGCCGAGGGTATTGGAGATGTTATCCTTGATGGTGCCGCCGCTCATATTCAGGGTGGAGCCGGAAACCAGGACAACGGCAGCACCGGCGGAAGCATCGGTGTAGGTGGTATCATTGCCGCTGATCTCGCCGCCATACAGATTCATAGTGGCGTTCTCATTATACACGGCATGGGACTTATTGCCGGTGATCTTGCCGCCGCAGAGGTTAAAGGTACCCCTGTTGAACACAGCGGCGGGGTAAGGGGCGCTGTTTTCGGAGGTGTCCAAGCCGGTGATCTCGCCGCCGAACATATTAAATTTGCAGCCGGCATCGATCTCTACGATGCAGGCACCCTTGGGATCCGCCGTGTCCTTGCGGGTGATCTGACCGGCCTCCTCGGCGCAGTCGGTGATGGTCAGGGTATGATAGTTCGTCACATGAATGTATGGGCGATAATACCCGTTTTCCAGAATGATATTATGCCCGTTGAGGCAGATCCGCACATCATCCAAGTTGCTGCCCCACCCCTCATCGGTGGTGGTTACATCATTGAGCAGATAGTAGCAGCCGTAGCTCTTGACGGACTTCAGGCTGCTGATGCCGACCCACTTGGTGTTCTTATCGTGGTCGTGGTAGGGGCCATAGTTCTGGTTCTGCAGGCACACGCAGTGAGTGTGCTCCTCATTGGCCAGCAGGTCCAGATTGAAGCTGACGGACCCGTTCTTCGTGACGGCGCAGTTGGCGCGGTCACTGGTAAACACATTGGTATCGGAGGAGCCCCGCACGATGCGATAGGCGGGGATCAAATCGGCGTTGAGGCCGATGCGGGAGTCGGAGGAAACATTGCCTGCAAGGACGGCCTGATACGCCGCCGCCGTACTTCGTTGCGGTGTTATTGGCGATGGTGCCGCCATTCATGGTGAAGGCAGCCAGTATATTCGCCACATACACACCGCCGCCGTAATCGGCCTCGTTATCCTCCATGCGGGCGGTGCCGTTCATGACAAATTCCGACGTGCCGGTAAACAGGCCCACAGCGCCGCCGGCGTAATACTGGCTCTTGCAGTTGCGGAGCACGGCGCCGTCATCCAGCGTCAGCGTGCCGTACCGGCTCACATAGATGGCAGGATTTGTGGCAGCCGTCTTGTCGCCGCCGCCATCCACGGTGATGTCCTTCAGGGTCAGGGCGGCATAGGCGGGATGATCCGAGCCGCCTGCGCCGCTATACCCCTGCTCACCCGTCAGATTGAACAGGCTGCCCTTGAAGCCCTCGGCACGCACCAGCTTGCTATTGGCATCGGCGCCGCTGATGACCACACGCTGGTTGTAATACTCATACCAAGCCATGCTGCCGTTGGTGGTGCGGGTGGGTCTGATGTTCAGAGTTTCGCTGATTTCGATGGTACCGCTTACAACGATTTCGATGGTATTGTTGTAAGAGAGCTCACTCATGGCGCTTTTGAGCTGCTCGAGGGTAGTCACCGTCGAGGTCCACGCCCATGACGTCTTGGGGACCAGACTCAGTACCATCACCAACGCTACCAGTACGCTGGCGATTCGCTCTTTCATAGATTTCCTCCCTGGCAGGTCTTTTGTATTTTGCAGTTACCACTTGCAATGACCTGCATCTTTCTGTATACTGAGCATATACCGTACACCAATGTACGATGCAAGTACTTTTTAAAAAATATGGCAAAATCTGGAGAGTTCGTCATGAGTGAGCGCAACAGCCGTCTGATGTCCATCGGTGAGGTGGCCAAGTCCCTGCATATTACCCGACGCATGATCCTCAACTATGAGGACAAGGGCATTCTGCTGCCCGACGTAAAAACCGGCTCCGGCGGGAACCGCTACTACACCCCGGAGACCCTGACCCGCATCCGGGCCATCCGGCGCTTGCAGACGCTGGGCATCTCACTGGATGAGATCAAGCTCTATTTCGAGGATGCCGCCGACCTGCGGGATATCATCGCCCGGCTGGAAACGCTGCGGGATGAGCTGAACCTGTGCATCGAGAAGCTGCAGCTGCGGGTCCGGGAGAACAGCAACGATACCCCCATCATCCGCACCATCCCCGCCCAGACGGTGTACGTCTACCGCTGCCCCTCCCCTACGGTGGAGGACCGCAAGGAGATCTTCCGGGACGTGATCCCCGCCGCCATGCGCCAGTACGGCACGGACTCCGCCAAGCGGATGTACTTCATCGACTACCCTATCGACGAGCCCAACGACATCAACTTCTGTGTGGCGGTGCCGGATGGCAGCAAGGGCCCCTATGTGCAGGACTGGCCGGAGGAGGAGGCTCTGTGCCTCTTCTTCCACGGGGACTATGACGAGATCCCGGAGGTTCGGGAGCGGCTGGTGGCCTACGCCAGGCAGCAGGGCCTGAAGCTGAAGGGTACCTGCCGCAACATCTATCTGGAGGGCCCGCCCCACCACAAGGACAAATCGAAGTTCGTCACGCAGGTGGCTCTGCCGCTGGTACAGGATGAGCTATGAGGAAGAAAACCGCCGCATCTCCTGCGGCGGTTTCGTCGTGTCGAAAAAGTCTTTTCGCCACGACGAGACATTTTTCAGAGCTTCAAAAAGCTCTGAAAAATGATGATCATCATCGTGCAGGACACCCCTTCCGGGTTTCCCGCACACACCCTTCCGCCCTGTTGACGAAAGGTTCCCGCTCTTTTGGCTGGCTCAGAAACCGCCGTATCTCCTGCGGCGGTTTCTTTCATATTTGGAGGGGTGGAGCGCATACACTGTCCGTGAAAGGACGGGATGCATTATGCGGGGAAAAGTCTTACTGCTGCGCCGCGGCACGCTGCTGCTGATCCTGACGGCGCTGGTGGCCGCCGGTATTTTCATGGTCGTGGGAGGCCCCGGCTTCGTCAGCGCCTCCGCCGCCAAGCGGCAGCTTCCCATCTACTCGGTGGAACGGGAGGAGAAGGTCTGCGCCATCAGCTTCGACGCCGCATGGGGCAACGAGGACACCCAGGCCCTCATCGACATTCTGGGCAAATACAACGTCAAGGCCACCTTTTTCGTGGTGGGCGACTGGGTGGATAAGTACCCGGAGTCCGTGAAGGCCCTCCACGACGCCGGGCATGAGGTCATGAACCACTCCCTCCACCACGACCACTACAACGCCCTCACCGCCGATCAGGTGGTGGCGGACGTCACCGCCTGCAACGAGAAGATCGCCGCCATCACCGGCGTGACCCCCTGCCTCATCCGCTGCCCCTACGGCGAGTACGACGACCACGTGATCTCCGCCATCCGCTCCATGGGCATGGAGCCCATCCAGTGGGACGTGGACAGTCTGGACTGGAAGGACTATGACGCCGACACCATCTGCCAGCGGGTCACCTCCAAGCTCTCTCCCGGCAGCATCGTGCTATTCCACAACGCCGCCCTCCACACGCCGGAGGCGCTGCCGGCCATTCTGGACCACATGGCCCGTGAGGGGTATTCCCTGCTGCCCATCAGCCAGCTGATCTATCGGGAGAACTATACCATCGACCACGCCGGGCGGCAGTTCTGTCAGGCCCAGAGCGAGCAGTGAAATTTTTGCCGGTTTTTCAAGAAATCGGTTGATTTTTGCAAAAAATCTGATATACTCGAGGAAGAGACGTACGGTGTATTTTGTGCGCTCTGCAAAAAAACAAAAGGAGAGAGTATGGTATGATTTTGGAACTGATTATCGGCATCCTGACGCTGGTGGCAGAGTGGATGATCTTCAAGAAGATGGGCCGTCAGGGCTGGGAGGGCATCGTCCCCTTCTACAACACCTACGTGCTGTGTCAGGAGCTGTACGGCAACGGCTGGAAGTTCCTTCTGCTGCTGATCCCCATCTACAACATCTATTTCGTCATCAAGATGAACATCGACTGGGCCAAGGCCTTCAATCAGGGCGTCGGCTTCGGTATCGGCCTTCTGCTGCTGCCCTTCATTTTCCAGCTGATCCTGGCCTTCGGCGGTGAGCAGTATCGGGATGGCAGCTATACCAATACCCAGCCCGACATGGTGGAGAATGTGGTCAACAAGGCCAAGGATGCCGTTTCCGGCAACCGGGACGACCACAAGGAGCAGTAACTGCACCAAACAAAATGGGACAGGAGAACATCCTGTCCCATTTTTTCATGTATTCAAAAGAAATGAGCGGAAAGAGCGCATGAAAAAGCTGATTGCGCTGCTTTTGGCGGCGGTAATGTGCCTGAGCCTTGCGGCTTGCGACAATGGCAAGACGGAAAATACAAATCATTCGCAGGGACAGAACACGGAAAATACATCGAAGGAGAACCAGCAGACAGAAACAGCGTCGCAGGGAAACGGAAACACCGAATGCTGAGGAGCTAATGGGGGACTATAAGAACTACCATGCGGAATCAGGTAAATAAACGATTTAAGGAAAAGAGGGGAAGCGGATTTTTCCGCTTCCCCTCTGAAATTCCCTGTAAAATTACTTGCCGAAGTACCGCTTCAGCAGGCCCTCGAAAGCCTTGCCATGGCGGGCTTCGTCACGGGCCATCTCGTGGACGGTATCGTGGATGGCATCCAGGTTGTACTTCTTCGCCAGCTTGGCCAGCTCGAACTTGCCGGCGGTAGCGCCGTTCTCGGCGTCCACACGCATCTGCAGGTTCTTCTGGGTGGAATCGGTGACCACCTCGCCCAGCAGCTCAGCGAACTTGGCGGCGTGCTCGGCCTCCTCCAGACCGGCCTTCTCCCAGTACATACCGATCTCGGGATAGCCCTCACGATGAGCCACACGGGCCATGGCCAGATACATACCCACCTCGGAGCACTCGCCCTCGAAGTTGGCACGCAGACCGGCGATGATCTCCTCACGGACCTCGGCGGGAACATCCTCACCGAACACCTTGCCTACGCCCACCACGTGCTCGGCGGCCCAAGACTTCTCCTCTGCCTGCAGGGTGAACTTGTCACCGCTGACGTGGCACACCGGACACTCGGCCGGGGGATTCTCACCTTCGTGAACGTAACCGCAAACAGGACATACCCACTTCTTCATAATCATTACCTCCATATTTTTATCATTCGTTGATGGTTTTTTACTCTCCGGGGGCGTTCCCCCCTTGGGATGGTCTAAGTATAGCACGGAATCCAGAGGATTATAAGTTGCAAATGCAACATTTAGAAAAACTTTCCATGAACTTTTTGCGGCAGAGAAAATACGCCGGAGGAGGGTCCTCCGGCGTATTTTTATAGCAGCTTTACTCGGCATCGGCCAGAGCCTTGGCCTCGGCAATGGCCTTCTCCTGGGCCGCAGCGGGGCAATCCTCGTAGCGGACGAAGTTGAAGGTGAAGGTACCACGGGACTGGGTCATGGACCGCAGATCGATGGCGTAGCTCATCATCTCGGCCATGGGAACCTCGGCCTCCAGCACGGTCTCGCCGTCGCCGGTGGGGTTCATGCCCATGACGCGGCCCCGGCGCTTGTTCAGGTCACCCATGACATCGCCCACGTAGTTGTCAGGCACCGTGACCTTCAGCTCACCGATGGGCTCCATCAGCACGGGCTTGGCCTCCGGCAGAGCGGCCTTGAAGGCCAGATTGGCGGCCAGCTTGAAAGCGATTTCGGAGGAGTCCACCGGGTGGTAGGAGCCGTCCACCAGCGTCGCCTTCAGGTACACCACGGGATAGCCCGCCAGCACGCCGTGCAGGCAGCTCTCACGCAGGCCCTTTTCCACGGCGGGGAAGTAGTTCTTTGGCACGGAGCCGCCGAACACGTTCTCAGCGAAGATCATATCCTCCTGCTCGGTCTGAGGCTCGAAGATGATATGCACGTCACCGAACTGGCCGCTGCCGCCGGTCTGCTTCTTATAGCGGCCCTGCTTGCGGACGGTGGAGCGGATCTTCTCACGGTAAGCCACTCTGGGAGCGGACAGCTCGGCATCCACGCCGAAGCGGGTCTTGAGCTTGGAGCACAGCACGTCGATCTGAATATCGCCGGCGCCGGAGATCACGGTCTGGTGGGTCTCGGCGTTGTTGACCACATGGAAGGTGGGGTCCTCTTCGTTGAGCTTGTTGAGGCCGGTACCCAGCTTCTCCACCTCCTGCTTGGTCTTGGGGGAGATGGCACGGCTGTAGCAGGGCTGGGCATAATCCATGCCGTGGAGACGCACGATGCGCTTGGGGTCGCACAGGGTGTTGCCGGTCTTGACCTTATCCATCTTGCCGATGGCGCCGATGTCGCCGCAGCAGATCTCCTTGACCTCCTCGCCCTTCTTGCCCTTCATGATGTACAGGCGGCCCAGCTTCTCGGTGTTGCCGGTGGCGGGGTTATACAGGGCCATATCGCTGGTGATCCTGCCACGGAGCACCTTCACCATGGAGTACTTGCCGTACTGATCGGAGATGGTCTTAAAGACGATGGCAGCGGTGGGGCCGTTGGGATCGCAGGCCACCTCGACGTCGTTGCCGTCGTCATCCTGCGCCGTCTCAGCCGGCATATCTGTGGCCACGGGGACCAGATCCACGATGGTCTGCATCAGCATCTCCACGCCCAAGCCGGTGACGGCGGAGCCGCACATCACCGGGCAAACGCTGCCGTCCCGAACGCCCAGCTTCAGGCCACGGGCCATGTCCTCGGCAGACAGCTCCATGGTGTCGAAGAACTTCTCCATCAGCTCCTCGTCGGAGCCGGCGGCGGCCTCCATCAGCTCGGCCCGCAGGGCCTCTACCTCGTCGGCCATATCGGCGGGAATGGCGCAGGCAGCGGCCTTGCCGCCCTTGACCTCGTAAGCGGTGTTATGCAGCAGATCCACGATGCCCGTGACCTTCTTGTTGCCGTCAATGACCGGGGCCACAATGGGAACCACGGACTGGCCGAACTTGCCCTTCAGAGCATCCAGGCAGGCCTGATAGTCGCTGTTGTCCTCGTCGGTGCGGTTGACGAAGATCATGCGGGGCTTCTTGCCCAGCAGCTTCCAGCTGCGCTCCATACCCACGGACAGGCCGTCCTTGGCGGCACCCACCAGCACGGCGCACTCGGCGGCACGAATGGCGGAAACAGCCTCACCGGAGAAATCAAAGTTGCCGGGAGCGTCCATGACGTTGATGCGGACGTCCTTATATTTGACCGGGGCAAAGGCCAGAGAAATAGAGATCTGGCGCTTGATCTCCTCGGCGTCGTAGTCGCAGACGGTGTTGCCGTCGGCGGTACGGCCCAGACGATCCGTTCCCTTGGTCATGAAGAGCATCTGCTCGGCCAGAGTCGTCTTGCCGGAGCCACCGTGACCCAGCAGGCAGATGTTGCGAATGTCATTGGCAGTCATATACAGTATTCTCCCTTCGTTTGGTACGAATGCGCCGTCCGGCGCAGCCAGTCAATAAGGAGAGTATATACTATTTTTTTGCACTTGACAAATACAACTTTCAGCGTCTTTTTTGTGGAAAATGCCGGGAGAGCCTTTGGCTCTCCCGGCATGGGTATGGAATGGTATCAGTAGTGGCGCACCAGTCCTGCCAGCAGCAGCACCGTCAGCAGCCACAGCAGCAAAAAGCACAGGAAATTCAGGGCCGACAGAGCGGCAAAGGCCCCCACGGAGGTGAAATAATACGCCAGCAGCAGGCCCGACAGCCCGCCCAGCCACGACAGCACCGTTCCGTCCCGGACGGCACGCCGCATCCGGCGGCTGCCGATGACCGTTTCAGCAAAGGCCATCAGCCCGTCCCGGTAGATGATGGCGTGGGGCCGGCCACGGCCCTCCGTCAGCTCCGACAGGGCCAGACGGGTGGAGATATCCGGGTACAGGGGCCGGGCGTCCAGCCGGAATTTCCGCTTCAGCAGCGCTGGAGTGATGTTGGCGTTGCGGGTGGCCAGCACCGGAGTGATGCGGTTGCGGCGCATGGCCCGCAGGGCCCACTCCACGTTGCGGGAGGGCTGGTATTTGATGGCAAAGATGGCGATGAGCTGACCGTCCACCGCCAGAAAAACGCCGGCCTTGAGCTTCAGGTCACGGGGCAGGGACACATGGTGCTTTTTCATGAAATAGGCGCTGCCCATGGTGACAGATTCCCCACGGATGGTACCGCCGATGCCGCCGTCCTCGTAAAAGCGCAGGTCCTCCAGATGCAGGTGGGTGCCGCCTTCGCTGGCCAGCAGCTGGTCAAACAGCGGCGTCAGCTGGCTTCCGGCGGCCTGTGCCGCCGTGGCGGCGTAGGACACCACCTTGCCGATCTCCTCGCCGTACAGCTTCAGTCCGTTGAGGCTCACCGTTCCCGGTGGGAACAGGTCGTCATCCGTCACCACCATCCGCCGGGCGGCGGTGATGGCGGAGGCCCCGGCATAGCCCGCCACGGCGCTGCCGCTGCGGTTCAGACGCCGGTTCAGCGATGACAGGGGCAGCGTTCCCGCCACCGGCAGAGCCAGCGGCAGTCCGCCGGACAGCAATGCCGACCAGATCCACAGGGGCCGCACCGGCTGCCCCTCCCCGCCGAAGCACACCACCGCCGCCAGAATGGAGGCAGCGGCCAGCGCCAGCGGTGTCAGGATGATCTGCCAGCGATAGGAGACATCCGGCTGACGGGAGAGCCGGTAGAAGCCCTCCGCCGTTCCCTGCTGCTTGCAGGCCCCGGCGGGAGTCACGGATACGTTGTAGGGCGGCTCACCCCCCAGATCGGCCAGCCGGAAGCCTGCGAGCCGGGCTTTGGCCGCCAGCAGCTGGCCCCACAGACACAGCAGCAGGGAGATGACCGGGACGGCCGCCAGCGGCAGCTGCTCCCCGTAGCCCAAGGCGGCGTAGACGCAGTCCCCCAGACACACCAGCGACGCCAGCAAAGCCGCCGCCTCGCAGGTGATGCGGCGCTGGGACAGCTGCTTGCGGGCGCTGCGCCAGACCCGGCCCGACAGGGCCAGTGCCAGCAACAGCAGACCGCCGGGGATAACCCCCCGCAGCACGGGCAATGCCGCCCACAGCTGGGGAACATACAGCCCCAGCCCGTCCAGCACGGACAGCACCGTCAGCAGCACCGCCTCCGGCAGTACGCACCAGCACTGGCGTTTTAAGCGGGCGCAGCGACGCTTCTCGGCCCGGACGGCCACGTCCATATCCGGCTCCGGATCGGGTTCCGGCTCCGGCTGCGGCTCCTGCGGCTGCTCCCACAGGGTCTCCGTATCCTGCGGGATGGGGGCGGCGCTGCGGGGCCTTGTCAGCTTCTCCCACCAGTGCCGCAGCACCTCCCGCAGGGGCGGACGCTCCTCCAGAATGCCGTCCTCCTGCTCCTCCAGCACAGAGGAGACCGTGTCGTTCATGATCTGCTCCAAGGAGACCTTGGGTGGCTCCTCTGGCTCCGCTGATCCCTGCGGCTCCTCCGCCGGGGCGTTCTCCTCCGAAGATGCTTCCGTAGCAGTGGTCTCCGCCGTCGGCTCCTCGTCCTTCTCCGGTACCGGTTGGTGCGGGAAGTGGATGATCTGGGTTTCGGACGGCTGGTCCTCCTCCGGCAGCAGCGGGCCGCCGGAGGAAAATACCTCCTCCAGCACCTCCGCCGGGAAATCCATATCCACCGGGTCGGCGCCGGGGGTGAACCGCAGTCCCTCCGGCTTCCTGGGGAGCTCCGCCGCAGCAGAGGTCTCCGGTTCAGCGTGGGGCTCCGGCTCTGCGGAAGCTTCCTGCTGAGCAGGGGCTTCTGCCGGAGCAGTCTCCGGGGAGTTTTCCTCCGCAGGCAGATCCTCCGTCCGGTACAGGTCGCTGCCGCTGCCGAACTCCGCCAGAATGTCCTCCAGAGTAAACTCCGGTATTTCGTTGTGATCCTCTCGGTGTTCCATGGTACCTCTCTTTTAGATGCTCCGGGTCCTTACACGGTGCGCTGCCGCACCGCCTCATACAGCAGGATGGCAGCCGCCGCCGATGCGTTCAGGGAAGATATCCTCCCCCGCATGGGGATGCTCACCAGAAAATCGCAGTTCTCCGCCACCAGCCGGCTCATGCCGTCGCCCTCGGAGCCGATAACAATGGCCGCCGGGCCCTTGAGATCGGCGTCATAGAGCTGGGTCGTCCCTTCAGCAGCAGTGCCGAATACCCAGATGCCCTGCTTTTTCAGATCCTTCAGCAGGGACGGGATATTGGCCACCCGTGCCACCGGCATATAGCTGACGGCTCCGGCGGAGGTCTTGGCCACAATGGCCGTCAGACCGGCGCTGCGGCGCTTGGGGATGATGACCCCGTGGGCTCCGGCGCACTCGGCGGTGCGGAGGATGGCCCCCAGATTGTGGGGGTCGGAGATCTCATCGCAGACCACCAGCAGCGGCGGCTCCCCCTTGGCGGCGGCAGCGTCCAGCAGGCTCTGCACCGTCACATACTCCCGCACGGCGGCCAGCGCAATGACCCCCTGATGGGCGTGGGTGCGGCTCATGCCGTCCAGCTTCCGCCGGTCGGCCTCCACCACCACGATGCCCTGGGCCCGTGCCTTGGAGGCGATGTGGCCCAAGGTCTTGTCCGTCTCCCCCTTGGCCAGATAGATCTTATCCATGGCCGTTCCGGCCCGCAGGGCCTCGATCACGGCGTTGCGGCCCTCGATGATGCCGTCCGCCTCTGCCTCCGGCCGTCTCTGTTCGTTGTCTCTCATAGGAATTTTCCTCGCAATGCATACATAATTGGTTTCAGTATACCATACTCTGGCCGGGAGATAAAGCGCCATTCATAGAAATTTTACAGGAAAATTCCCGCCGTTCGCCTTGTGAAGATATCCGAATTGTGATATACTACACGGAAATTAAAGCACTTCTGCACCCCGCCCGGCGGGGCTGCATGGAAGGAGACCGACATGGATCCCAACAACAAGAAAGACCAGAAAAATAACCAGAACCGCAACCGCAATATGCGGGGGGTGGTGACCCTCATCATCTGGGCGCTGGTGCTGACGGTGGTGTTCAACTATATCAACGCTTACAGCAACAATCTCACCAAACGGGCCAGCAGCCATGAGATCCCGTACAGCCAGCTCATCGACCTCATTCAGGAGGATCAGGTGGCGGAGCTGAAGATCGAGAACGGCGTCCTGTATGCCACCCCCGTGGACGGCTACGTCTACACCGAGGAGGCCGCCGATAAGAACAAGGAACCCAAGAGCTATACCCAGAGCGAGAAAACGCCTCTGATCCTGTATACCACCGCTCTCAACGACGCCAGCCTCCTGCCTCTGCTGGAGGAGCACAACGTCAAGTACACCAGCCCCGTCCAGACCCAGATGAGCCCCATTCTGGAGTTCATGATCGCCTATATCCTGCCGGTGATCGTCATAGTGGCCCTGTTCATGCTGGTGATGCGGATCATGGCAAAAAACGGCGGCGGTATCGGCGGCATCGGCAGCGTGGGCAAGTCCAACGCCAAGGTGTATATGGAGAAGTCCACCGGTGTCACCTTCAAGGACGTGGCCGGTCAGGACGAGGCCAAGGAGTCGCTGGAGGAGATCATCGACTTCCTCCACAACCCCCAGAAGTACACGGCCATCGGTGCAAGACTGCCCAAGGGCGCTCTGCTGGTGGGCTCTCCCGGTACCGGCAAGACTTTGCTTGCCAAGGCCGTGGCCGGCGAGGCCAACGTCCCCTTCTTCTCCATCTCCGGCTCGGACTTTGTGGAGATGTTCGTGGGCGTGGGTGCCTCCCGTGTCCGTGACCTGTTCAAGGAGGCCGCCAAGGTGGCTCCCTGCATCATCTTCATCGACGAGATCGACACCATCGGCAAATCCCGTGACGGCGGCCGTTTCGGCGGCGGCAACGACGAGCGGGAGCAGACCCTGAACCAGCTGCTGGCGGAGCTGGACGGCTTCGATCCCGGCAAGGGCATCATCGTTCTGGGCGCCACCAACCGCCCGGAGGTGCTGGACAAGGCCCTGCTGCGTCCCGGCCGCTTCGACCGGCGCATCACCGTGGACCGTCCCAATCTGGCAGGCCGTCTGGCCACCCTGCAGGTCCACACCCGGAACATCCATCTGGCCGAGGACGTGAATCTGGAGAAGATCGCTCAGGCCACCGCCGGCTGCGTGGGCGCAGATCTGGCGAACCTTGTCAACGAGGCGGCCCTGCGGGCCGTGCGGCTGGGCCGCAGCGCCGTGAATCAGAATGACCTGCTGGCGGCCTTCGAGACCGTCATTGCCGGGTCCGAGAAGAAGGGTACCGTCATCACCGACGAGGAAAAGCGCATCATCGCCTATCATGAGGTGGGCCATGCGCTGGTAGCGGCCAAGCAGAAAAACGCCCAGCCCGTCAGCAAGATCACCATCGTCCCCCATACGCAGGGCGCTCTGGGCTATACCCTGCACCTGCCGGAGGAGGAGAAGTTCCTCATGTCCCGTGAGGACATTCTGGCGGAGATCCGCACGCTGCTGGCCGGCCGGTCCAGCGAGGAGGTGGTGTGCCACACCATGACCTCCGGCGCCGCCAACGATATCGAGCGGGCCACGGAGATGGCCCGGAATCTGGTGGCCCGGTTCGGTATGTGCGAGGAGTTCGACATGATGGCGCTGGGCAGCGTACAGAACCAGTATCTGGACGGCACCTACTCCATGAGCTGCGCTCAGGAGACCTACGCCGCCGCAGATCGTGCCGTCATTGCCATCATCCGCCAGTGCCATGAGGACGCCAGACGGATGCTGGAGGAGAACCGGGAGCTGCTGGATAAGATCGCCGCCTATCTGCTGAAGAAGGAGACCATCACCGGTCAGGAGATGATGGCCATCATCGAGGGCCGTGACCCGGAGACGGTGGACAACTATGGCGCTACCCGTGAGGAGAAGCAGCCCCTGTTCCGTCCCTCCTCCCCGGAGGTCATCGAGGCCCCTGCCAAGCACATCCACATCGTATCCGAGCCGGTGCCGTCCCCGGAGGAGCCGCAGACCCCGGAGGAAAAGTCCCCGGAGGAAAGTGAGCAGAAGTGACCCGTTCCCTGCGAAAGGAGGCAGGACCCATGAAATGTAAACGACTGTTGGCGCTGGCGCTGGCTGCGGCCCTGTGCATCGTGGCAGCGGCTTGCGGTACAAAGAACAATGAGCCCGGCACCGATACCCCCACCAAGACGGACACCCCCACCGCCGCCCCCGGCGGCACCCAGACCGTGGGCGACACCGGCGACGGCACCGTCCGGGAGGACGGCTCCTACGTGCCGGGGCAGGTGAACCGGCTGCGGCTGACCTATAACGGCAACGTCAGCTCCGCCCTGTACGTCACCTCGGCGGCGCAGCTGCCGGACTACCCGGAGCTGTCCGCCTACGATGATGCGTTCTTCAAAGACCATGCGCTGGTGCTGGTGCAGGAGTCGGTGAGCTCCGGCTCCGTGGAGGTGGGCATCGAGTCCGTGTCCCTGAAGGCGGACCACGCCGCCGTGGTGACGCTGACCCATCAGGGCCCCGGCGAGGGGCAGGTTGGCACCGCCGACATGGCCACATGGCTGCTGTGGACGGAGGTGGACACCGGACTGGAGGATTACCAGTGGACGGTGGCCAATCCGGCGCTGGAGTCCCAGCTGTCTCAGTATTGATAAAGCGATCCCCAACCCCCGTCTGCCACGCAGACGGGGGTTTTTCGGCGCACTTCCCTGCCGTACCCACTGGAAAATGCGGCGGAGATAGTGTATAATGGCGAAAGTGAGTAAAAAACAGGAGGGACCCTATGGACATCAGGCAGCGCTTACACCTCTCCGGCATGGACAGCCACGCCCCGGAACTGGCCCGGAAATGGGGGCTGGGGCTGGAGGTCACGGACTTCTGCTACGCCCCTATGCTGGACGACCCCGCCACCCTTCCGGCGGTTCGGGAGAAGATGGCAGGCATCGACCATTTCTGGCTCCACGCCCCGTTTGCGGAGCTGGCTCCCTGTGCCGTGGACCCGCTGGTGCGGGAGGTGACGGCCCGGCGCTATCGTCAGGCTTTGTCCGCCGCCCGGCAGCTGGGCATCCGCCGTCTGGTGATCCACAGCGGCTATATCCCGCTGGTGTACTTTCCGGAGTGGTTCACGGAGCAGTCCGTGGCCTTCTGGCGGGAGTTCCTGCCGGAGGTCCCGGAGGATATGGTGCTGGCGCTGGAAAACGTCATGGACGAGACGCCGCAGCTGATGACGGACATCGTCCGTCAGGTGGACGACCCCCGGCTGGGTCTGTGCCTGGATGTAGGCCACGCCAATAGCTGTGCCAGCCGAACACCTCCTCTGGATTGGATCGCCCCCATGGCCCCCTACCTGCGGCACGTACATCTGCACAACAATTTAGGGGATTGGGATCTCCACAGCAGTCTGGGAGAAGGCAGCATCCCCATGCAGCAGATACTGGCGGCGCTGCTGGAGCAGTGTCCGGCGTCCACATGGACCATCGAAAATCAGGACTGCGCCCCGTCCCTTGCATGGCTGGCGCGGCAGGGCTATCTTAGTGAGGAGTGACCTATGACAGATCAGGAATTGAAGCAGTACTGCGAGACCATCACCGTCCCGGATCGGGAGATCATGGACGCTGCCCGCCGCCGTCAGGCGGAACTGGCCAAGCCCCCCGGCAGTCTGGGCAAGCTGGAGGACTACTCCATCCGGCTGGCGGGCATCACCGGACAGGTGCGCCCCCATGTCGAGAAGTGCCGGGTGCTGGTGTTGGCGGCGGATAACGGCGTCACGGCGGAGGGCATCTCCTCCGCCCCCACCTCCGTGACTCTTTCGCAGGTCATCAATATGACCCGCCACAAGACGGGGATGTCGGCGCTGGCCCACTACTTCGGCAACGAGGTGGTGGTAGCGGACATGGGCATCGACACGGATCGCCCCATCCCCGGCGTGCTGGACCGGAAGGTGCGCCGCTCCACCGGCAACATCGCCAGAGAACCCGCCATGACCCGGCAGCAGGCCCTTCATGCGCTGGAGACCGGCATGGAGCTGGCGGCGCAGGCAGCGGCGGACGGCGTACAGGCGCTGGGCATCGGGGAAATGGGCATCGGCAACACCACCACCTCGGCGGCGGTGCTGGCAGCCCTGACCCACGCCCCGGCGCAGGCCGTCACCGGCCGGGGCGGTGGGCTGACGGATGCGGCCTTTGAAAAGAAAAAACAGGTCATCGACCGGGCGCTGGCCCTGCATCGCCCCGACCCCGCCGACCCGGTGGGGGTACTGGCCGCCGTGGGCGGGCTGGATCTGGCCGCCATGACGGGGGCCTTTCTGGGCTGCGCCCAGAACCATGTCCCGGCGGTGGTGGACGGCTACATCTCCATCGTGGCGGCGCTGACGGCGGTGCGTCTCTGCCCCGCTGCGGGAGAGTATCTGTTCCTCTCCCACGCCTCCTATGAGATCGGCTACCGCATCGCCGCACAGGAACTGGGGCAGGAGCCCTGCCTGCTGCTGGGGATGCGGCTGGGCGAGGGCAGCGGCTGCCCGGTGATGTTTCAGATTTTGCGGGCCGCCTGCGCCGTCATGGACGGCATGGCCACCTTCCCGGAGGCAGCTATTGAGGACGACTACCTGACCCCCATCCGGGCGCAGGACAGCTTTACGGTGACGCCATGAGAATCCTTCTGTTAGGCGGCAGCAAAAGCGGCAAAAGCATGATGGGCCAGCATATGGCCCGGCGGCTCTCCGCCGGGGCGCCCATGTACTACTGGGCCACGCTGGAGCCCAGAGACGGAGAGGACCGTGCTATCGTCCGGCGGCATCTGGCGGAGCGGGACGGCTGGGGCTTCGAGACCATCGAGCAGGGACGGCAGCTGCCGCAGGCGCTGGAATGGGTATCCCCGGCGGGGACGGTGCTTTTTGACAGCATTACGGCGTGCCTGGCCTGCCAGATGTTCTCCGCCCCGGAGCCGGACGGTGAGGCCTCTCCCCGCACGGCGGAGGAGCTGCTGGTCATCAGCCGTCACCCGGCCCACTTTGTCTGCGTCTGCGACGAGCTGTGGCGGGACGGCGTGACCTATGAGACGTGGACGGAGACGTACCGCCGGGGCCTTGCGGAGATTTGCCGCAGGCTGGCGGCGGAATTTGACGTGGTATGTGAGCTGACGGCGGGACTGCCCCGCCTGTGGAAAGGAGCGTGGCGCTTTGAGTGAGTGGCTGGACGGGTTTTCCATGGCCTGGGGGATGTTTTTGGCGATCCCCTGCCCCCTGCGGCGGTGGAACGAGAAGGCCCGGGAGAAAATGCTGGTGTGTCTGCCGCTGGTGGGACTGGCGGTGGGCGGCATCTGGCTGGGCCTGTATCTGCTGCTGCGCCATGCCGCCATCGGCGGGCTGTACGCCTTCCTCATGGCGGCGCTCCCGTGGCTGGTGACGGGCTTCATGCATCTGGACGGCTACATGGACGTATGCGACGCCGTGCTGTCCCGCCGGGAGCTGGCCACCCGCCAGCGCATCCTGAAGGACTCCCATTGCGGAGCCTTCGCCGTCATCGGCATGGTGCTGCTGGCCCTGTGCCAGTGGAGCGTATTCCTCTCCGGCAGCGCCGGCGAAAGCCTGTGGGGGCTGCTGCTGATCCCGGTGGCCACACGGGCCTGTGCGGGACTGGCAGTGCTGAAGCTGCGGCCCATGGGTACCAGCCAATACGCCGCCATGGGCCGCCACGGCGGCTATGCCGCGGCGCTGGCGGTGCTGCTGGCGGCGGCGATCGCCGTACCGCTGGTCATGGACCGCAGCTTCGCCCCCTTGGCGGCAGCAGCGGGCTACGGGCTGGCGGTATGGTACGGCTTCCGGCAGCTGGACGGCATGAACGGTGACATCTCCGGCTTTGCCCTGACACTGGGCGAGCTGGCGGGAGCCGCCGTATGGACTTTGGTGAGGTGAGGATATGGACTTGATCATCGGCGGAGCATATCAGGGAAAGCTGACACTGGCGGCACGGGAGTACGGCCTGACGCCGGGGGATATCTGCGATCTGGCGGCAGGTGAGCCGGTGCCGGGCGCCCGGTGCTATATCCATCTGGAGGAGCTGACCCGGTGGCAGGAGGACACTGAGCCGTATCTCCCTCTGCTGGCGGCGGCAGAGGTAGTCATCGCACGGGAGATCGGCAGCGGCGTGGTCCCCATGGACGCCGGAGAGCGCGCCTGGCGGGAGCGCCATGGCCGCCTGCTGCGACAGCTGGCCCAGCAGGCCGGCAGCGTGCGCCGGGTATTTTGTGGACTGACGGAGGTGCTGAAATGAAGCTGACCCTGCTGCGCCATGCCCAGACGGAGGGCAGCCTGCGGAACCTGTATTACGGGGCGGCGGATATCCCCGCCCTGCCGGAGTCTCTGTCGGAGCTGCACCGCCGGGCCGGGGACTATCCCACGGCCCAGCGCTACTATACCAGCGGGATGCTGCGGACGGAGCAGACGCTGGCGGCCATCTATGGCAACGTACCCCACACCCGGCTTCCGGGCCTGCGGGAGATGGACTTCGGCGACTTCGAGATGAAGAGCTACGAGGAGCTGAAGGACACCCCGGCCTATCAGGCGTGGATCACCGACGTAGAGCACAACCCCTGCCCCCACGGGGAGAGCACCCCGCAGGTGCTGCGGCGCAGCCTTGCGGCCATCGCCCCGGTGGTGCAGGGGACGGAGGACGCCGTCTGTGTCATCCACGGTGGTGTCACGGCGGGGCTGATGATGGCCTGGTTCGGCGGCGGGCGGTATGACTACTCCGTCTCCCCCGGTCAGGGCTTTCAGGTGACCTTCCGGGAGGGTCAGCCGGTGTCGTATACCCGCATCCCGACGGCGGAATAAGGCCCGCCGGACGGCGTTTTCCATCTGCAGGGGCAATTTTTTGCGACGCCGGAGAGAAAATGGTTGCATTTTATAAAGAAGTGTGTATAATATATGGAGCGGAGCATCCGCTCCATATATTATGGCTCTACAACTTCATATCCGGGCTTGTAGCTCAGCTGGGAGAGCGTTCGGTTCGCATCCCTATGGCCGCACATCGACCTGTGAGTTTCAGCCCACGATTTCGGAGTGATTTTTCTCCGAAATCTTCTAAAATCGAAAAACTTGAAAATCTGCTTTTTGTTGTGAAAACCCCGCAAAAAGCGGCAATATGGGCCCATAGCTCAGCTGGGAGAGCGTTCGGTTCGCATCTGAGAGGTCGAGGG
>ERZ772858.942-NODE-942-length-33642-cov-7.536368_pt1 | contig 33642 bp, 39 predicted proteins | sample MGYA00512136_ERZ772858 | MGnify/ENA primary metagenome ERZ772858 (study PRJEB29015, sample SAMEA2737726) | human gut metagenome | biome: human gut; feature: human-associated habitat; material: faeces | place: China | collected 2012 ...
CGAGGAACTGCCGGACACCACCAAGATCATCATCGCGCAGCGTGTTTCCTCCGTGCAGGAGGCCGACCAGATCGTTATCCTTGACGGCGGCGCGGTGCAGGCGATCGGCACGCACGACGAGCTGCTCGCAGATAATCGAATTTATCAGGAAATCTACAACCAGCAGAACAGAAAGGGCGGTGAGGAATAATGGCAAGACCTCAGATGCGCGGACCCGGCGGCCGCAGAGGTATGATGGGCGGCAAGCGCAGCAAAAATCCGAAAAAGACGCTCGGACGTCTTATGAAATATATTCAGAAGGGCTACGGTGTACAGTTTGTGGTCGTACTGATCTGCATTCTTCTGTCGGCTGTGGCAAACGTGGCAGGCTCCATGTTCCTCAAAAGCCTGATCGACGACTATATTTCTCCGCTGCTGCTGCAGGCATCTCCGGTGTTTACCGGTCTGCTGCATGCGCTGATAAGCATGGCGGTGATCTATCTCATCGGCATTGCGACTACGTTCATCTACAACTGGCTGATGGTCAGCATTTCGCAGGGCGTGCTCAAAAAGGTGCGTGACGAGATGTTCGCGCACATGCAGAAGCTGCCGATTCGCTACTTCGATACGCATACCCACGGCGATCTGATGAGCCATTTCACCAACGATACCGATACGCTGCAGCAGATGCTCAGCCAGTCCGTGCCGCAGATGTTTTCCTCGGCGATGACCATTATCTCAGTGTTCATCGGCATGCTGGTGACGAATGTATGGCTGACGCTGTTCGTACTGCTCGGCGTGTGCGTCATGCTCAAGGTGGTAAAGAAGCTGGGCGGTCAGTCCGCGAAGTACTTCCTCGAGCAGCAGAAGTCGCTCGGCGTGTCCTGCGACTGGGACCGCAGCCGCTTCACCATGGACGAGGGCTGCTCGAAGGCCGTGCGTGAGACGTTTTGCGAGCTGTATGAAAAGGGCCTGATCTACAAGGGCAACCGCATCATCAACTGGTGCCCGCACTGCCGCACCGCCCTGTCTGACGCCGAGGTCGAATACAAGGACATGCCTGGCGCGTTCTGGTATATCCGCTACCCGCTCAAGGACAGCGACGACTATCTCACCATTGCCACCACCCGTCCGGAGACCATGCTCGGCGACACCGGCATCGCGGTCAACCCGGCGGACGAGCGCTACCAGCACCTCGTCGGCAAGACGGCCATCCTGCCGCTCGTGGGCCGTGAGCTGCCCATCGTGGCCGATGATTACGTCGAGCTCGATTTCGGCACCGGCTGCGTCAAGATGACGCCCTGCCACGACCCGAACGACTACGAGGTCGGCCTGCGGCACAACCTCGAGCAGATCCTCATTTTCGACGAGGACGCCCGCGTCATCAACGGCGGCAAGTACAACGGTCTCGACCGCTATGAGGCGCGTAAGGCCATTGTGGCCGATCTCGAGGAGCAGGGCTACCTCATCAAGACCGAGCCCTATAATCATAACGTCGGCACGTGCTACCGCTGCGGCACGGTCGTCGAGCCGATGACGAGCCCGCAGTGGTTCGTCAAGATGAAGCCGCTGGCCGAGCCCGCCATCGAGGCCGTGCGTGACGGACGCATCAAGTTCGTGCCCGAGCGCTTCAGCAAGACCTATTATAACTGGATGGAGAATGTGCACGACTGGTGCATCTCCCGCCAGCTCTGGTGGGGCCACCAGATCCCGGCGTGGTACTGCGACGACTGCGGTCATGTCACCGTCTCGCGCACCGACGCCTGCGAGTGCGAGGCCTGCCACAGCAAGAACATCCACCGCGACCCCGACGTGCTTGACACCTGGTTCAGCTCCGCGCTCTGGCCGTTTTCCACGCTCGGCTGGCCGGATAAGGATTCCGAGGACCTGAAGTTCTGGTACCCCACGAGCGTCATGGTCACGGGCTACGACATCATCTTCTTCTGGGTCGCGCGCATGATCTTCTCCGGCCTCGAGCAGATGAAGGACATCCCGTTTCCGACGGTGTTCATCCACGGCCTGGTCCGCGATGATAAGGGCCGCAAGATGTCCAAGTCCCTCGGCAACGGCATCGACCCGCTCGAGATGGCCGACACCTACGGCGCCGACGCTCTGCGCTTCAACCTCATCACGGGCAACAGCCCCGGCAACGACATGCGCTTCTATGTTGAGAAGTGCGGCGCCATGCGCAACTTTGCCAACAAGCTCTGGAACGCGTCGCGCTTTGTGATGATGAACCTCACCATTGACAAAAACGAGCTGCCCGAGACGCTGGAGCTCGAGGATAAGTGGGTGCTCTCGAAGCTCAACACGCTCTCGAAGGAAGTGTGCGAGAATCTCGACAAGTACGAGATCGGTATCGCCGCGGCGAAGATCTACGACTTCATCTGGGACACGTACTGCGACTGGTATATCGAGCTCACGAAGCCCCGCCTCAACAGCGGCGACGAGGCCCGTGCCCGCAGCGCGCAGCAGGTGCTGCTGTATGTCCTGACGGACATTCTCAAGCTCCTGCACCCGTTCATGCCGTTCATCACCGAGGAGATCTGGCAGGCCCTGCCGCACGACGGCGAGGCGCTCATGATCGCCCGCTATCCGGAGTATACCGAGTCTCTCGCTTTCCCGGCCGAGGAGCGCGACTTCGAGATGGTCATGAACGCCATCCGCGCCGTGCGCAGCCGCCGCGCCGAGATGAACGTGCCGCCGAGCAGAAAGGCGCACCTGTTCATCACGACCGACCGGCAGGACGCTTTCCGCTCCGGCGAGATCTATATCACGAAGCTCGCCTATGCCGAGCAGATCACCATCAGCAGCGAGCTGCCGGCCGACGCGGAGAAGATGGTCTCCGCCGTCACGGAAGAGGCAAAGCTCTTCATGCCGATGGCAGAGCTGATTGACCTCGACAAAGAGCGCGCCCGTCTGGAAAAAGAGCTCGAAAAGGCCCGCAAGAACTACGAGGGCCAGATGCGCAAGCTCTCGAACGAAAACTTTATCTCCCGCGCGCCGGAGGCCGTCGTACAGACGGAGCGCGAGCGCGCCAAAAAGGCAAAGGCGCTTGTGGAAAATCTCGAGGCCAGTCTGAAAAACCTCGGCTGAGCGCCGCCGTCCGACAAATTCGGCCCGCACCTCTGGACTACAATAGCACCGTGTACGAAGGTTCGTACACGGTGCTTTTTCTTTGGATTTAGGAGGTACAAGCAGATGCGGATCATAACGCATGATGACGGCCGGTGCCTGACGCTGCGCCTGCTCGGCGAGCTGGATCACGCGGCGGCGCAGGAGGTCATGCCCGGTATCGAGGACGCCGTGGAGGAGTACCTGCCGCGCCGCTGCGTGCTCGACCTGTCCGGCCTGAGCTTTATGGACAGCTCCGGGATCGCGGTCATTCTCAAGACCGACCGCCTCCTGCGGCAGACAGGCGGCGCGCTGGCGCTGTGCGGCGTGCCGCGGCAGGTGCGCCGGGTGCTGGACGTGGCCGGCCTGACCAACATCGTCCCGGTGCTCGAGGACCGGGCAAAGGAGTGTGAACAGTGTTGACGCAGAAAAACTACATGAAGCTGGAGTTTCCGGCGCGCAGCGTGAACGAGGGCTTTGCGCGCGCGGCAGTAGCGGCCTTTGCCGCACAGCTCGACCCGACGCTTGCCGAGATCGGGGACATCAAGACCGCCGTGTCCGAGGCCGTGACGAACGCGGTCGTGCACGCCTATCCGGACAAGCTCGGCACGGTGCAGGTACGCGTGCGTATTCTGCCGGATGAGCGGCTGGAGATCGTTGTCAAGGATCACGGCATCGGCATCACCGACGTGGCGCGGGCGCGCACGCCGATGTACACCACCGGCGGGGAAGAGCGCAGCGGCATGGGCTTTACGATCATGGAGAGCTTCATGGACACGTTGCGGGTCAGGTCCGTGCCTGGCCGCGGCACGACCGTGACGATGTGCCGCCGCATCCGCCGCCGCGCATGATCGCGGAGGAGACGCGCGACCTGCTCCGGCGCGCTCAGGCGGGAGACACTGCGGCGGCAGAGCAGATGGTCACGGAAAATACCGGCCTGATCTGGAGTGTGGCGCGGCGGTTTTTCGGCCGCGGCGTCGAGCCGGACGACCTGTACCAGCTTGGCTGCGTCGGCTTTCTGAAGGCCATGCAGGGCTTTGACGAGCAGTACGGCACCTGCTTTTCTACATACGCCGTCCCGAAGATCTCGGGGGAGATCCGGCGCTTTCTGCGCGATGACGGCGCGGTCAAGGTCAGCCGCAGCGTCAAGGAGCGCGCGCAGGCCATCCGCACGGCGCGCACGCGCCTGGAGCAGACGCTCGGCCGCGAGCCGACGCTCTCCGAGCTCTCGGCCGAGACCGGGCTTGAGCCCGAGGAGATCGCAGCCGCCGAGACGGCCACCGGTCCCACAGAGTCCCTGCAGAAGGAGAACGGGGAGACCGGCTTCACGCTCGAGCATACGCTCGGGGACTACGATCAGGAGGAGCGCATGGTCGAATACGCCGCCCTGCGCGAGGCGCTGCGCCAGCTCCCGGAGCGGGAGCGGCAGGTCATCGACCTGCGGTTTTATCACGGCCTGACGCAGCAGCGCGCCGCCGGCATCCTGCATATCTCGCAGGTGCAGGTGTCGCGTCTGGAGCGGCGCGCCGTGGAGCGCCTGCGCGAATGGCTGGCCACCTAGGCAGCCGGAGAACTTCTCCGGCTGCTTTTTCATGGTCGGACTTAACGGCACAAGATATATGGTGATAAAATATGACCTGTTGCATATCTTGTATCGAACCGGAGGACTTGCCCATGTATACCCCCAAAGAAGTTGCGGAGAATTATCTCTCTGCCTGCCGGACTAAGGCAGCGCTGCCGCTGGGCCGGATGTTTCTGCTTGCCTGCATGGCGGGGGCCTTCGTCGCGCTGGCGGGCGTCGCGTCCACGGCTGCGGCGGCCACGGTGGGCAACCCGTCGCTGGCAAAACTCGTCTCCGGCTGCGTTTTTCCGGCCGGCCTCGCCATGGTCATTGTGGCCGGCAGCGAACTGTTCACCGGCAACAACCTCATGATCATGGGCGTTTTGTCGCGCGTGATCTGCACGCGGCAGATGCTCCGTAATTGGTGTGTCGTCTATCTGGGCAATTTCGTGGGCGCGGCGCTCGTTGCGGCGCTCTGCGTGCTGGGGCATGTGTTTTCTGCGTTTGACGGCCGGCTGGCGGCGTCCGTGATCGCCATCGCGCAGGCGAAGGCGACGCTCTCGTTCGGGGATGCGTTTGTGCGCGGCATCCTCTGCAATTTCCTCGTCTGCATCGCCGTGTGGATGGCCAGCGCCGCAAAGTCTGTCCCCGGGAAGATCCTGGCCGTGTTTTTCCCGATCATGACGTTCGTCGTTGCGGGCTTTGAACACAGCGTGGCCAATATGTATTATCTCACGGCGGGTCTGCTGACGGCGGCACAGACCGGTACGGCGGCCGGAGGGCTGACGTGGGGCAGGGCGTTGCTCGGGAATCTGCTGCCGGTCACGCTCGGAAATCTTGTCGGTGGCGTACTTCTGGTGGGCGTGAGTGCGTGGTATCTCTACCTGAAACAGGGAAAAACGGCTGTTAATTCTTAGACGGCATTGTTAATTTGTAGATAACTGGCATCATGCCCAGAAATGACGAGCCAATTTGGTGACGTTCCACAAAACAGAACAACATTTGTTGACGAATTCGCCCGATTGTGCTACTATGATAACCGTTGAGATTTGAATATTTGAATGGATGTATTTCGATTTTTAATACCCATTTGCGCATCTTGAATACCCCTTGAGGGGAGGAGCATCGTTTTGAAAAAGATATATGTTATGATCGGCAACTACGGCAGCGGCAAGAGTGAGCTTGCGCTGAATTTTGCTTTTAAAGCGGCTGAAACCGGAAAGACAGAACTCATTGACCTCGATCTGGTCAATACCTACTTCCGCCTGACTGAGCGCGGCAAGCTCGTGGAGCAGAAAGAGATTCGTCTCATCTCTCCAAACTATGCCTGCTCCGGCGTGGAGACGCTGTCCCTGCCGGCGGAGGTCGCTTCTGCGTTTGCCATGAACTGGGACACCGTTGTGTTTGACGTCGGCGGTGATGCCGTCGGCTCCACGGCACTCGGCCGCTATTATGAGGACTTTCAGGACTTCATGGCCATGGGCCCGGAGCAGCTGGAGGTTTTGAACGTGGTCAACATCCGCCGCCCGCTCGCCGGCACGGTGGAGAAGATCATCGACCTGCAGGAGCAGATGCAGATCCATTCGCACCTGAAGATCACGGGTATGATCAATAACACGAACCTCGCCACCATGACCACGCCGGCGGAGCTGCGCGACGGTTATGAGATGCTGCGCGAGGTCAGTGACCGGACGGGCGTTCCGGTCATGTATACGACCGGCAAGAAGGAGATGCTCGATATCTTCCTTGCCGAGGGCCACGACCCGAAGTATATCGGCAAGCCCGTCGCCATAGACATCATCATGAAGCGCGACTGGGACAGCTATATCCACAGCTTGTCGGAGAAGAAACAGGCGTAACCCGCTCTTGCGGTTTACATAGGCAATTTCGCAAAACAGAACAGAAAAGAGGTAGCAAAAATGGTAAAGGTGACCATCAACGAGAATCTTTGCAAGGGTTGCGGTCTCTGTGTCAGAGCTTGCCCGAAGGGCGTTCTGGCGCTGGCGAAGGACAAACTCAACGCAAAGGGTTATCATCCGTCCGTTGTCGCGAATCCGGAGGCCTGCATCGGCTGCGCTTCCTGCGCGCGCACTTGCCCGGACGTGGTAATCAGCATTGTGAGAGATTAAGGAGGTACATCGAAAATGGCATTGACGCTTATGAAGGGTAGCGAAGCTATCGCTGAGGCTGCGATTCGTGCAGGCGCGCGTTACTTCTTCGGCTATCCGATCACTCCGCAGACGGAGATTCCTGAATATATGTCCGCACGTATGCCCGAAGTCGGCGGCTGCTTCCTGCAGGCCGAGAGCGAAGTTGCGGCTATCAACATGATCTATGGTGCAGCCGGTGCCGGTGCACGTGCGCTGACCTCTTCCTCCAGCCCCGGTGTCAGCCTGAAGCAGGAAGGCATTTCCTACTGCGCAGGCGCGCAGCTGCCGGCTGTCATCCTGAACGTCATGCGCGGCGGCCCCGGCCTCGGCAACATTCAGGCTTCTCAGGGCGACTACTTCCAGGCTGTCAAGGGCGGCGGCAACGGTGACTATCACCTGCTGACCTACGCTCCGGCATCCGTGCAGGAAGCGATCGACATCATGATGTACGCCTTCGACAAGGCTGAGAAGTACCGCATACCGGTCCTCTTCCTCGCCGACGGCATCATCGCGCAGATGATGGAGCCCGTGGAGATGCCCGAGATGGTCGACTACAAGATCGATCCCGAGAAGAAGCCCTGGGCTTGCACCGGCTGGAAACCGGGCGACGATCCGGCCAAGCGCGGCGTCATCAACTCCATCTACATCGATACCGAGACCCTGTCCGTCCACAACGACGAGCTGCAGGCCTGCTATCGCGAGATCACTGCCAACGAGCAGCAGTGGGAAGAGTACAACCTCGAGGGTGCTGAGTATGTCATCACCGCTTTCGGCACGGTTGCGCGTATCGCCAAGTCCGCCATTGCCGAGCTCAAGGAGCAGGGCATCAACGTTGGTCTGGTCCGCCCGATCACCGTCTGGCCGTTCCCGTACGACGCCGTCAAGAAGGCTGCGGAGCAGCCGGGCGTGAAGGCTGTGCTCGATGTCGAGCTGAACGAAGGCCAGATGCTCGAGGACGTCAAGCTCGCCATCAACGGCGCAAAGCCGGTCGACTTCTTCGGCCACCTCGGCAGCCAGATGCCGACCACCGAAGAGATCAAGGCGAAGATTATCAGCATGAAGGAGGGCAAGTAAATGTCTGTTGTTTTTGAAAAGACCAAGCTCCTCACGGACAAGCAGTTCCACTACTGCCCGGGCTGCAACCACGGCATTATCCACCGCCTGGTCGCTGAGGTCATTGATGAGATGAATCTGGATGGCAAGGTCATCGGCGTCGCGCCGGTCGGCTGCTCCGTCTTTGCGTATGATTACTTCAACTGCGATATGTACGAAGCCGCTCACGGCCGTGCACCCGCAGTCGCCACCGGCGCCAAGCGCGTCGTCGGCAAGGACACCCTCGTCTTCACCTACCAGGGCGACGGCGACCTCGCGTCCATCGGCACCGCTGAGATCGTTCACGCTGCGCACCGCGGCGAGAAGATCTCCACGATCTTTGTCAACAACGCGATCTACGGCATGACCGGCGGCCAGATGGCTCCGACCACGCTGGTCGGCCAGAAGACCACCACGAGCCCCTACGGCCGTGATGAGGACTGGTGCGGCGCTCCGCTGAAGGTCTCCGAGATGCTCGCTGAGGTTCCGTGCTCCTACTACATCGAGCGCGTCGCCGTTAACAACACCCCGAACATCGTCAAGGCGAAGAAGGCCATTTCCAAGGCGTTCCATTACCAGATGGAAGGCAAGGGCTTCACGCTGGTCGAAGTCCTGTCCGCCTGCCCGACGAACTGGGGCCTGAGCCCGATCAAGGCGATGGAGTGGCTGGAAGAGAACATGATTCCGTACTACCCGCTCGGCGTTAAGAAGGACAAGGGGGCTGAATAACATGAAGAAAGAATACATTTTTGCTGGCTTTGGCGGTCAGGGCATGCTCCTGATCGGTAAGTTCCTGGCTATGGCCTGCATGCTCGACGGCAAGCACGTCTCCTGGCTGCCCTCTTACGGCCCCGAGATGCGCGGCGGCACGGCGAACTGCTCCGTCATCGTCTCCGACGATCCGGTCGCATCCCCGCTGGTCGACATGGCTGACTGCGTTGTGGCGATGAACCGTCCGTCCCTGGACAAGTTCGAGAGCCACGTCAAGCCGGGCGGCGTCCTCGTCATCAACAGCTCCATCATTGACCGCAAGGCCGAGCGTGATGACATCCAGGTCGTCTACTGCGACGCCAACGGCATCGCCGAGTCTGTCGGCAACCCGAAGGGCGCGAACGTTGCAATCCTCGGCGCTCTGATGGAGAAGGCTCCGGTCGTCTCCAACGAGATCCTTGGCGAAGCGATCCGCATCGAGCTTGGCGAGAGGAAGGCCAAGTTCCTCGAGGGCAACATGAAGGCGCTCGAGGCCGGCGAAGCCGCTGCAAGAGGCTGAGCTTACCCATAACGAAAAAAGAACCGATCCATCCGGGTCGGTTCTTTTTTTGCGCCGCGTACGCGGCAGATGTGTCTATATTATTGCTTGTCTTTGGATTTGAAGCACATGGCCACGAGCAGACCGAAGAAAATGGCCGCGCAAATTCCGGCGGCGCCGGCCTCAAAGCCGCCGGTGAACGCGCCGAGCACGCCCTTTTCGGCCACGGCATCATGCACGCCCTTTGCCAGCAGATTGCCGAACCCGGTCAACGGCACGGTCGCCCCCGCACCGGCCCATTTGGCAAATGGCCCGTAGATGCCGACAGCGCCGAGCACCACACCCGTCACCACGTACAGCGTCAGGATGCGCGCCGGGGTCAGCTTCGTCTTGTCAATCAGAATCTGACCGATCATACACAATACGGCGCCGATCAGAAATGCTTTTACATAGCCAAGGATCATGTGTTCACCTGCGTTTCGATCGCCACGGCGTGGCAGATTCCGGGAATGCTCTCGCCCTGCATGGACGCGGTGGGTGACATGAGCGCGCCGGTCGCTGCGAACAGCAGGCGCCGGATCTGCCCGCCTGTCAGCAGCTTCAGCAGGTGCCCCGCGAGCACGGATGCGCTGCATCCGCAGCCGGAGCCGCCCGCGTGCACGTCCTGCCCCTCGAGGTCATAAATCAGCAGGCCGCAGTCGGTGTAGAGTCCCTCGAGGTCGATGCCGTCGTCCTGAAACAGCCGCGTCACGACGGCGTGACCGATCTTGCCGAGATCGCCGGTCACGATCAGATCATAGTCGTCCGGTGTGCGGCCGGTGTCGGCAAAGTGCGCCTTGAGCGTCTTGTAGGCTGCGGGCGCCATGGCCGCACCCATGTTGTTCGCGTCCGTGATGCCCGCGTCGGCGATCTTGCCGGTCGTCACCATCGTCACGCGCGGCCCGTTGCCAGACGCACCGAGAATGAGCGCGCCGGAGCCGGTGACGGTCCACTGCGCGGTCGGTGTGCGCACGCCGCCGTACTCCAGCGGGAACCGGTACTGCCGCTCGGCAGAGCAGAAGTGCGAGCTTGTGAGCGCGGCGGCGGTCTCGGCGTAGCCGCCGTCGATGAGCATGGCGGCCAGACTGAGCGATTCCGCCATCGTCGAGCACGCGCCGTACAGCCCCAGATAGGGCACACCGATGTCTCGCATGGCATAGGCCGAACCCACGCACTGGTTGAGCAGGTCGCCGGAGAGCACATAGTCGAGCTGCTCCGGCTGCAGCCCGGCTTTTTGGCACACGAGGTCGAAGCACTGCCGCAGCATGGCGCTCTCGGCCTGTTCCCAGCTCTTCGTGCCGAAATAAGTGTCCTGACTGACGCTGTCAAAGCGGCCGTGCAGCGGGCCCACGCCCTCCTTTTTCCCCACGACGCTGGCGGAGGCAAGGATCACGGGCGGGGCGGTAAACTGCACGGTCTGAGGTCCGATTCGTTTGGATTTCAAGCAATCACCTTCGACGGTAGCGTTTCCGTTTTTGCGAAAAATATGCGCAGCGCGGCCGCCCGTCCGGGAGGCCGCGCGCCGGTTTATGTACCTTTGTATTTTCGCCGCGTCGCCATGCCGCCGCGGATGTGCCGCTCCGCCTTGTTGCGGTCCAGCAGCTGCCGGACCTGCTGATAGAGCGCGGGGTTGATCTTCTCCAGCCGCTCCGTCAGATCCTTGTGGACGGTCGATTTTGAAACGCCGAATTGTTTGGCGGCGGCGCGGACGGTGGTATTGTTGGCGAGAAGATATTCCGCAAGATCGCATGCGCGCGCTTCCATGTCCGTGTGCACTGACACCACTCCCCATATTTGCGTAATTCAGTATATGAATTTCTGCGGGGAATATGAGGCTGAGGCGCTGTCGGCCGCGGGGAGTATGCCGGGATGCTTCCATATATGTGTAAACGGTATTGCATATTTGATAAAAAATGTTATAATCCATGTAGATATCGGGACACCGGGTATATTGGGAGCGCAGCCATGCGCATCGTTTCTCCTGCGTGGCAGGGCTGCTGACAAAGTGACGGCAGAAAAAACGGATTGGGAGGAAACACATGAAAAAACGACTTTTGAGTTTTGTGCTCGCGGTGCTGATGATCGCATCGCTCCTGCCGGCCACGGCGCTGGCGGCAGGCATCGTGGACAGTGGTACCTGCGGTGCAGAGGTGACCTGGACGTTGGACAGCGAGGGCGTGCTGACGATCAGCGGCAGCGGGGATATGTATGACTATTATTCTTCTTCTGGTGCGCCGTGGCATGGCAGTAGCAGCCGGGTAAAGTCAGCTGTGATTGCTGATGGCGTGACGAGCATTGGAGAGAAGGCTTTCTGTGATTGCTCATCTCTGACCAGCGTGACGATCCCGAACAGCGTGACGAGCATTGGAGAGCGGGCTTTCTCTGAATGCACATCTCTGACCAGTGTGACGATCCCGGACAGCGTGACGTGCATTGGAATGCGGGCTTTCTTTTATTGCACATCTCTGACCAGCGTGACGATCCCGGACAGCGTGACAAGCATTGGTCAGGAAGCTTTCTATAAGTGCGAATCTCTGACGAGCGTGACGATCCCGGGCAGCGTGACAAGCATTGGCGTTGGCGCTTTCGCTTCGTGTACATCTTTGACCGGTATATGGGTCGCTGAGGGCAGCAGTTATTACGCCAGCGATGCATCCGGTGTTCTGTTCAACAAAGATATGACTACTTTGGTGCAGTTCCCGGGCGCTTTTGCGGCATATACGATCCCGGACAGCGTGACGCGCATTGGAGAGCGGGCTTTCTATTATTGCACATCTCTGACCAGCGTGACGATTCCAAATAGCGTGAGGAGCATTGGAAAGTGGGCTTTCCGCGGGTGCTCATCTCTGACCAGCGTGACGATTCCGAACAGCGTGACGAGCATTGACGATGGCACTTTCGCTTCGTGTACATCTTTGACCAGCGTGACGATCCCTAACAGCGTGACGTACTTTGGAGAGTGGGCTTTCGATGACTGCACATCTCTGACCGATGTGTACTATGCCGGGAGCAAGGCGCAATGGAAAGCGATCTCTATTTCTTCCGCTGGAAATGGTTACCTTTTGACCGCCAACATCCATTACAATTATGGTTCCCATACCCACAGCTACAAGGATGTTGTCACAGCGCCGACCTGCACGGCCAAGGGCTACACGACGCACACCTGCGCCTGCGGCGACAGCTACGTGGACACTTACGTGGACGCTCTGGGTCACGCATGGGACAACGGCAAAGTGACGAAGGAGCCGACGGAAACCGAGACCGGTGTGAAGACCTTCACCTGCACCCGCTGCGGCGAGACAAAGACCGAGACTATCCCGGCCACCGGCAGCGACGTCGATGTGACGGAGATGTTCTCCGACGTGACGAAAAACTGGGCCTACCCCGGCATCCAGTACTGCGTGACGCACAAGCTCATGGGCAGCACCGGCGGCGATAAGTTTGCGCCCACCATGACGACGACGCGCGCGCAGATCGTGCAGATCCTGTATAACCTCGAGGGCGAGCCGAAGGTGAGCGGCACGACGCCGTTTACCGATCTCACACAGGACTGGTATCAGGACGCGGTCCTCTGGGCCTATCAGACCGGCGTGGTCGCCGGCACGGGCGACGGCACGACGTTCGACCCCGACCTGCCCGTCGCGCGCGAGCAGATCGCCGTCATCCTCATGGAGTACACCGACCGGATCCTGAACATCAAGCGTACGTGGACGCCCGCCGATCTGAGCGGCTTCCCGGATGCGGGCAGCGTGTCCGACTGGGCAAAAGACGCGATGGCGGATGCGGTCGGGCTGGGCCTGATCTCCGGCGCGAGCAACGGCGGCCAGACCTATCTCAACCCGCAGGGCAGCGCGACGCGCGAACAGGTCGCGACGATTCTGATGGAGTTTTGCAAGAACGTGAAGAAGTAATTAGCCAAACGAACAGCCCCTCAGATCCATTTGGACCTGAGGGGCTTTGCATATACATTCATTCCACAGCCCGGACGGGGATGCGGATCTCGGTCACGAATTTGTCCGGGTCGCTGGTCAGGCCATAGTCGATCATTGTGATCTCACGCGAGAAGTCCGCCGGAGCGAGCGCGTGCGCGTGCAGGTAGTCCATCAGGCGCGCATACTGCGCCGGGGCCTCGGGGTGGCTGCCGCGAAAGCACACGGCGGCGCACGTCGTCTCGGGCAGGACGGTCACGTCGCCGTCAAAGGCGTCCTCGTCATCGAGCACGAGAAACGCGCGGTCATACGGCGCGAACTGCCCGGCCAGCAGCCGCTCGCCCGAGAGGCCCACGCCCACCTTGCCGAGGAAGACCACGGCCTCCGCCTGCGAGCGCTCAAGCATGCGGATGGACGGCTCCATGTCGAGAAAGCTGTGCAGCTCGAGCGCGCCGGACATCCACACGACGCGGCACGCGGGGCTGCGCACGAGGCGGATGGTATCGAGCTCCGCCGTCTGCGCGGCGTGCAGCTGACGCAGACGGTTGTCGATCTTGCGCTCGACGCGCTGTAGCTCCGCCTGCTTGCGCACGACGGCGGCCTTCTGCTCGCGCAGCAGCTGCTCGATGCGCCCGACGTCGCGGTTGCGCAGAAAGGCGCGGATCTGCCCGAGCGGCATGTCCAGCGCGCGCAGATAGCGGATGGTATTGAGCACCTCAAACTGCCGCGGCCCGTAGTAGCGGTAACCGGTCGCGGGGTCGGTGTATTCCGGTGTGAGCAGGCCGATGGTCTCATAGTGGCGCAGGCTGCTCACGCTCAGGTGAAACAGCTGCGCCACGTCGCCGATGGAAAAGAGCTCCTGTGCGCGCGCCATGTCACCCCTCCTCCGGCACGAGCCGGCCGTGCCGCCGCAGCACCAGAAACGCGATCACGCAGATGATGACTGACAGCAGTGAGCCCGCCGCCGTGGCCAGACCCATGGGCAGCAGTGTCGTGGGGAACCACTTGCTCGTCAGGTATGCGCCCGGCACGCGCACGAGCACGACGGCCGTGATGTTGTGTAAAAACGACAGCTCCGAGCGGCCGATGGCGCAGAAATATCCGCTGAAGCAAAAGTGCACGCCGGCAAAGCAGCAGTCGAGGATATACCCGCGCAGATACGGCCCGCCCGCCGCGACGACGGCCGCGTCATGCGTGAAGAGCGCGACGACCGGTTCGGCGACGAACTGGATGACGACCGAGATGAGCACGCCGAAGCCGAACGCGACGGCGATGGCATACCACAGCGTCTGCAGCGCGCGGCGGGGCTTGCCCGCGCCGATGCATTGCGCGCCGAGGGCCGACACCGTCGAGAGCATGGACGACGGCACGAGGAACAGGAAGCTGATGATCTTCTCCACGATGCCGACGGCGGCTGCGTCCGTGAGGCCGCGGCGGTTGGCGATGACCGTGATGAACAAAAACGCGATCTGGATCAGCCCGTCCTGCAGCGCGATCGGCACGCCGATGCGCAGAATGCGCCCCATGATCGCCCGCTGCGGGCGAAAATCGTCCCGCGTGAGGGCAATGCCGCCGCGCGCGCCGCGCATGACCGCGAGCGACACCGCCACGCTGACCGCCTGCGCCAGCGTTGTGCCGAGTGCCGCGCCCGCCGGGCCCATGTGCAGCGCGCCGATGAACAGGTAATCGAGCGCGATGTTCACCGCGCACGCGACGGCGATGAAGTACATCGGGCGTTTGGAATCACCGAGGCCGCGAAAGACGGACGCGATGATGTTGTACGCCGTGATCAGCGGCACGCCGAGAAAACAGATGCGCAGATACGCGACCGTGCCGGACACGGCCTCGGCTGGGGTGGACATGACCGCCGCGATCGGCCGCGCCAGCGCGAGCAGCAGCCCCGTGACCGCAACGCTCAGCACCAGAAACAGCGTCATCGTGTTGCCGGTATAGCGCGCGGCGCTCTTCTGGTCGCGCGCACCGACGGCCTGGCCGATCGTGACCGTCGCGCCCATGGCGAGGCCGACGATCATGAGCGTGAGCATGTGCATGACCTGACTGCCGACGGACACCGCCGTCGTGCCGGACGCGTCGGCGTATTGGCCGATGATGAACAGGTCGGCCATGCCGTAGAGCGTCTGCAAAAAGTACGAAAACAGGTATGGCAGCGAAAAGCGAACGATGTTGCCGAAGACGCTGCCGGTCGTGAGATTTTTCTCCATGGTATTTGCCCCTTTGCGTGGAATACCGCCATTCTAAACTCTACAACGGTTATAGAGTCAAGGCTTTGCTTTGCCCCGGCGTGAATTTTTTCACGCCGGGGCGGAAAATGTTCAGAACGTCAGGCGCATCTGATACCAGACGACGCCGCCGTGGGTGGAGGCCGACACGCCCTCACTCACGAAGCCGAACTTCGCATAGTAGTGCACGAGCCGGTCCTTGCACGTGAGCACAAGGCCGCGCCGCCCCTGTGCGCGCGCATCAGCAATGGCGCGCTCGAGAAGCTGCCCCGCGTAGCCGTGCCGCCGGTAGTCGGGCAGTGTGTTCACGCCGAAGATCATCTGCCACGCGCCGTGCGCGTCGTGCAGGGATGCATCGGCATAGAGATCGTCCGTGAGGTCGGCGCGGTCGGTGACCATGCCGTCGACGAACGCGATGAGCGTGCCGCCGTCAAACATCAGCCAGAAGTGGCCGCCGTAGTGCGCCAGCCTGTCAGATAGCTCTGCCCGCGTCGCGGCCTCCGCCGCCGGGAAGCACGCCGCCTCCACCGCCGCCACGGCGTCGAGATCGGCGAGGGTCGCCGTGCGAATGATTTGATCCATCGTTATGCCTCCGTTTCGTCCAGCAGCAGCGCGGTCAGCTCCGCCACCGTGCGGCAGTAGTGCGGGCAGATACGCTGCATCGTTTCGATGATGTGCGGTACGGTGTGCGTCCACCCCGCCGCGATGAAGTCCACGCCCGCGCGGTCGGCCATGTCCTTGCCGGGCTTGAGATCGTCGATGACCACGAGCTGCTCCGGCCGCAGGCCGAGCTCGCGCTCGATCTGGTAAATGGGCCACGGTGCAGGCTTGCGCCGCTCGGGGTCCGGGTCCCAGCCGTAGATCAATTCCGGCGTGGGCAGGTCGTGCGCGCGGTAGTCGCGCAGGATGTTCTCCGGCACGGAGTGGCTCACGACGCAGATGTGCCCGCCCGCGGCGCGAAACCGGTGCAGCAAGTCATGCATGCCGGGGAACGTATCGGGCACGTGCGTGCGCACATAGTCCAGCCACGTCTGGTACTGGATGTCCATCTCCACGTCGGAAAAGCCCAGAATGTCGCTGCACAGGGCGCCGAAGCCCGGCTCGAACGAGTAGGAAAAAAAGTCGTCGAGCGTCATGTGCACGTCCGGCCGCAGCTTCTGGAGCGTCTGCACGAAGGCCGGATAATTGATGGTCGCGGTGCTGTTGACGACCGTGTCGTCGTGGTCGAGCACCAGGCACTGGTAGCGCATGCGCGCCGCCTCCTTTGTCTCACATTGCACAGCATTTTACCATGAACCCCGGCGGAATGCCACCACCGGGCGCAAAAACGCCCGGACAAGTTTTTTCCCGTCCGGGTGGATGCCGTTGTGCACATTGCCGTCAGAAGCTGCCGGCGGCGGTGGACGCCCCCGCGCCCCAGAGCAGAATGCGCAGCACACCGATGAGCGCGAGGTGCGCGGGATAATAGACGTAAAAGAGCTTGCCCATAGAGCGCCATTTGCCCCGCGTGCCGTCATAGCACCGCAGCAGCGGGATGGAGAGCGCTGTACCGAGCTGCACGAGCGCATATACTTTATCTATAAAGAAGAAATACACGAGCGCGTACACGGCCGACCACACCATGAGCCAGCACATCTGGCGGCGGAAGTCCCCGCGTGCCTGTCCCATGAACAGGATCGCCATCGCGGCCACGCAGCTCCAGTCCGACGGGAAGGTGATGGCGCAGATCAAAAACGTCAGCACGATCTTGACCCAGTTTTTGATCCGCTCGTCATCGTGGATGACGAGCAGCACGAGGCCCCATGCGAGCGACCACACGACGCCCGTCTGGTTAAACGGCCCGGTAGACAGCGGCAAAAACGGGATGCCGAAGCAGAAATCATACGCAAAGTGCGAGATGAACGCGAGCGCGAACAGGCGCACAGCGTACTTTTTTACATCGTGCGTGTAGTGATAGCCCTCGACGACGAAAAACCACATGATCGGTGCCGTCACGCGGCCGAGCAGGTGCAGCAAAAGCACCCACCACGCGGTGCTGTACCCCGGCCAGAGCGTCCACGTGAGGTGGTCGAGCGTCATGGCGAGGATGGCGATGCCCTTGAGCGCGTTGCCGCTCAGGGCCGGTCTGCGGGTCTGGAGCATGGGGGCACCTCCGGAAAACGAGTTTTCTCTTTTTCAGCATAGCAAATCCGCGCCGCCGCGTCAATGCCCGCGGCGCAGAATGAAACCGCCCGCGGCAGCTTTGGCTGCCGCGGGCGGAAATATCCGGCTGCGCGCGTCAGGTTTCGTCGGTCCCGGCCGTCTCGCCGAGGCCCGCATCGTCCTCCCCGAGGATGCCGAGTTTGCCGATGGCGTGGCGGCAAAGCGCCGCGTACGTCTGCTCGCTGATGTCGTGCTCCATCTTGCAGGCATCTTCTTCGGCGGTCTTGGCATCGACGCCGAGCTCCATGAGAAACTTGGTCAGCGTGTGGTGCCGGTCGAGCATACGCGAGGCGATATCCATCCCGCTCGGCGTGAGCGTGATGAGCCCGTCGCGATCCATGGTGATGTAGCCGTTTTCGCGCAGGCGCTTGGTCGTGTAGGTCACGCTCGGCTTCGTGACGCCGAGGTGCTCTGCGATGTCGATCGAGCGAATGTATCCGTGCTTCTGCTGCATCATCAGCATTGCTTCCAGATAGTCTTCCGCAGCTCTCAGGATCTGCATAGCGGTTTTCACCAACCTTTTCGTGAAATCTCTTTTAGGTTAGCACACTTTAACCAAAATTGCAAGAGACGCGGCTTTTTTATATTTTTCTCTTGACAAACGATGTTAGATGCGTTAAACTTTGGCGTGGTTAAGGAAGTTTAACTTATGTTAAACGAATATAACCGCTCTTTTTTCATTCTGGGTTAGCACGCTCTAACCATTTACCAGTGGAGGGATATCTATGATGCCGCTGAATCTCGCCAACGTCGGCGAGGAGACACTGATTCTGAAAGTCGGCGGGAACCCGGAGATCAGAAAGCATTTGGCCGATCTGGGGTTTGTCCCCGGCGGGACGGCTACGGTCGTATCGGCGATCGGCGGGAATCTGATCGTGAAGGTCAAAGAATCCCGCGTTGCCATCAGCGATGAGATGGCACGCAAGATCATGATTTAAGGGAGGAAGTACGATGAAAACGCTGCGAGACGCCAAGATCGGCGAAACGGTCAAGGTCGTGAAGCTGCACGGTGAGGGCGCGATCAAGCGCCGCATCATGGACATGGGCATCACGAAGGGCACGGATGTGTACGTGCGCAAGGTCGCACCGCTCGGTGATCCGGTGGAAGTCACGGTGCGCGGGTACGAACTGAGTCTGCGTAAGGCCGACGCCGAGATGATCGAAGTTCAGGCGTAAGGCATAAATCAGCAAACAAAAATTTTATTACATAAGGTAGGATCCCCCGAAGCAGAGGAGAATATCACAAAGGAGCATCCGAATGGAAAAGCAAATCAAGATTGCCTTAGCCGGTAACCCGAACTGCGGCAAGACGACGCTGTTCAATGCGCTGACCGGCTCCAATCAGTTTGTGGGCAACTGGCCGGGCGTCACGGTCGAGAAAAAGGAAGGCCGCCTGAAAAAGCATGACGATGTCGTCATCATGGACCTTCCCGGCATCTACTCGCTCAGCCCGTACACGCTCGAAGAGGTCGTCGCCCGCAACTATCTGATTGACGAGCGCCCGGACGCTATCCTCAATATCGTGGACGGCACGAACCTCGAGCGCAACCTGTACCTGACCACGCAGTTGACCGAGCTGGGCATCCCGGTGGTCATGGCCGTGAACATGATGGACATCGTGCGCAAGAGCGGTGACCAGATCAACATCAACCAGCTGTCGCAGCAGCTCGGCTGCAAGGTCGTGGAGATCTCCGCCCTGAAGGGCGACGGCGTCATGGCCGCGGCAGAGGCCGCCATCGAGGCCGCCAAGTCCACCAAGACCGTGCCGATGCACACGTTCTCCGGCCCGGTCGAGCACGCGATCGCCCACATCGAAGAGGCGGCCGTGCACGAGATGCCAGAAGAGCAGCAGCGCTGGTACGCCATCAAGATCTTTGAGCGCGACGACAAGGTGCTCGCCAAGCTCCACATCCCCGAGGATGTGCACCAGCACATCGAGGCGGACATCAAGGCTGCCGAGGAAGAGCTCGACGACGATGCCGAGTCCATCATCACCAACGAGCGCTACGTCTACATCGCGGAAGTCATCCGCGCCTGCTACCGCAAGAAATCCAAGGCCACGCAGTCCACGTCCGATAAGATCGACCGCATCGTCACCAACCGCTGGCTGGGCCTGCCGATCTTCGCCGTGGTCATGTTCCTTGTCTACTGGGTCGCCATGGTCGCCGTCGGCGCGCCCGCGACCGACTGGGCCAATGACGGCGTGTTCGGCGACGGCTGGCACCTGCTGGGCATCGGCTCGAGCGCCTATAACGACGCCAACGACGAATACACCGCCGCGACCGAAGCGGTCGACGCGTTCCTGGGTCTTGACACCGAAGCCGAAGACTTCGACGCCGACGCCGCGCTCGCAGACATGAAAGACTTCGTGCCGAGCGCCGACACCGCGACCGTCACGGTCGAGGACGAGGAGACGCTGGCCGAGAATGAACTGACCGCCTACTACGACGCCATCCCCGATGACGCCGACGAGGACAGCACCGTGGGCATGACGTATGTCGACGCGGTCGCCTACCTCGAAGCCAACGGCTTTGACGCGCCCGATCCGGCCGACTACGGCGTCTGGGTCCCGGGCATCCCGGTCCTGATCGGCAACGGTCTGGAGAAGGCGGGCTGTGCCGACTGGCTCAGCGGCCTGATCCTCGACGGCATTGTCGCCGGTGTCGGTGCGGTGCTCGGCTTCGTGCCGCAGATGCTGGTCCTGTTTTTGATGCTGGCCTTCCTCGAGGCCTGCGGCTACATGTCCCGTATCGCCTTCGTGCTCGACCGTATCTTCCGTAAGTTCGGCCTGAGCGGCAAGTCCTTCATTCCGATGCTCATCGGCGTCGGCTGCGGCGTGCCGGGCGTTATGGCTTCCCGTACCATTGAAAACGAGCGTGATCGCCGCATGACGATCATGACCACCACCTTCATCCCCTGCGGCGCGAAAGTGCCCTTCATCGGCATGATCGCCGGCGCTCTGTTCGGCGGCAGCGCCTGGGTCTCCACCTCCGCTTACTTCATCGGCATGGCCGCGATCATCGTCTCCGGCATCATGCTCAAGAAGACCAAGATGTTCTCCGGCGATCCGGCTCCGTTCGTCATGGAGCTGCCGGCCTACCACTGGCCGACGCTGGGCAACGTGCTCCGCTCCATGTGGGAGCGCGGCTGGTCCTTCATCAAGAAGGCCGGCACGATCATCCTGCTGTCCACGATCCTCGTCTGGTTCACCACGTACTTCGGCACGGTCGACGGCACGTTCCGCATGCTGTCCGAGGACGAGATCGACCACTCCATCCTCGCTGCCATCGGCGGCGTCGTCGCCTGGATCTTCAAGCCCCTTGGCTGGGGCAACTGGCAGGCGGCAGTCGCCTCCATCACCGGCCTCGTTGCCAAGGAGAACATTGTCGGCACGCTCGGCATCCTCTACGGCGGCGGCGACGGCACCGTGTACCAGAACATTGCGGCTGCCTTCAACGGCATCAGCGGTTACAGCTTCCTGGTGTTCAACCTGCTGTGCGCTCCGTGCTTCGCGGCCATCGGCGCCATCAAGCGCGAGATGAACAGCCAGAAGTGGACGTGGTTCGCCATCGGCTATCAGTGCGGCTTTGCTTACCTGTGCGGCCTGATGATCTACCAGTTCGGCTGCACCTTCACCGGCAACCTGAACGTGATCGGCCTCATCTGCGCGATCCTGGCGCTGGCCGGCATCATCTACATGCTGGTGCGTCCCTACAAGGAAGCCACCACGCTCAAGGCCTGAGCCTTTCCAAAATTCGCAAACGCAAAGGAGTGATTTTCCATGTTCAGCTGGATTGGCGCGAACCTCTCTACGATTTTGATTTCGATTGTACTTATCGCCATTGTCACCTTCATTTCCCTTTCCCTGATCCGCCAGAAGCGGCAAGGGAAATCCTCCTGCGGCGGCAACTGTGCCCATTGCGGTGCGCAGTGCCATAGCTGCCACCCCAAAGGGCAGTGAAATTGCTTGGACAGACAGAGTCCCCCCAACTCTGTCTGTCCATTTTTATATGCGGCGGCGACCGTCCCGCACCCCTTGACTCCCTTGTGCAAAGGGCGCTGGCAGCCGCAAGGCTGGCTGAGGGATTGACACGCTCAGATTTGCGCTGCAGATGGTATTTGCCAACCTTCCCTTACACAGGAGCGGCTTTGGCAGCGCCCCCCCCTATTCTGCGCCGCACAATATCTTAACAAACAATTCAGACGATTCTTCACAGAATCGTCATCCTTTTTTCGGGAACCAATTTACAATGGGAGCGTCTCATCCTGTAAAGCACCGTGGCCCTCCGGCCGCGGGGAAAGGAAACCATCACCATGAAATTTCTCAAACGGGCCCTGCCCATTGTGCTCGCCGTATGCATGCTCGCAAGTCTCTGCGCCGTGTCGGCCATCGACGCCGGCGAGACGCGCACCGTCATCGGCGCCGACCTCACGGACGAGCAGATCAAGACCGTCTACAAAACCTTCGGCATCGAGCGCGGCAGCGTCAAGGAGCTGACCGTCACGAACAAGGACGAGCGGCAGTATCTCAGCGGCGTCATCAGCGACGCGCAGATCGGCACGAAGTCCATCTCCTGCATCTCCATCGAGGTGCTCGACGCCGGCAAGGGCATGACCGTCAACACGTCGCACATCACCTACTGCACGAGCCAGATGTACATCAGCGCGCTGGCCACGGCCGGCATCACGGACGCGAAGATCACCGTGACCGCGCCGTTCGACGTCTCGGGCACCGCGGCGCTGACGGGCGTGTACAAGGCGTATGAGGACATCACGGGCACAAAGCTCGACGAGACTGCCAAGGCCGTCTCCTCGCAGGAGCTGGCCACGACGGCGGAGCTCGCGCAGGCCATCGGCGACTATGACTCGGTCGAGATCGTCAACGAGCTCAAGCTCATCCTCAACGAGACGAAGGACATGACCGACGCCGAACTGCGCGCCAAGATCAAAGAGATCGCCGCCAAGTACGACGTCACGCTCACGGACGACCAGATGACCCAGCTCGTGAACCTCTGCCGCTCGCTCGAAAAGCTGGACACGAACGCCCTGCTCTCGAAGGTGCAGGCCGTGCAGGACACGCTCAAGCAGCTCGCCGGCGCGAAGGACAAGATCGCGTCCTTCACCGGCAAGGTCAAGGACGTCATCACCGCCATCGGCGATTTCTTCGACCGCGTGATCGCGTTCTTCCGCAAGTAACCCCGGATATGCTGACCCGCTCGCAGGCCCTGCCTGCGGGCGGGTTTTTGCATACCAAAGCGCGGGCGGTGCATCAGCACCGCCCGCTGCGATCCATGCTTTTCTTACTTTTCTGCCTGCCGCTTTTTCCGGCGCTTTTCGCGCACCTTTTTGCGCTTGGCTTTCCATTTCTGCCAGTCGCGCGCCCGCTTCTCCTTCGCACGTGTGTAGGCTTCTGCACGCAACTGAAACATGGGTTTGTACCGTTCCGGAAGATATTCGCTGAACACCGCCGCATCCCGCATCAGGAACTGATACTTGATCAGCCCATCGCCGCTTCGGATTTTATCAATGCGCTTTTTGGGAAGCGATTTCGAGGATAACAAGAGGTACATTTGCCCGGTCCCATAAAGATCAGGGACAACATTTCCCTCGTCGAAATGGCGTATCTCAACATAGCGAAGCTCCGAATACGGAACTTTGACGCTGCGCATGAAGAGTGCGTGCCACTTGACATAGTCCTCTGTCAGCGTCACTTCACCAAAACACTGCGGCCAAAGCCAATAGATACTATACGCGAAGAGCAATGTCATAACACCAGTTATGACGAAATACCAGACCTTGAATCCCTCAACAATCATTCCATATATCAGTACGATTGGCATTGCCGCAAACATAAGGCACATCAATCGTGCAACCAGCAAAATCACATGTGGATATAATGTTTTCCGCTTCTTTCGCGCGGCGGTTTGTCTCTCCGTTGATGGCGTCATTTTTCCAGCGCGGCGAGCTTCTCGCGGCGGATGCGGTCGGCGTCCCGGCGGACGAAGTACGCGGGGATGAGGATGAACACCGCGCTCACGGCCGCGGCCAGAAACAGCTCATACGGGTAGAGATAGCTGCCGGCGTAGCTCGGGTACTTGGCGAGGATGGCCGCCGTCGGCTCGAGCGCGACGGCCCGGATGATGAGCGGGTCGATGATGCTCGCAAGCACCATGGGCAGCATGATGTAGATGACCATCTTCACGCTCTGCGACGCGCCGGCGCGCCCGGCGGGCGTATAGTCACGCGACGAGGCGGTGAACAGCCCCGCCATGGCAAGGTTGCCGGCCATGATGCACGTGCCGCCGACGCACAGCAGCGGCATGGCGTGGCCGACGAACTTGATGCTGTAGGCGATCAGGCCGCCGAGCACCTGCAAGATCGCCACGGGGTAATAAAACTTTTCCTTGCCGAAGCGGTCCATGGCCTTACCCGCGAGCACGGACAGCACGGCCGAGGCAAGCACGACGATGCCGATGGGCAGGATGTAGTTGTCGATGCCGAGCGTGACCTCGACGAGCGAGATCATGTACGGCTGCCACAGCTGCATGGCAAGGCCGGAGAACATCATGCCAAGAAAGCAGATGTAGATCATCTTATTGGCGCGGATGTTCGCCGGGCGGAAGGCGTAGAGCACGTCGCGCAGATACGTGTCGCCCTGCACGGGGCGCAGGGCCGGACTGTCGCGGAAGATGCACAGGCCGAGCACGCCGGCCGCGCTCGTCAGGCCGCCGAGCACGAGGAAAAAGCCCGTCCAGTTGCCGTGCACGGTCATGCCGTCAAAACCCGCGAAGATGACGATGAGCGCGAGGATGGGCATGATGCTCAGCACAATGTCCACGACGCCGCGGTTCGTGACGTCGGTCACGTCCGTGACCCAGGCGGAAAAGGCCGAGTCGTTGGCCGTGCTGCCGATGGCGGACATGACGCAGTCCATGACGACGAAGAGCGTCACCGCGAGGCCGACGTCGCCGCCGACCTGCCCGTTGCCGAAGAGCGCGAACGCCGCCGTCGTGATGCCCCAGAGGATATACCCCCAGCAGACGAAGGCGCGGCGCTTGCCCACGCGGTCCGACCACGCGGCGCTGAAGATCGTCGCGAGCGCGGCGGCGATGGCGCTGGCCGCGACGGTCGCGGACGTGGCCCAGCCGGCGGCCGTGATATTTTTCTGAATGTAGGTGGAAAAGTAGACGTTCTCGACCATCCAGGCGATCTGCCCGATGAAGCCGAACACCAGCAGACTCGCCCAGACGCGCGCGCCGAGCGGCGTCGCCTTTTTGACGACCAGATTCTCCTGCATGAAAGTTCTCCCCTTTGCAAGGCATTATCGCCTGATTATACCATGTTCTCCCCCGCCCGGCAACCGGAAACCTGCTTCCTGCCGCGCGGCGCGGCGGGATCGGTCAGCTCCGGGATGGCCTCGTCGTCCGGCATGATCTCGAGTGCCGCGATGTCAAATTCACCCCGGTCGACCCGCCCGGCGAAATCGAGGATGTTGTCCGCCTTTTTGAACGTCATGCCCAGCGCCTGCAGCTGCGCACGGTCGAGCGTGAGCAGCGACGCGGCGTCGACCGTGCCGGCGGCGTCCTGCAGCCGCCGCCAGACGGTGGCCTGCGCGGCCGTGGAGATCGGCTGGCCGATGATGTGGTGCACGACCGAGGCGAACACGTCCGGGTCAGCGGCGCGCTCGACGTGACCGATCTGCGCGATGGCCGCGCCCAGCCGCTTGTCCCGCGCGGCCAGATAGGCCGTCTCTTTTTCTCCGTAAACGATGTTCATGGGCACCTCCCCGCTGCACATGCGGCCATGTAAAATAAATTTAAAAATTTTTTGCGCCCCTGCATTAAAAAAAGAAGTTGGCGCATTATTATGGCAGAACGGAAATGAAACATGTTTTCGTGAGACAGAGCTTGCTTTCCTCATAAGGTTGTTTACCGGTTATTTACAACTTTACCCCACACACAAAACTTTTGCTTGCTCTGCAGCGCCTGCGCGACACCGCGCGGGCGCATTCTCTTTTAAAAGACGTGTCCTCTTTTTCAATCATAACACAGCGCCCGGGGCTCTTTTCGGCCCCGGGCGTTTTCGCGCCATCTCCTCAAGGAGATGGCGAATGCCGCGGCACGGTCACCCCTGCTGCGCCAGCCGCGGGATATCCCCCACGCCGTCGAGCACGACGCTCGGCCGGTAGGCAAACTCGTCCAGCGTTGCGCGCGTGGACACGCCGCTGAGCACGAGCACGGTGGACATGCCGCTCTCCATGCCGGAGATAACGTCGGTGTCCATGCGGTCGCCGATCATGACGGCCTCGCCCGAGTGGCAGCCGAGCATGCGCAGGCCGGTGCGCATCATGAGCGGGTTCGGCTTGCCGCAGAAATACGCCTGCTTGCCGGTGGCGATCTCCACCGGGGCGATGAGCGCGCGGCACGCGGGGGCGATGCCCTCGTCCGTCGGGCCGCAGGTGTCGGAGTTCGCGCCGATGAGCTTCGCGCCCGCGAGCACGAGATTCGTCGCCTTCGTGAGCGTGTCGAGCGAGTAGGCCCGCGCCTCGCCGATGACGACGTAGTCGGGGTTGACGTCGTTCATGGTGATGCCGCGGTCATACAGCGCATTGAGCAGCCCCGCCTCGCCGAGGGCGTACACCGAGCAGCCGGGCGTCTGGTCGGCCAGGAAGGCCGCCGTGGCCAGCGCGCTGGTGTAAAAGTGCTCCTCCGGCACGTCGAGCCCCATGCGCCCGAGCTTCTGGTGCAGCTCGCGCGGGGTCATGCCGCTGTTGTTGGTCAAAAACAGATACTCCTTGTGCGTGTCCTGCAGCCAGTGGATGAACTCCGCCGCGCCGGGCAGGATGTGGTTGCCGTGATAGATCACGCCGTCCATGTCGCACAGGAAGCCCTTTTTCGCGTTAAAATCGATCATTTCCATGTCCGTTCTCCTTATCCTTGCTTCTGCTCTCAGCTTACCACGCATCCCGCCGCCGGGCAAGCGGCAGGCGCGTCAAATTTGCGTAAAGTCACAGGTCCAGCCGCAGGAAGATCGTCGTGTCCAGCGGGCTGTCGTTGTAGGGCGGGATGTCGTAAAATCCGAGCGCGCGGTACATTTTGATCGCGCTCGTGAGAAACGGCAGCGTGTCGAGCAGCATGACCGTGTAGCCGATGGCGCGCGCGTCATCGAGAATGCGCTGCATCATCACCCCGGCGATGCCCCTGCCGCGAAACGCGGGGCGCACGTACAGCCGCTTGAGCTCGCACGTCGTGTCGTCCAGCCGGCGCAGCGCGATGCACCCGGCCGGTTGCCCATCGCACCACGCGACGTAGAGCCGCCCGCCCGGCAGGCCGTACTTTTTCGTCAGGTCGGCGACCTCGGCGTCGTAATTTTGCAGGTCGAGATAGACCTGAAAATGCGGGTCGTTCTCGACGAGCATGTGCGTGTATTCCGCGAACAGCTCCCGCACCGCCTCCGGTGTGTCATAGCCCAATTTCAGCTCCATGGGAAGCACCTCCCTGTCCTGATCTCGAAAGGCACAGGGGACGTCAATGCCCCCTGTGCTTTTCTTTCCGCTTCGTCTGCCGCAGCTGAAACTGCCGCGCCTGCTCACGCTCCCGCTCGGCACGGGTCTGCACCCGGCGCGCAGCCTTGCCCTGCTCGCGCGGCTCGGCGCCAAACACGATCCTGCGCACCGCGTACTGTCCGTCCTCCTCGCGCTCGCAGAGCCCGATCCAGAACGGCGGCTCAAATAAAACCGTGAGCCGAACCATACGTGTCCCCATCGAAACGCCTCCTTTTCGTGAAATCCCGCAAGGAACGGACAACCAAGGAGGCTGGTTACTGACAGCGTCGCCGCTGCTCCCGGACTACCTACCGGGACGTGTTTTTATCCTTGCGCTTCCATTTTACCGCATTTGTGCCCCGCGTCAAGCCCCCGCGAAAAAGCGCGGTGCGGGGCATTGACGCGCGCGGGCAAAGCGGCTAAACTAGACCTCAGTTTCTTTTCTCGGAGGCGCCTATGAAAACGACAACCACTCCCACCGGCACCGGCCGCGCGCGGCTGGGCCTGATCGTGTCCATGACCGTGTTCGGCACGATTGGCCTGTTCGTGCGCCGGATCGAGATCACGTCGGCCGAGCTCGCGCTCTGCCGCGCGGGGCTCGCGGCCGTGTTTCTGCTGCTGTCTTTTCTCGTCACGCGCAGGCGTCTGTGCCTGAGCGAAATCAAAAAGTCGCTCTGGCTGCTGCTGGCCTCGGGCGCGGCCATGGGCATCAACTGGATGCTGCTGTTCGAGGCGTACAAGTACACGACCATATCCTTGGCCACGCTCAGCTACTATCTCGCACCCGTGCTCGTCACGGCGCTGTGCCCGCTGCTGTTTCATGAGAAAATGACGCGCGCGCAGTTCGTCTGCTTTCTCATGTCCACGCTCGGCGTCGCACTCATCATCGGCTCCGGCGGCGTACAGGGCAGCGGGTCGGATGTGCGCGGCATTCTCTTCGGCGTGAGCGCCGCGGTGTTTTATGCCGCCGTCATCCTGCTCAACAAATACATCACCGGCGTCCCGGCGCTCGAGCGCACGTTCGTGCAGTTTCTCGCGGCCATTCTGGTGCTCACGCCGTATGTCGCGCTCACGTCGGGCTTTCACCCGGGCGTGATGTCCACGACCGGGTGGGTGAATCTGCTCATCGTCGGTCTCGTGCACACGGGCCTGACATACTGCATGTATTTCTCCGCCATCCGGGCGCTGCCGGGGCAGGAGTCGTCGCTGCTGAGCTATATCGACCCCATCGTGTCCGTGCTCGTGTCGGTGCTGCTGCTCGGCGAGCCGCTCGCCCCGGTGCAGATCGTCGGCATCGTGCTGTTTCTCGGCTTTGCCATCGTAAACGAGCTCACGCACAAGAGCGCGCAGACATAAAAACAGAAAAAAGCCCCACCGGCCTGTGATTTCCGCAGGCCGGTGGGATTTTCGTGCGGTCGCATCCGGCTCACGCCGGGTCATTGCCTTCGTTCGCACCCAGATAGGCCGTAATGTTCATAACCAGTTTCCTCCCCATGTGTGCACAGCACCTTGTCACAGGCTATACTGCGGACAGCACGCTTTTTTCTGCATCTTTCCCCATGCGCTTCCGTCCGCTCCCAAAGCGAGATTTGGCTTCCCGCTCATGTTTTTATCATACTACGACCGCCCGCGGCCGGAAAGGCCGCAGACGCAAAAAACACCCCGCTCACGGCGGGGGGTTTTTGCTGTCAGGCGATCAGATCTTCGTGACGATCTTGATGCCGGGGCCCATGGTGGACGCCGTGACGCAGGACTTGATGTACTGGCCCTTCGCGGCGGCCGGCTTGGCCTTGATGATTGCGCCGATGAGCGCGTTGTAGTTCTCGGTGAGCTTCTCAGCGCCAAAGCTGACCTTGCCGATCGGGCAGTGGATGATGTTGGTCTTGTCGAGACGGTACTCGATCTTACCGGCTTTGGCTTCCTTGATGGCGTTGGCAATGTTCGGCGTGACCGTGCCGGCCTTCGGGGACGGCATCAGGCCCTTGGGGCCGAGCACTTTGCCGAGACGGCCGACGACGCCCATCATGTTGGGAGAAGCGATGACGGTGTCGAACTCGAACCAGTTCTCACCCTGGATCTTCGCAACGAGATCCTGGCCGCCGGCGTAATCGGCACCGGCGTCGAGCGCTTCCTGGACCTGCTCTTCCTTGCAGAAGACGAGCACGCGGGTGACCTTGCCGGTGCCGTGGGGCAGGACGATGGCGCCGCGGACCTGCTGGTCGGCGTGACGGGAGTCAACGCCCAGCTTCACGTGCAGCTCGACGGTCTCGTCGAACTTGGCCTTGGCGGTCTTGGTGATGAGCTCGAAGGCTTCCTGCGGCTCGTACTGAGCCTGCTTATCAATGAGCTTAGCGCTCTCTTTATAATTTTTACCTCTGAACAATTCAGTTTCCTCCTAATAAAGTGGTTCGTCGGATGGATGATCCTCCCACGATCAGGGAGCGGAATCTGACGGCTTATTCGCCGACCAGAACGCCCATGCTGCGGCAAGTGCCGGCGATCATGCTCATAGCAGACTCGATGCTGGAGCAGTTGAGATCGGGCATCTTCTGCTCTGCGATCTTGCGCAGGTCTTCCTTGCTGATGGTCGCGACCTTATCTCTCTGGGGCACGCCGGAAGCATGCTCGATGCCGCAGGCCTTCTTGATGAGCAGGGCTGCCGGGGGCGTCTTGGTAATGAACGAGAAGCTACGGTCGGCGTACACGGTGATGACGACCGGGATCATCATGCCCATGTCGCCCTTGGTGCGCTCGTTGAAGTCCTTGGTGAACTGGCCGATGTTGATGCCATACTGGCCGAGCGCGGGGCCGACCGGGGGAGCCGGCGTTGCCTTGCCGGCGGGAACCTGGAATCTGACGTATCCAACTATTTTCTGTGCCACTTGAAAGCACCTCTTTCTTGTAAGATTTTAATCCTTGATCGCTTCGACCTGATCGAGTTCGAGGTCGACGGGCGTCTCCCTGCCGAACATGGAAACGACGACGCGGACACGGTCCTTCTCGGGCTCGAGCTCGTCCACCGTGCCGATGAAGCCCTCGAGCGGGCCGTCGGTGATCTTGACGGAGTCGCCGAGCTCATAGCCGACCACCACTTCGTGGTGCTCGACGCCGAGGTCGTAGATTTCCTGTTCTGTCAGGGGAATCGCCTTCCCGTCGGAGCCGACGAAGCCCGCGGCGCCGCGCACGTTGTGCACGAGATGCCAGCTCTCATCGGTCAGCACCATCTTCACGAGCACGTAGCCCGGGAAGACCTTGCGCTCGACAGTCTTTTCACCGGAATCGGTGATCTCCTTGACCGTCTCCATGGGGATGTTGACTTCCTGGATCAGATCCTGCATTTTGCGGTTTTCTGCCGCCTTGAGGATGTTCGCGGCCACGCTGTTTTCGTAGCCGGAGTAGGTATGGACAACATACCATTTTGCAAGTTCAGACATATTATCCACCACCCAGCTTCAGCAGAAGCTGCACGCCCTGATCGGCCAGCGAATCGAAGCCCCACAGAACCAGTGCGGAGACGACCATGACCACCAGGCAGACTGCGGTGTTGTTTGCCGTCTGCTTCGGCGTCGGCCACACGACTTTCTTGAGCTCGCTCTTCATGTCGCGGAACCATTTGCCGATGCGTTTGAAAAACGGGAGTTTTTTATCGACTTTCTTGACGGCTTCTGTGGAAATTTCTTTCTTTTCCGGTTTCTTATCAGCCATGAATCATTCCGTCCTTTCGAAAGTCTTATTTGGTTTCAACGTGCTTGGTGTGCTTGCGGCAGAAGGGGCAATACTTACTCAGTTCCAGCTTTTCGGTAGTGTTCTTCTTGTTCTTCATGGTGTTGTAGTTCCGCTGCTTGCACTCTGCGCATCTGAGCGTCACCTTGACACGGGATCCAGCTTTAGCCATATTTTTCGGCACCTCCTTATTGATTTCGTCCCTGTCGGGACGTGATTGCCTCCCTGTATGGGTCGAAAGGGCATAAAAAGGGAACCTCTCGACTGACAGGTAGATTCACTATACCACACTCCCTGTCAAAGGTCAAGCCTTTTTGCACTGGTGGTGAAGCAGCACGAAACGGCACCGTCGACAGCAGAAAACGCCGCCTCCGAAGTCCGGAGGCGGCGCGCAAAATGCGGTTTTTATGCCTTTCAGGCCACGTCCTCGAAGCCGGGCAGCGGCTTCTTGGCCGTGACGGCGCGGATGACAAACAGCGTTGCGATCACGAGCACGACACCGATGGCGAGGCAGATGTAAACGTTCTGGATGAAGCCCGCCAGAATGTAGTTGACAAAGCAGATGATACCGACGGTGGCGGCATACGGCAGCTGCGTGGACACGTGGTTGACGTGGTTGCACATCGCACCGGCAGAGGCCATGATGGTCGTGTCGGAGATGGGCGAGCAGTGGTCGCCGAGCACGGCGCCGGCCAGGCACGCGGACACGCCGATGATGAACAGCTCACTCGTCGGGTCGAACACGTAGGTGACGATCGGCAGCAGGATGCCGAACGTGCCCCAGCTCGTACCGGTAGAGAAGCTCAGCACACCGGCAACCAGGAAGATGATCGCCGGCAGGAAGCTGAACAGCGACCCGGCCGCGGAGTTCATGACGGAAGCGACGAAGTACTTGCCGCCGAGCAGGCCGGTCATGTTCTTGAGCGAGGTGGCGAAGGTCAGGATCGTGATGGCGGGGACCATGTTGATGAAGCCCTTCGGCAGGCAGTCCATGGCGGCCTTGAAGCTGATGAGGCGGCGGCACAGGAAGTAGATGATCGTGAACACGAGCGCGATCAGCGAGCCCCAGGGCAGCGCGGCGAAGGCGTCGGTGTTGCCGAAAGCGCCGACAAAGTCGTGGTAGTAATCACCGGCAGCGTCCCAGTAACCGCCGACATAGACCAGACCGGCAAAGCAGGTCACGATCAGCACGGCGACGGGCAGGATCAGGTCGATGACGCGGCCGTTCTGGTTGCATTCAATGGCATCGCTGTTGGCATCGGCGCGGTCGCCGGTGGTGTAGAGATCGCCCTTGAAGCGGGCGTTCATCTCGTGCAGGCGCATCGGGCCGTAATCGAACTTCATGAGGATGAGCGCGACAATGAACACGAACGTGAGCAGCGAGTAGAAATTGTACGGGATGGCGCGCACGAACAGGTCAAAGCCGTTGTAGTCCTCGACGACGCCGGACACGGCGGCCGCCCAGGAGGAGATCGGCGCGATCATGCACACGGGCGCGGCCGTGGCGTCGATAAGATAGGCGAGCTTGGCGCGGGAGACCTTGTGCCGGTCGGTGACGGGCAGCATGACCGAGCCGACGGTCAGGCAGTTGAAGTAGTCGTCGACGAAGATGAGCACGCCGAGCAGAAAGGTGGCGAACATGGCGCCGACGCGGGTCTTGATGTGGGTCTCGGCCCAGCGGCCGAAGGCGGCGGAGCCGCCGGCGCGGTTGATAAGCGCGACCATGGCGCCGAGGATGACAAGGAAGAGCATGATACCGGCGTTGTCGGCAACGGCGGGCACCATGCCGTCGTTGATGATGGCGTCAAGGCCGGTGATCGGGTTGAAGTTGGAGTAAAACAGTGCGCCGAGCAGGATGCCCACGAACAGCGACGAGTAAACTTCCTTCGTGATGAGCGCGAGGATGATGGCGACGATCGGCGGCACGAGGGCCCAGAACGAAAACGCCATGCGGCTGGTGGATGTGATCACGCCGGTGCCCTCGCAGACACCGCATTCCTCACCCTGTGAGATGCCGGTGCCGTTGCACGTGGTGCAGGTGATGGACTTGGCCACGTCGTCCCCGTCGTCGGCGGCGAGCGCGCACACGCTCAGCAGCGACACGGCCATCACGACGAGCAGCAGCACGGCCAGGATCTTGCGTCTGGAATTCATAGTGAAATTCCTCCCATAAAAAAATGTCATGAACAGAGCATACTGTTCATGACACTTGAAACACTCGTACCGGTCAATGACAGCGCTCCGCGTATTGCGGCAGTCCGGCGGATATTCTCCGGCGGCCCAGGCAATCCCGCGGCAGGCACCTGCGGGACCCTTCGGCGGCTGCCCCTTTCCCCTCCCGGTGACCTGCCGGTGAGCGAGGGTACTGATGACGTCCGCGCCTCTATCATGCTTTGTTCAGCGATACTCAGTATACGGTCGTGTACACAGAATGTCAACCAATTTTGCAAATTTTGTGTATTTTCGCGTTTCCGACAAAATCTTGGCCCTGTCTTTATGCACCCCGTACAAAAAAACGCCCGCCGGTGTTTCCGGCGGGCGTTTGGCTGGCTGTTTTTTCTCAGCGGCTGCCCTTATCGTAGGGGATGCCCTCGGCCTTGGGGGCCTGAGAGTTCTTGGAGGTGAAGATCAGCACGATCATTGTGACGATATACGGCAGCATCTGGTAGAAGTTGGAGATCTCCTTAACGCCATCGAACTTCGGCAGGAAGGACAGCGACGAGCTGTAAGCCGCGATGACCTTGAACAGCGCAAAGAACACCGAGGATGCCAGGATCGGGAACGGTTTCCAGTTACCGAAGATCATAACTGCCAGCGCCA
>ERZ772858.943-NODE-943-length-33641-cov-16.638867_pt1 | contig 33641 bp, 24 predicted proteins | sample MGYA00512136_ERZ772858 | MGnify/ENA primary metagenome ERZ772858 (study PRJEB29015, sample SAMEA2737726) | human gut metagenome | biome: human gut; feature: human-associated habitat; material: faeces | place: China | collected 2012 ...
CAAGGTTCTCTCCCTCCGGCCCTGCGGGGCCACCTCCCTCGCAGAGGGAGGCAAGGAACATCACAAAAACGCGCAGTACCATTCCAAAACGGGCCCGCCAAACAGCATTGCGATCACGATGCCCGCACACAGAAACGGGCCGAAGGCGAAGTGGTCCTTCTTCCCTGCCTTTTTGGCGGCCAGCAGGTATATGCCGTATATACCGCCAAAAACAATGCCGAAAAACATCGCCAGCAGCGTATTCTGCCAGCCCAGGAACAGCCCGGCGGCTGCCATCAGCTTGATGTCGCCGCCGCCGAACGCGCCGTCGATGACAAGGCAGAGCAGAAACATCGGCACACTGACGCAGAGCGCACCGATGATGTGCGGCAACCAGTCGGCAGGGGAGAGCAGCACGCTCACCGCGCCGCAGACCGCCAGCGCCAGATTCAGCCGATCCGGGATAGTCTGCGTCTCGGCATCAATGAGTGAAACGCTCAGCAAGATCCCGCAGACCGCCAGCGCCAGCAGTGCGACCCAGCTCATGCCGAACAGCCCGCCCGGCAGGGCGTAGGCAGCGCCGTACCGCCAAGTGCAGCCCAGCGCCAGCACGCCGCCCAGAAGCTCCACCAGCAGGTACTGTGCCGGAATGTGCGCACCGCAGTGGCGGCACCGCCCGCGCAAGAATAACCAGCTGAACACAGGCACTAAGTCCGGCGCACCCAGCGTGTGGCCGCACTGCGGGCATACGCTGCGGCCCTTCAACGGGTCCATGCCCCGCGGCAGCCGCCACGCGACGACGTTCATAAAGCTGAACAGCGCCGCGCCCAGCAGAAAACGAATGAGTCCCAGCAGAAGCTCAAGCAGCAGCATGGCCCACCCCCGCGCCGTATTGCAGCCGGTCCTCCGCGCGGAAAACGCGGTAACCGCCGTCGGCATCATAGATGGCGTACATGCCGTTCTCCTGATACAGGAGCCGCTGCACGGTGTAGCCGTTCGGGTCGATCTGCAAAAGCGTCACTGTGCCGGGCAGTGAGCCCAGCGTGCGGATTTCCTCGGCGATGCCGTCCGCAAAGCCGTCCGCGCTTGTCTGGTCGGCGAAGGTCTGCCCGGCGGAGTAGCACTGGGCAGACACGGCACTGGCCGCCAGCCGCGCAGCCTTGACCTGAGCCAAGGCCTCCCGCGCACGGGCCTGATAGCGCAGCTCCGCCGCGCCGGTCACAATAGTATACAGGACAGCGCCCAGCGCCAGCAGTACGGCGAGCTTTTCCGCAAACGCAGCTTTGGCCCAGCGTTCCCCGGTATGGCGCAGCCATGCGCCCAGTCGTGCTGCCAGCATTGTTACACATCCTCTACCATACAATAACACGCTATTCAGTATACCGTGCCGGGCCTGTATTTGCAAGAAATTTCACGAAAAAAACTCTGTTTTTTGTTCAAAGCTAACGGAAATTATGGCGAAATCGTGCACAGCTTGCCGCTGACCCACTATATTTGGTGTAAATTTGCTGAAATCTCGCGGAATTTGTTGCGAAAACGTCACATTCCGAGTATAATGCCAATATATATAATCTGGTATTGTGTCTAATTGTAACCTTTCACCGGAGAAACGACGGGAGCATCTATGGTGCAGTACAATAAAAATATAAAAAACAAAAAGAAAGGCTTTACGCTGGTGGAGCTGATGGTCGTTCTGGCTATCACGGCCATTCTGGCGGCGCTGGTCGGCGGCGGGCTGATCGCCTACACGCGGCTGGCCCGGTTCGAAAAGAACGAGGCCAACGCCCGCACGCTGTTCCAGACGGCGCAGATCTCCCTGACCCGGATGGAGACGGCGGGGGAGCTGGATGCGTTCCGCGATAAGGTGACGAAAAGCGGCAGCATGGGTCAGCACTTTGCCGAGGGTCTGACTGATGCGAACGGCAAACCTCTCGATGGGCGCACCCAGAAAGACTTGAACACCTATATCGCGGCACTATACTATGACAAGACCGGCGCAGCGGACGGCAACCATAACGCGCTGGTCAAGGAGCTGCTGGGCGATTACATCTACGACGCCTCGCTGCTGAATGCCTCGATCTGCGTCGAGATCGACGTACAGAGCGGGCAGGTCTACTCGGTCTTTTACGATACCAAATCCGATAAGCTCCGCTTCAATCAGGACGGTGCTACGAATATTTATGACCGCAGCTATGACCACCGCCGCAATGACAGCCTTGTCGGCTACTACTCTGCCGAGGACCGCGTCAACGTTGTGCAGCTGGTGCAGACGAAGCTGAAGGTCAAGAATCCCCGCCTGACGAACGGCGAGACGCTGACCCTGAGCTGGAGCGGCAACTCCAGCCTCGGCGATCTGGACACCTCCTACACGGCCACGGCCTACGCCGCCGGGGACACCGGCGACAATCGCAAGCCGCTGTTTACCATCACGATCAAGCGCGACACCGCGGGTGCGGCGGATGATAACAAGCAGGTCATCACAGAGATGCCTGTCACGATTTATACGTATGATAATGCGGGCCAACGGACGGAAACCAAGAAAGAACTCTACTTCCCGTTAAGCTACAACAAGGGCAGCTTTGTGCTGACGCTGGACGCCATGGCGGACGCGGCGCTGCTGCGTGCGTGTGAGAACGACGAGGTTGCCGCCACAAGCCTGTACAGCATCACCCGCCTGCTGAACGACCCGAAGGATATCTACATTGCCATGCGCGCCGAGCCGCGGGAGAACTACAGCGATACCTACACAGCCAGCAAAGAGGAAACGACGAACGAGGAAAACACCCTGCTGGCCAAGGGCGGCACGGCGGTCACGGCTGACCTGAAATATTTCCGCCATCTGTACAACCTGCGCTGGTCTGCCGACTGGGACATCACCAACAAGGCCACCTACACGCTGACCCCCCAGGCCAGCAACAGCACCGGCCTGAACTGGACGGGCGGCGGCGTCACGGTCTACTGCGCCGCGGGCGCATGGCCTGCGGCCAAAGTGCCGTCCCTCAATGACCCTGTCGCCTGGCCGACGATCCCGGAGCTGGGCGAAAAAATCGAACTTAGGAGCAAAACAACGGGCCTTACAACCCAAACGACCCGTGTGCCCATCCTCAATCTGCAACTGAGCAGCAAGTCCGTTGCAAAAACCGGCAGGGCAGGGAAGGACGAGCTGGCCGACCACTATGTCGGCCTTATCGGCGAGAACAAGGGCAAAATTTCTTACATCACACTGCGCGACCCGGACATTCAGGTCAACGTCAAGACCGAGACCGTCGCCGCCGATACGCTGCCGAAGGCAGACCAGCTCAAGCTGACTGCAACCAAATTCGTCACGGCGCTGGCGAAGGACGACGAGAACTGGCGCGATGTGCGCGCCGTCGGCGCACTCTGCGGCGTCAACACCGGCACGCTGGAAAACTGCGCCCTGACCCGCGGCACGAACACCTCGACCAGTGCGCTGGTGGCCGCGGCGCTGGCGTTTAACAACACTACCACCGCAACGCAGCGCAAAGCGCAGACGCAAAACGCTGGCGGCAAAAGCTATACCTATTATACAGACGAGCCGCGCGGCATTGGCGGTCTCGTCGGCGTTGCCATACCCGAAACGGATTCCGTCATGCAGGACCTGACCGTTGCGTCGGACGTGACGGTAGCGGGTCTGCTTGTGGACAAGGACACGCAATCCGTTGCAGAGACCACAGCGCCAGACCAGCAGGCCGAGAAGGCCCGCTACGCCGCTGCGGCAGCCGAACCGAATGACGAGAACTCCCTCTGGCGCAGCGTCGGCGTGGGCGGCGTGTTCGGCACGGTGGACGCCGCGAAGATGCAGACGACGGACAAGACGAACATCGTCAACAACGGCTTTGTGACCGGCAACGGCTTTACGGGCGGCATCGTCGGCAACCTGTTTACGACAGGCGCAAATACCAGCGCCCCGAGCCTGACGGGCCTGAGGAACAACGGCACGGTCAGCGCGGGTGCCAACTATAAGGGCGATACCGCGGGCGATGCGCGCAGCCTGGTGCTGGGGCAGTTCTTCGGCGGCATTGCGGGCTACGGCAGGGGCGTGACCCTGCAAGGCTGCGAAAGCGTGACCCGCAGCGACCTGACCGAGACCCAGCTCAAGGAGCAGGTCAAGGCGGGCTTCGACGAAACCGGCACATTGACCGACGCCAGCCCCCTCAAGGGTGATTTCGTCGGCGGCCTTGTCGGCTACGGCAAGGAAATTGTGCTGAACGGCTGCAAGACCGGCAAGGGCTACGTGCTCGGCAGCCGGTTTGTGGGCGGTCTGGCCGGTGGCTTTACCGGCAGCGGCGTACAACAGAACGATACGAACAGCAGTGACGTCTTTGGCAGCCGCTACGTCGGCGGCATCGTGTCGGTCAACGGCAGCAACAGCCAAATCAGCGGCATGACCAATACGGGTCTGGTCGCGGCCTTTGGGCAGAACGCGGCCTACGTCGGCGGCATCGTCGGCGTCAATGATGCCGACTGGGGCGGCAGTCAAGACCCGAATGCCAAAGCCACCGTGCAGAACTGCGCCAACCGCATGTCCGGCGACAACGCCACCGATACCCGCCGCATCAACCTGTTAAAGGATCTGAGCGGCAGCGCCGACTACGTCGGCGGCATCGCGGGCAGCAACGGCAAAAACGGCGTTGTGACGTGGGATGAGAACGGCACCCCGACGCTGGGTGCCATTCTGTACGGCAACAACTACGTGGGCGGCGTGGCCGGTTATAACGATGAAAATGCGACGATCTCCAACGCCTCCGGCCAGAACCTGACCATCAGCGGCCAGATCGTGGCGGCGGGCAAGGCTGTCGGCGGCATGATCGGCCTGAACTGCGCGCCGGAACTGCCCTCCGCCACTGTGAAGGTCAGCCGCGTGGCAGGTCAGCAGCTTGTCGGCGGCGTCATCGGCGCCAACCTGCCGGTGGGCGGCTTCACTGTGACGGGCGGCGCGTTTAACACACATGTGGCCTCGGGCCGCGTCGAGGCCGACGCCGTCGCGGGCGGCATCATCGGCTACAACCGTCTGCTGGCGGCCAAGCCCACAAACGTTACGCTGGCGGCGCTGCTGCCGACGATTGACCAGAACACCGGCGTGCTGACCGACAGCACCGCCGTGAAAACGGCGGACGACACAATCACCCTGACCGATTTCCAGAACAAGCTCAACCTGCAGGCCAACATCTACGTCGGCGGCATCGTCGGCGCAAACGACGCTAAAACGAAGCTGACGATTCAAAAGGCAACCAACGGCGCAATGCAGAATGCCCTGTCCGTCGGCGGCCTGAACCCGTCCAACAACGGCGCGTTTAAAGGCGGCGTATCGCTGAACGCGCTGGCCGGTGACCGCTATGACTTTGGCCCCGTGCACGGCGCACTGGCGGGCGGTATCATCGGCTATGCCACGCCCAACACGAAGCTGGAAAACTGCATAAACTACGGCACAGTGGCTCACAAGTGCGCCGCGGGCGGCTTTGCGGGCTGGAACGAGGGCACGATCACCGGCGGCAGCATGGCGGCGTCCCTCGGCAACCGTGAAACCGGGTATACCTATCTGGGCGGCGTTGCGGGCGTCAACGGCGGTCGTATTCAGTCTGCCTACCCGGCTAAAGACTGCGCCGCGCGCGGCGACAGCTATGTCGGCGGCATTGCGGGCGTCAACCTGGGCGGTTACGCTGCGGCAAGCAAGGGCCTCATCATCTGCACGGGGAACAACAGCAGCACTGGCACGGTGGAGGCCAACCAGTACGCGGGCGGCGTGGCCGGTGCCAACGTCGGCAGCATTTCGCTGTCCGGTCAGCTGCAAAGCAGTGTCACCGCCACCGGCTATGCGGGCGGCGTGGCCGGTATCAATACGAAGAACGGCATATATACAGGCCGCATTTGCGGCGCTGAAAACGCCAACGGCGCGGTCAGCGGCAGCGTCACTGCCGCCAACTACGCGGGCGGCGTGGCCGGTACGAACAGCGCCGAAATCACCCGTGTGGAGAACCGTGCCTCGGTGCGCGCCAGCACACAATATGCGGGCGGTATTGCGGGCGTGAACGCCGCGGGCGGCAAAATCAGCGCCTGCGTCCATGCCAAGAATCAGGTCTACGCCACCAACGGCGAGGCGGGCGGCATCGCGGGCAATAATAATAAAGACGCGCTGATTGAGAATGTGCAGGTCCGCGCCGACGTCACCGCAGCCAACGGCACGGCGGGCGGCGTCACGGCCACGAACTTCGGCACCATCGGTCAAGGCAGCGGGCTGGAAAACAGCAGCAGCGTAAGCGACTGCACGATCACCGGCACGTCGGAGAGCATCGGCGCTGTTGCGGCGTACAACGGCAAGGACGCGACCATCCGCAACGTCAGGCTGGCGGCAAACGCCAACGTGCGGTTCAGCACCCCGGCGGTCACGATTGGCGGCCTTGCGGGCATGAACGATGGTGCCGTCACCGGCTGCCGCGTTGAGAACGGCGCACTGGCACTGAACGACGGTCTGCGCGCGGGCACCAACACCGTCACGCTGGGCGGCGCGGTGGGCCGCACCACGAAGCACGGCACGGTCAGCAGCACCGACGTTCTGCTGGACCTTACACAAAATCTTGATAAATATACAAATTTGGGCGGCGTCGCAGGCCAGAACGACGGTACCCTGGAGCGGTGTACCTATTCCGGCACGATGGGCGGCGACGCGGACACGGACGGCCTTGTCTCCGTCGGTGCGCGCAGCACCGGCAGCACGGTGGGCGGCATTGCCGGTCTGAACAACAGCACAATCACCGGCTGTGAGGTCAAATACATCAAACTGCAGGTCAGCGGTATCAGCAACATCACCACGACCCAGACCGCAGACGAAAAGCTCGCCAGTGCCAGCCATGTGGGCGGCATTGCGGGCCGCAACAATGACGAAATCGCCAACAGCTATGTCGCCACCGAGCGCAGCAACAGCGAGGGCAGCATCATCACGGCGCGTTACGGCTTTGTGGGCGGTGTCGCGGGCTCCAACAACGGCACTATCAAGGGCAGCGGCAGCAAAAAAGCGCTGGTCAGCGACGAAGAAGCACCACCCGCCCTTGTTACACAGGTTGATAATTGGCTGGATGCGGCAGATGCCAATGCCGGCATCAACAGCATGGCGGCAGAGCTGACCACAGGCAAGACCTACGCAAATCTCATGGGTGTTGACACTGTGTCCAAAGAAGGCTGCGGCTATAGGAATGTCTATAGTCAAAGCGGTCTTGCCGCCAATGATCTGCTTGTCGCCCTGCGCGGCAGCAACAACAGCGAGACCGTCCGTGCCGCCGGTTATCTGGGCGGTCTGGCAGGCTTTAACTCTCTCCGCGGTACAATCGACACTTCCGCCACCGGCCAGTGGTTTGTCTATTCTGACAATGCGACAACGGCATCCACCGTCGGCGGTATTGTCGGCCAGAACGAATCCAACGTCACAGACAAAAGCGTGCTGGACACTGTGGTAAACTGTGCCGCCGTGCGCCGGTTTACGCGCGTGTTTGATCAGTCTAAGAACAAGGACGATACAGACAATGACAACATTTACAAGAGGGAAAATCGTGTTGTTGTCCATGTGGGCGGTGTCATTGGCCAGCAGCAGAACCGCAGCGATGACCGGTGGTCTGTCAGCAAGGTAGTCAACTGCGGCAGTGTGTTCAACAGCCGCTCGGCCAATGTGGGCGGCGTGATCGCCTATTGGCTGGACTACGGCGGAACCGTGCAGAAATGCTTCAATTTTGGCAAAATCACAACAAACACGAACGACAAAAACAGCGGTTACGGTGCAGTCGGCGGTATTGTCGGCTTTATTGACCAGCCTATTTCCGGCGGCACCACAAATGTGCTTTCCTGCCGTAACTACGGTGAAATCTGGTATGAATCAAACGGCGCGAATGACTGTGCGGGCATTATCGGTAAAATCGAGATGAAGAAGGTCACCGATATTATGACGCTGAACATCATCGACTGCGTCAATAGCGGTGCAATCAAGGCAGAATCGCAGGCAGTCGGCATTCTGGCATGGATCGGCCCGTACGACAAGGGAAATATTGATTATGTTACAGTAAATATTGACCGCTGCCGAAACCTTAATACAGACTTTACGTGTAGCAGAAAAATCGGCATTGTCGGCAGCCGCGGTAATGGCTCTGGGTCGAATAAAGCAACCAATGTCACAAACTGCTTTGCGACGGTTGGTACAGGTTGGTATCCTATTGCCTATTTGCGCCAGAGTTACGAGAATGTCACCGGCCACGGCAACTATTATATAGAAAATTCCGAAGATGCAGGCAAGAGCTTCTTTAAGAAAGATTCCCGTAAACTGACCACAGTAAAACCGAACAGTACAACAGGTAACTGGGAGAAAGCGGATAAGCAAGGAAGTGACAAGGCCTACAACGAGACAGATTGGAACTCGTCCTCGAAAAAAGTAAAAGCACACCGTCTGTACATAGGCTATAACGTCACTGACAAAGCAACCTATCCTTATATTGCGTTCCTGCCCACTTTGGCAGAGGATGGGAACGGCGCAGCGTACAGTCTGTGGTGGATTAGCGGTCTTACATCTGCGGGCAGGCCTGCCAAACCAAACTCTGCCTATATCAAGACCGACGGTAATAAAGCCTACATTTTCGATGATACCGGCGCGGGCCAAGATAACAATCCCGGCAACCAGAGAGCGACTGTGATGCTGCAATTCGGCGAAGCCGCGAACAGTAAGGTCACAAAAGACGTTGATATTACCGACATCACCGACGAGGTCATCCAGAACTACTATAAGTACGTGCTGGACAGCACCAAGCCCGCCCAGCCGGGAGAAATCGACGTCAAGGCCAGCCAGGTGCAGGACGCGGACAACAACGTCTATGGCCGTTATGAAGTGACGTGGGGCGAGCCGAACGACACGACAGCCAGCCCCGCCGCTTACTACCGTGTTGAAATTCTGCCCTGCGATGCTGAGGGGAATGTCGCATCGGATGCAGTTCCCTATCTGAAAGCTGACGTCTACCAGCGCAGCTATACCTTTGTGGCTGATAAAGCGTGGACGGGTAACTTCGTCGTGCGTGTAACGCCCTACAACACCAACGACGACCCGAATCAGGCTGACAACTTCAACACCAGCGGCGTGCAGACCTTTATGCACGCCCTGCCGACACCGGAGATTGAGTTCCGGCTGGTCAAACGCAAGAACGGCGGCTTTGACTGGAATCAGTGCCAGACGCCAGATTACCCGGGGATGCAATTCAATTATGAAGTTGTCGCGGTGCTGAAAAACTACACCGAATACCCTACAGACGAGGCATGGACCGTCAAGCTGACCGATGGAAAGCATACTTATTATTTCAGCAGCCAGAATGGCAAGCAGTACATCCGCCTGACCAATAATTTGGAACGCACTTTGACGCTTACGGCGTTGGCAACCCCGGTCAACAGCAACAGCACAAAGTATCTGCGCTCGGCCCAGTACAAGTCAGAGACCTATCTCCCGTCCCAGTGGCGAGACCACAACGGTGAAAAAGGCCAGGACGAGGACGGTCTGCCGCTGGGCACGCTGAAAAAGGACGGCAGCACGGAGTATGTGACCTACACCGGCCAGACAGCGGAGAGCTTTGAAGCAACCGTGAAGTTCAGCTTTACCCCGAGAGTCAAGAACGGCAGCGAGCACGGCAACCCGACCTACCGCGTCATGCTGCTGGCAAAATATCTGGGCAATGACGAAGTCAACGGCGTATCTTTGAACGGCCAGTACATCACGCTGGCCGCGCGGGAGGGCATTGTGACAGGGTCTCCCGTCACCTTCAACCTGAACAGCCTGCCGTCGGATGCTATGACGAACTACACCGACTTCCTCGTTGTCGCGGTGCCCGTCACCAGCGGCAAGGGCGATATGAAGTATCGCTGGGATGCCACGGCGGACGAAGTGTCCGCAGCCATTGACAGCCATGCGAACGAGACAAACGACACCGACAAAGAAATCTGGTGGAAGAACGGCTATGAGATCGTCCGCACGGGCGAGCACAGCTATACCTATGCCCATCTGACGCCGCTCTGCTTCTCCGACGTGAGCCGCACCGATGACCAGGGTTGGGCTATACAGGCCACGCAGACGACCCCGCAGATCATCTTCAAGCAGCTGAACCTGAATGTTCTGAAAGCCCCGACGCTGGACAAAAACACCGAAGGAAAAGTTGACGAGAAAACCAACGAGTTGACCTATACGTTCAACTGGACGCAAGAGGACATGGGCACGAAAAAGCCGACCTACAGCATCAAGCTCTACGGCCTGTTGACGGACGCGGACGGCAAAGTGACAGGTCAGGAGCAAATTGCGCTGAAGGACACCCTGACGCCGACACAAAATGGCAGCAGCTTTACCCTGCCTGTCAACGTGGATACCATGCTGGCCAACGGCAGCGACAGCTGGCGCTATGACAAGGTCCGGCTCGAGGTCACCCGCGTGGCGGCAGCCGGCACCGATGAAATCGGCGCGTCCGCTGTGGCGGATTACAGCGTTAAGCAGCGCCTGCCCGGCATCAGCGCGCCGAGCTCCATCACCCGCGTCAACGGCGAGACCGACAACGCGGATGCCCTGCTCTACACGGTCAGCTGGTCGCCGTCCGACGACGCGCGCATTGGCCACTATGACCTGTGCGTCGTCGATGCCGATGACAAAACTGTGCTGACGCTGCCCACCACGGACAACGTCGGCAGCCTGACGCTGGATCTGGAGCAGTATCAGGGCAAGACATTGCGCTTTCGCGTCATTGCCCGCCGCAAGGCTGGTAGCGATACCTGCTTTGACGGCCCGGACGGCGCGTTGAGCCAGTCCGAGACCATCGTCAGCCGCGCCAAAGCACCTGTGGTTGAAAACGTCGCTTTTGACAACAACAGCCCGAATCAGGAGACGTTCCTGAACGACCTCAAGCTCAACATGACGCTGGAGAAAGCCGCACAGGGCAATGTCTACTTTACCGGCTATATCTTCAGCAGTGTGGGCAATTACAATACAATTGCCGATCTGGCCAAGGCTTGGCAGAATACCCCCACCGGGCAGGCCAAGTACGAGGCCCAGCAGGAGTTGACCAAAAAACTGGACGAAATGCTGAACAATGGCAACGCCGAGCTGGTCATCCCGAAGGACAGCCGCACGGTGGGCGGGAGCGCCAGCGCCAACGACACCACCGCCAGCTATACCTTTGTGCCCGACGGCAACGGCTTTACGCTGACGCCCGACCATGCAAAACAATACCTGCTGCCCGCGGTGCGCGTTATGCCCACCGACGGCACGACAGCGTCGAACTGGTTCTACTTCCTGCAGGATGCCGCAAAGGCGCAGCTGCCGGCCATCACGCTGGACGCCCCCGTGGACACCGCCGAACCGGAACGCGCACTTGGCAATGCCGTTTACACGCAGGAGGTCAACCTGTACAGCGACCCCGAGTGTAAGAGCAATCGCGGTACGGCCCCGCTGGAGCTGCGCCGCTTTACGGTGGAGTGGACCGCGGTGAACAAGTACACCCAGGCCGACAGCACGGTGCGCAACCTGACCGACAGCTATACCTTTACCGTCACGCCGCTGGATAGTAAGACGAAACAGCCCTACAGCATTACGGTGACGACCTACGACAGGGACGTGAAGGACGCAGACGGCAATGTCACGCATAAGCGCGGGGAAATCGAAACCGTTACCAAGACCTATAACGACATAACGACGCCGCTTGACAAGCAGACCACCGTTGTGGACGCGGAGACCAAAGAGACCCGCATCTGGTACGACCTGAGCGTTGAGCCTGTGACCGACGAGAACGGCAACGTGACCGGCTGGGAATCGCAACCCTATGACGTCACCGGCACGGTGGAAAAGGACGGCGGTACGCTGTACTACAAGGCACAGACGGTTCCCATGCTGGAGCTGGTGCAGGAGGACGGTGCCGAGCCTGTTTACCGCATCACCCTGCCCGAGCTGCAGGAAAAGGTGCAGGACGATTCGCTCGAGCTGCAAAAGTTCACCGCAAGTGTGACGCTGCAGACGCTGGCGCACTCGGTTGGCGACGATAAGACCGTTGCGTCCGATTCGGTCAAGGTCCCCGTCAACGAGACGAACACCGCCGATGCGACGGAGGATGCCCAGAGTATGGACTCCGCGGAGAGCGTCGCGCCCGCCGAGACTGCAGAAAGCACGGCGGCGGAAAGCGCCCCCGCAAGCGTGCCCCCGGTCCTGATGCGGGCCCGTGCGGCACTGCCCATGGCGACCCCGGAGACCGCCGCTGCCCCGGATGAGACGGACGCGGCGGAAACCGCGCCCCCGAAACAGACGGAAACAAGCGACGCATCGTAATTTTATTTCAGGAAAGAAGGTGGCATTATGCACCGCAGGGCACGCAGCATTCTGCGCGGGGAGCAGGGGCTTTCGATGATACTGGTCCTCTGCATCGGCGCACTGTTTGTGGCGCTGTCGGCAGCGCTGGTCTATGCGGCCTCCGTGCTGACGGCCAATGCCAACCGCCAGCTGCTGGAACAGGAAGCCTACCAGCTGGCAACCAGCTTTTCCGACGTGCTGGAAGGGGAGCTGAATGACTATGACCCAAATGACCGCGACAGCAAGACATTTGCTGGGTTCGTCAACAATGAATTTATGTTCTCGGTGAGTTACGGCAAGGACATCTATGATTTGGAATCCCAGCCATTCGTGTTTGAGTTAATGAAGGGCTCCACCGCGGCGGCAGATGGTGCTGATTCTATCACAATCACATTACGCCGCCGCCCGGGCGAGGATGTAGATGATTTGAACCTAGGCGGACAGGGACAGTATGTTACGACAGACAAAGAATGGCAATCATTCCTGAGCAACTGGCAAAGCACGGACTATAAAGTAATAGATTTGCAACTGGATGTAACTGTTACAGCGAAGAAGGGGGGAGAACAATTCTCCTTTACACGAGTGTATGACAGACACATCCATTACCCGATTGATTACTATACGATAGACGGGCAAACAGCTCATTATAGTTGGACTTTTGGCACGAACCAGTTTACAGTTCCCGGTGGTTCAACACTTGTCATTGATAAAAATGACACAACGGTTCATACAATTGTGCCGCACTATGATACGCGGCAGCAGGACAAAACGACCATTACCTACACCCGCGGTGTTAAACAAAACGCCGGCAAAACACAGGAGTGACCCGCTATGAAACACATTTTCAAAAATCGGCAAGGGGAAACGATTGTGGAAGTGCTTGTGTCGTTCCTGCTGCTGCTGATTTTTACGTCGATGTTCGTCGTTTCGCTGCGGTACGCCCGCGCCATGTCCCAAAAGGCCGAAACGCTGCGGGAGACAGCCTATGAGCTCTGCGCAAAGTTATACGGGCCTAATGACAAAGAGCCGACATGGAACGATGACGGCGCGGCGCAGGATATGACGTTCGGCAACAATGACTTCACGGTTAAAGGTGTGCAGCTACAAAGCACAACGCCAGAAGTGAAAGTGAGTCAAAACGGCACAGAAAAGACTGAGAAATACGTGTTCCACCGTTACTGCAACAAGGAGGAAGAAGGGACGATCAACCCATGAAGCAGCGTTTGAAAAACCAGAACGGCACAACGCTGGTGGAGCTGATCGTCTGCATGGTGCTGCTGGCAATCTTTACGCTGGCGGCGGTCACGCTGATACAGCCCAGCGCACAGGCGTACATGGACATCCAGCAGCAGACGCGTGCGCAAAACCTGGCCGATGCGCTCATTGAGACGATCCGCGGCGAGGTGCTCGAGGCGAACGGCTATATCCGCTTCACCGACGGCGCGACAATCCCCAATGATACTGATGAAGATAAAGGATATGACAGCATATTTAAAGAAAAAACAGGGGTGAGTGACGGTACAGCACTGGAATTTAGTGTTTATCCCAATCACATCGAATTGATTGATAAAGACTATGTACCGCCATTAACAAAAAGTGACGGGACACAGCTGCTGAAACAGGAACAGGCAAATGCGCTGAACGGCTACCTGCACATGCGGTTTTATCAGCAGAGTGGTACAGATAACAGCCCGCAGCACACTGCAACAGATGAAAATACCAAACAAGTGACGCAGAAATACGTTGCTTACGCCTATACGACGGCGTACCCCAAGGACGCTTACATGGGGTTGTACATCAAAGACTTGCACTTTTATGCTCGCAGTTATCAAAAACCCAAAAATGGAAGTAAATATGCGCGTGTCACCGCAATTACGGTAGTGCTGACGATAGCTAAAAAGGATGCAAACGGTCAGAGTGTGACGCTTTGTACGCAAAAAGCAATTATTGCACTGCCGGGCGAACCTGTGTATATTGAGACGCCCGGCACCTGGGACGGCAAGGCATCGTCGGAGGCGTGAATGGTGCCCTCCGGGACTATTTTTGAAAAGTTTATTACAATCCCGGCAGATGTACTGGACAAATTCAAATGGATTCGTTATACTTTAAAACATGAATACCTGTGTGCCGGACAAAAATGCAGGAACGTCATTGGCATCAGAACAGCGAGGATGACTAGGATGGCAACAATTGAAATCAAAATGCTGGGCGGCTTTGAGATCCGTGTGAACGGCAAGCCCGTGCTGGCACAGCTGGCGCAGTCCCGCAAGGCAACGGCGCTGGTGCAGTATCTCGTTTTGCGGCGCGGGGAGCGCGTCTCCCACAAGGTACTGACCGATACCCTGTGGGCAGGGGAGCGGTCCACCAACCCGGACATGGCCCTGCGCGCCATCTTGCATCGCTTCCGCAATATGATCGACGCGGAGGGTCTGGATGAGATGGAGGGCTGCATCGTGACCAGCCGCGGCTACTACCAGTGGAACCCCCATCTGGACTGCAGCGTGGATGTGTTTGAGGTCAACGACCTGTCGGAGCTGGCCCGCAAGGAGAGCGACGCCGAGAAGCGCAGCCGCATTTATGAACAGATCGTCAACCTGTATGACGGGCGCCTGCTGCCGCGGTCTGCGTCCGAGCCGTGGGTCGAAAGCGTCAGCGTGCGCCTGCACGGGCAGTACCGCACAGCCATTTTAAACCTGCTGGAGCTCTGCAAAAAATGGGGCGAGAGCACCCGCATCGTTGCGCTGTGTACCCGCGCGCTGGAGCTGGACCCCTACGAGGAGCGCCTTTATCTGGAAAAGATCGTCGCGCTGGAGACGCTGGGCCGCCACGAGGAGGCGCAGGATCTGGCACGCCGCGGCAGCGCCATGGGCTGCCTGCATCATACCATTGAGCCGGGCCGCGCAGGCTCTGCCTACCGCCAGATGCGCCAGGCAGACCGCAATATGGAGAGCGAGGTCTCCAAGCTGCTCTCTGCTCTGCCGGATACCGAGAACACGGGGGCCTGTATCTGCGACTTTGAGACGTTCAAGGAAATTTACCGCGTACAGCGCGGCGTGCAGGCCCGCTACGGTCTGCAGGTATTCCTGGCGATCCTGACCGTGGCTCCCAGCCAGAACACCGATGCTGTCGAGACCGCTCTGATGGTGGAGCAGCTGGGCGATCTGATCCACATGAATCTGCGCCAGTGCGATGTGGCCGCCCGCTACACCGATATGCAGTATGTTGTTATGCTGAGCGGCAGCACCGCCGAGAGCGGCACCGGCCCGATGGAGCGCATCAAGGCCGCGTTCTACCGCATCCCTGCCCATGGCCGCTACCTGTTGAGCTATAGCCTCTATGTTCCCGAGGCCAAGGCCGACAGCGGGCGCGCCCGCCGCCGCAAAAAGACGGCGAAGAAGGAAAAATAAGTGAGCCGTTAAGCCGTACAGTGAAAGCTGTGCGGCTTTTTTGCTGCACGGACCGGCAAAGAAACGCTTGGTAGGGGCGGGCATTGCCCGCCCGTGCCCGTTTGCCCTGTGATAAATTTTCCCGAAAAGACGATGCTGCGCCAAGTTGGCGGGCGAGCAATGCTCGCCCCTACACTCGCTGTATGTCGAGGAACGATTTTTTACACTTTCCACAATCTTTTGCCTAAAAATTTTTACAAAAAATCCGAAAAAACTGTTTAAATTTCCACAACAATGTGGTAAAGTAGTATCAAACAGGCGGGAGTGTTCAAAAATCACTGCGCCGCAATGAAATTCTACGCCGCAGGGCTGCCGGAAGCAGCCCCGGCGCGAAAAGAGGTTTGACGATCCATGGGCTACGCAAGCAAAGACATCCGCAACATTCTGGTGGCCGGCCACGCCGGCTGCGGCAAAACGACGCTGACCGAGGCACTGCTGTACATGAGCGGCGCTTCCGAGCGTATGGGCCGTGTCGAGGACGGCACCACCGCCAGCGACTTTGACCCCGAGGAGATCCGCCGCAAGGCATCGCTCAACTCGAGCGTTGTCCCCGTCGAGTACGAGGGCATCAAGTACAACCTGATCGACGCACCGGGTCTGTTTGATTTTGAGACCGGCGCTGCCGAGGGCATCATGGCCGCCGAGAGCGTGCTGATCTGTGTGTCCGGGCGTTCCGGCGTGACCGTCGGTGCCGAGAAGGCGTACCAGCTGGCGCTGAAAAACAACAAGGCGCGGATGATCTTTGTCACCAAGGCTGATTTGGAAAACGCCGACTACTTTAAGATCCTGGAGCAGATGAAGATCAAGTTCGGCCCCAGTGTCTGCCCCTGCGTCGTGCCCGTCCGTCTGGACGACGGCACCGTCGCCTACATCAACCTGTTCAGCCAGAAGGCCTTCAAATACGAAGGCGGCAAGCAGGTCCAGATCGACCTGCCCGACATCGGCCACCGCTTTGAGGGCCTGATCCAGGCCATGAGTGAGGCCATCGCCGAGACCGACGAGGCTTTGATGGAGAAGTTCTTCGAGGGTGAGGCTTTCACCACAGAGGAGATCGTCCAGGGCATGGCCTCCGGCGTGCGCAGCGGCCAGATCACGCCTGTGTTCTGCGGCTCCGCCGTCAACGCGCAGGCGCTGGATATGCTGCTCTACAACATGAACGTGCTGCTGCCCGGCGCGGACACCGCGTCCGCCGTGGGAGAGTCTGGCGGCGAGCCGGTGGAGATCACCGCCGACCCCGCTGCCCCGCTGTGCGCTTACGTCTTTAAGACTGTGGCCGACCCGTTTGTCGGCAAGCTGAGCTTTATTAAGGTGCTGTCCGGCAGGCTGACCGCGACGAGCAACGCCGTCAACGCCCGCACCGGCCAGCCGGAGCGCCTGGGCAAGACGCTGACCGTCTGCGGCAAAAAGCAGACCGATACGCCCGAAATCGCAGCCGGTGACATCGGCGCAGTTGCCAAGCTGGCCACCGCCAAGACCGGCGATACCCTGTGTGACCCCGCCCGCGTCGTGGCGCTGCCCGCACCTGTGTACCCCATCAGCAGCTACCGCATGGCCGTCAAGGTCGCCAAGAAGGGCGACGAGGGTAAGGTCGGCAGTGCGCTGGCCCGCCTGATCGAGGAGGACCCCGCCATCCGGTTCGTGGTCGACCCCGAGACGAAGCAGCAGATCATCGGCGGTCTGGGCACCCAGCATCTGGAGGTCGCGCTGGCCAAGCTGAAGAATAAATTCGGCGTCGAGATCACGCTCGAGAATCCGCGCGTGCCGTACCGTGAGTCCATCCGCAAGAGCTGCAAGGCGCAGGGCCGCCACAAGAAGCAGACCGGCGGCCACGGCCAGTTCGGCGACGTGTGGATCCAGTTCGAGCCCATCGAGGGCGAGGGCATCGAGTTTGCCGAGAACGTGTTCGGCGGCAGCGTGCCGAAGAACTTCTTCCCGGCAGTCGAGAAGGGCGTCCGTCAGGCCGCCGAGCACGGCGTGCTGGCCGGTTACCCGATGGTCGGCATGAAGGCCACGCTGCTGGACGGCAGCTACCACCCTGTTGATTCCAGCGAAATGGCGTTCATTATGGCCGCCAAACTCGCGTATAAGGCCGCCATCCCCGAGGCCGGCCCCGTCCTGCTTGAGCCCATCGGCGCATTGAAAGCCCACGTCCCCGCCGACAATACCGGCGATATTATGGGCGAGGTCACGAAGCGCCGCGGCCGCGTGCTGGGCATGAACCCCGATGACGACGGCCTGCAGGTCGTCGAGGCCGAGGTCCCCGTGGCCGAGATGCAGGACTTCACCACCTTCCTGCGCCAGCTGACCCAGGGCCGCGGCTACTTCACGTTCGAGTTCGTCCGGTATGAGACCCTGCCGCAGATGCTCGAGAAGAAGGTCATCGAGCAGGCAAAGGCATTGGGCAACTTTGCGGATGAGGATTAAATCGTAAATAAAAGCACCTGCTGACCGGTATGCGTGTGACCGGCCAGCAGGTGCTTTTTGGTTGAGATATTGAAAGCTTCTTTGCTTACTTTCTTCTCGAAGAAAGTAAGAGATAAGGGAGCCTGCGGAAAGGTGCCAAAACCCCTCAGGCCTCGCAGGCTCGGCCAGTCCTTCGGACCCGAACCCCTCTGTCGCTTCGCGACATCTCCCCGCGCAGCGGGGAGTCACCCCGCAATGCGAGGAGCCTTTTTTGTGGGCTCCGCCCGAGAAAAGCCTCCCCTCACAGGGGAGGTGGCCGAGCGCAGCGATGGCCGGAGGGGCTTTTTGCCGTTACCCGCTAGCACCGGCCCTCCGGGAAGCGGCGGGCCGGGCATGCCCGGCCCCTACAGCGCAGCAAAATGAAAGGCAAGGCCCCCATCACGTGATCTTCAACGCCCGCTGCACGCGGTACACAATGTACTTGAACAGCCCGGCGATCAGACTGCATTCCACCCAGACATAATTGGGCAGGTTCCGCCACTTGAATTTCGGTTTGTTTATCTTCGGCAGCGCCGCCCACGCCTCGCGGAAGCCCTTCGCGTAATCCCCGCCGAAGCCGCGCAGCCGGAACATAAGCACTTTGAGCAGATACCCCAGCAGCATCGGGATAAAATTCAAAACCAACATCAAAATCGGCTGGTTCTTGTAGGGCAGCAGAATGCTGTTGCGCCCGCTCTGGATGCTCTTAAACGGGTTGTAGCGCACCGCGCCGGTGGTCGCGCCGCAGATGTGGCGGCAGCGGGCCGTGGGGCAGTAGACGTTCCTGTAGCCGAAATTGTTCGCACGCCAGCTCAAATCGACGTCCTCGTAATACGCGAAAAACAGCTCGTCAAACACGCCGATCTCGTCCAGAATCGACTTGCGGTAGAGCGCCGCGCCGCCGCACGCGCTGAACACACGGCAGGGCTTTGTATAGCGGCTGGCCTTTAAGCCGTCGCCGCGCTTGCAGGCAAAGCCCAGGATCGTCACGTAGTCGCCCGCGTCGTCGGCCAGCTCCGGCTCATAGTAGCGCAGCATCAGGCTGCTGACCGCAAAAATTTTCGGGTCGGCGTCGGCGGTTTTGATCAGCTCCGCCAGCCAATCCGGCTCCGCAAAGGCGTCGTTGTTGAACAGCGCCATGTATTCGCCGCGGGCAATCGCAATGCCCTGGTTCACCGCATGGGAAAAGCCGGTGTTCCCGGCGTTCTCAATTAAAGTGTAGCGGTCCCGCCCGCAGTAGCTGCGGGCGATGTCCAGGCTCTCGTCGGTGGAGCCGTTGTCAATGACGATCAGCTCAAAATCCTGCTCGGTCTGCGCCCAGACGGACTCGATGGAATCCCGCAGCCAGCCCGCGCCGTTCAGGTTCGGGATGATGACAGATGCTTTCATGGCGCCTCCTCAACGGTAATAGTAGTAGGCCAGCTGGCTGTGCAGCGCGGCGGTAAACACCATCGCGGCCACAGCCACAAACAGGATGACCAGCCCCGCCACGACCAGCGCACGGATCAGGTACGCCCGGGCCAGCCGCCTGCGGGCAAGGTCCTGCGTGCCTCCAAAGCTCCACACCGTCGCCAGCACGAACCCGGCGATGGGGATGGCGAACAGCAGCATGGCCGCCGTCGTCGCGCCCTGGCTCATGGCGTCGATGCGGTCCTCCTCCAGGTTCTGCTCGTACAGCGGCTCGCCGGTCTCAACGGTACCCTCCGGGGACTGACGCATGGCCCCCGGCAGGGTCTCGCCCATCGGGATATGCGGCAGCGGTGCGCCGCACTTGGGGCACCGCTCGTCGTACGGGGCAGTCAGCAGACCGCAGTTTTTGCAAAAATGTGCCATAAAAACCTCGCTTATTCGTCGAATTCCAGACCGCGGTCCAGCTGGGTGTTCAGGATGATCTGGGTGTTGGTGGAGCCCATCTTCTGCATCTTGGTCAGCAGGTGCTCCAGCGCGTCAATGTCTGTGCAGCTTACCTTAATTATAAAGTTGTAGCTGCCTGTCACGCGGAAGCACTGCAAGACCTGCGGCTCCTGCTCGATCATGGTCAGAAAGCTCGCGCGGGTCGCTGCGTCCACCAGTACCGAGATCAGCGCCTCGACCCGGGCGGGCGCGTCGGGGTGGCGCAGCACGACAGTGTACCCGCCGATGACGCCCTCCTGCTCCAGGCGGTGGATGCGGCTGGATACGGCGGGACTGGTCAGGCTGACCCGCTGGGCGATGTCCTTAACAGGCATACGCGCATTTTCCGCCAGCAGTTGTAGGATTTTGTGGTCCAAATCGTCCATGGATTGACTCCTTGTCGTTGTTTTGTGTAATGCGCACAAAAAAATAAAGTGAAGTATACAATCACTGTTATCTTTAACAAAATTGGGAAAATATGCTTTTTTGTGCACTTGCTAAATAAAATTAAGTGGGAACGACTTTATTATAATCTTTTGAAAACCAAAATGCAAGTCTGACATTTGACAATTTAAGAAAACTTGCTATAATAATATTTGTAAACAATCAAGACATTCACTGACCTTTATATACTTTCCCACCCCTCTATGCACAGAGCCCTGCAGGTATCCCCTGCGGGGCTTTGTGTTTGTGTTAGCAAGACACAATGCGGGAAGGTGTGCAAGAATTGGGGGACTTTTTGCCTTCCCCCGCGGGGGAAGGTGGCCCGCAGGGCCGGATGAGGGGCGTGTGCACGGCAGTAGCCTGTAAACGGGCAGCATCTGCAAGGTCGACCCTCATCAGTCAGTGGACGGGGCCACTGACAGCTTCCCCCTCCTGGGGGAAGCCATGCGCGCGAAAGGCTGCATTTTACATTTTAAACCCCGCCCTGTTTGACGGCACCCGGACTGCCGTGGTATAATGTAAATTCCGACACATAACGTGCATTTTTAACGGAGGAATCAATATGCTCATCCCTGTGCTGCTTTTTATTGTCGGTCTGTTGTTCCTGATCAAGGGCGGCGACTGGTTTGTTGACGGCGCGTCCTCACTGGCCCGCCGCTTCCACCTGCCGGAGCTGCTCATCGGCGCGACGGTGGTCTCCATCGGCACGACGCTGCCGGAGGTCATGGTCTCCACGATGTCCGCGCTGTCCGGCCATGGCGAGATCGCCTACGGCAACGCCATCGGCTCGGTCATCTGCAATGCGGCACTGATCGCGGCCATCACGATTGCGGTGCGCCCCGGCAGGGTAGACCCCAAAACGCTGAAAACCCCCGTCGCCTTCTTCTTTGCGGCAGCGGCCATCTACTGCATTGCGGCCTATGTTTTCGGCAGATTCACCCGCGTCATGGGCATCATCATGCTGGCAACGTTTGTGGCGTACATGGCCGCCAACGTGCTGCAGATGAAAAACACCCCCGCCGGTGAGCAAGAGGCGTCCGAGGAGGAGGAAATGCCCCTCGCCAAGACGCTGATCCTGCTTGTGCTGGGCGCGGTGCTGATCGCCGTCGGGGCAAACCTGCTCGTGGACAACGGCACCCTGATCGCGCAGGCCCTCGGCGTGCCCGAGAGCGTCATCGCCCTGACGTTTGTCGCGCTCGGCACCTCGCTGCCCGAGCTGGTCACGGCCATCACCTCGCTGGTCAAGGGCCACAGCGACCTGTCGCTGGGCAACATCGTCGGTGCGAATGTCTTTAACCTTGTGCTGGTCAGCGGCATGTCGATCACGCTGGCACCCTTCACCATCCCGCAGAGCGCCACGCTGTTCGGCATCAATTCCAGCCTTGTGCTGGATCTGCCGGTCATGCTGGCCGTCATGCTGATCCTGACGCTCCCCGCCCTCGTCAAGGGCAAGCTGAACCGCGCCCAGGGCATCCTGCTCCTGGCGATCTACGCCGCCTTCTGCGCGGTGCAGTTTACGCTGTAAAGAAAAAAGGCTTCATCGCCCATGTGGACGTCCCCGCCGATGTGCGCCGCGCCTTTGCACAGCTCCAAACCGTCTGCGGCAAGGAGACCCGCGCCGCCAACCCGGCGTTCGCCACCCAAAAGACAGAATAGAATTTCCATGCCCGGCATACACTTCCGCGAGGTGGTGTGTATGCTGGGCATTTTTGGTTTGTTTTTGCAGGCGGCGGCAGGGCATATTCTGTATCTGGCGCTGCATCTCGAAAGCGGGTCCTTCCCGCGTCCGCTCCCGCCGGACAGGGAGCGCGCGGCCTTTGCCGATCTGCAAAAGGGCGGGGCAGCCGCCGCACAGGCGCGGGATACGCTGATTCGCCACAATCTGCGGCTCGTCGCGCATATCTGCAAAAAATACTATGCCGGGAACAACGCACAGGACGACATGATCTCCATCGGCACGATTGGGCTTATCAAGGCGGTGGATACCTTCGACCCCGCCAAAGGCAAGCGCTTTGCCAGCTATGCGAGCAGATGTATTGAGAATGAGCTCCGCATGGACCTGCGGCGGGGGCGGCGGACGGGAGTGACGCTGTCGCTGCAGGAGCCGCTCGAGGCGGACGGGCAGCTGACGCTGGCGGACACCCTGCCCGATGAAGCCGACATGGAGGCCGGCTGCGAGAGCCGCGCCGACGCCGCCCGGCTGCGTGCGCTGGTGGACGCTCTGCCCGCCCGGGAACGCGCTATTATGCGGCAGCGGTATGGATTTGACGGTGCGCCCAAGACCCAGCAGCAGACGGCGCAGGCGCTGCACATCAGCCGCAGTTATGTTTCGCGGCTGGAAAAGCGCGCGCTCGAGTACCTGCGCGGCCGGTGGCCGGCGGAATGACAGGAACGGCGCAAAGAGAATGCAATCAACTAAAAAATGACGGGGGGGGGTACACAAATACCATTTGCGGCAAAAGTGTGGCATCATGCGGCAGAACGCGCCACATATATGCCACACATTTGTAAACTGTCGAATCTATGACATAAATCGGGAAATGCACGAAGCTGCCCGCTAAATGTGTCAGATTTGTAAAGCCGTTATAAAATAACACGAAAAACTTGAAAAAATTTTCGGAAACTCATTGACATTTCGCTGACAAGCGGATACTATAGAAGTGTAGACAATTTTTAAAGCGAGGTATACCAACGTGCATCTGACAAAAAGCGAACAACAGATCATGGAAATTTTTTGGCAGGCGGATCACGCGATGGCACAGACGGAAGTCGTGAAAACCTGTGTTGACCGTAAATGGAAGGAACGCTCGATTTTCTCGATGCTGAACAGCCTGATGGAGAAGGGTGTTCTGCGGGAGGTTGGTTTCGTGCGCAGCGGTAAGACCTATGCCCGCACGTTTGAGCCTGCCATGTCCCACGCTGAGTACCTGGCCTCGGTCATTGCAGAGCAGCTGCCCGCGAAGCAGCTGCCCGAGCTGATCGCAGCCCTGATGCAGAAGGTGGAAACGACCCCTGCCATCCAGAAGGAAATGCGTGCCGCTCTGCGTGAAAACGCACAGTAATCAATGATTTGTTCAAAAAAGCACCGCCGATCCGTGACCCGGATCGGCGGTGTTCTTTATTAGGAGGGATGGCTCTGCCGGGGCGAACTTTTCGTTCGCCCGCTGGCCGTATGTAGTAGGGGCAAGGTGCCAGGGCGGATATGGAATCCGCCCCTACGCTGTAGGGGACGATGCCTGCATCGGTTCGGAGGGTCTGCAGCTGCCGCGTGTGCCCGGCGGGCAAACACAGCGCACCCCCCAGCCGCCTTAAAAAGCGGGCAAATTACCCCAGGATGCCGCTGTTTTTGATCGCCTGTACGGCCTCGCCGATCTTCTCAACGGGCATCGTCAGGGCAAAACGGACGTAGCCCTCGCCGCTCGGGCCAAAGCTCGAGCCGGGGGTGCAGATGACGCCGGCCTTGTCGATCAGGGCCAGGCAGAATTCCATGCTCGTCTTGTACCCGGCGGGCACCGGGGCCCAAACAAACATGCTGCCGTGGCTGTCGGGCACATTCCAGCCGATGCCGCGCAGACCGCCGCACAGGGCGTCGCGGCGGCGCTGGTACTCGCCGCACTGGCGCTGCACGCCGTCCAGCGGGCCGGTCAGGGCAGCGATGGCGACCTTCTGAATGGGCAGGAACATACCGAAATCGATCTGGGTGCGCAGCTTTTTGCAGGCGGCGATGACATCGCGCCGCCCCACCAAAAAGCTGATGCGCGCGCCCGTGACGTTGAAGCTCTTGCTCAAAGAGAAGAATTCCACCGCGCATTCCCCGGCACCCGGCGTGTTGAAGATGCTGCCGCCGTGGGCACCGTCAAAGATAATATCGCTGTAGGCGTTGTCATGTACCAGCAGAATGTCGTACTTACGGCAGAAATCAACGATTTCGGCGTAGAGCTCCGGCGTGCCGATGCTGCCCACGGGGTTGGCGGGCAGGCTGACCAGCATGAGCTTGGCCCTGCGGGCCACGTCCTCCGGGATGGAGGTGACGTCGGGCAGGAAGTGGTTCTCCTTCGTCAGCTTGTAGTACCACGGCTCGGCACCGCCCAGCTTGGAGCCGGTCATAAAGACGGGGTAGCAGGGGTCGGGCAGCAGCACCAGATCGCCGTCGTTGCAGAGCGCCAGGCCCAGATGGCCGATGCCGTCCTGGCTGCCGGAGAAGCTCATGACCTCGTCGGGGGTGATGGTGTCCACGTTAAAGCGGCGCTTGTAGTAGCCGCAGACAGCCTCCAGCATCTCGGGCAGGTCGCGCAGGCTGTACTTCCAGTTTTCGTTGTCCTGCGCGGCGTCGATGAGCGCCTGCTTCAGGTAATCCGCCGGTGCAAAATCCGGCGTGCCGACGCTTAAATTGTAAAGATGACGGCCCTCGGCCTCCAACGCGACCTTTTTGTCGTTGAGCGCCGCGAAAATCTCCGGCCCGAACAGGTCCAGACGACGAGAAAACTCCATATCCCAAAACCTCGCTTATTGATGTAGCTTTATACAAAAAACGCACATTTTCTTGTATAAACATCCTCATTATACGCCGCCGCGTCAGCGCTTGCAAGGGGGTTATAAAAGAGGTATAATAAAAAATAAATTGAAATACGGTAGGGGCCGCATATATGCGGCCCGCAGCTGTATGGTGGGCGGACGCCTGCGGGAAGGCCGCGGGCCGGGCATGCCCGGCCCCTACCGGTGCATTACGATCAGGAGTATTATCACTATGGACAAACGCAATAAAACCGCTCTGGCTTACCTGCTTGTCGGTGTGGCGGCGGCGGGGCGCGCCCTGCTGGCCGTGCCGGAAAATGCCGCCATACAGGAGGTCTCGCTCACCGTGCTGGCCCTTGTGGGCTATCTGCTGCTGGCCTCCAAAACCAGGCTGCCTACCGTGTTCGGCGCGGCGGGGCTTGTGCTGGAGCTGATCCTCTGCGGCAGCCAGACCGGCGGGGCGTGGGCACGGCTGGCCCCGGCGCTGCGCGCGGCAGACCTGTGGCTGTTCTGGGGCGCGGCGCTCGTGCTGGTGCGGCTGGCAGGGCGGCAGCAAAGCAAAATGCCGTACATTGCCGCCGTGCCGCTGGCCGTCTACACCGTCACGCACTTTATCCCGTCGCTGACCTCCGTCGCCGCCGTCAGCTTTGTGGTGTTCAGCGTCGTCATGCTCTGGTTTGCGGCCATTATGATCCGCGCCTACAACGACGCGCGCATAAAAAAATAAGGCGATTTTGCGCAAATCCGTTCCGCGATAAAGTGACAAATACCGCAAACTGTGTTATACTAAATACGATTATAAAAATCCAGCCGGAAGGAAGGCTTTTACTATGATCCCTTTTAACGTACCGCCCTGCGTGGGCGACGAGCTCGACTACGTCAAGCAGGCCATCGACTCTCATAAAATCTGCGGCGACGGCGCCTTTACCAAGCAGTGCAACGCCTGGTTGGAGGAGCGCTTCCACGCCCAGAAGGTCCTGCTGACCACCAGCGGCACTACGGCGCTGGACATGGCCATGCTGCTGTGCGATATTCACCCCGGTGACGAGGTCATTCTGCCCAGCTACACCTTCTCCAGCACTGCCACCGCCGCTGTGCTGGCCGGGGCGAAGCTCGTCTTTGTGGACATCCGCCCCGACACGATGAACATCGACGAGACGAAGATCGAGCAGGCCATCACCGATAAGACGCGGGTCATCATCGCCATGCACTACGCCGGTGTCGCCTGTGAGATGGACACCATCATGGACATTGCCCGCCGCCATGACCTCAAGGTCGTCGAGGACGCGGCGCAGGGCGTTATGAGCAGCTACAAGGGCAAGGCACTGGGCACCATCGGTGATTTCGGCTGCTACTCCTTCCACGAGACAAAGAACTACTCGATGGGCGAGGGCGGCGCACTCGTCATCAACAATCCCGCGTACAATGAGCGCGCGGAGATCCTGCGCGAGAAGGGCACGAACCGCGCCAAGTTCTTCCGCGGTCAGGTGGACAAGTACACATGGGTCGATTTTGGCGACAGCTACCTGCCCAGTGAGCTGAACGCCGCCTATCTGTGGGCGCAGCTGCTCCACGCCGACGAGATCAACGACAACCGCATGGCGACCTGGAACGCCTACCACGATGCCTTCCGGCCGCTGGCCGACGCGGGCAGGGTCGAGCTGCCCACCATCCCGGCGGACTGCGTGCACAACGCCCACATGTTCTACCTGAAATGCAGGGATCTGGAGGAGCGCACCGCGCTGATCCGCCACCTGAAGGCAAACGATATTCTGGCCGTGTTCCATTATATCCCGCTGCACTCCGCCCCGGCGGGCAAGAAGTTTGGCCGCTTTGACGGCGCGGACGTCTACACCACCGCCGAGAGCGAGCGCCTCGTCCGCCTGCCGATGTACTACGGCCTGACCGAGGCAGACCGCAATAAGGTCATTGCCAAGGTCCTGGAATTTTATGCGCAGTAAGGCCCTGCCCGGCTGGGCGCACACACTCTGCACCGCTGCCGCCGCGCTGGTGTTCCTGCTGGCGTATGAGCTGGTCGTCTACAGGGTGCCGGTGACGGAGATCTTCCTGCCGGTCAGCTCCTGGAGCGACGAGGTCATCTACAGCAAGCAGCTGTCCGCCGCCGTGCAGTACGGCGCGCCGCAGGGGTACTTCGGCTTCAATGAGTCGCACGCCGCCGTCGGCACCTACGCCGCGTGGGGGCCGGCGGTTTTTCTGGTCTATGCGCTGCCGGGGCTGCTTTTGCGCGGGCAGAATGCCTTTTTGTGGTGCAACCTGCTGTTCGTCGTGCTGGGCTGGACGTTTTTCGCCCGGGCCGCGCGGCTTGGCTGGAAGCGCCAGCTGGCCTTTGCCGCGGCGCTGGCCGCCATGAACGCGCCGATCCGCTATGTGTTCTCCGCCATGCAGGAGCCGCTGCACTATGCGCTCATGCTGGCAGTGCTGGGCTGCGGCATTCTGGCGCGGCGGGACAAAAGCCGCGCCGCGTGGGCGGGGCTGTGTGTGCTGTGCGCCGTGGCCACGCTCGTGCGCCCCTATGAGGCCGTACTCTGGCTGTTCCCGCTGGCGCTGTGCCGGCAGGACCGCCGCCGCATCGCTGTCTGCGTGGCGGGCGGGGCGGTTTCCTTGGGCGGCACACTCGTGCTGATGTCCAAATTCTACGCGCCCTACTTCTTTACCAATGTCGATTTAAGCCCGCTGCAGGAGCTGGCCCGCGGGCAGGTGGTCTCCGCCGTCAGGGACGTGGCACACAAGCTGCTGGACGCCCTGCGCACCGTGGCCGAAATGCTGGCCGACCAGCTGGCAAACCGCAGCGGGGGACAGTACCTGCTGTTTTTCCTGCTGCTGGGCGTGACGCTGGTCTGCCTGATCGTGGATGCCCGCGCCGGGCGGCCCGTGTTCTGGAAGGGCTGCGCCGCCGTGACTGCGGTCATCGTCTTTCTGGCGCTGCTGCTGATGTACCGCCCCGTTGAGGGCTCCCGCCATACGCTTGTACTGGATGTGCTGCTGCTGGCGGCGCTCCTTGTGGAGGACGCCCGCCCCGCCGCGGGCACGGCAGCCGCCGCGCTGGTGCTGGCCGCGCTCGGCGTGCTGAATCTGGCGGACGGCTTCACCATGCCGCGCTACAGCGCCGAATGGGACGCCGCGGTGCAGCAAATCGAGGCCGCGCTGACCAAGAGCCGGTCCGCTGTGACGAGCGCCGACCCCTGGGACAGCACCGTGGCCTACGCCTTTGGCGACCCCGTACACTGTGGTCTGCTCTACGGCGTGCCGGACGGCATGGGCATCCAGTTTGACGAGGCCGCCTACCTGACTGACCCGACCCATGAGATTTATTCCCGCTACGTCCTGACCGCCGCCGACACCCCCACCGCCGCCCGCTTACAAGCCGACGGCTGGACGGTGCTGTACGAGAGCGACAGGGGCGTGCTGTACGAACGGTAGTGCGCTGCCGTATTTTTCTTGGCCCCCTCTGCGAGGGGGCTCCCGCCGCAGCGGGTGGGGGAGAGAGCCTTGCCCCAAGTGCCCGTCTGCCGTACACCTGACAGGTCGATGCAAGCATCGCCCCCTGCACCGTAGGGGCGGATTCCATATCCGCCCGGGCCGTCTGCCCCAAACGCCGATTTTGCGTTGTAGAGACTGTAGGGGCGAACATTGTTCGCCCGCCAGCCTGACGCCGCAGAGTCCTTTCGGAATGGCCCTTCCCGTGGCAAACGGGCACGGGCGGGCAATGCCCGCCCCTACAAGCAAGGTAAAAAGAGCAAGGAGAATCCTCCATGAACACCCCCACCCTCCCCACTTTAACCGGCACAGCGGTCACGCTGCGCCCCATCACCGACGCCGACACGGACCTTATCGTCAAGTGGCGCAACACGCCGTCTGTCGTGCAGAACTTCATCTTCCGCCAGATCTTCACGCCGGAGATGCACCGCAGCTGGCTGGCGACGAAGGTCGCCACCGGCCAGGTCGTGCAGTATATCATCCTCGACAACGCCGACGGCAAGCCCGTCGGGTCGGTCTATTACCGCGATATTGACAACCACAACCGCAGCGCCGAGTACGGCATCTTCATCGGTGAGGAAAGCGCCCGCGGCAAGGGCCTTGGCACCGAGACGGCCCGTCTGTTCACACAATTCGGCGTTGATACGCTGCATCTGCACCGCATCAGCCTGCGCGTGTTGGCCGAAAATGCCGCCGCCCGCCGCAGCTATGAAAAGGCCGGCTTTGTGCAGGAGGGTGTTTTCCGCGATATGGAGCTGCTGGACGGAGCCTACCGCGACGTCGTCTTTATGGCCAAGCTGGCGGAGAACTGACGTGAAAAAACCGATGCAGAAAATCCGAACCTGCCTGCAAAAGACCCCCAATGCGCTGCTCTGCGCGTTGGGGGCAGTCGTGTTCCTTGCGGGCTTTTACTTTTTGTGCTACCGCACGCCGCTGAACGAGGTCTGGCTGCCCACCACGATGAACAACGACGAGGCGCTCTATAACCGCCAGGTCATCAGTGTGCTGACCCACGGCGGGCCGCAGGGGTACTTCGGCTATCAGGAATCCACCGCGGATATTGGCCGCTACGGTACCTGGGGCCCGCTGCTGATTTGGGCCTACGCGCTGCCGGGTCTGCTGTTCGGTGCCGGCGTAAACGTCGTGCTGTGGTGCAATTTGCTGCTGATTGCCGTGGGCATCGCGGTGTTTGCCCGCTGCGCGCGGCTGAATTACTGGCAGTGCATCGCGCTGTGCGGCGCACTGTTCAGCATCATGCTGCCGCTTCGCTCCTGCGTCAGCGGCGCGTCGGAGGCCATGCACTACATGCTGGCGCTCCTCATCGTCGGCACGGCGGCGGCCCTGCACCGCAGCGGCAAGACTGGCTGGCTGATTGCCTGTGCCGCGGCCTGCGCGGTGGAAACGATCTTCCGCCCCTACGCGCTGCTGTTCTGGGTGTTCCCGCTCACGGCGGTCTGGCAGAATAAGCGCCGCCGCGCGGCCTGTTTGGGCGCGGCGGCGGGCGGGTTCGCGGTTTCGCTGTTCGCCATGGCCAAGCTCGCTGCGCCCTATTTCAGCGACGGCGGCATGGACTTTGACGGCATCCGTCTGTTATTGCAGCTCCATCCCGTGGCGGCGGCCCGCTATGAGTGCGCCCGCGCCGCGGCCCTGCTGCACGCGGCCTGGCGGGACGATATTCTGCCCACACTCCACGGTGAGACGACCTACATCGGCGGCGGCTGTGTGACGTTTTTGGCCGTTGTGCTCATCGCGGTGGTCTGCCTTGTCTGGGATAAGCACAAAGGCCGCCCGCTGGTGCTCAAGGGCTGTGCGCTGTTTTGCAGCGCGGTCATTGCGCTTGTGCTGCTGTTCATGTACAACATCGACCCGCGCCACATGATGCTGCTGGCCATCCTGCTGCTGGGGGCCGTCGTTGTCGAGGACGCCGCGCCCGCCGCCGTCTGGCTGCCGGTGCTCGTCGTCCTGCTGCTGCCGATGAACTTCCAGCGCGGCAGCCTGCCCGAGAAAAACGCTGAAATGGCCTCCCAGATGCAGACCGTCGAGGCCGCCCTGACCGCCAGCGTGCAGGATGCCGGGGCCGACCCCTGGGACCATACGCTGGCCTACGCCTATGACGACGGGGTGTTCCACGGCTATCTCTACGCCGTGCCCGCGGGTATGGGCATTGAGTTTGATAAAAACAGCTACCTCTGGGACGAGGAAAACCCGATTTATTCCCGCTACGTGATGTGCGGCCACGACACCCGCGTTGCCGCCCGCCTGCTGGCCGAAAACTGGCAGCAGGTCGTCTCCACCGAGGATCTGGTGATCTATAAGCGCCCGTGAGCGCAGAAGGAAGTACACAGCTATGCAGAAAATTTCTTACGTGATCCCGTGCTACCGCTCCCAGCATACGGTGGGGGGCGTGGTGGCGGAGATCGCCGCCACCATGAAGACCCTGCCGCAGTATGACTACGAGGTCATTCTGGTGAACGACTGCTCGCCGGATGATACCTTCGGCACGATCCGCAGCCTTGTGGCGGCGGACAGCCATGTCGTGGGCGTCGATCTGGCGAAAAACTTCGGCCAGCATGCGGCGCTGATGGCGGGCTTTCACAAGTGCAGCGGCGACATCGTCGTCTGCCTCGACGACGACGGCCAGACCCCGGCGGACGAGGTCGGCAAGCTGCTGGCAAAAATTGACGAGGGTTATGACGTCGTCTACGCCAGCTATGACACGAAGCGTCAGGCCGGCTGGCGCAACCTGGGCAGCTGGGTCAACAGCAAAATGACCGAGATCATGCTGGGCAAGCCGCCGGAGCTCGTCGTCAACAGCTACTTTGCGGCGCGCCGCTTCATTGTGGACGAGATGCTGCGCTATGAGCACTGCTACCCCTACGTCATCGGGCTGGTGCTGCGCTCCACCAAGCGCATCTGCAACGTGCCGGTGCACCACCGCGCCCGTGAGGAGGGCCGCAGCGGCTACACGCTGAGCAAGCTGCTGAATCTCTGGATGAACGGCTTTACGTCGTTTTCCGTCAAGCCGCTGCGCATTGCGACCTACATCGGCACGCTGTTTGCCGTGGCGGGCTTTCTCTACTTTATCTATATCATCATCGACCACTTTACCCGCGCGGCGGCCCCCATCGGGTGGGCGTCCACCACGGCGCTGCTGCTGCTGCTCGGCGGCATGATCCTGGTCGTACTGGGCATTATGGGCGAGTATGTCGGCCGCATCTACATGTGCGCCAACGCCGCGCCCCAGTACGTCGAGCGCGAGGTCATCCGGCATGAGGAGGACGACGCATGAAGCAGGCGAAATGGTTCCTGCTGCTGCATGTGATCCTGGGCATCTATGCGGGCAGCAGCGTGTGCAGCAAGCTGGCCGCGCAGCAGCCGTTTTTGAGCGCGGCGTTTATCGTGCTGTACGGCCTGATGCTGCTGGCGCTTGTCACCTATGCGGTGGGCTGGCAGCAAGTCATCAAGCATCTGCCGCTGACGACGGCCTACGCGAACAAGGCCGTCACCGTGGTGTGGGGCATTCTGCTGGGTCTGGCCGTTTTTGGTGAGGCCGTCACGCCGCGCCAGGTCATCGGTGCGGTCATCATTATATGCGGCATCGTGCTTTTTGTACGGGCCGACAATGAGGGGGAGGGCGGCAAATGAGTCAGGCACAACTGCCCTATGTGCTGCTGTATCTGTGCAGCACGTTCCTCTCCGCGGTCTCGCAGGTGCTTTTGAAGAAGGCTGCGCTGCGGGAGCACAAGTCAGTCTTGGCGGAGTACACCGACTGGCGGGTGATTTTAGGCTATGCCCTCTTTGTGGGCTGCACGCTCTTAACGATGCTGGCCTACAAGGGCGTACCGCTCAACGTCGGGCCTGTACTGGAAGCGACAGGCTATATTTACGTCACGATTTTTGGTGTTACGATCTTCCACGAGAAGATGAACCCTAAAAAGCTCGCCGCACTGGCGATGATTTTGGTCGGCATCCTTGTATATGCGCTGTAACGAAAAACGTCCTGCCTGCAACATTGCGCAGACAGGACGTTTTTTATTTGGGCATTTGGAATTTCTTTGGTTCTTTCTTTGCAAAGAAAGAAGATACGTACTCTCTATTACAGCCTTTCCGGTACGCGGCGCTCGCGGCGCTGCACCGGGCTTCTCTGCAAGACCGTGGCACCATAGTCCAGCGCCAAGGCCAGCAGCAGGCCAAACACCACGTCAATGACACTGTGCTGCTTGAGCAGTATCGTGGACAGCGAGATCGACACACACAGCACCATGGCGGCGGGGCGCATCCAGCGGCGGCGCGGGGCATCAAAGATTGCACTGCGGTAGTACGCCAGCATCAGCGTGACCGAATTGAACACATGGATGGACGGGCAGACGTTCATCGGCGTGTCGCTGCGGTAGATCATCCGCACAAGCTGCGCAAAAATGTCGGTGCCCGGCACGTATTTCGGGCGCAGGGCAAGACCGTTAGGCACAATGGCATAGAACAGAAGCGTCATCGTCATGCCGGTGAACAGCGGAATGCACAGCCGCCAGAAATCCTCCCGCGGGGCCTTATACAGCAGATAAAACAGCGTAAACGGGATCCACGGAAACCACAAAATATACGGTACAATGGCATATTTGCAGAACGGGATCAAATCGTCCAGCTGGCAGTGTACCCACAGATCCGGTGTCTGGATCGTGCGCTCCAGCAGCGCAAAAAACGATAAGTAAAACAAAGCATAGAGCGCCATGAACCAGACCGGATGGCGCGAACACCAGTTACGCATACATTTACACCCTTTCGATGATGTACTATTATACGCCGCACGCGGCGCACAAAACAAGCGACAATCTGCACAATTCGCAGCTGCATTTTCGACAGGATATTGTGGAGATTTTGTCTATGCCGCCTTCTGTATACTAATACGAATAGCCGCGCGGGAATAATGCGTTACAGATGTGAAAGAGTTGTAAACAAACAAATGGCGGAGCGGTAGGGGCCGGGCATGCCCGGCCCGCAGTGTGTTGAAAAACCTCCCTCTGCGAGGGAGGTGCCCCGAAGGGGCGGAGGGAGAGAACCTT
>ERZ772858.963-NODE-963-length-33173-cov-32.234918_pt1 | contig 33173 bp, 27 predicted proteins | sample MGYA00512136_ERZ772858 | MGnify/ENA primary metagenome ERZ772858 (study PRJEB29015, sample SAMEA2737726) | human gut metagenome | biome: human gut; feature: human-associated habitat; material: faeces | place: China | collected 2012 ...
GACACGAGGTCTGGGCAAGCGACAACTGAGCCACGATGGCGAATTTGGAGCGGTGCGTCCGGCACCATAACTCCACCGGGAATGACTTAGTAATATCCAATTATCTTATAGCAGTCTCACACGCACCACCACAGCCCCTAGCCACAGCCCGTCCGTTTGTCACAACCATTTGCCACAACCGCACTCCGCGTCCGACATAATAAATCAGCAGAAATTATATCTGTCTATATCTATATCTGTCCCACCAATTCCTTAATCAGCTTAACCGAATTCTCAATCGCCTGCTTCTCAAATGTAGGATAATCCATAGTTGCACTATCATCAGCCTTATCTGAGATTGCTCTTAATATAACAAATGGAACTTTATTAAGATATGCTGCCTGTGCAATTGCTGCACCTTCCATCTCTGTGCAGTATCCATCAAAATTAGCTGATATTCTTTCTTTAACAGCCTTGTCTGATATGAACTGGTCACCGCTTACAACCCTGCCAATATGTGTACCTATCTCTGGAAGAACCTTAGCACAAGCCTCTTTGGCAACATCTATAAGGTGCTTGTCTGCTTCAAAAGACAATACATCCATTCTTGGAATCTGTCCTAAAGGATATCCAAATCCTGAAGCATCCATATCGTGATGTAATACATCACTTGATATAACAATATCTGCAATATTAATCTCTGCCTTAAGTGAACCTGCAATTCCTGTATTAATAACATAATCAACGCCGAAATCATCTACAAGTATCTGTGTACATACTGCCGCATTTACCTTGCCGATACCGCTTCTTACAACAACAACATCTTTGCCATTAAGCTTTCCAGCCTTAAATGACATACAAGCCTTATCTTCCTGTCTTTCAATTTCCATAGCTTCAACTATCTTAGCTACTTCTTCGTCCATAGCTCCAATAATACCTATCATAATAATCCTCATTTCTGCGCACATTTTTCGCATACTGGTTTGTGTATGGTACGCACAGACACAAATCCACTGTGTGAAAATCTGTTTTCCACACTAATCTCCTGTTATTACTTTATTAGTTAATTATTCACAGTTAAAATGCGTTTTACTTATTGTACCAATTAATTGGCAATATCACAATGTTTGTGTCAGGCTTTATTTTTAAATATTAATCACTATAACATCATAAACGAAAATCATTTGATTTACTCTGATTTTCACCTGAATATTGAATTAATTACATCTTACATAATACAACTCTTTAAAAATTATGATATAATATGACTACTTCGTAGTCACTTAGAAGTTTCTTCAAAACTTCGGATGCGTTGAAAAACAACGCAGGGCATATGATATAATATGACTACTTCGTAGTCACTTAGATGTTTCTTCGAAACTTCGGATGCGTTGAACGCACACAATGCATTTCCGTCTATATAACATTTTTGTACTAACTGACTGTGCGTAGAAATGAGGATAATTATGAAATATACTACAAGAGGCGTATGTTCACGTTCTATTGAATTCGATGTAGTCGATAATAAGGTTACTGGCGTTAAGTTTGAGGGGGGCTGTTCTGGTAATACCCAGGGTGTTGCCGCACTTGTTGAGGGCATGGACGTTAACGAAGCTATCAAACGTATGGAAGGAATTAAATGCGGCTTTAAGCCAACATCCTGTCCTGACCAGCTTGCAACTGCACTCAAGCAATATATTGCCAATAAGTAATTTATGGGAAATATTAAACGCTTCAAACGAATATATATAGAAATAACAAGTTCCTGTAATCTGAAATGCTCTTTCTGTCAGGAAACCAAACGCCCGGCACATTTTATGCCGATTGAAGATTTCGGACATATACTTGATGAAATACGTCCGTATACGAATTATATATATCTTCACGTCAAGGGTGAGCCACTGCTTCACCCACAGCTTGCCGACATACTTTCCCTGTGCAGGGATTGTGGCATAACGGTCAACCTCACTACCAATGGAACGCTTATAAGACAAAGACTTGATACTTTGATTAAATATCCAGTACACCAGATTAATGTATCTATGCACAGTGCCGATGACAACGACTGCATAGATATGGATACTTATATTAATGATTTGTTCTATTCCTGTGAGACACTTCTTGATAAGACTGATACAGAGATTTCGTTAAGATTATGGAACACGAAAAATGAGCCATTTTTATTTGGTGAGCGAAACTGCACTATCAAACGTCATCTTTATGTCAATGTGCAAAGTCCATTTGAATGGCCTGAACTTAACGGAAGTTATTATAACGAACGCGGCTTCTGTCAGGGAATACGCACACATATTGCCATATTAAGTGATGGAACAGTTGTACCCTGCTGTCTTGACGGCAACGGCGTTATGGCTCTTGGCAATATACTTGATACTCCGCTTTCTGATATACTTGAAAGCGATAAAAGCAAGGCATTTGTTCAGGGATTCAATGACAAATATGCAGTTGAACCGCTATGCAGGCATTGCAGTTTCAAGGAAAGGTTTTCACACAAAATATAATAACACCGCGTGAATTCTGACACTCACTAATGCAACAGTAAATTACTGCTATAAAATTTTAAAATTTACCATAAACAATAATTATAATTAAGAAAATGAGGATTGGCTATGAAAAAGATTATATTAACAGGTGGTGGTACAGCCGGCCACGTAACACCTAATATAGCATTACTTCCCAGCCTTAAGGAAGCTGGCTACGAAGTATTCTATATTGGTTCATACACTGGAATCGAAAAGACATTAATAGAAAATCTGGATATTCCCTACTATGGAATATCTTCAGGTAAATTAAGACGTTATAAGAGCTTTAAAAATCTTACTGACCCATTCAGGGTTATAAAGGGATATTTTCAGGCACGCAGGCTTATGAGAAGAATTAAGCCTGATATCATATTCTCAAAGGGCGGCTTCGTATCTGTTCCAGTTGTACTTGCAGCTGGACACAAGCACATTCCTGTTATCATACACGAATCAGATATGACACCAGGACTTGCCAACAGAATAGCTATTAAAAAGGCTACAAAGGTATGCTGTAATTTTCCTGAAACTATCAAGTACCTTCCTGCTGACAAGGCTGTTCTTACAGGCTCTCCTATCCGTCAGGAGCTTTTACAGGGTAATAAGCTTGCCGGACTTAAGCTTTGCAATTTCACAAGTGGCAAACCAATAATTATGGTTGTCGGCGGAAGTACTGGTGCTGTTCACGTTAATGAAGCGGTAAGAAAAGTTCTTCCTGAACTTCTTAAAGATTATCAGGTTGTTCACCTTTGTGGAAAAGGCAAGACTGATAACTCACTTAACAACATTGAAGGCTATGTACAATTTGAATATATAAGTGAGGAAATGCGCGATTTATTTGCAATAAGCGATATCGTAATATCAAGAGCTGGTGCTAACGCTATATGTGAATTATTAGCCCTTAAAAAGCCTAACCTCTTAATTCCACTTTCAGCTAACGCAAGCCGTGGTGACCAGATTCTTAATGCAAAATCATTTCAGGAGCATGGTTATTCAAGTGTATTATTTGAGGAAGACCTTACACCAGAAAGCTTATTAAAAGCTGTTAATGAACTCTATACTAACAGACAGACATATATCAACGCTATGTCAGAAAGCAAGGAAAGCCACGCTATTCCTATAATAATGAACTTAATTAATTCTACTGCCAGATAAAAAGAATATGCAAAATACATTCTCGTGTCAAGTGCGGTTGTTTGCGACAAACTACATCTTCGCACGGGTGTGCATTACCGGCACATATTGCTTTTTATCTAACAGGGAATTATATTGGATTTTCCTATTACATAAAATATATATAAAGCACCCACTGTAAGCCGTATATAAATAATATATGATTTGAAACTATTGTAAGAAATTAAGTGGGTGCTTATTTTATCTATTCCACAAAATATGTGTCTGGGTTTATTGGTTCTCCATATTGTGTAAGTTTGAAATACACTCCAGGACCCTCTTCTATATAGTATGCACTTGGGCTTGCCACTGTACCAATCAGCTGTCCGGCTACAACCTTATCCCCTTTTTTCAAATTAACATTTTCTATAAGACCAGTTGTTGTTTCATAACCATTTCCAATTGATACTGTAACTGTTGTTCCTGTTTCTGAAAGATTAGCCACATCTGTTACAATTCCTGATGCAGCCGCTGCAACATTAGTTCCTACCTCGGATTGTATAATAATTGCCGGATTACATTTGTACATTCCAAGACTCTTAAAGAAAATGGTCTCGTCCATATTATAGTCAAGTACAATCTGGCCAAGCACTGGCCACGCAAGCTTGTTGCTCTCATCAAATGCAAAATTCTTCATTGCCTCAGCCATAACTTCTTCTGATGATAAAGTCGGTGGAACTGTCGGCTCAGTTTCCTTATCTGCATCGTCAGTGCCAGCTTTATGTGTGTTATAAGTATTATCTGCTTTATTACTGATATTATCTGTATCCACCGCCATACTTGCACCAGCATTAGCTTCCTGTAATTCATCATCGATATTCCCCAGAATATCGTCTGTCACATCTTCTGTCTTTATTGCAACATTTTCCTGTGTTTCATTAAGATTAACAATGTTATTCTCATTATTTCTATTGGAATTAACGCTTCTTACCACTGAAATTACTCCTATAATAAGTGTTGCAATAATTCCTAATGATATAACGATTGAAACTATCTTTGTCTTACTGGCTGTGTTCTTATCCATATTAACCTCCATTCCTGCCCATAAAGGGCATAAAGTCCGGTGCTGTAGGTAAAACCTACAGTTATCAAAACCTTTCTATGTTAATATGCTTTCCATAATCCTGCGTATTATTCACTTATTATATTTATTTTATTATAAAATGTTTCTATAATATCTTCATAAGATGAGCCAGCCTTTGCCATACAATCTGCCGTATATACGCTGACACCAAAGCCTTCTCCAACACCGATTGTCGTTATCTTAACGCCAGTCTGCATATATTCAATACTAAAATTGGGCGAATTAATACCAAGTACATATGCAAATTCACTTCCCGACATAACAACATTCCCTATCTGAAGCTTTAACACATAACCAGCTTCATTCTTGGATACAATCTGAATTTGCTGTGCCAGATTATTTTTATCAAGATTAATGCTGTCGTATTTTTTCTCAAATGAATTAACAAAATCTTTATTGCTTATAGTCTTAACAACAAGATAGTCCTGTGCATTTTTATCATTATTACACTCCACTGCTGAAAGATAAGCATACTCATCACCTAGTATTGAAGCCCCTGAAAGCGTGCTTCCAGATGTTATATATGTATATCTTGCCTCAATATACTTATCGTTATACCTGATTGCAAGTCCACTTGTCGCAGCCGTGCAGTCCTTAACAAGATTATAATTATCCTCGTAATCCTTCCCCCATTTGCTTTTCATCTGCTGTGTCGTCATATATTCCATTCCAAGCTCACTGCTGTCTATAATCATTTGCTCACCCATAAGCCTGTATACATCTGTCCTTATCATAATGCTTTCTGCTTTAAGAACTTCTACTTCACTGCTCATATAAAGCCTTTTGGCAAGCACCATCGCCACAAACCTGTCAACACCTACCTCCTGCGTGGCATTTCTGTATTTTACAATCACTTTTCTTCCATCGCTGTAATCTTCATTCACAGGCGTGTACACAACTCCTGTAACATTCAGTGTAACAATAGTCGGTATAAGCAGATATATGGCGATAAATACAATTACCGCCGCACATTTTTTCTTTCTATAACTATATGAATTGCTTAAAAAAATTCTATCCAACATTCAGTACTCCTTTATGTCTGCACTTATATGGCGCATATTAAAGAGTATGAATTATGGATAGAATTTATTCTTGTTATTACTGTACTTTAACTGGTGTCTTAGTAAGCTTCCAGATTTCTGTAGCGTACTCTTCTATAGTTCTGTCCGATGAGAACTTACCAGCCTTGAACGAATTAATCATAACTGTCTTAGCCCAGCTCTTCTCATCTCTATATCTTTCATCAATCTTCTTCTGTGCATCTGCATAAGAACAGAAATCTTTAAGGATAAAGTAAGTATCTGCCCTTCTGCCTTCTTGTGTATTAAGAAGTGAATTGTAAATATCTCTGAACATCTCTGGGTCTTCCTTAGAATACTTACCATTGATAAGTTCCATAAGAACTTCTCTTATATCCTGATCATTGTTGAAGATTTCCATTGGGTCATATCCGCCCTCATTCTCATAACGTATAACTTCGTCTGAGCTAAGTCCGAATATAACTGCATTGTCTGCTCCAACTTCCTGTACTATCTCTACGTTAGCACCGTCCATTGTTCCAAGTGTCATAGCACCGTTAAGCATAAACTTCATATTACCTGTACCAGAAGCTTCCTTAGAAGCTGTTGAAATCTGCTCTGATACATCTGCTGCTGCAAATATAATCTCAGCATTAGATACTCTGTAGTTCTCTATGAATACAACCTTAATCTTGCCATTGATAGACTCATCATTATTGATTACTTCTGCTACATTATTGATAAGCTTGATTGTCTGCTTCGCAATCTTGTAACCTGCTGCTGCCTTTGCACCAAATATAAATGTTCTTGGCACAATATCCATATCTGGATTCTTCTTAATCTCATTGTAAAGATACATTATGTGAAGAATATTAAGAAGCTGTCTCTTATATTCGTGAAGTCTCTTTACCTGAACATCAAATATTGAATCCGGATTAACATCTATTCCATTATGCTCCTTAATGTACTTAGCAAGTCTTACTTTATTCTTATGCTTAATCTGCATAAATTCCTGTCTTGCTTTTTCATCATTAACATATACTAAAAGCTTCTCTAACTGCTTAAGGTCTGTTATCCAGCCGTCACCAATCTTGTCTGTAATCCAGTCTGCAAGAAGTGGATTAGCGTGAAGAAGGAATCTTCTCTGTGTAATACCATTAGTCTTGTTGTTGAACTTCTCTGGCATCATCTCATAGAAGTCCTTAAGCTCCTGCTTTTCTAAGATTTCTGTGTGAAGCTTTGCAACACCATTAACTGAGTAGCCTGCACATATAGCAAGATGTGCCATCTTAACCTGCCCGTCATAGATAACAGCCATCTTTCTAACCTTTTCCTGATCTCCAGGATATTTAGCTTTAATCTCTTCTACAAATCTTCTATTAATCTCTTCTACTATCTGATAAATTCTAGGAAGAAGTCTTGAGAATAATTCGATAGGCCATTTTTCAAGTGCTTCTGCCATAATAGTATGGTTAGTATATGCAACTGTCTTAGTTGTGATATCCCATGCCTCATCCCATTCAAGACCATTTTCATCCATAAGAATTCTCATAAGCTCTGCAACTGCAACTGTTGGATGTGTATCATTAAGCTGGAATGTAACTTTCTCATAGAGCTTTCTTACATCACCGTTGTGCATACTCTTATATCTGTCAACAGCTCTCTGTACTGATGCTGATACGAAGAAATACTGCTGCTTAAGTCTTAATTCCTTACCAGCATAGTGGTTATCATTAGGGTAAAGAACTTCTACGATATTCTTAGCAAGGTTCTCCTCCTCAATAGCCTTCTGGTAATCACCTTTATCAAATGAGCTTAAGTTAAATGTATTAACTGGCTCTGCATCCCATATTCTAAGTGAATTAACTGTGTTATTGCCATATCCAATAACAGGAAGGTCGTATGGAACAGCTATAACTGAACGGTAATCTTCCTGAACGAATATATCACGTCCTGATGCTTCATCTCTGTAAGAACGTACATATCCACCAAACTTTACTTCATACTTGTATTCAGAACGCTTAATCTCAAATGGATTGCCATCCTTTAACCAGTTATCTGGAACTTCTACCTGATATCCGTCCTTAATCTCCTGCTTAAACATTCCGTACTTATATCTTATACCACAGCCGTATGCTGGATATTCAAGTGTAGCTAAAGAATCAAGAAAACATGCTGCAAGTCTTCCAAGACCACCATTACCAAGTGCCGCATCAGGTTCCTGATCTTCGATAATATTGATATCAAGACCTAATTCTTCAAGAGCTTCTTTTATCTCATTGTACTTAGTAAGATTAATCATATTATTGCCAAGTGCACGACCCATAAGGAATTCCATTGACATATAATATACAACCTTAGGATCTTCCTTATCATATGTCTTATGAGTTGCTATCCACTTATCTATTATAAGATCTTTAACTGCATATGCCACTGATTGGAACACCTGCTGTTTGTCAGCTTCATCTATGTTCTTTCTATACAAAGACTTACAATTGCTTACGACCTTCTTCTTAAATTCTTCTTTGCTAAAAGATACTGCTGTGTCTGTCATACTGTATTCTCCTCCTTATATATAGATATACCCAATCTGTATACCTTTTATTACCAAATTAAGAGTTAATTAATCATCAACTCCGCTTTCCAACTGTATCTCCAGCCAGAAATACTATATAAGTAAATTATACACGATTACCACACCTATTGCAATTTAATAAACTTATTTTAGTGTAAATACAACATAAAATTGTTAAAAAAACAACATACTTTTCACGAAAATCATCTTTATTACAACATAAGCAATACCCTGCACTGAACTATATCAACTCCCAACTGTATATATTCTATTGTTCCGTTATTCTTCTTAACAAGCTCACTTACATTCCTAATACCATATCCGTGATAGCTGTTATCTTTTTTGGTTGTGTTCATTTCCGGATTGTTTTTTAACACATTTTCTTCTGTAGTATTACTTATTTTTATTACCATCGCCTGTTCATCTGAATATATGTCCACACTTATTCTTTTATTGACTGCTTTTAATGCTGCCTCTATTGCATTATCCAGCAAATTCTCCAGAATAATATGTATATCATAGTCGGATACACCTTTAAGTTCTCCACATACCATACACTTTATTGATAATCCATTATTGTTGCAATACTCTATCTTTCTGTTGAGAATATGATTGATAATTGCATTTTCTGAATATATATTATCCTGCCTATACAGCTTTCCTTCTTTCTGAAATTCACTCAGATAATTGACCGCTCTCTCTTGTTGCCCATTTTCTATAAGATATTGTGTCATATCTATAACTTTTGTAATTTCATGGCGCACTTTTTTAGTTTCAAGATACACTTTATTAATCTCATCAACATTTTGCTTCTGATGCTCCAACATCTCCATCTGAATAGCATTTTCCGCCTGTTTCTGACATATATTTTGTTCCATCATTAACAATATAATTGTTATAATATTTATAGCCACAAGTCCTATTATAACAACCGATGTATATACAATATTATTACCATTATCAGCATCAATGCTTAAAACTCCCGCACATACCATAATAGTAATAATAGGTATAGACAATGTAAGTATAATGTACCTGTCTTTCAAAAAGCTTCTTGTTCTTTCTTCCATTTTAACTATAATCAATAAAAATGACATTAATACAATCTGATTGACAAATGCCGCAATATAATAATCTATATTTCTAGTCTTTATAAGCTCCATAAAATCCTTGGATAAAACCAGTCCCACAATATTCCCCGCAATAACTGATGAGAAAGCCAGAACAAATACAAGCATAATATTATATACAAGTTTCTTTATAAAAGTACCTCCAAGCATCATATAACTAAAAAACAATGATAACCCCAGATATATTAAAATTCCGACACCTTCAAAATCTGTAAAATATCCCTGTAACATAAGATATAAAAATGTATACACTGTTCCCGTTATGTATACATCCTTTTTTTCTCTATCAGTTCCAAGACATTTTTGCAAATACCAGGTAACCATAAATCCCTGAAATATATTTAAAATAATCTCTATAATTACATCGTATACTCCCCAACCAGACATATTCTCTCACTCCTATATCTTTGCTCCATATAACTTTACATAATATCGTAATAATCCCTTACAATAATCTTTTATTAAGCCATTGTTGTTTTACCTTAGTAACATTTTCCCTCCCAATAGGATACATTTCTCCATTGTCCATAATCAAATTCGCTTCTTTTATGTTTTTTATATACCTTGAATTTACTACTATTCCCCTTCTCACCTGAATAAAGCCATTCTCTTCAAGTTCCTCTATATGCTTTACCATCTGATCTCTAATTGTAATATCCTTATTATTTTTAAGAACAATACGAAGCTGATGATTAAATACCTCAACCGAATATATATCATTAGCATTTAATTCCACTCTCTTAGTATTGTTGTTAAATGTTATTGTTCTGTACTCTTCACCAAGATATAATTTAATCTCATCCATAACCATTTTAAGGTCTTCACTGGCATATTTTTTTCTTATAAACCCCAAAGGTCTGCATACAAAACTCTTAGTGACATAATGGTCGTGATTGGACATATATATAATTGCAATGTTTTTATTTTGTCTGCACAATATCCTTGCTACATCAAACCCAATACTTTTATTTTCAAGTTCAATGTCCATAAATACTATATCTAATTCATTAGCAATATGAGCATTTACAAGTTCTTCTCCTGTATTAAAAAGATTATATATTATCTCATCGTTATAACCACTTTTAATAAATGCTTCATTTATTTTTTCTTTCATATAACTCATATTTTCATTATCGTCATCACATATTGCTAATCTTATCATATGCTTATCTCTCCATATAAAAATATTACTGTTTAAAACAATCACCCCTCAATATGAATTGCTTCAAACAGTAATATTTTATCATTATTATTCAAGATAATAAAGATATGCGTATTCCAAATCTATATCGTTATTTACCTATTCTATCTATTATCTACACATTATATTCATAAAATCTTCCATAGAAATTCTTTCATCCGCACTTGTTGATTACCTTTGACTATATTTCTTTGCTATTATTCAATATAATACTATATTCCCCTTTTATATAACTTATTCTGGTGTAACTGGTTCCAGCGTTATATTTCCACTACCAATCTGCGATTTATCCAAAATCGCTGAAACATTAACATCCACGAAACCTTTTTTATTTTTAAATACTTCGTCTTCTAATTTTATTCTAAGATTTTGTTCTTCTTCTGATAATTCCAAGCCTTTTATATCGTGTGTGGAAAATCCTATCAGCAGACACCGCTCGTCTCCTCCATAAAATTCAGCACTAATATTTCCTGATACCTTTTCATCCGTATTATTTAATATTACTGTATCCTTTATATTACCATCAGTATCTAATATATAAATATAATTATCATATTTTTTAAATTGCTCATCAAGAGGCTTTCCACTCAAAGCCATCAGATTAACACCCTTATATATATAGATATAGTTTCCATCATAATTCTTTAAATGTACATAACCATAGTCTTTTTCGTGCTGTAATTCCTGTACATACAAATCTTTGATATCTCCTGTACTTATATTAAGCTTTTTAACCATATAATTATCTTTATCAACACAAGTAAAATATAAGTTGCCATCCTTATCAAAATACGTTTCACTATTCCAATTTATAATCGTTGATGATATTTCAGGGTACTTTTCATTCATATCACACAGTCTACTCACCTTGTCTGTAGAGATATCTATCTGTTCTATATAATATAAGCTTTTATCGGCAGATACTCCACTTAACCAATTCACATATATCTTATCCTCTATTGGATATAACGATACTCTTTCATAATAATTATATTCACTCACATACTCTTTAACAACATATGCCTGTTCATCTGAATTCAAGGAAACTGCACATATAAACAATGAATTATCTCCTGATAATTCATAATACAGCTTACCATTAGTTATACAGGCGTTCTTACTATTTTTATTAACGGACAATCCATTTATTGATAAGGTCTTCTCTTCCTTCTTATCTCTCATCGTCTTATCATAAGAAACAAGTATATCTTTTTCCTCAGTTTTCTCAATCATATATAATCTTTCATTATGATACCATATCTTGCTTCCTACACAGATATTCTGTGATATATATGCCTCACATTCATCTGTTCTATGGTCGCAATCAACCTTAGAACATAATGGTATCGTCATATCTTTAATCATATCATAATAATATATATACATATTACTATTATTAATAACTGGTGCACCGTCTATGTAATAATATCCAGTCTCCGATGCAGCTGCGGAACCCGCCATATAATACTGCGGTGCATTATCGTCATAAGTATATGAAGAATACCTGTAATCATCAGTTACTGTTGATTGATTAGATTGCTTATCACCACAGGCAGATATTCCCAACATTGTCACTACCGTGATTATTATTAATATTATTTTTTTCATAGCCGATACACCTCTTTCTAATATGCTAAATCAATATAATACCTGTCACATTATGTTTATACTGTTCTTACTAATTTCAGTATATCTATCCAAGCGAACATTTCAATACCATTGGCGTGAACTGTCATTTTTTGGCGTGAATTGTACCTCATCTCACCTATTTATATAAAAACGTGGAAAAAAATTGTAATCATACAACCTTCTTCCACGCTTATTACTATTGATTATATTTTCTATTTATCATTCAAAATAATAAAGATATACATCCTCTAAATCTATATCATTGTCCACCCTTACAGCCTCCTCTGGAAGCTCATCTCCGACAAGCCTTAATACCATACCGTTCTTTCTCTGCCTGATATTTCCTATATGGTACTTTCCCTGCAAATCAGCTACATCTGAAAGAGTGCAGACAACTTCACCAACCTTGCCCTGCATATTCTCTATAAGCTGTGAAGGTGTTCCTGTTGCAATTATCTCACCATCCTTTAACAAAAGCACTTTATCCGCTATACACTCAATATCACTTACAACGTGAGTTGCGAATAATATAATCTTATCTCTGGATAATTCAGCAATATAATTACGGATACCTATTCTTTCCTTAGGGTCAAGACCTGCTGTCGGTTCATCAAGTATAAGTATCTTTGGGTCACCCAGCAATGCCTGTGCAAGAAGTACACGCTGTTTCATACCACCAGAGAAACCACCTATCTTCTTATACGCAACTGATGTAAGATTGACCACTTCAAGCAATTCATCTATCTGCTGATTAACTTTTTTAATGGTCACATTTCCAGCTTCATCAACAGACTTTACACTCTTAACACCTTTTATCTCTGCCATATACTTAAGAAATGCCTTAGGCGAAAACTCCTCATAAAAGCCCTGTTGCTGTGGCATATATCCTACAACCCCACGAAACTTTGCCCCAAGCTTTAATATATCAACAAGCTCCTTAGATACTGTATTATCTTCACCATCACTATACATTATGCTTCCGCCATTCTTATCACGGCTGACATTATCTGTTATCAGATTAATCATCGTACTTTTGCCTGCACCGTTAGCACCAAGTATTCCATATACTCCCGGCGTAAATGTATAATTTATCCCTTTCAAAGCTTTGACATTTCCATATGTTTTCTTTAAATCTGTAATCTTAAGTTCCATAATAACCCTCCATACTTCTCATACCAAATAGCTTTTATTTAATGGATATTCTGTCTATATAATATTTAAAAATATTATTTTATATTTTTACGATATGTTGCACAGGCTATCACAAGCATTATTACAAATACTACAATAAGCAGAATTATGCTTTTTACGTTATAGCCATATGTATTAAACAGTCTGTTAATATCCATACCTACAACTATTGAAAACTTTTGCGCCCAGTTTACACCTAATATATATATAACGTGTGGTATTAACATAACAAATGAAACCATTAACGATACTTTATAGCTAAATCTATAAGATATAATATAAGCTGTAAATGCAACAACAAGCATCCATATAAGCCTGTATACACTACACCAGATAATATATGCCAGAATACTTATATTAACTGGAAAATCCTTAAACATCTGTAAACACCATATACTTTGTGTAAGCTGGTTATATACATAACGGTCAGATATATTATGTACATTAATTATAGTTGATATCAGCCACAATAATGTGGTTATTATGAAGACCTTTAACATTTTATTATTCCATAACCTTACTCTTCCTTTAGATGAACGTATATGGGCTGTCATTTTATTCTGCCTTTCAAAAGCATAGTCCCCTGCAAATAATAATATAACTATAATAATACTTATAAAATTCACGCTCTCATTACTAGAATACATTCTTTCTCCAAGTATATCATTATAATTGGCTGGATTAACTATAACTGCTGATGCTGACCTGTTATCATTAATTTCATTGACATAATCAACTGCCGCCTGCATTGCATCTATGTTACGCTGCTCTTTTAACAATTCCTCCTTTTTATATAACATTGCAGCTTCATCCTGCTTTGCTTCTTCTAACTCATCTCTTAAATCTGTTATATAGGCTTCCACATCTTCATCTGGCGCACGTCCATCAAATTCCTTATAGAATTTATTAACCATATAATTGTTATTAGTGTAATCCACGCCTCGTTGAATTTTAAATGTCATAAGCACATACACCAATACAATTATAAACAGAATTCCCTTCTGTATTATAAGCGTCTTATATATTTCCATTAAAAGAAGCGACATTTTATACATCAGTTTCTGTATCAATATATGTATTTTATCAAGCATAATATCAATAATATTCTTCTTTCTGATAGTATGCTTTGATGAATACACAACTATATTTCCAACAAGACCTATAAGGAATATAACCGCAGTCATAACAAATGTAGTAGTACTTATATCTGCTATAAAGCCATTGGTTCCCCAGTTCTCATACACAAGATAAGATGTTCCAGAAAACAATATATTTATTATGTTTATGTACTTCAAAGCATTAAACTGGCTATTATACTGAATTTTATTATATAGCAGATATTCACACAAAAATATTACTATAACCAATGTAACAGCAACTTTATAATTACTTATAAGATTAATTACAAAATATATAAATAACCCTATAGTAAACATTGCCAGTGCATATACCAGACAATATAGAACAAAGAACTGGTTAATGCTTATAGCATATGGAAACATATTAAACAACTTGGAATTCTGTATATATGCACCGCCAGAAATTCCATATACACGAGCATATATAGCATACAATATTCCGTTGTACAGAAATGAAAGTACAATATTATATATAATTATAATGCCACATCTTACTATCGGAAGTAATATGCGCCCACGCCTGCTTGTTCTTACAAGTACCAATACACCATTATCTGTTTCTTCTGTAAAATAGATAATAATAACTGTGAATATAATTATATACAAAAGAGGCATCGTTCTGTTGGTTACCAGCTTTTCAACAGCCGTTGTATTAACCATTTCTACATCAACAGATGGGCGATTTTCCTTATCCTTAATCTGTTTATTCGCATTAAGTATATAAAAACTATTGTCATTACCAAAAAGTGTACTCTGCAATATTCTGTTATAATTCTTTGACTGGTTATCTGCATTATAACTTTCGATATATTTTTCTTTTTCCTTAATCAGTCCAGCAGCTTCCTCTATATATTCGCTGTCTTCTTCCTTATATTGTTCATACGTTTTAGTAAGTTTTTCTGCTGTAAATGCTACGTTATCATTTTTAATATTATTATAATCTGCGATAATCTCCTTGTAATACTTATACACTTTACTATCCTGATTATAATTAATCTGATAAAGGCTTATACATATCATTGCTATAAACAGACACACTATGCAAAGTAGACTTTTTCTTACAATTCTTACAAGTTCCATACGCCTTCACCTCACCCATAACTTATTCAGGTGTAATCTGCTCCAAAGTTATAGCACCACTGCCAATCTGAGATTTATCCAAAATGGCTGAAACACTGACAACTGGACTTCCCTTTTTATTTTTTCTACTTTCTTCTATAAGTTCCGCCCTAAGAGCTGTTTTTTCTTCAGATAACTCCAGACCTTTTATACCATATGTGCTAAATACAATAAGAAGACATCTGTCATCTCCTCCATAAAATTCACCTGAAATATTTCCACTTGCTGTATCATCTGTTCCATTCAATGTTACTGTATCTTTTACATTACCATCTGTATCTAATATATATATATTATTGTCGTATTTTTTTAATTTTTCTTCGATGCTCTTTTCATCAAGTGCTTCTCCATTGACATTTTTATAAATATATAAATACTTACCATCATAATTTTTCAAACTCACATACATGTAGTCTTTTTCGTGCTGCATTTCCTGCAAATATATATCTTTGATATCCCCTGTACTTATATTAAGCTTTCTTACTATATATTTATTATCACCTACGCAGGCAAAATATATATTTCCATCACTATCAAAACGCGACTGTCTACACCATTCTGTATATATAATAGTTGATGCTATTTCTGGATACTTCTCATTCATATTACACTGAATAACAACTCCATCTGTTGACACATCAATCTGCTCTGTATAATATCTATACTCATCAGCTGATATTCCACTCAGCCAGTTAACATATAGCTTATCTTCTATTGGATATAATGAAATCACTTCGTGATAATAATACCCACTCGCATACTGTTTTACAATATAAGCCTGCCCATCTGTATCTATAGGCACTGCACACAGATATATCTGATTATCTCCAGATATTTCATAATATAATTTACCATTAGTTAAACAGGCACTGTTATAATTTTTATTAACTGACAGCCCATTTATTGATAGCGTCTTCTCTTCTTTCTTATCTCTCATTGTCTTATCATAGGAAACAAGTATATCTTTTTCTGTAGTCCTCTCAATCATATATAATCTTTGGTTATGATACCATATCTTATTTCCCAGACAGGCATCCTTAGACATATATGCCTCACACTCTTCTGTCCTATGGTCACAGTCCATCTTAGAACATAATGGTATGGTCATATCTTTCACCATATCATAATAATATATATACGAATTTCTATTATTATTAACAGGCGCACCGGCTATATAATAATATCCTGTCTCTGATGCCGCTGCATTATCCGACATATAATACTGTGGTGCATTGTCATCATATACATATGAGGAATACTTATAATCCTCAGATGATGTCTGACTGTTCGTCTTTCCAGAACACGCTGTCATAACTAATGCTGTTGTAACTGTCATCATAATTAATAATATCTTTTTCATAGCCGATACGCCCCTTTCCATAATCAACATTTTAGATATTTTATTATTCTAACCAGTAATCAATATTCCCCCATTCATCAACACTAAAATTGAAATATACATATCCCTCATAATCACTATCTCCTAAATAACCTGTATAATGGAATACATATGTTGCCATTGATGTTGTATATCCATATTCATCTACGTAATCCATATTACCTATAATAACATCACCATAATCACTCCATCCTCGTGGAGTTATATTTATAACCCAGCCATAAGAACCCTCATCATATGCATATTCAACATCAGCCGTTATAGAAATATCCACACTATGTGAATTGTCAAGTACATAATTGGAAGTAGCTGTTACCGTTACTGCACCTCCCTGTGATGCCTGTGCTTTCTGTGGATTAATAAATACTACAACAGCAATAAATGCTATAATAGCCGCTGTTGCCATTTTACCTATTCTCTTTATTCTCATAATATTCATAATATTTTCTCCTTTCGGTAAATATCTTTAGTTACTCGGTTACTAACTAAATATTATCTATACCTCCTCCCTTCTTAATTAAATTTAACTCTTTGTTGCAATAATACTAAATATTAAGAACTGAGCTCTTGGTTCTTTATAATTAATGCACAAAGTATTTATACCACAAGTCTAACTCATTAGACCTATCCTGTCAATTAATTTTACTTTTATTTATTACATATTAGCTACCACAATGTTCATTCCCATTATGTTATTAATCATAATATCTATCTATTATTTCATAATCTACACTTGTTTCACCATAACAATCTGCGTATGCTTTTATCTTATATTTTATATTTAAACCGTCAGAGTTGCTTATCGTGCAATATCTTACTCCGTAATCTTGATATATTTCTTGGTTCTCATCAACAAAAACTAAATAGCCCTCATAACACTCTATACTTAAATATACATTATTCATTTCAACCCAATATCCATCAGCATAATCGTATAAAATACTAACTATTACATCTGCAGTCAATTCATTAGTATCTATATCTGTAAGCGTTAAATACATTACTGACTTAGCAGAATATTCCCTCATCATTTGCATATCATCTTCTGAATATGAACTTACATATAAAACATCATCAGCCTTAGCTTCATTAATTGGCATTGTGCATATTAATATTGCTAATAATATATTCGTAATAAATATTTTTTCTAATCTTTTCATAATAACCTCTATCCCTTTCCTAACTAATTTATTCATTTATACTATCAGAACTGCCATCCGGATATTTTACAACAACTTTAACTAAATTGCCGTCATCATCAATGACCTCTTGATATGACTGGACATATTGTCCACCCGTTCCTAATACTTTCCCATCGACTTCCTTCTGCTCTGTCCTAATTACCTCCTCTTCTGCCTGTTCTTCATCTTCTATCTGTACGCTCTCATCTGTATGCTCTATCTTTTCAATGACATCTGTACTTCTATTAACTTCACTACCACCGGCTTCTACATACTGCACCGTAGGCTTTATGAATAATGCAGCCATAACAACCGTCAATATCAGTAATGATACTGCCACCTTGCTGGTACTGGCACTTTGATGCTTCATTATATTACCTATTCTATTAATCGTAATTCTGTAATCATTATTAAATCCCAGCACCCTTACTTTTGTCACATTGCCTTTATAAGCACTATTTAACAATATATTGGCATATTTCTTACTCCAGTCCTCATCGTCCCTATGTCTGTTACAGCAGTCATAATCACAGCTTAACTCTATATATTCTGCATAATACTTATAAAACATCCATACCAGCGGATTGTACCAATATATAACCGCTGCTATGCCTGTTATTATCTTGATAATATGATGTCTGTGGCGTATGTGCGTATACTCGTGCTCATAAAGATATGGTACGTCTTCATCATTGACTGCATATGATATATAAACCTTAGGTCTGACAACACCATATACCAATCCAGAAGATATATAATCACTTCTGTATACTTTCACTCTTTTACCGCCAGCTAGTATCTCCTGTGGAATACTTGTAGATAATCCGTTCCTGAATTTCATATCAGCTAACATATTACGCAGAAATATCACAACAATTCCAAGCAGCCATATGACCGCTAATATTTCATACATATTTATTGTTATTCCCGTCACACTATCTGTGTAACTCACTTCTGACAATATGTCTGTTGATACTATTTTTATATTGAATCTGATTGACAGTGGTATCAGAATTCTGACCCACACTAAAGACATTAACAGCAGCTTAAGCTTCGCTGACTTTATACGCATTAATCCGCATATCAGCAGGCATATTAATATAGCTGCCATTACTCTGATATTATTCTCCAAAATGTCTGTATATAACTTTAACCCCATCATATGTATACCCCCACTCACTGATGTATACGGATTGCCCTAAGCCTTCCACTTTACACAATCCCCATTGTGTTATTTATCTAACCCAAATTGCCTTACTATCTCCTGTCTTTCCTCGTCCGTTATCCCCCTTGCACGAACAAAAGCCGCCACAAATTCCGGCAGCGAACCGTCAAATCTTGAATCTATGGTATTCACGCTCTCTATTGACTGTGCATCTTCTTTCTTAATTATAGATGTGACTATTGCATTCTCGGACTTTATTATTCCGCGGTCACTCAGTCTTTTTATAACTGTATATGTGGTTGACTTCTTCCAGTCAAGCTTTTCCCTGCATAATCTCACCAGCTCTGTGCTCTTAACCGGTTCATTCTCCCACAATATCTTACAGAAGTTATACTCACTTTCATATATTACTGGCTGCATATTAATCTGCACCTCTCTTATCTGATATTTATAGCCTTAGTCTAAGTCACTAAACCTTATTTGTCAATATATATTTTCACAAATATTTATACGTCAACCCAAAAACTGTAAATATTAAAAAATCAGGAGAAAATTCGCACAACTGTAATTTTCTCCTGATATATTAAAGTTCTATATTAGTTCTTCTCAACTGCAAGTACAACCTTCTCACCATTGATATCCCAATCCTTAGTGAAGCCTGCTGTCTTACCTGTTTCTATAGTATTTGCAAGAACAACGCTCTTGATCTGCTCTGCATTCTTAACCATAAGGTCTGCTAACTTGTCATTACCATCTACATATACAGTAATCTTATCCATAACCTCAAATCCAGCATCCTTACGCATAGTCTGGATCTTACTTACGATTTCTCTTACGAAGCCTTCCTCGATAAGCTCTGGTGTAAGGTTAGTATCCATAACAACTGTGATACCCTTGTCAGAACTTGCTACAAAACCTTCCTTCTGAGTCATCTCTATAAGAACATCATCCTTCTCAAGAACGATATCTTCACCATCAGCATTGATTGTAAATGAACCCTTAGTGTTAAGCTCATCCATAGTTGCATTGCCATCAAGTGTTGAAAGTGCTGCTCTGATAGCATTAAGATGCTTGCCATACTTTGGTCCAAGTGTCTTTAACTGTGGCTTGAATGAGTATGAAGTAAATGCTCTTACATCATCTGTATACTCAACTTCCTTAACATTAAGCTCATCTGCTATGATAGCTGTAAAGTATTCGTTTAACTTCCAGTCAGCCTTGATGTACAGCTTGCCGATTGGCTGTCTGTTCTTGATGTTAGTTGAGTTACGGCATGCTCTTCCGATAACAACAGCATTTAATACATCTTCCATATTATCTTCAAGTTCCTTGTCAATCCATTCTTCCTTAACTTCTGGGAAGTCGCAGAGGTGGATACTGATAGGAGCTGTCTTATCTATACTGCATACAAGGTTTCTGTAAATGCTTTCTGTCATAAAAGGAATCATAGGTGCTGCTGCCTTGCAAAGTGTTACAAGTGTTGTGTAAAGAGTCATATAAGCATTAATCTTATCCTGCTCCATACCCTTAGCCCAGAATCTTTCACGGCATCTTCTTACATACCAGTTAGAAAGCTCATCTACGAAATCTTCAAGCGCTCTTGCTGTCTCTGTAATCTTGTAGTTAGCGAGATTGTTATCAACAGTCTTAACAAGAGTATTAAGCTTTGAAAGAATCCATTTATCCATAACTGGAAGCTTATCATACTCAAGTGTATACTTAGTAGCATCGAAGTCATCAATGTTAGCATAAAGTACAAAGAACGCATATGTGTTCCAGATAGTTCCCATAAACTTTCTCTGTCCTTCTGTAACAGCCTTGTCATGGAATCTGTTAGGAAGCCATGGTGCTGAATTCTCGTAGAAATACCAGCGGATGGCATCTGCACCGTGCTTCTTTAATGCATCAAATGGATCAACAGCATTTCCCTTTGACTTACTCATCTTCTGTCCATCTGCATCCTGAACGTGACCAAGTACAATAACATTTTCATAAGGTGCTTTATTGAAAAGAAGTGTTGATATTGCAAGAAGTGAGTAGAACCAGCCTCTTGTCTGGTCAACGGCTTCTGAAATGAACTTAGCAGGGAACTGCTGTTCAAACACTTCCTTATTCTCAAATGGATAGTGGTGCTGTGCAAATGGCATTGAACCTGAGTCAAACCAGCAGTCGATAACTTCTGGAACTCTCTTCATCTTGCCCTTACATTTAGGACAAGTACAAGTAACCGCATCAATATATGGTCTGTGAAGCTCGATATCATCTGGACAGTTATCAGAATGTTCCTTTAACTCTGCCTTGCTTCCGATAGATAACATTTCTCCACAATCATCACATACCCAGATATTAAGAGGAGTACCCCAGTATCTGTTACGTGAAATTCCCCAGTCCTGAACATTTTCAAGCCATGCTCCAAAACGTCCAGTTCCGATAGTTTCTGGTATCCAGTTGATTGTCTTATTATTAGCTATTAAGTTAGCCTTAACTTCTGGGTCACTCATCTTAATAAACCATGATTCTCTTGCATAGTAGATAAGTGGTGTATCACATCTCCAGCAGAATGGATAATCATGCTCGAACTTAGGAGCATCGAATAACTTACCCTCTTTATCAAGGTCCTTAAGAACCTCTGGGTCTGCCTTCTTAACGAAAAGACCTGCATATGGTGTTTCCTTTGTAAGTTCACCCTTTCCGTCAACAAACTGTACGAATGGAAGGTCATACTTACGTCCAACCTTGGCATCATCTTCACCAAATGCTGGTGCAATATGAACGATACCAGTACCATCTGACATAGTTACATAATCATCACATGTAACAAAATGTCCCTTCTTGTGCTGCTTAGCTGCAACATCTGCCGCACACTGATATAATGGCTCATATTCTTTATATTCAAGGTCTTTACCCTTGTAAGTTTCTAATACTTCGTAGTCAACTCCAGTGCCGCTTCCAGCTTCCTTACCTTCTTCGATAACATTTCCGCCTACTGTCTGACCTGCCTTAACTGCAAGTCCACCAAGTACCTTATCAAGAAGTGCCTCTGCCATATAGTAAGTATAACCGTCTGCTGCCTTAACCTTTACGTATGTTTCCTCTGGGTTCACGCAGAGTGCCACGTTAGATGGAAGTGTCCAAGGTGTTGTTGTCCATGCAAGGAAATATGCATCTTCGCCTACACACTTGAAACGTACTACTGCTGAACGCTCTTTAACAGCCTTGTAGCCCTGTGCTACTTCGTGTGATGAAAGAGGTGTTCCACAACGTGGGCAGTAAGGAACAATCTTAAAGCCCTTGTATAAAAGACCCTTATCCCATATCTGCTTTAAAGCCCACCATTCAGACTCGATGAAGTTATCATCATATGTGATGTATGGATTATCCATATCAGCCCAGAAACCAACTGTAGATGAGAAATCCTCCCACATACCCTTGTATTTCCATACGCTTTCCTTACATTTCTTGATGAATGGCTCAAGACCATACTCTTCAATCTGTTCCTTGCCGTCAAGACCTAATTCCTTCTCAAGCTCAAGCTCAACTGGAAGTCCGTGTGTATCCCAGCCGGCCTTACGTGGAACCATATAGCCTTTCATTGTTCTATATCTTGGAATCATATCCTTTATAACTCTTGTAAGAACATGTCCGATATGTGGCTTACCATTAGCTGTTGGAGGTCCATCATAAAATGTATATGTTTCCCCCTTCTTGCGGTTATCAATACTCTTCTGGAATATATCATTATCCTTCCAGAACTTTTCGACCTGTTTTTCTCTGTCTACGAAATTCATATCTGATGAAACTTTCTCGTATACCATTGTGTTACTCCTTTCAAATCATTTACTTAATCGTAACGATATCAGCTTGCTTTATTGGTGCTGTAACAAATGTCGTTACATATGCAAAAAAGCCCCTGCCGTAATACGACAGGGGCTGAATCAACTTAACCTATATCAATTACGACATACCATCATATGCGTCCCTTGTAACGGTAGGATTACCGTCCTTACTTACTTTTCGTAATATAATACCATCCATAATTTTACCAATAATATCATACTACAAAGTTCTGCAAGGATGCTTGGAAGTGATATTCAACTATGCTCTACTCACACCGGCTTCCACCATCCCGGCTCGCTATTGCTTTCTTTCATAATCTACTGTCTTCGTCATCGCAGATAATGTGATTGTATATAATTGATCTTAAAATGTCAATAATTAAGCTGTATTATTTATTATAATTTATCACAAAATTTCCTGTTATTGTGTTATATGTATTGCTTTAGCCCTGCTATGCCCGTCCTTTTCTGCGTTCAACACCTTTTTCTTTATAATATTGTGCTTTATCAGCATACATCAGCTCCTCAGACTCACGTAATATTTCGCCAAAGCCTGTTATTACATTCTCCCTCCAGATAACACCGGCTGCCATATTCACAGAACGCTCTTTCATTAGTTCTTTTAACTCTGTTATACGCTTTATTAATGTATTCTCATCTATCTGTGTACAGATTACAAGGAACTCATCTCCACCTATACGGAACACCTTATCTTCTCCAAACACATCCGTAAGACATGCACATGCATTTAGAATAAGTCTGTCACCAGCCTCGTGTCCCATCGTATCATTCACATACTTAAGTCCTGTAACATCACAATATACAACGCCTATACTTTGTTTTTTATCTATATTATCTACACATGCACTCATTGCAAAGCGGTTTCCTATATTGGTCAGTGCGTCCTTATAGCTCATATCCTCAAGCTTTCTCATCATATTCCTGCGCTTTATACACGATATAATAAAAGCACTCATAATCTCAAGTATACTTAAGGCATATTTAAGTGTAAGCAGTGGCGGATTGCCTATTCCCATAAATGCAACAACATTTCCTTCGTTATATATAGGAATTGCAATTATTGAATGAATACCCTGTCTTTTTAAATTATCATATTGCAGGGAATCACTATCCTTTATTTCTTCAATATCCTGAATTACGATGTTTCCGCCTTTTTCAAAACACTTATACCAGTTAGCACATACCTCTGGCGGCAGATTCTGAAGATTATCCTTCTTCGGACTTATTCCCTCTGCCGTCCACTCATATGTATTATCATCTCTTCCATATATATTCTTTTCAAATATATAAGTTCTTTCTCCACTAAGTGCTTTACCTATATACCCAAGAAGTGTGCTTATCGTTTCATCAGGTGTATCTGCTGCAAGTGCCTCTCTTAAGCCCTCATTGACAAGTGCCTCAGTTTCTCTGTACTTTTGGATAAGCTTATCCTGTGCAAGCTCTTCACTTATATCTATGCCTATTTCCAGCCTGTACTTTCTGTTCCCTTCGCCCTCTATCAGTGTATCCTTTATTATCATATACTTATCTAATACAGGATTATAATAACGCCATTCATCAAAGGCTCCAGGCAGAAGCCTGCTGTTGTTGCACATTCCACATTTAACAGAAGCTTTTTGTAATACCTCATAGCACTTCAGGCCTTTTATATCCTCTATTGATTCCAAGCCATACGCTTCCAATGCTTTATGATTCATATATACAATCTCATTGGTTTCTATATCTGTTGCATATACATATTCATTCAGATTTATAAAAAAATCCCCTATTTCTTTTATATTTTTCATGCGCATGTCTCCCTTTATTATTGAACTTGTAGTATTCCCCATTCATTAAACGAATCAGCATATTCTATATATAATTTCTCCGTAACAGCCCCTGTTTCTTTTACATTTATATCACTTTGTTATTTTTTTATCAATGCGTAGTATAATATTTTTATTATTTTTTCATACATATTATACCACAATATTTGTGCAGCTTTTCAGCGCACATACAAAGTTCCGTAAGGAACTTTTAAGATGAGCACTATTGTGTTCGTTATACCACAAGCGGAACTTTTATCTCAATAATAAAATCATTTCCCTGTATTCTTGCACTTATATCTCCATTCATACGCTCCACAAGCTCTTTTGCAATAGATAAACCCAGTCCGGTTGAGGCTCTGCCTCTTGCAACATCCGCTTTATAAAAACGCTCAAACACATGGCTTAAGTCAATATTTTCAGGATGTTCTGTATAATTGCTGATTTTAAGCAAGGCGTGATTATCCTTTCTGGTAAGCTCGATACTTATATTCTTTTCCCCATGATCAAGACCATTTTTTATGACATTCTGTATAACTCTCCTTAAGCCCTGCTTATTACCTGATATATACAGCATTTCCTCAGTAATACTAATATCCGGGCAGATGCCCTGCTTCTTCCATTCATCATAATAAGAAAATACCGCTTCTTTTAATATTCTGTTCATACAACAGTCTGTAAGCTCCAGCTTATATGAATCATTTTTCAGCTTAGTGAATGTAAAAAGCTCCTCCAGCATTTCATTGAGGCTGTTAAGCCTTTCTCTGATTATATCAAGATATCTCCTCTGGTCATCTATATTGTCACATTCCTCTATAAGCTGGAAATACCCATCCAGCGATGTAAGCGGTGTCCTTATATCGTGTGAAAGATTAGTATATGTGTCTGCTATCAGCTCTTCTTTTTTTCTGTACTCGTTTCTTTCTTTTTTACGCAGGTCAAGCAGTTCATTCAATTTATCTGAAAGCTCACCTATTCCCCCCATATCTATTTCGCGTTGAATCAGCTTGTTACTATCGTGTTCCATAAGAAACGACAACTGGCGGCAGATGTCCTTAATCTGCCGCTGGTATTTCCACATAATAAATGCCTGTATAATAATTATTACTGCTAATATTCCAATAATAATCCTCATTCTCTAAATATCCCTTTTCTGAAAAATATAACTGCTTAATGACAGCATTATAACAATAAATGTGGCTGCCACACACATTGAACTAATAACATCGTCCCTGCCTGCATTCATAGGAAGCATTGCCATCCTTCCAGTTACTGTATACTTATATATATTGAAGTTATGAAGTCCCACTCTATTGCCCACATAATCTATAAGGGCATACACAATGCTCATTATATTCATGGTAAGACATACTGATAAGGTCATGCTTATGACATTATTCTTAATTATAACTGCTATCGCCATACATATTAACACAAACGCATAATGAAGCATAAGTTCTATTAAGAAATAAGGTATAATCTCTTTCCAGTTACCCCACACCACACATTTAAACGCAAGCATATTCGCTGCTGCCTGGAATACAAATATCCCTGCAAAGGTAATTGCTGTAAATAAGGCAAGCGCAACTGCCCTTGAAACAATAAGCATCCCCCTTTGTGACACCTGTCCACCAATATTCTTAATATAACCGCTCTTAATATCTGCTGTTGCAAACATAACCGCAAATATTACAAGAAAAAGTGCATAAAACTTTCCCTGTGCATTAGAAAAGAAAACATCCATTACCGTAACCTTCTTCCCTGGCTCCGTAGGTAATTCCACACTCATACCAATATTGACATTATCTGTATTCTGCTGCGAAAGCTGTTCCTTGTTGCTGTTATCTGCCTGTTGTTCCTCTATGTCTTGTGCATTTACCACATCAACTGTCTGACCATCTATATCTGTCTGACTTTCTACTGCCTGCTGCCTCTCCCACTCTTTATTAACTGCATCATAATCTATTTTTGAAAGAAATGAGGTAAGCAGTGCTGATGCCAGCAATATGATCCATATTACATACATACTCTTTGTACGAAACATTCTGTATACATCCATCTTTATCATATTAAGCACGATTGTCACCCCCTGTAAGCCTTAAGAAATAATTCTCAAGTTCTTCACTTGTAATAGATATTCCCTTAACTGGAATTCCCGCCTTTGCAAGCTCCATATTCAGCCTGGCACTTTCTCCCAGTCTTTCAAATATATGAATATGTTCTTTATCTATAACCTGATAGCTGCTAAAGCCCATATCATCAAGCACAGGAATAGCCTGCTTAGGATTATCAAGTGTAAGCTCTATACGCTCACTGCATTTTTTCATAAGCTCTTCTCTTGTAAGCTCCTGCACAAGGCATCCATTATGAATAATGCCATAATCTGTAGCAATCTTTGATAATTCCTCCAGAATATGACTTGAAATACATATTGTCATGCCACGCTCCTTTGCAAGCTTCTGGATGGTTTCACGCACCTCCACAATTCCCTGTGGATCAAGTCCGTTAATCGGCTCATCAAGAATAAGCAGGTCAGGCTCACCTACAAGTGCAAGAGCAATTCCTAAGCGCTGCTTCATTCCAAGCGAATAATGCTTTGTTTTCTTTTCTCCAACAGTATCAAGACCCACTGTTTTTAACAGTTCTTCTATATATCCTTTTTTCTTAATCCCTGTAAGCTTACATTTAATGTTCAGATTGTCATATGCCGACATATTGCCATAAAGTCCGGGAGCTTCTATAAGACACCCTACTCTTGAACGTACCTTTTGTAAGTCCTTTCCTTTATACCCAAACATTTCTATTTCGCCATAAGACGGTGTTGACAGTCCGCTAATCATCTTAAGACAGGTCGTTTTACCGGCTCCGTTTCTTCCAATAAAGCCATATATCGCACCCTTTTTAATGTGCATATTTACATCATCAACTGCCCTGTGTCTGCCATACTGCTTAGTCAGATTCCTTGTCTGCAATAATAATTCGCTCAAAGCTTTTTCCTCCTTTTCCTAATTGCTCTTATCATAAAAAATAAATCCTAATCAATCGCAAATAAATAGTAAAAAAAGAGTAAATTATTCATGCAGGCGATATCCAATCCCCCAGATTGTTTCTATATATTCATCAGATGTAACGGTCTTTATTTTCTTCCTGATATTGCTTATATGCACATCAAGAGTCTTTGTTTCACCCATATATGGCTCATCCCACGCATATTCGAATATATCCTCCTTGCTAAACACCTGCTTCGGGTTTTTAAGCAGCAATTCCAGTATTGCGAATTCCTGTTTTGTAATCTTAGGAAGCACCCTGCCACCGATACTTACCTCAAAGGTAGAGCGTGTAAGCACCATATCTCTGAACTCAAGCCTTCCGCTGCCTTGTCCTTCCTGTATACCAGCCTTTGTTTTTACTTCTGTTTCTGCCTCTGCTGCACCTTTTGTTTCCACCTCTATATGACGAAGCTGCACCTGAATACGTGCCAGTACCTCTCTAATTTCAAAGGGCTTTGTTATATAATCGTCTGCTCCGTCTGTCAGCACTCCGATTTTATCATCTATACTATCCTTTGCAGTCAGCACAATCACCGGAAGCCTTCCATGTTTTCTTATTTCTTTTAAAACCTCTTCACCACTTGCACCAGGCAGCATTAAGTCAAGCAGTACAAGCGTATAAGCCTTTTCTTTTATATTAAGAAGCAGCTTTGCTTCTGTTCCTGAAAATGCCTGTTCACACGTATAACCAGCCTTCATAAGCACCTCACAAAGAAGGTTATTAATATTTATATCATCTTCTACAATTAATATATTAGGCATAATTTTTACTCCTGTATTTTATAATGTAAAATAGTCATCTACTTTATGAGAAATGGCATTAAATAAAACAGTTTTATTAATTCTTGTTTTCCTTCCACTTATCTCTCATTATGACCATTTCTTCAAGATTATTTTTATTCATTTTGTCCGTTTCTTCAAGATTATTTTTGCTCATTATGACTGTTTCTTCAAAACTATTTTCACTCATTTTGTCCATTTCTTCAAGCTTTTACTTTATTTATAAACATAAAAAACAGCACGACCATTCCCTTTATCCAGAAATAAATCGTGCCATCTTATCTTTTATCTTATCTTTGTTATAATCCTAATTATTCTCTGCCCTCGCCATCGCAATCTGCTCCGGTGTTATAGGCAGCTCATAGAACCTCTTTCCTGCTGCGTGGCTTAGTGCATCTGTCACAGCCGGAAGTGGTGTATTTATTACAACCTCTCCTATTGACTTAGCACCAAATGGCCCAGCATTCTCAAAGCTGCTTTCAAACTCAACATTAATATGTCCAATATCCATCCTTGATGGTATCTTATATTGCAGGAATGAGTTCTCATAAAGCTTTCCCTTATCAGAATATGTGATATTTTCAGACATTGCCATACCAATTCCCTGAAGGATTCCGCCTTCTGCCTGTACTCTTGCAAGATTAGGATTAACCGGTGTTCCACAGTCAACGCATGCATCATATTCTACAACCCTGCTTTCGCCTGTAACAAGGTCAACTTCAACCTCAGCTGCACCTACCATAAATGGTGGTGGTGAAATAGGTGATGTATGTGTATTAGTAACAGAAAGTGCCATATCATTGCCACACATAGAAGCTGTTGCTATATCACAAAGACTTACTGATGCACCCTTGTGCTCTCCAGCCTCACAGCTTACACAGCTTCCGTCAAATGTAACCTCACTCTTATCACAGCCTATAAGCTTTGCTCCAAGACTTTCGATTCTGTTTCTTAGCTCTAAGGCACAGTTCTCAACAGCCTTTCCGGTAACATATGTTGTACTTGATGCATATGATCCTGAATCATAAGGTGATATATCAGTATCAGCACCGAATACACTTATGTCATCAGTACTGCACTCAAGCACCTCCGCAGCAATCTGTGCAAGTATTGTATCACAGCCTGTTCCCATATCAGCAGCACCGATATTCATTGTATACACACCCTCATCATTAAGCTTAAGTGTGGCACTTCCCACATCCACACCTGATATACCAGAGCCCTGCATAGCCATACCCATTCCGACAAAACGTGCCTTCGTATCAGATATCTTTCTCATAGGATACTTCTCATCCCATTTAATCATCTCTTTAACCTTTGCTAAGCATCTGTCAAGCGCACAGCTTGTATTTACCTGACCATAGTAAGCAGGCATTACATCGCCCTCCTTAACTATGTTTTTAAATCTTATTTCAAAAGGATCCATATGCAGCTTATCAGCAAGCTCATTTACAGCAGATTCAACGGCAAAAAGCCCCTGTGTGGCACCATAACCTCTGTACGCTCCTGCTGACATAACATTCGTGTATACAACATCACTTACAAAACGGAATGCCTCTGCCTTTCCATATAACGGTATTGACTTGTGTCCTGAAAGACCTACTGTCGTTGGTCCATGCTCCCCATAAGCTCCTGTGTTAGACAGAGTATATAAATCTATTCCTTTTACGATACCATCCTTAGTTGCACCAAGCCTTACATGCATCTGCATCTCGTGTCTTGGAGATGAAGCTGACAATGATTCTTCCCTTGAGAATATAATCATAGCTGGCTTCTTAGTCTTCCATGTAACAAATGCCGGATATATTTCTGAAACTGAGGTCTGCTTTGCGCCAAAACCACCACCTATTCTAGGCTTTGTAACACGTATCTTTGATGGAGATATTCCAAGTGCGTGTGATATGATTCTTCTGCAATGAAATACTATCTGTGTAGAGCTTACAACATGAAGTCTTCCATAAGTATCGATTGTACAGAATGTCCTGAAGGTCTCCATCATACTCTGCTGGCATGCCTTTGTATGATATGTCCTGTCAATTACAATATCACAGCTCTCAAGCACCCTATCTATATCACCATTACTGCACTCATCATGTGCACATAGATTTCTTTTATTATCAGCTCCGACAGGACACATTGCTTCCCAGTTATCCTCCGGATGAACAAGTATCTCATTATCCTTTGCCTTTGTAAAGTCAAGCACTGGCTCAAGTACCTCATACTCTGCCTTAATAAGCTTCATTGCCTTATCAACACAGCGCTCATCCACTCCCGCAACAATCGCAACCGGATCACCTATGAATCTTACATGTTTATCAAGAATAAGCCTGTCATAAGGACTTGGCTCAGGATACGTCTGACCGGCACAGGTAAAACGCTTCATATTCTGGTCAACATCCTTATATGTATATATTGCCTCTATTCCGGGTACCTTCATTGCAATATCTGTATTAATGCTCTTAACATATGCGTTGGCATATGGTGAACGCAGAAGCTTTACAACAAGACAATCCTTTGGTGCAATATCATCTGTATATACTGGCTTTCCAAGAAGCAGCTCCATTGCATCCTTTTTTCTTACCGCTTTATTAACCGACTTCATTACTTCACCTCCTCTGCTATATTTTCTTTATTTTCCACACTGGCTTCCTTAGCCTTTTTTACCCTGAGGTAATCCAGAATTCCTCTTAACTGGCCTTCATACCCTGAACATCTGCACAGATTTCCTGAAAGAAACTCCTTTATCTCATCTTCATCAGGATAAGGATTCTCCCTAAAGAGTGCAATAGCATTCATAACAAAGCCCGGATTACAGAAGCCACACTGCTCTGCCCCCTGGTCAGCTATAAATGTAACGAATTCTGCGGCCTCCTCCTGTAAACCTTCAAGCGTTGTAACGCTGCATTTATCTGCTCTTACAGCAAGAACCGAACATGAAAGCACTGGTTTATCGTTAAGAAATACCGTACACAGTCCGCAGTTAGAAGTCTCACAGCCACATTTTACACTATAACAGCCATGCTCCCTCACGAAATCATAAAGAGTCATATCGCAGGCCACATCTGCTTTGACCGACTTTCCATTTAACTTAATATCTACTAACATATATTCTCCAATCCATACACTAATAAATCGATATATAAACAAATCTATATATTAACATTTATATATAAATAATACATCAGCTATTAATAATCAATAACTAATTATTAATAATTTACAGCCCTTAATGCTCTCTTGGTAAGCTCTTGTGCCAGATGGCTTCTGTATTCAGCACTTCCACGCATATTACTCTCTGTAGAAACATTTTCCCTTACATATCTGGCGAAGCTCTCTATAGTTTCATCATTTACTACGCCCTTAAGAATACCTTCCTTATCTTCTACAACAACAGCTCTTCCCGGTCTTGCACCTATGCATATATTATATTCACCTGCACCACTAAAGCCCACGCCAGCACAGGTAAGAACCGGAAGGTCTGTTTCTGTTATTCTTACTGCCTCATAAAACATCTTGACTGGCTTTTTCTTAACTATAATGCTTACAATAATATCCCTGTCATAGCTTTTTGCCGCATACTCCTTTAGGGAAACTATTCCACCCTTATATAATTCAACGTATGAATCAAGTCCAATTAATAATGTAAGAACATCAGAAAATCCATATCTTCCATATATGCTTCCACCAACTGTTGCAAGATTTCTAAACTGCACGCCAACAATATGCCTTAGTGCTTCCTTAGCGCAGCCATTCGTATACTCATTAAACCCCTTATGGTTTTCCAACTGTCTTAGTGATGTCATACATCCAATCTTAAATTCTTCATCTGTCTCTTCAATCTTATCTAGTCCCAATCCGGACATATCAATCGCGGTATTGATCCTGTTATCACCCATACGCATCCACATCATGCCGCCGACAATTCTGTTAGCCTTCTTCTGGTTAAGCTCGTAGGCCTCTTCAATACTTTCTACTTTCTTATAATTCTGTATATTAAGCATAAAAACTCCTCATTTTGATCATACTTATGCCAGAAATAAAAGTCCTGCTGTGCAGCTCAAACAACATTTAACCTCTTTTCTGACCGCTTCTTAATTACATCATAATGATGTCGGGGTCAAAAGCCCCCGACTTTGATACCTACGAATTGTTCCGTGCTA